>JADHEF010000097.1_pt1 | contig 100689 bp, 84 predicted proteins | sample 8952391 | NCBI WGS metagenome assembly JADHEF01 (sample SAMN16124439, study PRJNA663245) | bioreactor sludge metagenome | isolation source: sludge (nitrite) | place: India:Bengaluru | collected 2019-02-28
AGCATGTTCGGCCTTTATTCATGCACCTATCACAAAACTGGGGATCCCTGAGGGTCCGCCCCGCCCCTCTTGGCAACCGGGGAAAATTTGTGGTATGTTGCCTGTATATTGGATGTTCACCATGTGGCAATTTGTGCATTTTTCCGATCCCCATTTGAGCAGCAAACGCGACGGCGTCTGGAACAACCGGTTTCTTTGCACCATGATGCCGGGGGTGATGAAGTGTCTGCGCCGGGACTTGGCGGAAATTCAGCCCGATTTTTTGCTGGTCACGGGCGACATTTGCAGCAGGCAGACCCGCGCCGCCATGCTTTCCGCCCGGGATGAACTCGAAAAACTCGGATTCCCCTATTATCCCATGGGCGGCAACCATGATTTCGTGCTGCCCGACTCGCGGGCATGGTTTTTGGAGGCCTTTGAGCACAGGCTCCCCGACACGAACACTTTTTACACCTTTACGCACAGAAACCTGCGCTTTTGCGTGCTGGATGCCTGGTGGCGCTGGCCGGACGGCACATTGCGGCCCACCGCCCCCAAGGCGGCCGTGGGCACCATGGATGACGACCTCAAGGGGCTGTACTGGGCGCTTCCGCCGGAGCAGTTGGTGTGGCTGGAGGATGTGCTCAAGGCGCGCCAGGATTTGCCCGTGATTGTGGCGCTCCACTATCCCGCGCTGCCCATCCCCCAGCGTTTGCGCCATCCGGGGCTGCGTGACGGCGGCCATCTGGACAACGGCAACCTGCTCATGGACCTGCTGGAGCGGTTTCCCCGGGTCAAGGCGGTGCTCTCCGGCCATGTGCACGTCAATTTCATCGAGCGCGGCGGGCCCGTCGTGCAGATCTGCACCGGGGCGCTGCCCGAATACCCCACGGAATTCCGGGTGTTCTCCGTGCATGACGATCGCATTGAAATTGCCACACGGGGCCTGAGCGACCCCTCCTTTGCCGCGCGGTCGCTGATTGAGGGGCATGGATACACCTCCGGCTGCCCGGAAGACCGGGAATCGGTCATCCCCCTTTGACCCCTTGCCGTTTGCGCCGCCCCAATCCGTGCCGTTAGACTTGTTCCGCAAATATGGAGTTGCGCCATGCCCCTTGGCTCCGATGAAATGCGCAGTATTTTCAAGGGCACCGTGATTGTCCGCAAGCCCACCTACGGGATTGTGAGCGGCTACCACGAGCTGCCCTACATCTGCCTCGGCAAGTCCCTCAGCGCCGCCACCGGAACCACCCAGGTGAAGGGAAAGGTGCACGTCTCCCCACGCTTTGTGATCCGCCCCTCCCACTACGAGCCCAGCTACGGGGAAATCTTCGGGGAGGACAATGTGGACGTGGGCATCGCGGGGCGCGTGTTCGGATTTTTGGGGTTCCGTAACAAGGCGGTGGAGTGCAATTCCGAATACCTGGAGGTGAGGCATCTCGACGCCTCCATTGATGATCTTTTGGGCAGGAATCTGGATGAGCTGGAACGGCGCGAAGACATCACCACCGGGGTGATCATCACCCCCGACAGCCGTTATTTTCCCGTTTCCGTGGAACGGTTCATCTCTTCCATTCTTGACGACGAATTTTCGATGTGACCGTGCATGATGCCTGACCGCATCCGGGAGGAGCCCTTGTGACAACGGAATCCGCCGTTCCGCCGTTTAGGCGGGTTCCATGGCTTCCGTTGCTTATGCTCGCGGGCGGTGTTCTTCTCGCGGGGCTGATGTTTGCCGACGCCCGGCTGAAGCGGGCCCCCGTTCCCGGTTATGCCCCCCCGGACACCGGCTGGGCGGCCTATTTTCCCGACGCACCGGCGGCATGGGACGCGTTCCTGTCCTCCCATGCGGGACGCGCCCTGGGCGGGGAGGCCCCCGAACTCCCCGCAGCCTTTGAGCGTGAATTCCGCCTTGCCACGGGCATCCGGCCCACCCCGGCCCGTCTGGGGGCGTGGCTTGGCCGGAACCTTCTGTTCCTGCGGCGCGGCGGGGAGTGGGGTGTTTGCGCATACCCCGGACTCCTGCTCCGGGGCGCGGAAAAAATACGTATCCTTGACCGGTGGCCCCACGCGTGGAAAAACGGCTGTGTGTTGTTCGCGTCCTCCGCGGAATTTCTCTCGTCAATGGTCGCCTCGCCACCGTTGCGGGCGCCTGCGGATGTCCCCGCCGGTTCCATGTGCCTCTGGCGGCCAAGCAATGGGGAGGCGTGGCTGATGGTTGAACTGGGGGGCAATCTCGCCCTGTCGGCGCGCTCCCCCCTGCCGGCCGCCGCCGCCTCCAAACCCGGCAAGCTCTCCACAGGCTGGCGCTCCCCCCCCGCGGTTGAGTTAGATTTTGCCGACACGGAGTGCCTCACGCACGCATTGTCCGCCTTTGGGCTTCTCATGCCCTCCCCGGAGATTCATGCGGGCGAGTCGTGGAAGCGCCTTGCCGCCATCCTGGCCGGCGCATGGCAGTTGCGCAGCCTGCCCGGTTTTCAGGTTGCCCCCGCCGACGGTGGGGACATGCGCACCCATCTCGGCATCGCGCTCCATGATGTGGACACGCGCACGCCATGGCCCGTGCCGGTGCTCTCCTTCCGCTCAAAAACAGCCGGCGCGCAGGCAATCCCCCCCCTTCCCTTTCCTGACATCATCCCCCACAGTTGGGAAGGGCATGAGGGCGGAATGCTTCCTCTTTTCGGCAACCTCTTCTCCCTGTGCTTTTCCTCCGTTGACGGCTGGTGGATCGCCGCCACAACGGAGCCGTTGATGGCGGGGCTGATGGCCGAACCACGGCCCTTGTCCACGGCTGACGCCGCCGTGAGGATCAAAGCGGACTGGGAAAAATGCTCCGGGCTGCTGCTGCGTGTTTCCGGCGCGCTTGCCCGCGCGGGATGGATGCCTGGATGGGACGAGGCGGCCCTTGGGGCGAAAGTGGAACCTTGGGCAAAAATGCTGAACACGCTGGGAACGCTGGAAATCACCGGGCGCGTTGAACCGGACTGTGTTGTCTGGCGGGGGCATCTCGCCTCCCCTGGCGGAAAGACGCCAAAAAAATGAACCCCTTCCGGCAAATGCCACGGAACCGCCGCCTCCCCCCGGGCCTGCTCATATTTCTGGCCTTGCCCCTTCTTGCTTCCTTGCCGGTCCATGCGCAGACCGCATGGGTTGAGGCGCTGGAGGCTTGCGGTGGTCCGACCCCATCCGCCGTTGTTGCCGCAGGCAACGGCAAAACAGCCCTTTCCCTTGACCGGCATGGTGTGATTGTTTCCTGCATTTGGCCGGGACCAGGCGGTCTGGACCAGTTCGCGCCGCCTGAATCCTCGGACGGAAACGCCCTTCCCAGGGGGGGCGCGCGCTGGGGGGTGCGCGTGCGGCGGGATGAGCCGGTGCTGTGGCAGGATGATGCGGGGTGGAAGGTGGACGGTCCCGCATTTTCCGAGCCGGGCTCCATGTCATTGCGCGGCAGGCACACCCATTCAAAAACAGGGCTGGTGGTGCTCCAAACCGTTTACATCCATCCCGGCCAGTCCGCATTCACCGTCACCATAATCGTGGAATCCGGAACGGTGGCGGAAATTCTCTGGCTTCAGGACGGGGACCCCGCGCTGGACCGCGCGCCCGAATGGCCGGACCACCGCCTGTTGCAGGCGGGGGCGCGGGACTTCGCCGCCCATGTCCGCGCTGATGGAAAACACGCCGTGCAGTTCAGGCCGACCGGTGTCACCGGTCAGGATCGTGAACATCTCCGGCACCTGGCGGCATCCCCCCCCGTGGACGCCAAATGGGATGTGTTTCCGGAGGGCGCTGCGTGCGCCCTGTCCGTGACGCCCGATGGGCAGACGGTCTTTTTCTGCGTGGACGCAAGGGGAAACACCGGCCCCGCCGCCTTCGGTGACACCCGCCTTCTCCTCTCCCGTGTCCCGTCGCCCGATGCGGCACCGCAAATGCTTGAACTCCATTGTGTTCTGGCGAATTCCCCCAGGCTTGCGGCCGAGGCCCTTGATTCACTCTTTCCCGAAGAGGGCCTGCCGCGGGAAATGCGGATGGCCGTTGAACCGCCCCCCAAATCACTCACCCGGGAGCAGTATCAACAACTTTGGCCCGACATCGCAATGATGCGCGCAACCGCCGCGCCCAACAGTGTCGGGGTATTTCTGCCTGTCAGCAGCCCGCCCCTGGCTGTTGCCTCCCCGGAGCTTCAGGCATGGCTGGACTGGGCCGCCGCCTTGTTAAACCCTGAGAACGCCGACCCGCCCGGCATGCCCGTTTTTCTTAAAAGGCTGTCCACCGCCGACACGCCCAACATGCCCCGGTGGTCCCTTGCCCCCCTCCTTGACACCGGGGGGGACGCCGCCGCGCCGGAAATGGTGTGGTCTCCCGCGCCCACAGCCTGGGCACTGATGGGCACGGCACGCCGCAGCCGCTGTCTTCCCGGGGAACTGCGCGCCAAAGAACTGGCGCCGCTCTGGGATCAGGCGGCGCGGGCCATGGACTGTCTCCGCCGCTGGACCGATCCCCTCACCGGCGCGCCAAGGCCGGGTTTTGATCCGCAGCGCATGGCGTGTGCCGCTTCGGTGGCGGATATTCTCCTGGCGGGGGCGGCCTGCGACGCGGCACTATCCATTGCGGAGGATCTGCACATTGCCCCGCCCGCCGAATGGCGTGAATGGCGGCGCGAGCTGGACGCGCAGGTCCGCTTTCACCTCGTGAAGACGCCCGCCGAACCGTGGCCCCTTTCCCCCTCTGCCGCCCTGTGGCTTGCCCTGACCCTGCCGCCGAAAGACCCCGTGCTTGAGGCCCCTGTTCTGGTGGACGGGGCGCAGTCGCGGCTGGGCGGCGTTCCGGCGCTGTTTTCGTCCCGGCTGACGCCCGGCGATCCCTCAAAAAACAATGCCCTCTGGGCGGCCATGCGCATTGTGCTGGCCCTGTCATCCGCCGCGCCCCCGGCCGCAGAATAATCCCCATGATTTGACTTGTTTTATGCACGGTTGATAGATTCCATCCCGGACACGGGCGAATCTACTGTCCAAGTACCCTTCTTCGGTGTGCAACTGGCGCGGATTACAGGTGATGATGAACCTTCAGGAGGCCATAGCGGTTATTGTCGGCGGCGGAAACCTCTCACGGGAGCAGGCCGCCGGGGTGATGACCTGCATCATGGGCGGCGATGCGACCGCCGCCCAAATGGGCGGTTTCCTCGTTGCGCTGCGCATGAAGGGCGAAACGGTGGACGAAATCACCGGGCTTGCGGAAACCATGCGCCGTTTTGCCACGCGCATCCCCGCCGCCAGACGCCCCCTGGTGGACACCTGCGGCACCGGCGGCGACCATTCCGGCACTTTCAACATCTCCACCACGGCCGCCTTTGTCGTTGCGGGCGCGGGTGTGGCCGTGGCAAAGCACGGCAACCGGGGCGCCACCAGCCGCTGCGGCAGCGCGGACGTGCTGGAGGCGCTCGGAGTCAACCTCAACCTTTCCCCCGCCGATGTGGCCCGCTGCATTGACGAGACCGGCATTGGTTTCCTCTTTGCCCGCACCCTGCACAGCGCGATGCGCCATGTCGTTCCGGTCCGGGTGGAACTGCGCACCCGCACAGTGTTCAACATCCTGGGACCGCTGGCCAACCCGGCGGACGCCGACGGGCAGATTATGGGGGTCTTCGACCCCGCGCTGACCGCAATTCTGGCCGGGGTGCTGCAACAACTGGGGGTGCGCCATGCCTATGTCGTCTCCGGGCTTGACGGGCTGGACGAGCTGAGTCTTTCCGGTCCCTCGCGCGTTGCCGAGGCCTGCGGTGGAAAGATCGCGGAATACGAGCTTAATCCGGGAGATTTCGGCCTGAAAACGGCCCCGCGTGACGCCATCGCCGGGGGCGATGCCCTGCAAAATGCCGAAATACTCCGCCGTGTCCTCTCCGGGGAAAAGGGCCCCTGCAGGGACATCGTGCTGATGAATGCGGCCCCGGCGATTGTGGCGGGCATGGGGGCCTCCGACCTGGCCGGTGGGTTCGCCCGCGCCGTCGAATCCCTCGACAGCGGGGCTGCGTTGGCAAAATTGGAGGCGTTGATTCGTTTCACCACCGCCATCTCCGGGGATTCAGGCTGACCCGTCCGGTGTTTCATCATTATGGGCGCTTTATCTGGCGGTGGTTCTGCTTTTCTTGAACAAAAGGGTTTATTGAATGATTTTAGACGCAATCGTGGCGCACAAACGGGGCGAAGTTGCCCAAAAACGGGAAGAAACACCTCTTGCCGCGCTGGAGGAAAAGGCCTATTCATGCCCCCCGTGCCGCAACTTTCGTGATGCGTTGCGCACCGGCGGCATCAGCCTCATCGCCGAGATCAAGCGCAAGTCGCCCTCCCGTGGGGACATTCTTCCCGGTGTCGAGGCCGTTGAAATAGCATCCATCTATGAGCAGTGCGGCGCGCGCGCCGTGTCCGTTCTCACAGACGCCAAATATTTCGGCGGCTCCACCGACGACCTTGTGAAGGTCTCCAACCACACCCACCTCCCCTGCCTCCGCAAGGAGTTCATCATTGACGAATACCAGATTTACGAGGCCCGCGCGTGCGGCGCTTCGGCGGTGCTGCTGATTGTGCGCATTCTCACCGACGCCGAGCTGAAATCACACCTTGCGCTGGCGCATAAGCTGGGGCTTTCCGTGCTTGTGGAGACGCACACCGAGGAGGAGATTAACCGCGCAAAAGATGCCGGGGCACACATCATCGGCATCAACAACCGCAACCTGGACACCCTTGAAATAGACGTAAACACCACGATGCGCCTGAAAAACAGGGTTTCCGGCGGCTACACCCTGGTGAGCGAAAGCGGAATCCACACCCGCCGGGAGGTTAAACTCCTCGAGGACGGCGGCGTGGACGCCATCCTGGTGGGTGAATCCATCCTCACCAGCGGGAACATACGCGCCAAGATCATGGAACTGCTGGGCCATGACGAAGATTAAAATATGCGGCATAACCTGTGTCGGGGACGCGCTTGCGGCGGCGGACGCCGGCGCGGACGCCGTCGGCTTTGTGTTTGTCCCGGAGGCGGTAAAACGCAACCGGTACATCACCCCGGAAGCGGCCGCGAAAATCGCCGCCGAACTGCCGCCCTTTGTGGTCACCGTCGGCGTGATTGTGAACGAACCCCTTGAGCGGGCCCGCGAACTGCTCGCCGTGGTGGACCGGCTGCAACTGCACGGGGACGAATCCCCCGCCTACTGCGCCGCCCTGGGGCCGCGCGCCTACAAGGCGGTCGGCGTCACCGCCGAAAACGCCGCGGCCGTGGTTGCGGCCTGCGCCACGGGCACCGTGCTGCTGGACACCCCCGCGCGGGGCGGACAGCGGGGCGGCACGGGAGAATGCTGGGACTGGACCGCCGCCGCCGCCGCAATGGGCGCGGGCAAAAAAATCATACTGGCCGGGGGCCTCGCCCCCGAAAATGTCGAGGAGGCCGTTCACCGGGTGAGGCCATGGGCCGTTGACGTGTCATCCGGTGTAGAGGAGTCCCCCGGAAAGAAAAACCATGAGCGAATTTACGCCTTCATCCACAACACCCGAAAAGCATCCCTGGCCTGACGCCAGGGGGCGTTTCGGCCCCTTCGGCGGCAAGTACGTCCCCGAAACCCTGATGTACGCCCTCGCCCAGCTTGAGGCGGAATATCATTGCGCCATGTCCGACCCGGCGTTCCGCGGTGAACTGGCCGGGCTTCAGCGCAACTATGTGGGCAGGCCCACCCCGCTCACCCATGCCGCGCGCCTCGGCGCGCACCTGGGCGGCGCGAAAATTTATTTCAAGCGCGAGGATTTGGCGCACACGGGCGCGCACAAGATTAACAACGCCCTGGGCCAGTGCATGCTGGCGAAGCGCATGGGCAAGCCCCGTGTGATCGCCGAAACGGGCGCGGGGCAGCACGGCGTGGCCACGGCCACCGCCGCCGCGCTGCTCGGCCTGGAATGCGACGTCTACATGGGCACGGACGACATGGAGCGCCAGAAGCTCAACGTGTTCCGCATGCGCCTGCTGGGCACGCGCGTCATCGGGGTTGATTCCGGCTCGCGCACCCTCAAGGACGCCATCAACGAGGCCATGCGCGACTGGGTGGCGCGGGTTGGGGACACCCATTATGTGCTGGGCACCGTCCACGGCCCACATCCCTTCCCCATGATCTGCCGCGATTTCCAGAGCGTCATCGGGCGCGAGGCACGCGAACAGATACTTGAGCGCGAGGGCCGCCTTCCCGACATGCTCGTCGCCTGCGTGGGTGGCGGTTCCAACGCCATGGGCCTGTTTTATGAATTTCTCGGCGATGCCCAGGTGAGGATGGTGGGCGTGGAGGCGGGTGGCACAAAAATCGCGCCGGGCATGCATGCGGCGCGTTTTGCCGGGGGCACACCGGGCATGCTTCAGGGCGCGATGAGCTATGTGCTCCAGGACGGGGATGGTCAAATCGGCATGACCCACAGCGTATCCGCCGGACTCGACTATGCCAGCGTCGGCCCGGAGCACGCCATGCTCTTCACCAGCAAGCGGGTGGAATACACCTATGCCATGGACCAGGAGGCGCTGGATGCGTTTCAGCTTTGCGCGCGGCTGGAGGGCATCATCCCGGCGCTTGAAAGCGCCCACGCCGTTGCTGAGGTGGTCAAGCGCGCCCCGAAAATGACTCCTGAGTCCATACTCATCATGAACATGTCCGGACGCGGCGACAAGGACGTCCAGCAGGCGGCCCGTTTCATCCTGCCCGGCGAGGAGTTTTAGCCATGAACCGGATTGAGCAGCGTTTCAATAAGCTGAAGAAGGACGGGACCTCCGCCTTCATCCCCTACATCACCGCGGGCGATCCCACCCTGGACGCCACGGTGGATTTCGTCCTTGCGCTGGAAGAGGCGGGCGCGGACGTGATTGAACTCGGGGTCCCTTTTTCGGACCCCGTGGGCGACGGTGCTGTCATCCAGGAGGCGGCCCAGCGCGCCCTGGCGGGCGGTGCCACCCTGCGCCTGGTGCTGCACACGGTGAGGCGCATCCGTGAGACATCGCAGGTGCCCCTTCTGTTGTTCAGCTATTTCAACCCCATTCTCGCCTACGGCCTTGAACGCTTTGCCGCAGACGCGGCGGAGGCCGGCGCCGACGGGGTGCTCTGCGTGGACCTCCCCCCCGATGAGGCGGATGACTATAAAACCGCCCTGGACGGTGCGGGGCTTTGCACCGTGTTCCTCACCGCGCCCACCTCTACCGACGAGCGCCTTGCGCTGGTTGGCTCAAAATGCACAGGTTTTGTCTATTATGTCTCCCGCATGGGCGTCACCGGAGAGCGCTCCGACCTCTCCTCCAATCTCACCGATGCGGTGGAAAGGGTCCAAAAGCTGACCGGCAAGCCCGTTGCCGTGGGCTTCGGCATATCCACCCCCGAACAGGCGCGCAAGGTTGCGGGCATTGCCGAGGGCGTTGTTGTCGGTTCGGCCATTGTGCGCCTCATCGCCGAGGTGGGGGGCCGCCCCGGCCAGGCCGGACTGGTGCGGGAATTTGCGGAAAAACTGGCCCTGGCGGTAAAGAACACCCCATAACCCGCACCATGGGCGGTTCGCCTGTCCAAACGGAGTGCCTGTGATGAAACTGCTCAAGAAAATTCTTCTTTGGACGCTTGTGGTGCTTGTGGTGGTTGCCGCAGCCTTCCTGGTGGTGGTCGGCCCCTGGCCGGTGTACAAGGACTCAAAATACAAATCTGCCGCGTTTTACACCGAAGCGATTCAGGCCATCGACAGGGCCGTTGATGAAACCGGTGTGGGCGAGGGCACGGGAACCCTCAGCGCGGGCTGGGCCGTGCGCGACATGACGCCCAAGGTGGGCACCCCCATGGCCGGCTACAGCGCGCGCCCAAACGGAAAGCGCTCCACGGGCATCCACGATCCCCTGTTTGTGAAGGCGCTTGCCCTCAGCGACGGCAAGGACACGGTTGTGCTGGTGGGCGCGGACATGCTCCAGACCCTGCCAAACCTCCTGGAACTCGTCGAAAACAAAGTCGCGGGGAAGACCCCGCTCACCCCGAATGACATCCTGTACCACACCAGCCACAGCCATTGCGGACCGGGGGGCCTTGCGCCCGGCCTTGCCGCAAACATTTCCTATGGAAAATATGACCCGGCGGTGACGGAATTTCTCGCGGAGCAGTTTTCCGCCGCCATCATTGAGGCCTATGAAAAACTTGCCCCCGCAAAACTGGCGAACGGCGTGGTGGACGTCCCCGATTTTATCCGCAACCGCACCCGCAACGCCCCCGTTGACTCGGCGGTGAACTTCTGCGTGGTGCAGCAGGACGCCGGGCCGAAATGCATCATGATGCGATATTCCGCCCATCCCACGGTTCACGGCGGGCGCATGACCGAATTCACCGGCGAATATCCGGGCGCATTCCAGCGCGCGGTGGAAAAGGAAACCGGCGCTGTGGCGCTCTATGTGGGCGGGGCGGTGGGCTCCATGGGGCCCAACGCGCCGGACGTTCCCGGCGATGCCGCCACCCGCGCCGAAGCCATGGGGCAGGGACTTGCCCGCAAACTCATCGACGGCATGGGCGAACTGAAGTTTGAAAATGTCCTTGATGTGGCCTCTTTCTCCTCCCATTTCGGCATGCCGCCCTTCCAGATGCGGCCCATGAGCCCCAACTGGCGTGTTTCCCCCGTTTTCTGCCGCCTTTTCAGCGGTCTGCCCCCGGTGGGCCGGATGCAGATGGCAAAAATAGGCCCCATGATGTTTGTGGGCATGCCCTATGACTTCAGCGGGGAAACCGCCCGCGACTGGCGTCTTTTTGCGGCGGACAAGGGGGTCAATCTTTGGGTTTCAAGCCATTCCGGAGCCTATCTTGGATACCTTAGCCCGGACAAATACTACAACGTCACCGAGCCCAATGGCAGCATGGACTATGAAACCGGGCTTATGGGCTGGTTTGGTCCCAACACGGAGGCCTACATGGCCGATCTGTTCCATCATGGCTTTGACAAGCTGTCCGGAGCCGCGGCGGAGCCTGCCGGGGCGGGATGAGTTGATTGCCCCTTTTCAACCCAAAAAACAGTTAATTTTTGCAACCTTTTGCGCCGCAAGTGCATAATAATTCTATAAGTTGCAACATTAATTGCGCGGTGTCCGTCTATGGCGGTCACAATTCTTTTCCGGAACACTTTCCGCCCCTATGGAGGTTTGGACAATGACAAGGCGTTTTCTTTTGCCGGGCGTGGTGATGGCGCTCATCTTCCTCACGGGATTTCAGGTTCTCGCGCAGGATGCCGCCCCGGCTCCGGCCCCCGCGGCGGAGGCCGCGGCGGCGACCCCCACTCAGGCTGCGCCTCCGGCGGGCGAGCCGAACACGGCCCCCCCCACCGTGGTGCAGCGTCTTTCCCTGATGACCATGATTGAGCAGGGCGGCTTCATCCTGTGGATTACCCTCGCCCTTGGCTTTGCGGGGACGGTGCTCTCCCTGTACCTGCTGCTCACCCTGCGCCCCTCGCGCGAGGTGCCGCCGAACCTTGTCAAGCGGGCCGTGAGCCAGATGAAAAGCGGCGATCTGCGCGGCGCCTACCAGATGTGCCAGGATCGGGACGAGCTCATCGCCCGCGTGCTGCGCGCCGGCCTGAAAATGGCCGGCCATGACCGCTACGTGATTCAGGAGGCCATGGAAAGCGAGGGCGAGCGCGGCGCCACCGCCCTGTGGCAGCGCGTCGCCTACCTCAACAGCATCGCCACCATGGCGCCCCTGCTCGGCCTGCTCGGCACGGTCTGGGGCATGATGCAGGCCTTCAGCTCCATCGCCCTCGACACCTCCCAGGTCAAGGGGCTCACCATGGCCTACAGCATCTCCCAGGCGATGATCACCACGGCGGGCGGCCTCATCGTGGCCATCCCGGCCATGGCCGTCTACTACTACCTGCGGGGCCGCGTCATCCGCGTGGTCGCGGAGGTTGAGGCGCAGGCCAGCGAATTCATCGAACTCATCTCGGAGCACGGCCAGAAATGAGAATCCACAAGGCCTTCCAGGAGCAGGAGGAGACGATTCAGATGGCCCCGCTCATCGACATCGTCTTCCTGACCCTCATTTTCTTCATGGCCATATCGGTCTACGCCAACCTCGAAAGCGAGGTGGACATTGTGCTGCCCACAGCCGACACCGCCCAGCAGAACGACCGCTCGCAGGGGGAAATCTTCATCAACCTGCGGGATGACGGCACCATTGTCGTCAACGAGCGCCAGGTGACCGTTGACGAGCTTCAGGAGGTGCTGAACCGCATCTCCAAGTATTTCCCGGGCGGCGCCGTCATCATCCGCGGCGACACCACCGCCCAGCTCGGCAGGGCGATACAGATTCTCGACTGCTGCCGCAGGGCCGACATACAAAACGTCGCCTTTGCCGCGCTCACCCAGGAACAACAGCAAAAAATGAAGTCCGCCCCGGCCCAATAAGCGGGGCGGCATGATGGATGCCCTCATGAAGCGATTTGGCAAACTGATGTTGTGCGGAATTTTCGCCGCCATGGCGGCCGCCGCCGCGTCTTTCGCGCAGGATCCCTCCGCCCCCCCGCTGGATCCGGCGTCGTCCCCGCCGCCCGCGGAAGCGGCCGCCCCCGGCCAGGACCAGCTCGACTTTGCGAACGGCCTTTTCGGGCGCGGATTTTTCCCGGAGGCGATGGACGAATATGACGCCTATCTGAATAAATACCCCTCCGACGCCGGCGCGGCAACCGCATGGTTCCGTCTGGGCCAGGCCGCGCACGCCACCGAGAAATACGACCGCGCCCTGGAGGCGTTCCAAAAGGCCGCTGATTTGAACTCCGACCCCGCAGTGAAGGCGCAGGCGCAGTTGAGCCGGGGCGAGGCGCTCTTTTTCCTGAAACGCGCCGCCGAGGCCGCCGAGGCGCTCGCGCCGCTCACCACGGACGCCCAGCCCCCGGCGGTGCGCTGCCGCGCGCTTTACTACCTTGGCCGCGCAAAGCAGGAACTGGGCGACCAGCCCGCCGCCGCCGCCGCCTTTGAGTCCGTGGGAGCCGCATGCCCCGACCATGTGCTCGCACCCTACGCCCAATATCAGCTGGCCTACGCGCACATGGCCGCAAACCGAATGGAGGACGCGGCCATCGCCTTCTCCCAGGTGGCGGGCAACACCACGGCTGATCCGAAACTTCGCATGGAAAGCCGTTTCCGCACCGCCGAGATTTACGACCAAATCGGCTGGTTCAGCGCGGCGGTGGGCGCCTATGAACAGTTGAAGAAGGACTTCCCCGACTCGGACTACGCCAAACGGGCGGATTACGGCTATGCATGGTCCCTGTACCATGCCGGCAAATACCCGGAGGCCGCCGCCGCCGCGGTGGCCTTCACGAAGGCCAACCCCGAGTCCCCCCTCCTTCCTGGAATCTATTACCTGCTGGGCAACAGCCTCCAGCAGCAGAAGGACTATGACGGCGCGCTGGCCGCGTACCGGACCGTGGTGGAGAAGCATGCCGCCTCCCCCTTCGCCCCGCAGGCAAAGCACAAGACCGCCTGGACCCTCTATCTGAAGGGGGACTCCGCGGCGGCAAAGGCCGAGGTGATGGCCTTTTTGCAGGAGCAAAAGGAGTCCCCCCTCTCTGGTGAGGCGGGCTTCCTGCTGGGCATACTGCTGGTGGCGGAGGGCAATTACGAGGACGCGCGCCAGGAATTCCGGCTCGTCGCCGAGAAATATCCCGACAGTGACTTTGCCCCCGAGGCGCTTTTCAAATCCGGTGAGTGCCTCCAGCAGTTGGGGATGCGCGACGAGTCCGCCAAGGTCTTTGAGGAATTCGCCAAACGCTACCCCGACAACCCACTCACCGAGGAGGCGGTGCTGCGCGCGGGCGACGCCCAGTTCAACGCGCAGGACTTCTCCCAGGCCGTCACCAAGTACCAAACCATCCTGCAGGGCGCCGTGGAGCCCGCCGTTGAGGAGGAGACCCTCTACCGCCTCGCCATCACCTACCACAACATGAAGGACTACGCGAAGAGCGCCGAGACGTTCGGAACCCTGCTGTCCAAATACGGCACGGGCAAATACGCGGCGGACGCCCATTTCAGGGTCGCGGAGCACCTGCTCCGGGATCAAAAGGACGCCCCAAAGGCCATAGAATCCTACCAGGCCGCGCTGAACGCCTCCCCCTCCCCCGAACTCGCGGGCAGGGCGCTCAAGGGAATGGCGCTCGCCCGCTATGAGCGCAAGGATTACGACGAGGCGTCCACCCTGTTTTTGCGGCTCATCACCGACCACGGCGGCCTTGCCCTTCCCGAGGAGGCCTACGCATGGTGCGGCCAGTGGTTCTTCGACGCCGGACAGTGGGACAAGGCGGCGGCGGTTTTTGAGGCGATGCTCAAGGCGCTTCCCGGATACCAGTACCCTGAAAAGGTGCGCCTGAAAATCGCCGAATGCGCCGAGCAGGCGGGCGGCGCCGACGACGCGCTGAAGAAATACCAGGCGGTTGTCGACGCGGATCCCACGGGCACCCCCGCCGTGGAGGCGCGCTTCCGCATGGCCCGCCTGCTGGAGGCGAAGGGGGACGCGGAAAAGGCCGTCGCACTTTATGAGGCCGCCTCGGAAACCAACGCGGGCGACATCGCCGCCCAGTCCCGTTTCCGGCTCGGCGAGCTTTATGAAAAGCAGGGCGACTTTGAACGGGCCGCGCGGAACTACATGCGCGTTGCGATTCTTTTCCTCCACGAAACCCTGTCACCCGAGTCCCTGTGGCGCGCGGGGCAGTGCTTTGAAAAGGCGGGCGGCGCGGGACAGGCCAGGGGCGCCTATGAGGAGCTCGTGAAGGACTATCCTGATTCCGACTTCGCCGCGAAGGCGCGCGAGGCCCTCGCGAAACCCGCCGGCGGGGAAGCCCCCGCCGCCGCGCCCCCGGCGGGAGGGTGACATGCTCAGCCGCCGTTCACTCATGGTGCTTTCCTTCATCATCTCAGCGGTGCTGTACATCTGCTTTTTCGCCGCCGCGCCCTATGTGACCCTGATGGCCGCCAACCGCGACCTCGACCGCGCGCTGGACATTTTCAAGGTGGAAATCCGCGAGGTGGAGCCCGAGGTTGTAAAAGTGGAAACCCCGGAGGCCGCCGAGGAGCTCGCCTCCAGGCCGGGCTCCATGAGCGATCTCCTTGCCCGCCCCGACGAGCAGGCCCAGCTTCCCGCGCCCGCAACCGCCGCGCAGCCCGTCGAGGTGCCCAACCTCTCGGACCGGGTGGCCTCGGAGGCGCTTGCGCGGGAGCATGATCTCGCCTATGAGCCCGCCACGGCGAACACCGCGGACGCCAAAATCATTGAAATCGCCCGTGATACGGCGCGGCAGGACATCGAGGTGCCCCGCCGCTTTGTGCGCCCCAGCCCGGAGCGCATCCTCGGCCCAGGAGAATACCCCTCCCTCCGCAGCGAGGCCATGGAACCGGGACAGATTCCCATGGAATTCGACCGGCGAGGCGTGAGCCTGCTGGCGCAGTCCGCAAACCTTCCCGCCGGGGGCGCGCCCGGGCCGCCCATCGCCGAAATCCCCGTCCCGGAGCCGGAAATTCCCCCCGACATCCGGGAGGCCATCGAAAAGCCGCCCGTTGAGGCACCGCTCCAAAAGGAGGTGGAGGCCGCCCGTTCGGAGAGTGATTTTGTGTTCATGGACGACATGGTGGACATCAAAATCAGCACCTACCGCGCGCCCAATGAAAAGCAGGGCTATTTCGAACTGCGCATCCAGCCCCGGGAGGGCGGAAAAATGGAGGTGCTACCCAAGGACATCACCTTCGTCCTCGACGCATCCCGCAGCATGCTCCAGCGCAAACTGGACCTGGGCGCGCGCGGCGTGTCCGATTTGGTGAACCTGCTCCGTCCTGAGGACCGCTTCAACGTGGTCGTCTTCCGTGACACCCCCATCCTCTTTCAGCCCGAACGCGTGCCCGCCACAAACGAAACCAAGGCGGCGGCGCTGGACTTCATGAAAAACCTGGAATCAAAGGGGCAGACCGACGTCTACAACGCGCTCCGGCCCGTCATGGCCGAACTGCCGCGCCCCGGCGTGCCGGGTATCGTCCTCGTTGTCTCCGACGGGCGGCCCACCACGGGCCTGCAGGACAGCCGCGCCATCATCACCGCTCTCACCGCCGAAAACAGCCTGCGCAACAGCATTTTCGCCTACGGCGCGGGCAACACGGTCAACCGCTACATGCTTGACCTGCTGGCCTACCGCAACAAGGGCGTATCCAGGGTCCATCCCAACATCGAGGACACGGCGAAACTGATGCCCGGATTTTTCGGTGAATTCAGCGACCCCATCCTGGTGGATGTGCGCGCCGACTACGGGCGCATCAACAAGGACACCCTTTTCCCGAGGATTCTCCCCGACTTCTACCGAAAGGGCGCCGTGGCCGTGTATGGCCGATTCGACCCCGAGCGGGACAAGGAATTCGTCATGCGCCTCACGGGCCGCGCCGCGGACAGGGAAAAGGAGCTGGTTTTCAAGGCGAAACTTGAATCCGCCGGGCAGGGCGGCTCCTCCATCGCCAGCGGATGGGCCTTCTCCAAGGCCTATCATCTGATTGGCGAGATATCCCAGCAGGGCGAAACGCCGGAACTGCTGGGCCAGTTGCGCGAGTTGTCCGAAAAGTACAACATCCGCACCACCTACAACCAATAGGCCGCCGTTCCCCCGTGTCCGGCGTTTTCCATCACACAGGCAGGAAGGGACGATCACGCCATGATGAACGGTCCGGCGCCAACGGCGGCGCAATGGCTGGAAAGGCTTGAATCCGGCGGAGGCGGCCACGGCGGGCTTGCCGCCATATACGGTTCGGACGACGAGCTGCTGCGGGAACGGCGCGGACTGGCGCGCAGGGTGCTCCTCCGCCATCTGGAGCGTTTTGGCGACGGACCGGTCCGCATTTTCCGGTCCCCCGGCCGCATCAACCTGCGCGGCATGCATGTGGACACCCACGGCGGATGGCTGAACCTGATGACCCACCAGCGGGAAACCGTGGTGGTGGCCTGTCCCGCCCCCGACAACACCTGCACCTTTGTGAACCTTGAGCCGGAGTATCCCGAGGTTTCCTTCAACCTGGACGAGGAGGCCCGGGGCCTTTTCGGCGGCGGCGGATGGGCGTCGTTCATCGCCCTTCCCGACGTCATCGCGCGGGTCCAGCGCAGGCGCGCCGTGCCGGGCATGGACTGGGCCAACTACCTTGCGGGCTCCTGCCTGCGCGTGGGCGCGGAATGCGCCGTTCCGCGCGGCATGCGCGCTGCCGTCGGCAGCGACCTGCCCAGGGGCGCCGCGCTCAGTTCCTCCGCGGCCCTCTGTGTCGCGGTGCAGCAGGCCTTCGCGGGCATCAACGGCGTCGTCCTCGACGACAAGACGCGCATCCTGGCCGAACAGGACGCGGAATGGTACGCGGGCGCCCGTGTGGGCATGAGCGATCAGGGGGCCATGGTGCTGGGGCGTCTTGGAAAAACGCTCAACATCGCCCTCTTCGCCGAGGATTTCCGCCTCGACAACGCCACCTATCACGACTTTCCCGGCGATGCCGCGGTGCTCGTGGTCAACTCCCACACCAAACGGAGCCTGAGCGGGGCCCATCTGGTGGACTACACCCGCAACCGCTTTGCCTACTCAGTGGCCATGCATGTGCTCCGCTGCGAACTCGCCGCGCTGGGCCACGCCCCGGAAACGGTGGCCCGGCTGGACAGGCTTTCCCGGATCACGCCGGACTCCCTGGGCGGCGCAAAGCCGCTCTATGCCCTGCTCCGGCGCATTCCGGAGGAGCTCACCCTGGATGAGATGCGCGCGCGCTACAATCCTCCCGGGCTGGACGCCGCCTATGACCGCTATTTCGGCGGCGTGCCGGAGGGGCAGCGCCCCGTGCACATCCGCCTGCGCGGCCCGCTGGTCTTTGGCATCGCCGAATCCGAACGGGCGCGCCTTTTCGCCGCAGCGGCCGACCGCGCCGACCTTGCCGCGCTCGGGGCCATGATGACCACCGGCCACAACGGGGACCGCCGTGTTGACCGCGACGGATACCCCTACATTTGCGACGTTTCAGACCGCGCGCTGGAGATGATGGAGCAGCAGTCCCTTCCGGTGGAGGAATGCCCCGGCGCCTACGGCGCGAGCAGCCCCGTTTTGGACTGGGTGGTGGACTGTGCGCTCGGAGCGGGCGCGCTGGGCGCGTGCCTCACGGGCGCGGGCATCGCGGGTGCCGTGCTGGCCTTGTGCCGCAGGGAAGACGCCGACCGTGTGGCGGAGGAGATGCGCCGCCATCTGGCCTCGGAAAACTACCTGCGCGTGACCAACAGGGAAAAGGGACTGCGCCCGGAGGAGCTGGCCCTTTCCGTCGTGGTCAACCGGCCCACCGCCGGGGCGGGCGAGCTTCCCGCCGGCTGAGCTCAGCCCGCCGAAACGTGATCCCGCACCGCGGCGATCACCTCGTCCTGCTGGGCCTCGGTCAGTTCGGGATACATCGGCAGGGCCAGCACCTCGCGGCTTGCCTGATCCGCGTTGGGGCAGTCCGCTCCGCCGCTGAAGGGGGCGAAGCACTCCTGCCGGTGCAGAGGAATCGGATAAAACACACCGCACCCAATCCCCCGCTCCTGGAAAAGTTTGCGGGCCTCGTCGCGCCGGGGCAGACGGATCACATACTGGTGGAACACATGCACCCGCTCCGGCATCGTCTCCGGAACCACCACCCCAGGCAGCTCTTTCAACCGCTCGGAATAATAGGCGGCATGACTCCGCCGGGCGTTGTTCCATGCCTCCAGGTGGCGCAGTTTCACCTCCAGCACCGCCGCCTGCAACGCGTGCAGGTGGCTGTTGGTGCCCACAATCTGGTGCACGTAGGTCGTGCTGGAGCCGTGGCAGCGCAGCAGGCGTATTTTCTCCGCCATCCCGTCGTCGTTGGTCATGATCATGCCCCCCTCCCCCGCCGCGCCGAGATTCTTTGTGGGGTAAAAACTCAGCGCCCCGGCCAGCCCCATGGAGCATGCCTTCCGGCCCTTGTAAGCCGCGCCCACAGCCTGCGCCGCATCCTCGATGACCGGGATTCCCTTGTTCCCGGCAAGCGCAAGAAGCGGATCCATGTCCGCGCACTGGCCGTAGAGATGCACCGGCAAAATCGCGCGGGTGCGCGGGGTGACACACGCCGCCGCCCGCTCCGGACACAGGGTGTACGTCACAGGGTCAATGTCCGCAAACACCGGCACGGCCCCGGCGTTCACGATCGCGCCCGCCGTGGCGAAGAACGTGAAGGGGGACGTGATCACCTCGTCCCCCGGTTCAAAATCCAGCGCGCGCAGGGCCAGCAGAATCGCGTCCGTGCCCGAGGACACCCCCAGCGCGTGGCGGCATTCCAGATATGCGCACATGGCGCCATCAAAGCGTTCCGCAGCCGGACCGCCCCGGAACTGCTGGGCCGTGAACACCTCGGCAACCACGGCGTCAACCTCCGCCTTGATGGTGGCATACTGTGCCTTCAAGTCAAGCATGGGAACGGGCATGGACACTGCTCTCCAGTAAGCGTCATGTGGAATCTTGGCGGCTAATCCGCCTGAAATGCGCGTGAAAGCATAGCAGAACCGTCAACTTGCGCACAAAAACGCGGATTCCCGCGCCCTTTATGTCCCTTCTGTTCCCGGGCCGCTTTTCTTTCTTCTCACCATCACCGCGGCGCCTGTAATCGCTGTCAGCACAAGTACCGCACCCAGCACTTTTGCGCGTTTACGCTGAAGGAAGGGCGGCGGCGGGGGTGGGGGTGCGGGTTTGTCGGTGAATTCACGCGGGAACCAGCGGAGTTCGTCCGCCTGCCGCGCGATCTCCAACCGCCGGTTGCGGCGCACGAGGGACTTGTAAAAGGGATCCGCCGCCTCAGGATCGCGGTTTTTAAGCCACATGCCGCCGGTGTGCAGCGCTTCCGCGGTCATGGGATCGTTGTCGGGCAGCAACCCCGCCGCCTCCCACATCAGCCCCGCCGCGAGGTAACGGTAATGAAATCGCTTGTTCGGCGTGGCATCCGTTTCGGCGCACCACGGATGATCCGGCCATTCAAAATCCCCACCCCACACAAACCAGTCGGGGCACAGTTCCGTGCCGTATATTTCCATGCCCTGTTCACGGACAATGCGCGCGGCCTCCATCAGCATTCCCGCCCGCTTTCTTGCGTCATACCCCGAAGCCCGCCCGTCAAGAAGAAGCTCGGTCAGGCGTTTCACCGGCCCCCTAAGCGGCTCTGGATAAAACTGCAACGCCTCCGGAAGCCTTCCGGCCCGCGCAAGACGGCGCGCAAGGAGATGGTGCAGGTCAAAGGTTTGGTCATACGGGCCTGTTTTCCTTGCCGTCGCCGCGCCCAAATCGCTGACATGTTTCAGGAGATCATCCAGGGGCATCCTGTGCTCCGCCACATAGGCGGCGTCCGTGCCGAATCCTGCCGACACAAAAGCGCCGAGGGCCTCGCGCAGATCACCGGTCTCCATCTTCAGCGCGCCCAGTTCCGCGGCGGCGGCCTCCACCGGGGTCATGCTGTGCCACCCCTCAGAGCTTCTGCGAATGGTCCAATAGCGCGTCTCCTCACCGCCATTCTTGAGCAAGTCAACCACCTTTTGCATGACGACGGCGGCCTCTTCCATTTTTCCCGCCCGGCGCAAAAGTTTTGATTGCACCCACAGGGTCATGGGCTGTTCCTGGTCGGCCATTGCGGCCCATTTTTCAGCTTCTTCCATCTTTCCGGAATCATAGGCCAGCCAGGCGATGCGGTCCGCATGGGGCACCGGTCCGGAGGCGGCCATGGCCGCCAGTCTGGGCAGCAGCCATCCTGTGGTGAATTCCCCCTGCGGGGCATGATCCAAAAACCAGACAATCATCACACTCCGAAGCAGCCCGTCCTGCATGAACGCCTCGGCCTTGATGGTGTCGGAGGCGAAGTCGGTGCTCTTGAACACCGTTTCAAGCGATTGCAGCGCGCTCGATTTCTGTTCTTCGTCCCCGATTTTGAAAAAGTCTAGGTATGTGCGCGCCGCCGCCGCCGTCTCCCCCTTCTTGTAAAAAACACGGCCGAGCCAGCCGGTTGCCGCCGGCGCAAGCCCCAAAGGATCCGCAGCCCCGGCTGCGGCCATCGTTTTCACCAGCTCAAACGCCGTCCGGGCCGCGTCATACTGCTCCAGTCGCAGCCGGGTCATGCCCAGCATGTGCGCCGCCCAAATCCCCCGCATCGTCCGGGCCTCCTCCGGCAGTGCGAGCACCTGTTCAAAAAAAGGCGCGGCTTGTTCGTATTGCCGGTTGTGATACGCCGCCGCACCCCGCGCGTACAGGGAGAACTCCGTCGGAAGCATGGACAACAGCGCCTCGTGGGGGGTCAGATCATAGGGTTTCGGTTCCTCGGGGGCGGGACTGTCGTCGGTGATGCCACAGGATTCATACCGTTTGCGCTCCGTCATCTCCCTGTGCCAGTTGTTGATCTGCTCCCCCCTTTCCCGCATTTCCGCGCGCATTTGCTGGTGGGCGTCGAGAATCTGGGACGCCTCCCCCCCGCACACCCCCAAAGCCACAAGTGCGTTCCTTAGCTGCGCCCTCTCCTTGTCCTTTTCCTCCTCTTCCTCCTCCTCTTTTTCCTCTTCCCCGGCCTCCGCGCCCTCCGTGTCCGGCTCCGCGGCGATTATCTTCTCCTTTTCCTCCATCCCAAGCAGGCGGCACACCTCGTGCGTGAATGAGGCTTCGGGCATGACGGCCGGGTCCCCTCCCCCCACCACATAGTAATCATTTGGAAAAGAGGGCCCGCAGGCCGCCGCGCCGCAGGCCGCCGAAATGAACAGCAAAAACATCCCCCCGGCGGCAATCAGTCGATCAGTTCCACCTGTACGCACTGCACTCCCTCCTTTTCTCCGGCATGGCCCGGACGCATCCTGAACCATGCCGCCATCACCTCTTCACCCTTTGCCCCGGGGGGCCGTCCGACAAATGTCAGACTGTTCCGTCCATGCGGCACCCCCGGCCTGAACGTTCCAACAACATCATACGCCTGCACCGCATCCGGCATCCATCCCACCTGAAAGCGCACCCGCCCGGCGGGCTGGTACCCGCCCCTGTTCACCACCCATGCCTCATAAAGACCCGGTTCCGGCCTGCGCAACTCTACAATCACATCCGCTTTGGGGGCTGTCCCCGCCATCACATCCGCCACCACCGGCCAGGGCAGGTTCAGCCTGTCCCCCTCCACCGGCAGCCTGAACCAGGCAATGCCGAGGCAATTATCAGGCGGCGCGTCTTTCCATCCCCGCACCAGCCCCGCCAGCTCCGCCGGGTCTGCCGCCACGTCCCTGGCCGTCCAGCCCGGCGGAAGGGTCGGACCGGACTGCTCAGACTGTATCAGCCTGAATTCTCCCTGTTGGTCAAAGACCATCCTCCCCGTGTGCGTGGGCAGGGCAATGTAAAACGGCCTTCCCCATTTTGCCGCGCGTTGCGCATAACCCCTCGCCTTGTCCGGATCGCACATCTTGGGCAGCCTGTCCGCCGAAACCGGCTTTTCAAGGGAATGCACCTGCAGGACAAAATACGCCGCCTCTCCGGCCAGCGTGGCCATGTCCCCGCTGTTCAGCCAGTCCGGCAGCGCGGTGATGGATAAATTGGCCTCCGGCATCCCCCTGCGCAGCGCGGACAGCAGCAACCTATATCCGTCCAGCGCGCGTGTCGGGCAATCATAATCAATCTGAATGTTTATGCTCCCGTTTGTCCTGGGCAGCACCCGCAGTGAATCCGCAAGAAAAGCCGCCGCCTCGTCCGTTCTTCCGGCGTCAATGGCCTTGGAGAATCCTGTTTCCACCCGGCAGACAAAGGTCACCGCCTTTCCACCGACCACAGGCGCGGGCTGGGCGGGGGTGAAATGAAACGCCGTGCCGTCATAGTCCGCCACACCGCACAGCGCCATGAACCCGTTCACACTGGATGCGGCCCGTTCTGCGGCGGCGGTCACCCCCCCATCCCAGCGGGTCTGCCAGACATACATCCAATGCTGGAATTGGGGAACTGACGCGGGAGGGGAGGCATTGAAAAGAACATATGCCGACACCCCCAGAGCCGCCACAATAGGCAGACCCAAAAGCACCCTCTTGCCGCCTTTTATCATGGGTTGATTTTAAGGCAGAAATCCCCCCTGTTCAATGTTTATACGGGGGTAAAAGTTGACTCATTCGGGCCTTTCAACGTATTATCATTACTGCGTGGGAGGCTGGGGAATGAACGGCGGCGGCCCTGTTTCCGCCGCGCCATTGAGGATTTCAAATGCGGTTTGTTGTTGCAAAATCCACCCTGCACGGCGGGGTTGACATACCCGGCTCAAAGTCCCACACCATCCGCGCCGCGGCGGTGGCCGCCCTCGCGGAGGGGGAAAGCCGCATTCTGCGCCCGCTGGACAGCGCCGACGCCCATGCGGCGCGCCGCGCCTACCGCCTTTTCGGCGCGACCATCAACGAATTTCCAGGGGAATGGCGGGTTTCAGGCATTGGCGGACGCCCCGGCATTCCGGAAAACGTCATAGACGTGGAAAATTCCGGCACCACCATGCGCATCGCCCTCGGCACCGCCGCCCTGCTTTCCGGCGGCATGGCCGTGCTCACCGGCGACGAACAGGTGCGCCGCCGTCCCTGCGGCCCCCTGGCGCAGGCGCTCACCAGCCTTGGCGCGAAAATAAGCGCCACGCGCGGCAATGGCATGCCCCCCTTTGTGGTTGAGGGTGGCCTGCGCGGCGGCGAAGCCGCCTTTGAGGCGGTCACCAGCCAGTATGTGACCTCGCTCCTGATGTGCTGCCCCCTTGCGGAAAAGGACACGGTCCTGCATGTGCCCCTGCTCAACGAAAAGCCTTATGTGGAAATGACGCTGGACTGGCTGTCACGGCAGGGCGTTTCCGTCCAGTATTCGGACGACCTCAGTGAGTTCAGGATTCCCGGATGCCAGCGGTTCAACACCGTCAACCGGGCCATCCCCGCCGACTTTAGTTCCGCCACTTTCTTCCTCGCCGCGGGAGCGATGCCGGGTAATACCGTCACCTGCCGGGGGCTGGACATGACCGACACCCAGGGCGACAAGGCCGTGGTGGAATATCTGCGCGCCATGGGCGCGCAGGTCGTGGTGGATGATGACTCCATCTCCGTGCGCGCCGAAAACCTGCGGGGCTGCGAGATTGACATGAACGCCACCCCCGACGCCCTGCCGATGATGGCGGCGCTGGCCTGCTTTGCCAAGGGGCAAACCCGGCTGGTGAACGTGCCCCAGGCGCGCCTCAAGGAAACAGACCGGATTCATGTGATGCGTGTTGAACTGGAGAAGCTGGGCGGAAAACTCACCGAACTGCCCGACGGGCTGGTCGTTGAGGAAAGCCCGCTCCGCGGCGGCACCGTGCTGGGCCACAGTGATCACCGGGTGGTCATGTCCCTTGCCGTTGCCGCCACCCTCGCCTCCGGACCGGTCACCATCGAGGGCGCGGAGGCCGTGTCCGTCACCTATCCTGAATTTGCCGAAGACCTGCGCCGTCTTGGCGGCGTGATAACCGTGGAAAACGAGACCGCATGAACATCGTCATCATGGGCCAGAAGGGCGCCGGAAAAAGCACCGTCGGCGCGATGCTGTCGGAACTGATCGGTCTTCCCTGCCATGACACCGACCGGATTATCGAGGCGCTGCACGCGGAACGGACCGGGCAAAACCTCACGTTCCGGGAAATCTTCCGGGCCCTGGGGGAGGACGGGTTTCGCGAACTTGAACGGGACGCCGCCCGACGCGCCGCCGCCATGGACTTCCAAATCATCATCACCGGCGGCGGGCTCATGATGGACCCCGAATCGCGCCGTTTGCTCCGCGCCGGAAACCTGCTCGTGTTTCTCCGCGCCGACAGTTCCACACTGTGGGAGCGCGCCATTAAAAACGGCGTGCCCCCCCACCTTGAGGGCCCGGACGGGCCGGTCCGCTTCGCCGCCCAGACCGCACACCGCGAGGAGGTGCTTCTCCCCTTTGCGGACATCGTCGTGGACAGTTCTGTGGAATCCCCCGAACAGCTTGCCGGAGAGCTTGCCGTGGCCCTCGGCGACGAGCTTGCCGTGCGCCAGACGTCGGCGAACACTTTCGGCGAAATCATCCGCGCCACCACCTTCGGCGAAAGCCACGGCAGGGGTATCGGCGTGGTGCTGGACGGGGTCCGGCCCGGCGTGGAGATCACGGAGGAGGAGATTCAGGCGGAACTCGACCGCCGCAGGCCCGGCCAGAGCAAGGTGGTCACCCAGCGCCGCGAGGCGGACAAGGTGCACATCCTATCCGGAATCTTCGGGGGAAAAACCACCGGCGCGCCCATTGCCATGGTCATCTACAATGAAGACCAGCGGTCCATGAACTATGACAACCTGAAGGACCTTTTCCGCCCCGGCCACGGCGACTTCACCTTCTACAAAAAGTACGGCATCCGCGACCACCGCGGCGGAGGCCGCCAGTCCGGCCGTGAAACCGCGTGCAGGGTTGCCGCGGGCGCCGTGGCTTTGAAAATCCTGCGCAAGGCGGGCATCCGCATCATCGCCCACGCCGTCGAGGTGGCGGGCATCCGCGCGGCGGCCTGCGACTACGACACCATCGAGTCCAACCCCGTGCGCTGCGCCGATCCGGAGGCCGCCCCCGCCATGGAGCAGGCCATCCTGGACGCGCGCGGCCAGCGCGACTCCGTGGGCGGCGTCATCCAGCTTGACATCCTGGGCCTGCCCCCCGGCCTGGGCGATCCCGTCTTCGGCAAGCTCGACGCGCGCCTCACGAGCGCAATCATGACCATCGGCGCGGTCAAGGGCGTGGAGGTGGGAGACGGCTTCGCCATCGCAAAACTGCGCGGCAGCGGGGCCAATGATCCCATGTCGGGCGGCCGCTTCACCAGCAACCACCACGGCGGCATCCTGGGCGGCATCTCCTCCGGCGCGCCCGTTTTGATGCGCGTCGCCGTGAAACCCACCGCCTCCATCGCGCAGAAACAGCACACCAGCGACATGAACGACATTGACACGGAAGTGGAGGTCCTCGGACGCCACGACCCCTGCATCGTGCCCCGCGCCGTGCCCGTGGTGGAGCATATGGCCGCGCTGGTCATTCTTGACGCCCTGGAGGTCCAGGCGCGGATTAATCCGGCTTGGGCGGAAAAACACTGGCCCCGGACATCATGACAAAACCCGTGAAAATAAAGCTGACCTTCAGGCAGTGGATGCGCGCAAGGCTTCAGACTTATCTGCTCCGAGGCCTGATGGTGGTGGTGCCCCTCGGCATCACCATGTACGCCGTGATGATTTGCTACCGCCTTACCGCCGCCCTGCTGGTGCCGCTGGTGCGCATGACCGCCATCGAGCTGCCCGAGTATGCCATCGTCATCCTCTCGGTGCTCCTGTTCACCGCCATCGTCTTCTCCCTCGGCATGGTGGCCGCAGCCACCGCGGGCAGGCGCATCATCAGGTTCTTTGAGCAGCTTCTCCAGCGCATTCCCCTGGTCAAAACCATTTACGGCGCCTCGAAGCAGGTCGTTGACATCATCGTCCCCCAGGATGCGGGGGCCAACTACCAGGCCGCCGTGCTCGTGGACTTCCCCTTTGAGGGCGTGAAATCCATCGCCTTCCTCACGGGCAAGATCACGCTCAACGGCGAGGACTCCTTCTACAAGGTCTTTGTGCCCACCACGCCGAACCCCACCAGCGGCTATCTTGAACTGTACCGCCCCGAACAGGTGCAGGCCATCGGCCTTTCCGTGGAGGATGCCATAAAATCGGTCATGTCCGCCGGCATCCTCCTGCCGGGCACCCTCGAAAACGACTCCGTTCAGGAAAACAACCGGCGGCTGCGGGAGGCCGGGGAGTCGGTTCCGCCGCTGGTGCGGCCCCAGGCGGAGAAACAGGAGCCCCCGCAAAAGGACACACCCGGACAGGGATGGGGCGCGCGCTTCAAAAACATGCTCCGAAACCGCCTCCTGTCGGGCATCCTGCTGGTGATTCCGCTGGTGATCACCGGCCTGGTGGTGCGTTTCCTGTTCAGCCTGACCGTGGGAAAAATCACCCCCCTCACCCTGAATCTTTTCGGCTCTCTGCCCAATGCCGTGGTGAACATCCTGTCGGTGGTGGTCTTTCTCGCGGCCCTCTACCTCATTGGAATGCTGGCCACATTTGTGCTCGGCAAGCGTCTCATTTCGCTCGGGGAGTGGTTCATAAACCGGATCCCCTTCGTCACCACCGTGTACGGCGCCACAAAGCAAATCATGCAGACCCTCACCATGCAGAACGAGGGGCCAAACATGAAGGCCGCCGTGCTGGTGCCCTTCCCCTTCAAGGGGGCAAAATCTGTCGGGTTTCTCATGGGTTCCACCACGGACAGGGACGGGCAGGTTTACGGGAAGGTGTTCATGCCCACTGCGCCCAACATCACCGTGGGTATCCTCCTCCTTTACAGGCTGGAGGAGATTGAGGCATGCGACATCGGGGTTGAGGATGCGGTGAAAACCGTGGTTTCCCTGGGTATTCTTTCCCCCGAAAACATCAACACCCGTCCCGCGGACCTCTCCATGGTGTAGCAGCCGAACGCGCACCGGCGCCTAAAGCAGCCTGCCCGCGCTTGCCAGCATCAGCGACACGCCGGCCAGCCCCGCAACCAGCAGCACCACCCGCTGGAAGAAGGCCTCCCGGACCCTCCCCGACAACCACATGCCCGTGAGGGTGCCCGCAAGTATGCCCGGCAAAAAGAGGGCCGCTTTTGAGAGCAGCCCCGGGCTGAAAAGCCCGTTCCACAGCAGGGTCACCAGCCCGAAGCAGTTCATGATGAAAAAAAAGGCGATCAGGTTGGCGCGGAACTTTTCCCTGGGCGTGCGCTGGTTCGAAAGAAACAGCACCACCGGCGGCCCGCCCATCGAGGTGCTGCCGCCCATGAACCCGCTCACCAGCCCCACGGCGGCAAGCACCGGGGTGTTTTCAGGAAGCGGCCGCCGCCACCCCCGCCACATGGCAAGCGAAAAAACCGCCACAAACAGCCCCGTCGCGAATTTGAGCAGGTTGCCGTCCGTTGCCAGAAGCACCCCCACGCCCGCCTGAAACCCCGCGACCCCTCCCAGCGCCAGCGGGATGAGCAGGGACGGAACCACATCCCGCCGCGCATGCAGCGACACAAGTCCCGTGTTGAGGAGGCTCATGAGCACCACCACCGGCACCGCCTCCGACGGGGCCAGCGCGAACATGGCAAAGGGCGCGAGCACGAGGGCCATGCCGAAACCGATGGAACCCTGCGCCACGCCCGCGAAAAATGATGCCAGTGCCACAATTGCCAGACTCATGCCAGCTTCCCGCATGGTTGATTGGGTGAACACAATAAATCATGCTAGAATCCGGTACAAGAAAATCATTGCGCGGCAACAAGGGAGCCCAATCCATGAACAAGATGGTGATAGCCGGATTCTTTGCCGGTCTGCTGCTGATAGGCGGTTTTTTCCTCCTTCGGGGAATTGCCGGAGGCTTCAACCAGTTGAACGAAAACGCGGTCATGATCAGCGAAAGCAAGGCCCCCTCGGATGAGTCCGCCGACACCGAGGCCCCCGCCGCGCCGGCCCCCGCCCCCGCGCCGCCCGCGGCGGAATTGACCCTCACGCGCGGCGTCTCTGCCGACTACCAGCCCGGCCAGCCGGTGGATGTCACCGTGACCATTTCCTACACCGGCCCGGATGCCATCAACGCCCTCGGGCTAAGTGAAAAGGCGCCCGTGGGCTGGACGTTCCAGGAGGTCACCGGCGGCGACAAGCCCGTAATCACCCCCAAGCCCGGCGAAACCGCGGAATGGAACTTCGCGTGGATTGAGGTTCCGAAATTCCCCTGCACCTTCACCTACCGCGCGGTCAGCGCCGCCAACGCGGCAGGCCCCCAGGCCGTCGCGGGCCAGGGCATCTACCGGAAAATGGGGCCGGAACTCCGCTCGCCCATGACGGTGACCACCATCAACCAGGCCGCCGCCCCCGCCCCCGCGCGGTAACCCGCGCTCAGGAGCCCTCCGGAACCTGCCGGCCCCAGCCCTCGCGCAGCACGCGGTCCGCGTTGCCGCTGAAAAACTTGTCCACCTGTTCTGGGCGGTACTTGCGCAGCAGCATGTCACGTATACGCGAATAGTCGCGCGGTGATTTGAAATCGCGCGGCGGTGCGGTGAACCCGTCAAAGTCCGATCCGAAGGCCACCACCTCCTCGCCCCCGTGCTCGATCATGAAGTCAATCATCTTTATGATGGTTTCAAGGCAGTCCTTTTTTTCGGGCTTGGTCAGGTAATAGGACATGGCGATGATGCCAATCACGCCGCCCGTGTCCGCGATGGCCCGGATTTCCGCCGCCGTCGGGTTCATGGGATGGGGCATGAACTCGTGCAGCCCCACATGCGACATGATCAGGGGGCGCTTTTTCGGGTGGTTGCGCATCCGCTCCAGAATTTCAGCCCGGCACTGCGGCGTCGCGTGGGTCATGTCCACTATCATGCCGATGTCGCACATCAAATCCACCAGTTCTCTGCCGAAATCCGTCAACCCCGTCTCCATCTGGATGTCCTGGCTGAAACAGCCCAGCTTTTTAAGGAGCACCTTGTCCTCAAAGCAGTCAACATTCCAGCACGCCTCGTTGGGGTACAGGTGGGGGATGATCATGTGGCAGACGCCGCGGTCATAAAACTTTTGCACGTTTTCCAGGTTGCCGTTGAGGTGGTGCGCGCCCTCCACCGAGCAAAGCACCGCGATTTTTCCCTCCCCCATGATCCGCTGCATGTCGGGATAGGTGCGGGCCACGCTTATCACCTCGCCCCGGCCCTCGTTCGCCTTTTTCACAAAGGCGTCCTGATGATCCAGGCACTCCATCACAAGCTGGTCGGCGGGCGTGCCGAATATGTGCCGCAGCCGGGGGTGGACCTTGCTCACCAGGCGGATCGGCCACACATCCTTCAGGAAATCATGCTCCACCATGTAGATTGTCGAGAAAAAGGCCTTCACCCCCCCCGAAAGCAGCGCATCGAGGTCGGTCCGCATGGTCAGGGGGAAAAAGAAGCCCGGAGGGTGGTGCCGCGAGTCAAAGTCCTTCCCGAGCATGAACGACTTGAGGGTGGGGTGCATGTGTATGTCAATCACGCCGTGCTTCAGGTTCGCAAGCGGTCCGCGTGTCGTCATCAGGCCTCTCCTCTCATGGAACTCTCTGCCGCCCGTAATCTCCGCAAGCATTGTATAGATTACGGGTGATAATTGCTATATTCCCGAAATATCCGCGCGCCATGCGCACACCGCCTCCACCAGGCCCGCCACCGTGTGCTGTTCCGGCGCCAGCGCCTCCACATCAAAACATTCCCTCACCGCCCGTGCCGTCACAGGCCCCATGGCGGCAAACAGCGCCCTGCCTCGGACCCGCCCAAGCTGATCAGAATCGAGCATCCCAGAAAGGCCTGTCGCCGCTTTCGCGTTGGAAAAAACCACCACGTCCGGTGAAAACGCCAGCAGTGCGGCAACCCGGCCGCCCTCCGGGGAGAGGGGGCGGCTGCGGTATGCGGCCACCTCGGTCACCTCGGCGCCCATGGCCCGCAGCGCGGGGGGTATGGCCGTGCGCGCGTATTCCGCGCCCGGCAGCAGCACCCGCGCGCCCCGAAGGGGCCGCCGCGCGTCCATCGCGCCAACGATTGCCTGTGGACTGTATCCCACGGGCAGGGCATCCGGTTTCAGGTATCTTGCGGCCGCCGCCTCGCGTGTCGCCTGTCCCGCCACGGCCAGCAGCGAACCCGCCAGCAGCCGCGCGTCCCCCCCCGCCGCGTCCATTGCGTCAAAGAGAAACCGCACCGCGTTCACGCTGGTGAGCAGAATCCAGTCATGCCCCCTCCAGTCAATTTTTTCCGCGGCGCCGGGCAGCGGTTCGTTTTCTGTCACAGGAAAGGTGAGCACCTCCGCGCCCGCCGCCTGGAACTGCCGCTCCAGCTCCCCCTCCCGCGCCTCCGTGTGCGTCAGCGCCACCCGAATGCCAAAGAGCGGGCGGGACTCAAACCATGCCAGTTCCTCCCGCAACGCCGCGACCTGTCCAACCACAAGCAGCGAGGGGGCGCCCAAACCCGCCGCCGCGCTTTTCTCCGCAATGTCCGAAAGGGTGCCCGTCGCCGTCCGCTGGCGCATCCATGTGCCCCATTCAACCACGGCCGCCGGGGTGGCGGCGCTCCTGCCGGAATTTACCAGGGTCCGGCAGATTTCCGCGCAATGGAGGCTGCCCATGTAAAAGACCAGGGTCCCTTTCAGCGCAAGCGAGGACAACTGCCGCCCCCCCCTTGACTCCTCGAAGTCATGGGCGGTGAGAAAGGTCACGCTGCCGGAAAGCCCCCGGTGGGTCACCGGAATTCCGGCGCAGGCCGGTGCGGCAATGCCGGAGGTGACCCCCGGCACCACCTCAAAGGGGATTCCGGCGGCGCGCAATGCCAGCGCCTCCTCCCCGCCCCTGCCAAAAACAAAGGGATCGCCCCCTTTCAACCGCGCCACCCGCCTGCCCGCGCCCGCCTGCGCCACCAATATGCGGTTGATGTCCTCCTGCGGCAGGCTGTGCCGTCCCGACTGCTTTCCCACATACACCAGTTCCGCGCCGGGGGAATATCGTAGCAGCGCGGGGTGGATCAGGTTGTCATACACCACCACTTCCGCCATGGCCAGGCACTCCCGGCCCCGCAGGGTCAGCAGGCCCGGGTCACCCGGACCCGCGCCAATAAGCCATACTTTGCCTGTGTTGCCGCTGTGCATCGGTTCATCATACCGGTTTCACCAGCCCCAAAAACACCGTGTATTGACTTTGTGTTTAGCATGGTATACAATTCGACCGTATTGCTTATTCTTGGTGCCGTGTACATGACAGATAATATCCATGCAGAACTCGCAAAAAGCGCCGAGGAACTCAGGGCGGTCATCGAAAAGCACCGCAGACTTCTGGAGTCCCTCGATGACGGGGGCTGCCAGGATGTGTCAAACCATGCCTGCGCCTCGCTGGACTGTTCCTGCAGGAAAAAACTGCGTGAGACGCTGCACGAGACCATCACCGTCCTTGAGGAGACCCGCCGCACCTTTAAGTCGCGGCAACTGGCGGAATTGAAGCACCGCCTTCTCAAGGTGCTTGCCGAGACCGGCTGAACAATTGAATCTTGATCCGTCCACCTGACGGTTCAGGCTTAGGGCCTGAAAAGTGCGGGTGCGCTGCCGGGAAAGGCGTTCTTTCCCAGGCCGGCGCACCCGCTTTTTTTGTTTCAACGAAAGGAACGGTTCCATGCGCCAAAAATATACCCGACGGGGCTTCACCCTCATTGAACTGCTGGTCGTCATCGCCATCATCGGCATACTTGCGGCCATTCTCCTCCCCGCCCTCGCCCGCGCCCGCGAGGCCGCGCGGCGCGCCTCCTGCCAGAACAACCTCAAACAGATGGGGCTGGTCTTCAAAATGTACGCCGGGGAGGACCGGGGCCGCGCTTTCCCGCCGCGCAGAACCCTGAACTGCAACGGCTCCGTGGCGTCCACCATGATTTTCGACGGCGCGGCGGTCATGCCCGAATACCTCTCCGACGTCAACGTGGTCTGGTGCCCCTCCTGGGGAAAGCAGAAGAACCCGGTGGAGCGCTATGACGCGCGCGGCAACGCCGACGGCACGGTGCAGCCCTGCGAACTCCTGAAGGAGCCCTACGACTACACCGGCTGGATGATTATGGATGATGTCAACGTGCTCGGCACGGCAAAAATCGGCCAGACGGGTTCGGGGCCGAACGGGCGCTGGGAGGAGTCCCAGTACCTTGACACCCCCTGGGGCCTCCTGGCACAGGCCAACGCGGCCACCGGCGGCGCGGCCAGCCACGGGGACTTTGAGATGCCCGACCATCACAAGGGCACCCAGGCGGGCGGCGGCGACACCCTCTACCGCCTGCGCGAGGGCATCGAACGCTTTCTCATCACCGACATCAACAATCCCGCCGCCTCCGCGTCCGCCCAGTCCGATGTGCCCGTCATGTGGGACCACATGAGCGTGCTGTCCGGGGACTTTAACCATCTGCCCGGCGGCGCAAACACCCTGTACATGGACGGGCATGTTGAATACGCCCGATATCCCGGCACACGTTTCCCCATGACCGAGGACAGCGCGCGCATCTTTGGCCGGTATGACCGCCCCTTCGACGGCTTCTAATATTTTCCGCCTTCCCTTTTCCCCGCCGCCGGTTCCATTCCGGCGGTGGGGATGCTTATGCAGGGGCCATGCGTTCTTTCCCTTGTCGCGTCCTGTTGCGCCCTGCTATCCTTTTGTCATGCCGCATATGCACCGATTTTACATACCCGGCGCCCGCTTTGCGCCGGGGACCCCGGTGGAACTTCCGGAGGAGGAAGCCCATCATGCGCTGCGGGTCGTGCGCCTGCGTGAGGACGACACCGTGTCCCTCTTCGACGGGATGGGCGCGAATGCCACGGGTTTGCTGCGCGTCACGGGGAAGCGGAGCGCTTCGGCGCTGATTGAAACGGTTGAGACGGAACCCGTCCCCCCGGCGGAGGTGTTCATGGCCCCCGCCTGGCTCCACCGGGACAAGCCCATGGAGGAGATGGTGCGGCGCGGGGTGGAACTCGGCGTCGCGGGCTTTCACTTCTGGCTGGCCCGCCATTCACAGCGTCCCCTGGGTGATGCGGAACGGTGGCTTCGGCTGGCCGTGGAGTCCTGCAAACAGTGCGGACGCAGCCGCCTGCCGGTCATCACGCTTCACCCAAGCCTTGAATCGCTCGTTGCCTCGGCGGGCTGCCCCCTCATTGCCGCCGTTCCCGGCGGCATGGCCGGCGCGGTTGCCCTCCCCGCCGCCCCGGCGCGGGTGGCCCTGGTCACCGGCCCGGAGGGCGACTTCAGCACGGATGAGCTTGGCCTCCTTGACGCCTCCGGCGCGGTTCGCGCGGACCTTGGCCGCCAAATCCTGCGCACAGAGGCCGCCTCCATTGCCCTGTGCACCCTGGTGCTCGGCGCTTATGGCATGATGGGCGCGCAATACACCGCCGTCCGGGAATGAAATATCTGTTGACCCTCCCCGCCGCTGCTGGTAGATTGTAATCAGGCAAAGGAGTACCCATATGTCGGAAGACACGCTCTTTTCAAAAATCATCCGGGGCGAAATCCCCTGCGACAAGGTGTACGAGGACGATGATTATTTCGCGTTCAGGGACATCAACCCCTGCGCGCCCCAGCATGTGCTGCTCGTCCCCAAAAAGCCCCTCCCGCGCGTGCTCGACGCCGGCGAGGGTGACCGGGAACTGCTGGGCGGGCTGCTGCTCGCCGCCAACAGGGTGGCGGTGCTGCTCGGCCTGGACGAAACAGGGTTCCGCTACGTGGTCAACTGCGGCGCGGACGGCGGCCAGTTGGTTCCCCACCTGCACATCCACATTGTGGGAGGCCGCCCCCTCGGCTGGCCCCCCGGCTGAGACGGAACCGCCCGGACGCGAAGGAGGGCCCGAAACATGAAAATTGACACCCACACAAAACTCTGCGCCGTCATCGGCCATCCCGTGGGCCATTCCCTCTCCCCCGTCATGCACAACGCCGCCTTTCAGGCCTGCGGGCTGAACTGGGTTTATCTGGCCTTTGACGTGACCGATCTGGGGGGGTGCGTGGCGGGCATGCGCGCCCTCCCCTCCTTCCGCGGCATGAGCGTCACCATCCCCCACAAAATCGAGGCGCTGAAACTTCTCGACGCCGTGGACCCCATGGCGGAGATGGTGGGCTGTGTGAACACCGTGACCCGGACGGAGGAGGGGCTGCTGGAGGGCATGGTCACGGACGGAACGGGCACCCTGCGCGCGTTCCGTGAGGCCGGCGTGGATCTGGCCGGAAAACGCATCCTTTTCATCGGCTCCGGCGGCGCGGCCCGCGCCGTGGCCTTTGCCATGGCGGAATCCTGCGCCCCGTCCAGAATCACCATACTGGGCCGGACCGGCGCGCGCGTTGCCTCGCTGGTGGATGATCTGCGGCGCGGCACCGGCGCGGATGTCGGGGGCGGCGCCCTTCCCGATGAGCTGCCCGAGGGGCTCATGGCCCATGACGTGATCGTCCATGCCACCCCCGTGGGGATGTACGGGCATGACGAGGGCCGCTCCTGCGTGCCCTGGGACCTGCTCAGGCCGGAGCACGTTGTCTTTGACATGGTCTACCGGCCCAGGGAGACCAAGCTCCTTCAGGATGCCAAATCACTGGGATGCGTCATTATCCCCGGCATGGAAATGCTGCTGCACCAGGCGGTGCTTCAATTTGAGCGGTGGACCGGCCTCGACGCCCCCGTGCCGGTCATGCGCGCCGCCCTGACCGCAGCCCTGGCCGAATCCGAGGCGGACCGGTGATTCTTTTCTTTTTACGGAACTGTCACCGGGTTTCATGTATAATAGTCAATATTGAAAAAGGTGTGAATGTGAAGTTTGGGAAAAAACGCTTCGTCGAGAGAGGGGTACGTGAATGAAGGTGCAAAGTTTTATCGGCAAGGTGAGTATTGCGGGGCTGTCACAGATGGATGTCCAGATTAACGACTGGCTCAAGCGGAACAAGGTGAAGGTCGTGAACATGTGCCAGTCTTTCGGCACCGACATCCACCACGACGGCCGGGGCAACGAGCCCATCATCGTTGTTTCCGTCTGGTATGAGGAATCCGAACTCCCCTCCTGAGACAATTCCCCCGGCCTTTTCCCGCCTTATTCCTTTTCCGCGGCCGGGGGCGAATTTTTCACCCTGATCTTGTCGAGAACCGCGTTTACAAACCGGGCGCCCTCCTCTGATCCGAAGGCTTTGGTCATGTTCACCGCCTCGTTGATGGAAACAGGCTGGGGCACCTCCCCCACTTCCAGCATCTCATACAGGGCCACCCGGAGCACAATGGACTCAACCCGGCCCACGCGGTCCGCACTCCAGTTTTCCACCGCCCCGTCCATGAGCCCGCTGATGCGCTCCTCATTGGACAGCACCCCGGAAACCAGCCGTTCCGCGTATTTCCTGGCCCGCTTCATCTCACCGCCGCCCATGGAGGGCGGCGCAAAGGCGGGGTCCTCGCCGTCGTCAAACGACTCCGCGGTCAGCGCGGCGGGCTCCATTTCCCAAAACTGCGCCAGCGCGGTTTCCGGCTCATACCCGGAAAACTCAAGCCCAAACAAAAACTGAAAGGCCATCTGCCGGCCAAGTTTCCGGTCCTCGTGCCTCATTCATCCTCCATCTGCGCCAAAAGGCTGGTCATTTCCAGCGCGCCCATCGCCGCGTCAACCCCCTTGTTCCCGGCCTTCGTGCCCGCGCGCTCAATCGCCTGTTCGATGCTGTCCGTGGTCAATATGCCGAACATCACGGGCACGCCGGACTGGAGCGAAACCTGGCCCACGCCCTTGGCAGCCTCCGCCGCCACATAGTCAAAGTGGGGCGTCGCGCCGCGAATCACGCAGCCCAGCGCCAGCACCGCGTCGTAGCGTCCCGACTCGGCCATCTTTTTCGCCGCAAGCGGTATCTCAAAGGCGCCCGGCACCCAGGCCACCGTGATGTTCTGGTCGGGCACGCCGTGCCGTCCCAGCGCGTCCAGCGCGCCGGCCACCAGTTTGCCCACGATGAACTCGTTGAAGCGGCTCGCCACGATGCCGAAACGTTTTCCCGTCTCGTTGAATTTTCCCTCGATGATGCGCGGCATGGTCTCTCTCCAGGTTGGCCCGAAGGCGTCCGTTGTCAGTCCGTCATTCCGAAATCAGGTGCCCGAACTTCTCTTTCTTGGTTTTCATGTATTTTTTGTTGTGCGCGTTCGACGGAACCTCAAGGGGCACCCGTCCCGAAACCTTGAGGCCGTACCCCTCGATCCCGGCGCGCTTCACCGGGTTGTTGGTCATCAGGCGCATGCTTTTGACGCCCAGATCATACAGGATCTGCGCGCCGATGCCGTATTCGCGCGGATCCGCCTCGAAGCCCAGGTGCACGTTCGCCTCCACCGTGTCCATCCCGCGCTCCTGGAGCTCGTAGGCGCGCAGCTTGTTGATCAGGCCGATGCCCCTGCCCTCCTGCCGCAGGTAAAGCAGCACGCCGCGGCCCTCGCCCTCGATCATGGCCATGGCCTTTTGGAGCTGCTTGCCGCAGTCGCACCGCAGCGACCCCAGGATGTCCCCGGTGAAGCATTCCGAATGCACCCGCACCAGCACGTCCTCCCCGCCGGAAACCTCCCCCTTCACCAGGGCGATGTGCTGGTAGGTGTCTATGTCGTTCTCATACGCGATGAGCCTGAAATCGCCGTGCTCCGTGGGCAGGCTCACCTCCGCGGCGCGCCGCACCAGCTTTTCCGTGCGGCGCCGGTACTCGATGATGTCCGCAATCGCGCCAATCTTCAGGTTGTGCCGCGCCGCGAAGGTTTCCAGATCGGGCATGCGCGCCATCGTGCCGTCGTCCTTCATGATCTCGCAGATCACCGCCGCCGGGCGCAGCCCCGCAAGGCGCATGAGATCAAGCGAACCCTCCGTCTGCCCCGCGCGCACCAGCACGCCGCCCGCGCGCGAGCACAGCGGGAACACATGCCCCGGGCGGGCAATCTGGTCGGCCGTGGCCGCGGGATCCGCCGCGACGCGTATGGTGTGGGCGCGGTCGTAGGCGCTTATCCCCGTGGTGACCCCCTCCGCGGCCTCAAAGGACACATGGAAGGCCGTGGTCATGCGCGAGGTGTTCTTGTGGGTCATGGGCGGCAGTTCCAGCGCCTCCAGCCGCTCCTTCTCCATGGGCATGCAAATCAGGCCGCGCCCGTGGGTCGCCATGAAATTCACCGCCTCCGGCGTGGCGAATTCCGCCGCCATCGTCAGGTCGCCCTCGTTCTCGCGGTCCTCGTCGTCCACCAGGATGATCATCCGGCCCTGGCGGAGCTCCTCCAGCAGTTCTGGGATGGGGGTAAGCATGCCGAACTCCTTATGCGAATCCGTGGCGTTGGAGCTTTTCAAGGCTCACGCCGCGCTCGTCTTTTTTCATGTAATGGTAGACATGCTTGCCGAGGATGTCGGCCTCCATGTTCACCCGGTCGCCGGGGCGCTTCCCGGAAAGTTTCGTCATCCGCAGCGTGGTGGGAATGATTGCCACACTGAACAGGTCCCGCTCCGGCTCCACCACCGTCAGGCTGATGCCGTCTATCGCCACCGACCCCTTGGGAACAAGGTACTTCGCCACCTCGTCCGGCGCGCGGAACTGCCACAGCGCGAATTCACCCTGGTCGCGCACCGCTTCTATGCGGCCCACGCCGTCCACATGGCCCAGCACGAAATGCCCGCCAAAACGCGCGGAGGGCGTCATCGCCCGCTCAAGGTTCACCGCATGGCCCGCGTTCAGCCCGCCCAGGGTGGTCCGTGAAAAAGTCTCCGGCGACACCTGCGCCACAAAGCCCCTGCCGTTGAGCGCCGCCACCGTCAGGCACACCCCGTCCACCGCCACGCTGTCGCCCAGGGCGAGCCCCTCCAGCACCGTCTCCGCAAGGATGGACAGTTCCGCGCCGGACCGGCGCGCCACCACCCCGACTTCCTCAATGATTCCGGTGAACATGAAGCCCCTCCCTGCCGTCCACATGCGCCTCAATCAGCAAATCCTCGCCCACGGGCGTGCACCGCATGCCCCGCAGTGGAACCGCCTCGTCCATCGTGGCCGCCCCCTCCCCCTCCACCGCCGTCACGGCGTCGCGGCCGCCCACTATCTTTGGCGCGACAAAAAAACACACTTTGTCCACAATGCCCGCCTCAAAGGCCGATGCCAGCGTGGTGCCGCCGCCCTCTATCAAAAGCGATGTGACCTGCCGCTCGCCAAGCACCCGCACCAGGCGCGTCATGTCCACGCCGCCGGGCCCCTCCGGAAGCCTGATCACCTCGTCCGCAAAGGGGTAGTCCGCCTTTTCCGTGGTGACAATCCACGTCGGCGCGCCGCTTTTGTGTTTGAACACCTGCCGGTCGCCGTCCAGATACTCCCCGGCGTCGAGAATGATCCGTATGGGATCCTTTCCCCGCCGGTCCTCCAGCCGGGTGGTCAGGCTGGGATCGTCCAGCATCACCGTGCGGCTGCCCACCATGATGGCGTCCGTGGCGTCGCGCATCTCATGGGTCATGCGCCGCGCCGCCGCGCCGCTCACCCACCGGGAATGGCCCGTGCGGGTGGCCAGCTTGCCGTCAAGCGACATGGCGCACTTCGCCGTCACAAAGGGAAGCCCCGTCGTGATGTGCTTCACAAAAGCCTCGTTCAGCGCCCGCGCCTCCTCCTCCAGCAACCCGGTCTCCACCGCAATTCCCGCCGCCCGCAACTGTTCCAGACCGCGCCCGGACACCAGCGGGTTGGGATCCGTCATCGCCGCCACGACCCGGGCGGGTCGCAGTTCCGCCAGCATCGCCGCGCAGGGAGGCGTGCGCCCCTCATGGGCGCAGGGCTCCAGCGTCACATACACCGTCGCCCTGGAGATGTCCCCGCCGGGGCAGGAGCGCACGGCGTTCACCTCGGCATGGGGCATGCCCGCCTTCTCGTGCCACCCCTCGCCGATTACCACGCCGTCGCGTACAATAACGCACCCAACCATCGGGTTGGGGCTGGTCCGCCCCCGGCCCATGGCCGCCAGCTCAAGCGCCCTGCGCATGCATGTGGTGTCTTCGCGCATAAAAACAAACCCCAAAGGCTGTTTTTCAACCTTCGGGGCTTTGCTGAATGCGTTCTTCCCGGACGAAATACCGCCCAAAAAACACACTTGGCGCGGCAAACCACGCCACAACAACCTTCTTCCATCCGGACTTTACCGTCGGCCCTGGAATTTCACCAGTGTCTGCGCCATAACGCTCGCGGGCTTTCACCGCCGGTCGGGAATTTCACCCTGCCCCGAAGGCTGTTTTCTTGCTTTTATTGTATCCCTTGTCGGGGGATTATTCAAGTTCAAAGCGGTTCCAAATCCGTTTCTAAGGTATGTTTTCCTTCACCGCCGCCCGTCTTACTTTCAAAGTCGCTTTGTTTAACCCGCCTTTTTTTGACATAATGGGATTTCTTTCTGGCCGGGGCTTGTTAGAAGTCTCAAATCGCAGCCTGATGCCAAGGTTGCCAAAAACTGGCTGACTTTGGCCCATTCCAATCGTTTCAGGAGTCAATCAAATGTCTATTTTGGGTGAAGAAGGAAGCCTGCGCAGGCGAATCGTCAAATGGTGCCTAATTCTGGTTTTGGTCGTTGCCGTTTTGCTGGGAATCCTCTTTGTGGGCCTTTTCCATGACGCCCTTTACAACCGCTTTGTCCGTTTCCCAAAGGAAAAGGCTGCCTGGGACTCCTTCCGGGCCAACCGTATTCCCGTCACCACCCTCTCCGGCTACAACGAATACAAGGGAGCCATTCACAACCATTCGCTCCTTTCCCATGATTCGGAGGTGCCCTGGGAGTTAATCCTCAAAACCATGAAGGACCACGGGCGCGACTTCATCATCATGAGCGACCACAACCAGGAGGGCGGCAACAACCTCTATGGCCTCCAGTGGAAGGGCATGCATGACGGCGTCCTGTTCATCCAGGGATTTGAAATGCAGGAGGGTTTCATGCCGGTTGGTTTGCCGGAGGGTACCGTTCTCAGCGCAAAAGAGGATGCGCCCACCCTGGCCGCCAAGATTGAGCAGGCCGGCGGCACGGTCTTCATCATCCATGCGGAACAGGAGCGCCAGTGGGAACTCCCCCAGATTTCCGCAATGGAAATCTACAACATCCACCCCGATTTCATGGATGAGTTGAAGGGCTTCAAGCGCCAGCTACGCCTGGCCACCAATGTGCTCCTGAACATCCGCGCCTATCCGGACCTGACCTTTAGGCTTGTCTTCGACGGCAGCCAGAAGGTCATTGACAAGTGGGATGAACTGAACATCACCCGCAAGATCGGCGGTTTCGGCGGCAATGACACCCATCAGAACGTGGGCGTGTACGGCATTTACAAGCCGGACGGCTCCCTCCTGCTGCGTCATGCCGAGGGCGAGGACATCAAAACCTACAAGCTGAATTTCCTCACCCGGGGCCTCCTGCGCGCGTTTTTCGGCCCGCTTGAGCCGAACAGGGAGATTTTCCGGTTCCAGCTCGACCCCTATGAGCGCATGACCCGGTTCACCTGCACCCATGTCCTCGCCAGGGAACTCACTGAACCGGCCATTCTGCAGGCTATCATGGACGGCAGGGCCTTTGTCGGCTTTGACATGATTGCCGACAGCACCGGCTTTGTGTGGCTCGCCAAAAACGGCAACAAAACAGCCGTCATGGGCGAGTCCATGGAGTTTGCGCCCGGCATAACCCTAATCGCCGAAGCCCCCAACCGCTGCCGTTTCACCGTGCGCCGCCACGGCGTGCAGGTTTACCAGGAGGAAAATGTGGGCATACGCTGGCAGCCAACGGAGCCTGGAAAATACCGGGTTGAGGCGGAACTGAACGTGGCCGGCACATGGGTTCCCTGGATATACGCCAACCCAATCGAAATCACCGCTCCCGGCGTGGCGCCGATTCCCTCGGTCACCCTTCCCGCCGCCGCCCCGGCGGCTCCGGCCGCCGTTCCGGCGCCTGTGGCGGTCCAGCCTGCGGAGCCGCCCACGGCACAGTAAAGAACGCCCCTGGAAAATAACATGCCCCGCAGGTTCGAATGGAGCCTGCGGGGCTTCCTTTTGTTTATACCTTTTTTTACTGGGCCGCGGGGGTCACCGCGCATCCGGGAAGATCGCGCGCGAGCTGGCCAATCTCCGCCGCGGACAGCCCCGTTCCGCCCAGATGCAACCGCCGAAGCGACCTGAGTTCACGGAACATCGGGAAGCTGCGCGCGGTGAGCCCGGGCGCGCCCTCGAAATGGAGCCGTGCCAGATGGGGCAGTTTCCGGAGCACATCAAGCCCCGCGTCTGTGAGGCGCGTCTGCTCAAGCCGGAGTTCCTGAATGGACACCACCCGGCCCATCCTGGCAAATCCCTCGTCCGTGACCATGGTTTTAACCATCTCAACCACCAGCAGGCCCCGAAGCGCGGCAACCCCTTCCATGCTCGTGTCGTTGATGTCCGTTCCCCTCAGCACAAGGGAATGGAAATCCGTCTCGTTAAAGGACTTCAGGGGGGCCAGATCAGTCACGCCGGGGGCGATTTCCAGGCGGACCTCCATGTTCGCGGGTATTTTAACCTTGCCCCGCGCAACGGTGAGACGCTGCCAGGGCTCCTCCGCCTGGTGCCAGGGGCGCAGATCAATATAGCCGAAATTGCTGTCCGGGAAGACAAACTCACGATCTGAGGGCGGGTTGATGTCGCGCACCACCGTGTCCGGGGGACGGGTGTTCAGGGTTATGTTGCCGGCGAAACCGGCGCGTATCTTCTTTATGTCCTCGTCGGACATTTCCTGGTCGATGTAAAGGATCCCAAGATTCTGCAGTTTATGCAGACTGGCCAGATTCTGTTCGGTCATTTCAAAACCGGGAAGCCAGAGTGAATTCAGCGCATCGGGGGGCAGTCCTCCAAGGGGGGACAAATCTGCCATGTGGTCCTTCTTCACCACAAGATGGAAGCTTGCCGTTTCCGGATATTCAACCAGCCCCTGCGCGGTGGCAAACGGCGGCCAGTCCACATCGCTGGTGTGCGGGGTGTTGTGGTCGTAAAGGGTGCCGAAAGGCCGGTCGTCGGGAAAGGTGATGCTCTTGGTTTTCGGTTCGTCGCTCTTGGGCTGCTCCGCCTGCTGCTGCGCCGCCGCGCCCTCCGCTGACGGGCCGGGTTTTTCACGCAATCCAAGGAAAAATGCGGCGATGCCCACGATGGAAACCGCCAGCAGCACCACGGCGGCAAGTATGAATTTCGCGTTGCCCTTGCGGCGCGGCGCCGCCATGGAGATGGACTGGTCGGGGAAGACGAAACTCACGTCGCGCGGTTTGGGATAGGACTCCTGCACATCCTCTTCCGTCTCATCGTCCCTGATGCCGGCAATGGGCTTTGCCGCCTGGACGGGTACGGTTTTTGCCGCCGCCTGCCGCGCGGTGGGGGCTTTTGGCGCCTGCGGCGCGGCGGGTTGGGCCGCCGGTTTCTGCGAACTCTGCCCCAAAATGGCGTTCAGCGCGTCAAGCTGGCTTGTCCCGCCCTGGGAGGGCTGCTGGTTGGCCGCCGCAAGCTCCTGCGGGGTTTTCATCTTCGAGGACTGCTTCATCGCCACTTTGAGCGCGTCCAACTGCGCCTGCCGCTGCGAGGGCTGCTGCATGGCGGACTGAACCGTCTGGCGTCCCGGCCTGGGGCGGGAGGCCTGGCGGTTGGCGATGTTCATCGCGTTCATGTTCGCCGCGCGCTGCGTGTTCGGGGGCATCGGCACCGCCGGACGGGGCATGTCCTGTGCCGCGAGTTCACCGGCCTCCCTCATGCTCTGCCGCTGCGACTCCTGCTGCGCCTTGAGCATCTGCTCCTGCATCTGGCGCTGCGCCTCAAGCTGGGCCTTTTGCAGATCGCGCAGCTGCTGGAGCATTTCCGCCAGCTGGTCCGCCTGCGGGCTGGCCTCAAGCCCCGTCTCCTTCTTCACCTCCTCCTGAATCTGGCTCACCTCGGCCTGAAGTACGTTTTGCGAGGTAGCCGTCTCAAATTCACGGTTCCGCAGCGCCGCCAGCTCCTCCTCCAGCTTGGAGATGGTCTTGCGGCTCTCCTCCTGCTCGCGCGCCGCGCTCGCCGCCGCGCTTTCGCGCTCGTCCAGCGTCTTCTTGAGCTGTTCAAGCTCCTGGCGCGACTCTTCAAGCGCCAGGTTCTTCTCCTCCTCGTTCCTGCGGAGCAGCTCAAGCTCCTGCTGAAGCCCCTGCTCCGCGTCGTGCGCCGCCGCCGCCTTGTTCTGGAGCGCCGCAAGCTCCTGCTGCATGCGGTCCATCTCGCGCTGCTTCTCCGCGTTGAGCGCCTCCGCCTGCTCCGCCGCCGTCTCGCGCTGGGCGATGTTGCGGCGCAGCTGCTCCACCTCCGCCTGGGCCTCCTCCAGCGCCAGGGACTTCATCTGCTCGTTTTCGCGGAGCTGCGCCACCTCGCGGGAGAGCGCCTCCTCGGAGTGGGTCGCCGACTGCGCCTGCATGCGCAGCGATTCAAGCTCGGACTGGAGCGCCTCCACCGCCTCGTCGTGAAGGCGCGTGTCCTGCTCCGCCTCCGCCACCGCCCGCTCCTGGTCCTGCAGCTGGTTCCGCAGGGTGTCCATCTCCTGCCGCGCCGTTTCGAGCACCCGCGACTTCTGCGTCTCGCTGGAGCGCAGCTGCTCCAGTTCCATAATCAGCCGCTGTTCCGAGTCCGCGAATTCGCTGGCCTGGCTCTGCAGGGACTCCAGCTCCTTCCGGAGTGTTTCGGCCTGGTCCTTGGTCAGCCGGTTTTTCGCGGTCTCCTCCGCAATCTTCGCCTCCCGGGCCTCCAGTTCAAGCCGCAGCCGCTCCATCTCGGAACGCGTGTTGTTCAGGTCGGCGCTCTTGCGCGTCTCGTTTTCGCGCAGTTGGTTCAGTTCCGCCGCCAGCGCCGCCTCCGACTGCGCCGCCTCCTCCGCAAGGCCCTGCAGCGTCTCAAATTCGTTCTTCAGCGCGGCCATCGCCTGCTCGCTCTCGCGGGCGCGGTTCTCGGCCGCGGCCACCTCCTGCTCCCGGTCAAGCAGGCTGTTTTGAAGCTGGGTCAGCTGCGCGCGCGCGTTGTCAAGCTCGTCCGACTTGTTGCGCTCGTTCACCCGGAGCTGCTCAAGCTCCGATTCAAGGCTTTCCCGCGCCGTGGCCGCCTTTTCCGACTCCTCCCGTATCCGGCCCAGCTCGTCCTTGATCAGCGCGATTTCCGCCTCGCGCTCCTGGTTGTGCGCCTGCGCCTCCGCCACCGCGCGCTCACGATCAGAAAGCATCGTCTGGAGCTGCATCAGCTCGCCGCGCGCCTTGTTCAGCTCCTCCGTCTTCTCATCGCCCTGGCTGCGGAGCCGGTCAAGCTCCTCGTTCAGGCGCTGCTCCGATGCCACCGCGCTCGCGGAGCGCTCCTGAAGCGTGGCCACCTCGCTCTCAAGTTTCGCCATCCGCTTTTCGCGGTCCGCAAGCTCGTCCTCGGCCTCCGCTATCGCGGACTCCCGCTCAAGCAGGGTGTGCTTGAGCGTGTCCAGCTCCTGGTGCGCGTTCTCAAGGGCCTGCGTGTTCAGCCGCTCCTGCTCCTTCAGCCGGTTCAGCTCATCCAAAAGCTGCTGCTGGCTGCGGGCGGACTCCTCGCGCTGGGACATGAACGATTCAAGCCGCGCCTGAAGCTGGGACACCGTGTCCTGAAGCGTCTCCTTGTCGAGCGTTTCCGCCTGGCGGCGGTCAAGCATCCCCTTTAGCGAACTCGCCCGGTTCGTCTGGTCCGTCACAAACTCCGCAAGCATGGCCGACTGGTCGATGTCGAAAAGATCGTCAAGGATGTCGCCCGCGGCGCGAATCTGGTCCAGCCGGTGCATCAGCTTCTCGCACTCGTGGACAGCCTCGTCCGTCCTGCCCAGCGCGGCAAGGTTCTCAATCCGCATCTGGTGGACCACCGGGCTGTTCGGCAGAAGGGGCGCCACGCTCTCAAGCGTGGCCAGCGCGTCCGGATGCCGCTGCTCCCGGTAAAGGGTGGCCGCCCGGCCGATTCTTTCCTCTATTTCCGCTGGATGCATACTTTGCCTTTTCCCTGTTGCTGGTCAACGTCTCTCCGCATACTAGGATAAATTATCGCGCCCTCTGATTCCAGTCCGCGCCCCCCTGTTGTGCAGGATGATATTTTGAGTCGTTTTGTGTCATGCTAGGGGCTTGGGATCAGGGTTCGGCGCGGCCGGGCGGACCGCCGTCCGCCGCCGGCCATTGTGCCTTTGTCCGCCCCTCCGAACCGGCGGCCAGGCTGGAGGTTGAAAGCGAACGTGTCTAACGAAGCGCCCGCAAGGTTTATTGTCTGCTCCAAATGCGGCCAGAAAATGAGGGTCGCGCCCAACGCCACCGCAACCGTCTTCAAGTGCGTCAAATGCGGCGCCCTTGTCGAATACAAGCAGCAGGCGGAGCCCGCCCCGGATCCGCAGCCTGAAAAAACCGCGGATCCCATTGATCCCTTCACCAAAATGCTGGTGGCCGCAAAGCTTGTGACTGTCGATCATGTCATTGACGCGCTGGCGCACAAGAAGGTGCACGGGGGAAAGGTTTACGAAATTCTCCTGAGCCTTGAGCATCTCAACAAGGACGCATTTCACGCCTTTCTATCCAAACAGTCCGGCATCGCGGGCATCAGCCTCGCCCATTTCACCCTTGACCGCGCCCTGACCTCAATCATCCCCCAGGAAATGGTGATGCACCACCTCGCGCTGCCCATCACCCAGCTGGGAAAACTGCTCACCGTGGCCATGGTCAACCCACTCGACATGGAGGCCATCAACGAAATTCAGCAGTCATCCGGGCTCAAGGTGAAACCCATGCTCTGCACCTACAACGACTTTTTCGAGGTCGTGCAGAAGTATTACCGCCTGCCGGACGCCACAACAAACACCACAAGCCTGGAACTGCTCGGGCTGGGGAACCAGGAAAAGGCCGAAGAGGCAAAAACGGCTGAACCCAAAATGACCGGGCGGGAATCCGGCGCCGAGGCTCCCGACGGGCAGGATCAGGCCCCGGAGCAAAAGCCCGCGCCGGTCGAACCCGCCGCCGGCAAGGCGGTGGAGAAGCTGTTCGCCGAAAAAATCCTCTCCCAGATTGATTCTCTCGAAAAACTCGAGTGTCCCGTCCGGCAAACCGGCCAGATTACCTCGCTCCTCGGCAAGGGACGGGACGGACTCCGCCAGATTGTCGGGATTCTGGGCGGCAATCCCCCCCTCACCGCAACACTGCTCGGGGCGGTCAACACCAGCGCCTACGGACTGGGCGGCAGCGTGGACAATCTGCCCGTCGCAATCGCGCTTATGGGCGAACAGGGAATCAACCTGCTGGCCACCAATGCGCGCCAGATGAACCAAATGCTGGAAAAGCATCTTTCCCTGCTTTTCAGGCATTCCCGGCTGGCCGGGGATGTCGCCGCCTTCCTCGCGGCGGAATGCGGAAGGACCATCCACAATGTCGCCCAGACCGCCGCGATGCTCTACCCGCTGGGCAGTTTCCTGCTGGCCCAGTTGGAGCCGGACGAATACCGCAAGATTGACCGGAGGCTGTATGGCCTGGGCCGCCTTCAGGCGGAAAGGCAGGTCTTTGGGGTGGGGCATGACGAGGTGGGTGGACGGTTGCTTGCCAAATGGGGCATCCCCCCCGTCATCGTCCATTCAATCCGTTCTTATGCGTCCCCTGCGGACGCCGCGGATTACAGTGATGTCGCCTCGCTGGTTTGCATCGCCACCCTCTGCGTAAACTGCGAGGGGGAATTCCAGAAGGACGCGGTGGCCCAGGCGATGCCGCTTATCAGCAATTTCGGACTCACGGCGAGCACCATCCAGCAAATCGTGGAGAAGGTCTCGGAATTCTAGTCCGCCTGGATTGGCCGGGTGCGGCGCTGCCCCCCCGGCGCGCCGCTCAGAAGTTTTCGCTGAAGAAATTGGCCACCAGCGCGGGGCACCCGTCACAGGCCGGGGAAATACGGTGTATCCCCTCCTCAACCGAATGGGGAAGTTCCTTGTCCTGCATGATCTGGCGGAGCTTTTTCTCAAGCACGCTGCCCATGTGGTACTGGTCTATCCCGTCAACCAGCCCGCAGGTGTACAGCATGCCGTTGGCGTTCACATAGATCATCTTCGCCGGACCCTGGCAATGCGGCTTGATTCCCTCGCTCTGCGGGTTGGCGGTCCAAAGCTGGATGCCCTCCTTCTCCAAATGACCAAGCGCGGGAAGCGCCTCACGGCGTATCAGAATGCGGACTTTGGAAAGGTCGAGGCTCTTGATGGACGCCAGCTCCTCCTCATTCACCTCCTCCACCGCAAGATGCAGTCCAACCATCATCCCGTGCGCATCCTGCGCCCAGCGGCAAATCTCCCACACGCCGTCATGCTGGGAAAGGCGCGTTGAAAGGGTCAGCACAACCCAGCTCGCGCCGAGGGAGGCCGCCTCATCCACGACATTCAGCCATTCTTCCATGCCAAGTTGCTTCGCACCCTCATCCTTGTAATGCATGATCCCTTCAGAGGACACGCAAATCCACAGGTAGGTCACCGCGTCCGGCTTCCCCTCCTTGGAGTTGCGGCAGCAGGTTTTGATCTGTTGCTTGAAATTCTTGGCAAGTTCAAGGGGATTGTCGCTTTTGGGCTGCTTGGGCTTGGACACAGTAGTGCTCTCTTGTAATTCGATGTATTTGCCGTATAAACACATGGATGCAAGGATTTGACTGTGTATTTTATTGATTTTATCACTCAAGATTCAAATCAAATAAAATTCATTGCCAAACCTGATTACTAAAACAATCTCACCCACGTTTTCTTCCCGAAACTTGCGAAAAACATGGAACATCTGCAAATACAATAATCCACGACCCCAAACAGACCGCGCGGGAGGTGTATTGGCCGCAAGCGCGCCCTGTTTCTGCGCGGCCGGTCATTGCCTGTGGCCTCCCCTCGAATTGACCACGGAAAATGGTTGCGGCCTCCCGCACAAAAACGTCAAAATATCCCCGCGCGCTTGACACCGTTCTTCGCGCCAACCCAGGGAGTTATTGTCATGAAACACTTCTCTCGCAGGCATTTTCTGGCCGGAACCGCCCTTGCGGGGCTTGGACCGGCGGTGGCCTTCTCACCGGGACGCGTTGCCAACGCCGCCTCCGAGGTGTCGGCCGCCGGCGCGGGCATGAAACTGGGCATGGTCACCTACCAGATGGGCAAGGACATGTCCGTGGACGAGCTTATCGCGCTGTGCCAAAAAAGCGGCCTCGCCGGGGTGGAACTGCGCACCACACACGCCCACAAGGTGGAAAGTGATCTGACCGGGGCGCAGCGCGCCGAAGTGAAAAAGAAATTCGCCGACGCGGGCGTGGCCATTGCCGGTTTGGGCACCACCTTTGACTTCCACTCCAAAAACCCGGACGAGGTGCGCAAAAGCATCGAGGGTGCCAAGGAATACGCGCAGTTGGCCGCCGATGTGGGCGCACTTGGCATCAAAGTAAGGCCGAACGGCGTGCACAAGGACGAGGACCGGGAGAAGACCTACGAGCGCATCGGCAAATCCTTGGGCGAGGTGGCCGCCTCCGCCGCCGGCCTCGGCGTCCAGGTCTGGCTGGAGGTTCACGGCTCGGAAGGCTCAAAGGAACCCGCCAGCATCCGGAAGATGATTGACCACGCAGGCCATCCCAACGCCCTCGTCTGCTGGAACTGCAACGGCGGTGAAACCGACGCCAACGGCAGCATCCGCGCCAATTTCGACCTGCTCAAGCACGTCATCGGCGAGGTCCACATCAACGACATCGGCCTCCCGAAATATCCCTGGCAGGAACTGTTCTCCCTGCTCAAGGAAATCAACTACCAGGGCTTCTGTCTGGCGGAAATTGAATACAACCCCCAGCCTGAGCGCTTCATGGCGTATTACCGCACCCTTTTTGATCTCTACACAGGCCGTTACAGGGACCCAAATGCCTGATTTGTCCCCCGATTGCCGCCATCAACCGGACGCAGCCGCCGACCCCAATGGGTCGGCGGTTTTTGCCATGGGAGCCAACCCGGTGGACTCCCTGCCCGGCATCGGGCCGCAGCGTGCCGCCCTGCTGGCCTCCCTGGGCATCCTGACGCTTCAGGACCTCCTGTGCCATTTCCCCAGAACCTACCGGGATTACAGCCAAATCACCGCCGCCGCCGGGGTGGCCGAGGATGCGCTTGTCACCGTCACGGGCCGGGTGGTGCGCGCCAAAAACATCCGCCTGCGTGGACACCAGTCCCTGGCCCATGTGGTCATTGCGGACAACTCCGGGGAAATCGGCGCCTCCTTTTTCGGGCGCGGATTCCTTGCGGGCACCGTGTTCAAGCCGGGCACGCTCCTCACACTCACCGGAACCGCGGGGAAATACAACGGCGTTTGCCTGAAAAACCCGGAATATGAGGTCATGGAGGAGGAGGACGCCGCGCTCATCCACACCGGCCGCATCGTGCCCGTCTACCGGCTCTGCGACGGACTCACCCAGCGGATGATGCGCCGGTGGCTCCGCGACACCCTGGACGCGCTCCCCCCCGCCTTCCCGGACATACTGCCCGCCGAAATAATGCGGCATTTTTCACTCCCTTCGCGCCGCGATGCAATGGAATGCGTTCATTTCCCCCCCTCCATGGAATCCGCCGCGCTGGGCAGGCGTCATTTCATCATTGAGGAGCTTTTCCTTCTCCAATGCCGCCTGCTGCACCTTCGTGGACTGCGCCGTTCGGGCGGTTTGGGGGTGAAGCACACCCTCAACGGGCCGTTTCTGAAAAACCTGGCGGGGCTGCTCCCCTTCTCGCTCACCCGCTCACAGGAAAAGGCTGTTTCGGAAATCCTGGGGGACATGTGCTCCAACAATCCCATGCTGCGCCTCCTGCAGGGGGACGTGGGCTGCGGAAAAACCGTGGTTGCCGCCCATGCCGTCGCGGCATGCGCCGATTCAGGATGCCAGACCGCCCTCATGGCGCCCACCGAAATCCTGGCCGCGCAGCACGCCGCCACCCTCCGCGCGCTCCTCGAACCCCTCGGGTTGCGCGTGGAGGTGCTCACTGGTTCCACGCCCAAATCGGCCCGGCTCCGCCGGGACATCGCCGCCGGGGCCGTGCATGTGGTGGCGGGCACCCACGCGCTGATTCAGGAGAACACCCTTTTTGACCGCCTTGGCCTGGTGGTCATTGACGAGCAGCACCGCTTCGGCGTGGTGCAGCGCGGCGCGCTCGCCGCAAAGGGGAAGCACCCCGACATCCTCCAGATGACCGCCACCCCCATCCCGCGCACCCTGGCGCTCAGCCTCTACGGGGACATGGACGTCTCCGTTATTGACGAACTGCCCCCGGGCAGGATGCCCGTCAAAACCCGCGTTGTCCCCGCCGCAAAACTCGCGGACATGCACCGCTACATCCGGGAGCAGGCGGAACTGGGCATGCAGGCCTACATCATCTGCCCGCTTGTGGAGGAGTCGGCGCGCCGCGCCGAAATCACCCCGGTCATCCGGCATTTCCAGGAACTGTCCGCAGGCCCCCTCTCCGGTGTTGACACCGCCCTGCTCCATGGCAGGCTGCCCGCCGCCGAAAAGGAGGAAATCATGCGCCGCTTCAGGGACGGTGACGTGGCCGTCCTCTTCGCCACCACGGTGGTGGAGGTCGGCGTGGACGCGCCGAATGCCACCATCATTGTCATCGAAAACGCGGGCTCCTTCGGGCTCACCCAGTTGCACCAGCTCCGCGGCAGGGTCGGGCGCGGCTCCCGCCAGTCCTATTGTTTTCTCACCGGCGACAAAAACACCCCGGAGGGCCGGGAGCGTCTTGCCGTCCTGTGCCGGCATTCCAGCGGGTTTGACATCGCGGAGGAGGACCTCCGTCTGCGCGGGCCGGGCGAGGTTTTTGGCCTGCAGCAATCCGGCATGGACAATGCCCTCCTCGCCGACCTGCTCGGCGATGTGCGCCTTCTCCAGGAAACCCGCTCCCTCGCCGCAGATTACCTCTTGAATAATCCTGATTATTATGATAATATAACTGAGCATATCGCCCGTGCCGGTCACACGCGGCGGTTGGCCACCATGGATTTTTTTGAAAATGTGGCACCTTCGCTCCTCTAACAGTGTCTATTTGTCAATAGTATTGACCTGATACGGAAAAAGTTGATACGATTAACTGGTAAGGTAGAATTGGTTTGCACATGTCCGGCGCGCAGCCGGAATCAAACAGACGGGGTGGAAAAAGTGGCAGACGCGCCGGTCGCAACACGCTCAAGGGAGTTTGAGCAGCAGGTTTTGGAGCATGTGGACATGCTTTATGCCGTTGCGTTGCGTCTCACCCGAAACCCCGCCGACGCCGAAGACCTCACCCAGAACACCTTTGTGAAGGCGCTCCGCTTCCACGACAAGTACCGCGAGGGCACCTACATCAAGGCATGGCTCCTCACCATCCTGCGCAACACCTTCATCAATGAGTACCGCCGGAAGACCCGCCGTCCCGCCGAAGTGGAGCTGTCCGGCTTGGAATCCGCCCCGGAAACCACCCCCGATCCGGAGGTTTTTTTCGAGCCACGCCGCGGAAACCGCGAAGATCTGCTCGAACTGGTGGATGATCCCGTGAAAAAGGCCATCGAATCCCTTCCCGATGATTTCCGCAATGCCGTCATCATGGCCGACCTTGAGGACATGTCCTACAAGGAAATCGCCACCATCATGAAGTGCCCCCTCGGCACGGTCATGTCCCGCCTCTACCGCGGCAGGAAACTGCTCCGCGAAATGCTGGAGGACTACGCCCGCGAACGCCGCTTTGTGGGCGGAGCCGCCGAATATTCCTGAGTTCAGGCCCTCTTCCAAAAGGCGGGAATAAAAAGCACGCAAATGCTGAAGAACTCCAGCCGCCCCATCACCATCATGAGCGACAGAAACCACTTCCCCGCGTCGGGCACAAACGAGTAGTTGGCCACCGCGCCCACCAGCTCCATGCCGGGGCCGATGTTGTTCACCGTCGCCACCACCGAGGTCAGCGCCGTCTGGAACGGCAGCCCCAGCCCGGACATGAACACCGTTCCCGCAATCAGCACGGACATGTGTATCACAAAAAAGACATGCACCATGTGCTGCACATCCGGCGTCACCACCGCGCCGTTCACCCGCAGCACGCGCACAGTTTTCGGACGAAACAGTTTTTCAAGCTGGAGCCACACCATCTTGGCCAGAATCACCACGCGGACGACCTTGGTGCCCCCCGCCGTGGACCCCGAACAGGCCCCGATAATCATAAGCATCACCAGCAGCGCCCGCGAAAAATAGGGCCACAGGTTGGAGTCGTCCGTGGCGAATCCCGTGGTGGTCATGATGGTGGAAACCTGGAAGGCGGAGACCCGCAGCGCATGGCCGAAACCGTATTCCCGCGCGCCCATTGCGCCCGGCGTTGACTTGTCCGCCTCCACCGTTCCCTGCACCCCCGTGAGGTTCACCGCTATCAGCAGCGTGGCCGCCGCCAGGATGATCAGGTACCACTTCAGTTCGGTGTTCCTGAAAGGCGCCTTCCAGTCCCCCTTCAGCATGGCAAAGTAAATGCCGAAATTCGCGCCCGCGGCCACCATGAAAAAGATGATGATGATTTCCGCCGCCAGGTTGTCAAAGGCCGCGATGCTGCTGTTCCGCGTGGAAAAGCCGCCTGTGGAAAGGGAGGCGAAGGTGTGGCAGAGCGCGTCGAAAAGATCCATGCCCGCCAGCATGAGCAGCGCCGTCTGCGCGACGGTCATGCCCAGGTAAATCTTGTACAGCAGCGCCGCCGTGTCCTGGATGCGCGGCATCAGCCCGCTCTTGTCCACCCCCGGCACCTCCGACCGGTACAACTGCTTGCCGCCCGCGCCCAAAAAGGGAAGCACCGCTATCAACAGCACGATAATCCCCATCCCCCCGAGCCAATGGGTCAATGCGCGCCAAAACAGCAGGCTCCTGTCCACGGACTCCACGTCGGCCAGCACGGAGGCGCCCGTGGTGGTGAAGCCCGACATGGTCTCGAAATAGGCCTCCGCAGGGGTCATCAGCCCGGAGAAAACATAGGGCAGCCCCCCGAAGCCCGCGACCAGCAGCCAGCCCAGCCCCACCAGTGCGATGCTCTCGCGCTCGTACATCCGGGGCCGCGCCCGCCTGCCGGCGGCATACAGCACCCCGCCACAGGCAAGCGCGACGGCGATGGACCCCAAAAAGGCCATCAGGGAATGGTGCTCCTCATACCAAATCGCCCAGCCGATGGGAAAAACCATGGGCAGTGACAGCGACGCCACCAGCATGCCCAGATTTTTTGACAACAGCAGATAATTCATGACGAAATATTTGTTTCCCTGTGAAAACGGTCGGCGGCGAACACACGCCGGTTACCGTAAAGTTACCTTATCACGCCGATTTTATCAAGAAGGGCGGAATGGTCAGCCCCGTTTCCAGAAAGAGGGCAGGAAAAAGACCAGAATGCTGAAGAATTCCAGCCGCCCCGTCACCATCACCAGCGACAGGAAATACTTGCCCACCGCGGGGATGAACTGGAAATTGGCCACCGGCCCCACAAGTTCAAGCCCCGGCCCCGTGTTGTTCAGACAGGCCACCACGGACGAAAAGGCCGTCTGCAGCGGCAGCCCCAGCAGCGACATCACCAGCGTGGCGAAGGTGAAAAAGGACACGTACACCAGAAAGAATGACAGCACGCTGTACTGCACATCCTCGGAGATGATCTTCCCGTCCACCCGGATGGCGTGGATCGTGTGGGGCCGGAAGGTGCGCTTCAACTGTTGCGTTGCGATTTTGAACAGGATGATCACGCGGATGATCTTCATTCCGCCCGCCGTGGACCCCGCGCAGCCCCCCATCATCACCACCACCAGGATCAGAATCCGCGAAAAATAGGGCCACAGGTTCATGTCGGCGCTGAAAAAACCCGTGTTGGTCATCATCGTGCTGACCTCAAAGGACGCGTGCCGCAGCGCCTGCGGCGCCGAATAGTCAAAGGCGCCCATGGCCCCCGGCGTGGAGGTGTCCACCGCCACCGCCCCCTGCGCCCCAAGCAGGTTGAGGGTCACCATCAGCACCGTGCAGGCGTAAATGCCCATGAACACACGCCATTCCGTGTCCCGGAACATGGAGCGCCAGTTGCCCTTGGCCATGGCGTAGTAAAGCGCGAAGTTGGTGGCCCCCAGGAGCTGGAACACGTTGATGATTATCTCGATGGGCACGCTGTCATAGGCCGCCACGCTCATGGTGCGCGTGGAGAAACCGCCCGTGGCCAGCGCCGCGAAGGTGTGGCACGAGGCGTCGAAAAAATCCATGCCCGCCGCCATCAGCAGGGTGATCTGGATCACCGTCAGCCCGGTGTAGATTTTGTACAGGATGACCGCCGTGTCCTTGATGCGCGGCCGCAGGCCGTCCTTGTCGATGCCCGTGGCCTCGGAACGGCACAGCATCTTCCCCCGGATGCCGATAATCGGCAGAATCGCCACAATCAGCAGCACGATGCCCAAACCGCCCAGCCAGTGGGTCAGCGCGCGCCAGAACAGGATGCTCTTCGCCACAGGCTCCAAAACGGGTATCACCGACGATCCCGTGGTGGTGAAGCCCGACATGGACTCGAAATAGGCGTCCGCAAAGGGCATCATCCCCGCGAACCAGAAGGGCAGCGCGCCCACACCCGCAGTGATCAGCCAGCCCAGCCCCACCAGCGCGATGCTCTCCCGCTCGTACATGCGCTTCGGCGCGCGCAACCCCAAAAGCACCAGCCCCGCGCCAAGAGAAACCGTTGCCAGGATTGATTTGCCAAAGGCCGCCAGGGCGGCCCACTCCCGGTACCAGAAGCACCAAAGGGAGGAGAGCGCCAGCCAAAGCACCATGGACAGCACGAAATAGCCCAGGTATCGGAAAACCAGACGGTGGTTCATCTATTTTCTGCCCTGGAGAAACCTTCGCACTGATTCCGCGTTTTTCGTGGTGGCAACCACCACCACGCCGTCCCCCGGCTGGAAAGTGTCGTAACCGCTGGGAACTATCACCTCGTTGCCCCGCAAAATGTTCGCCACCAGCGCCGCATCGAAAACGCCCCCGCCGATGTCCTTCAACTGACGGCCCGCCACGGGCGACTTCTCGTCCAGGGTCAGCTCGAAAACCTCCACGTCCCCCTCGCCCAGAAAGGCCGACGCGGTGACGCGGTTCTGGTGGACTATCTTCTGGATGCTGTTGGCGAAGGACGAACGGGGGGTGATGGCGACGTCAATGCCCAGCTTCACCACCAGCGGCGCGAAATCCGGCTGGTGCACCACCGCCGCCACGTGCTTAACGCCCACCTCCCGCGCCAGCACCCCCGCCATGATGTTCCGCTCGTCGTCCTCGGTCGTGGCCACAAACACGTCGTACTCGCCCAGGTGCTCCTGCTCCAGCGAAACCCGCGAACTCGTGTCCCGGTTCACCACCTTCACATGGAAGAAGTCCCGCGCCGCATCCTCGCAGCGTTCCGCGTTCTTGTCGAAGAGCTTCACCGTCTGCGACCGGTTGTCCAGCGCGCGGGCGATGAGCTTGCCGATGGTGCCCGCGCCGAATATGGCGACCCGCTTCACCTCCGGCGAGTCCGCGAAGAGGCGCTGCGCGCCCGCAATTTTCTCCTTCGTGCCGAGCAGGGTCACCTTGTCCCCGGCCTTGATCAGGGTGTTGCCCCGGGGGATGATGCTATCCCCCGCCCGGCCAATCACCCCCGCCAGCACGCCGCTGCCCGCCTCAAACACCTCGCCCACGGTCCTGCCGTCCGCGGGCCTGCCCGCCTCGGCCAGAAGCTGCCGAAGCTGCACCTTCCCCCGGCAGAATTCCTCGCTCGCAAGCACGCCCGGGTTCTCGATGTAGTTGATGATGTCGTGCGCCGTCAGCGCGTCCGGGCTCAGCAGGTGGTCCACGCCCAGGAAGCCCTCGTACAGGAAACGCGACTCGATGTACTCGGGGTTGTCCACCCGCGCCACCGCCTGCTTCGCGCCGAGACCCTTTGCCGCGTTCGCGGCGATCAGGTTCACGTTGTCGTTGCCCGTGCACGCGATGAACAGGTCCGACTCGTCCACGCCCAGCGACTGGAGCAGCAGCACCGACGTGGCGTCGCCCACCGCCGTGCGCGCGTCAAGCTCGAAATCAACCACCTCCCGCCGCTGCGGGTTCCTGTCTATCACGGTGACGTCCTGGCCGCCGGCGCACAACAGCCGCGCCAGATGGAATCCTACACGTCCTGCGCCTGCAATCTGGATGTTCATGGGTCCTCCCGGAAGAACTGCCTTGGGAAGTTGCGGACGACGGCTTGCGCCGTGTGTAATTGCGAAAGTATAACATAATCCGCAGATACCGCAAGGAAAATTTGCCTTCTTTCACCCCGCCGTGATTGATGCGATAAACACCGGTTTTGTATACTATACAAACAACCTTTCACCGCCGCCCCGTGCGGCGCCCGTGACGACACCCACAAGGAGAGCCGCCCCGATGGCTGATCCGATGAATTCTGACATGACCCTGAGCGGCGCGGCAGGCCGCGCCCCTTTTCCCAAATCACGCAAGGTTTGGCTGACAGGCTCCGATCCCTCCATCCGCGCGGCCATGCGCGAGGTGCTCCAGTCCCCCACCCTCTCCCGGGACGGGCAGGTGCTGGAGGAGAATCCGCCCATCCTTGTCTATGACACCTCCGGACCCTACACGGATCCCGACGCGCGGATTGACCTCCAGCAGGGGCTGCCCCCCCTGCGCCGCCCCTGGATTGAGCGGCGCGGAGACACCCAGCCCGTCATCCCCGCCATCCCCTCCTTTTTCGCCGGACACACCGCGCGCCGCGCGAAACCGGGCGCGCAAATCACCCAGATGCAGCTCGCCCGCCGGGGGCTCATCTCGCCGGAAATGGAGTATGCCGCCCTCCGCGAGAACATGAACGCCGAAAAATACCCCGAAGCGCTCCGGCGGCAGCACCCCGGCCAGCACTGGGGACGCCCCATGCCGCCGTCAATCACCCCGGAATTCGTCCGCGACGAGGTGGCCGCCGGCCGCGCCATCATCCCGGCAAACATCAACCACCCGGAAGTGGAGCCGATGATCATCGGCCGCAATTTCCTCACCAAAATCAACGCCAACATCGGCAATTCCGCCATCAGCAGCTCCGTTTCCGAGGAGGTGGAGAAGATGGTCTGGGCCATCCGCTGGGGCGCCGACACGGTCATGGACCTCAGCACCGGCCCGAACATCCACGAAACGCGGGAATGGATTCTGCGCAACTCCCCCGTGCCCATCGGCACCGTCCCCATCTACCAGGCCCTGGAGAAGGTGGAGGGCGGCGCGGAGGACCTCACCTGGGAGCTGTTCCGCGACACCCTCATAGAGCAGGCGGAGCAGGGCGTGGACTATTTTACCATCCACGCCTGCGTCCTCTGGCGCTTCGTCCCGGAAACCATGAACCGCCTCACCGGCATCGTCAGCCGGGGCGGCTCCATCATGGCGCGCTGGTGCCTGGCCCACCACAGGGAAAACTTCCTCTACACCCACTGGGATGAGATGTGCGAGATTCTCGCCGCCTATGACATCGCCGTCTCCATCGGCGACGGGCTCCGTTCCGGCTCCATCCACGACGCCAACGACGCGGCCCAGTTTGGCGAGCTGCAGGTGCAGGGCGAACTCACCCGCCGCGCCTGGGACTTCGGCGTGCAGGTCATCAACGAGGGCCCCGGCCACATCCCCATGCACCTCATCAGGGAAAACACGGACAAACAGTCTGAATGGTGCATGGACGCGCCCTTCTACACCCTGGGCCCTCTCACGACCGACATCGCGCCCGGTTACGACCACATCACTTCCGCCATCGGCGCGGCCATGATCGGCTGGTACGGCGCGGCCATGCTCTGCTATGTGACCCCCAAGGAGCACCTCGGCCTGCCCAACCGCGACGACGTGCGCGAGGGCGTGGTCACCTACAAGCTGGCCGCCCACGCGGCGGATCTGGCAAAGGGCGTCCCCGGCGCGCAGGTCCGCGACAACGCCCTGAGCAAGGCCCGCTTTGAATTTCGCTGGGAGGACCAGTACGCCCTCGCCCTCGACCCCGAAAGGGCGGTCGCCATGCGCGGCGAAACACTGCCCGAGGCCGGACACAAGCTCTCCCATTTCTGCTCCATGTGCGGCCCTAAATTCTGCAGCATGGAAATGTCCCACGCCGTGCGCGAATACGCCCGCCGCGGGGGCATCTCGGAGGAGGAGGCCCTGAAAAGGGGCGCGGAGGAGCGCTCCCGCGACTTCCTGAACCAGGGCGGCGAACTGTACCGCAAGATTTGACCGGGAAACGGCACCAGTGAAAATCGGCGTCATTGACATAGACCGCCCCCTCTGCCTCGCCCCCATGGAGGATGTGTCCGATCCCCCCTTCCGGCGCATCTGCAAGGAGCAGGGCGCGGACCTTATGTACACCGAATTCGCCAACTGCGAGGCCCTCGTCCGCAATGTGGGCAGGGAATGCCGCAAGCTGGAGCTGGACGACCGCGAGCGGCCCATTGCCGTCCAGATTTACGGCAGCGCCGAGGACTCCATGGAGCGCGCCGCCGCCATGGCGCAGGATTCCGGCGCGGACTTTGTGGACATCAACTGCGGCTGCTGGGTGAAGAAAATCGCCAACCGGGGCGACGGCGCCGGGCTGCTCCGCGACCTGGGCAAGTTTGAGGCGGTGGTCCGCGCCGTAATGAAGGGAACAACGCTGCCCGTCACCGTGAAAACCCGCCTCGGCTGGGACCACAGCAGCATTGTCATCCTCGACGTGGTGCGGATGCTGGAGAATCTGGGAGTGGCCGCCCTCACCCTGCACTGCCGCACCCGCTCCCAGGGTTACACCGGCCACGCCGACTGGTCCTGGCTGGCGCGGGTAAGGGAGGTCTCCCCCCTCCCGCTCATCGCCAACGGCGACATCAACACTCCGGAGGACGCCGCCGCCTGTCTTAATCTTGGCGCGGACGGGGTGATGATTGGACGCGGCGCGATTCACAGCCCATGGATCTTCCGGCACATGCGCCACTATCTGGACACCGGCGAACTGCTTCCGGAGCCCTCCCTGGAGGATCGCGTGGAAATGTGCATCCGCCATCTGGCGGACACCGTCGCCTACAGGGGTTCGCCGCGCGGCATCTTCACCTTCCGCCGCCATTATGCGGGTTATCTCAAGGGCGTCCCCGGTGTCGCCCAGGTGCGGCGGGATCTCATGGAACTGGAGGAAATTGCTCCAATCGTGGCGCGGCTGCGCCGTTTCATGGAAGAATACAGGGAGAGGCTTTCCGCGCCCCCGGCGGAATAACCAGAGGAGGACCGGCCATGCTGGAGGAACTGAAGAACGAGGTTTGCGAGGTCAACCTCATGCTGGTCGAGGAGGGGCTGGTGACGCAGACCTGGGGCAACGCCAGCGCCATCGACCGCGCTTCCGGGCTGGTCGCCATCAAACCCAGCGGCATCCCCTACGACGAACTCGCCCCGGAGCATGTCGTGCTGGTCAACCTGGAGGGGGCCGTGGTTGAGGGCGGGCTCAAGCCCTCCGTGGACACCCCGGCGCATCTGGAACTCTACAAGGCCTTCCCCGGCATCGGCGCGGTGGTGCACACCCACTCCCACTATGCCACCAGTTTCGCCCAGGCCAGAAAACCCATCCCCTGCTTCGGCACCACCCACGCGGACTATTTCTTCGGCGAGGTGCCCGTAACCGGCGCGCTCACCCCGGAGGAGGTGGAAAAGGACTACGAGCGGAACATCGGCCTCCTGATCATCCGCCGTTTCAATGGGATGGATCCCCTCGACTGTCCCGGTGTGCTCACCGCCGGACATGCGCCCTTTGTCTGGGGCAAACACCTCCACCACGCGCTGGAAAACGCCGTTGTGCTGGAGGAACTGGCGCGCATGGCCTTCCACACCACCCTAATGAACCCCGATGCGGCCCCGCTGGAGCCGCACCTCCTTTCAAAACACTTCCTGCGCAAGCATGGAAAGGGCGCCTACTACGGCCAGAAAACGCCGGAGAACAATCAATAATGAAACGTGTCGCGGTCATCATGGCGGGCGGCTCCGGTGAGCGCTTCTGGCCCCTTTCCCGGGGCAACCGGCCCAAGCAGCTCCTTCCACTGGGCAACGACGGGCGCACCCTCCTCGCCGATGCGGCCCACAACATCACCCCCATGATCCCCCTTGGTGATGTCTATATTGTCACAGGCCGCCCCCTGCGCGACGCGGTGGTGGAGGCGGGCGTCGTTCCCGCTGAAAATGTGCTCGCCGAACCGGCCAAACGGAACACCGCCGGATGCCTCGCCTATGTGGCAGCCCATCTGCTGGCCTTTTCAGGGGAATCCCCCGAAAACCTGTCCATGACCGTGCTCACCGCCGATCACCGCATCGTGCAGACGGACGCCTTCCGCGAAAGTGTCCGCGCCGTGCTGGAAACGGCGGAAACACGCCCCGTTCTCGGCGTGGTGGGCATCACCCCCACCCGCCCCGAAACAGGTTACGGCTACATCGAACTCGCGGAGAATGCCCCGGATCTGCCCGATGGTGTCTTCGCCGTCGAGCGGTTCCGGGAGAAACCGGATGCGCAAACCGCCGCGGCCTATGTCGCCTCGGGCCGTTTCCTTTGGAACAGCGGCCTTTTCATCTGGCGGCTTTCAACCTTCCTCGGCGAACTGGAACAGGCCAGCCCCGTGCACGCACAGTGCGTGCGGGAAATGGCCGCCGCCATGCGCGCGGGCGACACCGCCGCGGCGGACGCCCTCTTTGAACAACTGCCAAACATCTCCATTGACTTTGCGCTCATGGAGAAAACGCGCCGGATTGTGGTGGCGCGCGGAGCCTTTGACTGGGATGATGTCGGGGTGTGGGAGGCCTTCGACCGCCTTTACCCGAAAGACGCCGATGGGAATGTCGCCGTGGGGGCCCCGGTGCTGGTGGACGCCAAAGACAACCTGGTATGGCGCAATCCCGACGCGGCCCATGTCGCCGTGGCCGCCGTCGGCGTGGAAAACCTGGTCATCGTGGTCTGCGGCGACGCCGTGCTGGTCATGCCCAAGGACCGCGCCCAGGACGTGCGCGAAGTGGTCGCAAGACTCAGGGAAAATGGCATGCCACAGGTGTGACCCGTCACACCCGCGCGCCCCGGCCCATCACCGTCAACACCATCAGCGCCATCCCCGCAAGGAAGAGATCACCGAGGCGCTTCTTGATTTCCTCCACCGTGAACAGGGACTTGCCGCCGCACGAGCAGCCGCCGCCTGACTCGCCTTCTTCCGGCCCCTTTGAAACCACCAGCGCAACCGGGGTGCCCGGTGCAACCTGGGCGGCGGCCGCGGGATTCTGGCCAGTCACCACACCGGCGGGCGCTTCGTCACTAAACGCCTCCGTCACATTCCCCGCAGTCAGCCCGGCGGAACTGAGCATCCCCTGCGCGGCGCTCTGCGTCTGTCCGATCACGTTGGGCACGGGCACGGTGGCCGGGGGGGCTTCCCCCTTGGAGACCGTCAGGTTCACCGCCGTTCCCGCCGCCGCCTGCGCGCCCGCCGCCGGAGTCTGGCTAATGACCTGTCCTTCCGGTACGGTGTCGCTGAATTGTTCGGTCACCGTGCCAACGGTCAGCCCCGCGCTGGAAATGGCGGACGCCGCCGCGGACTGCGCCTGACCGGTGACATTGGGGACTGTAATTGGAACACCCATCGAAATAACAAGAGAAACCAGCGTTCCCGGAGCGGCCGGCGTGCCTCCCGCCGGGTTTTGGCCCATGACCTGCCCCTGCGGAATGGTGTCGCTGAACTGTCCCGCCACACCCCCCACCGCCAGGGAGGCCCCTGTAATCTGCGCGGTGGCCGCCGCCTCCGTCAGCCCCACCACGGCGGGCACCGATGAAAGCCCCTTGGAAACCACAATGGCCACCGCCGTTCCCGGCACGGCCAGCGTGCCCGCCGTCGGATTCTGGCTGATGACCTGCCCGGCGGGAATGGTCCCGTGGAACTGCTGCGTCACCGTGCCAAGGGTCATGCCCGCGCCGGTGATCGCCGTGGTGGCCGCCGCCTGGGTGAGGCCGGCCACATTCGGCACCGGATCCTTCTCGGTCACCTGGATGGTTTTCTGTGCCTGAACCTTCTGGCTTGTGGCCAGCAGGGTGGCCTCGGCGCGCAGCGTGTGGCTGCCCGCGGTGACGGGCACTGTCAGTGGGAACTGTCCCGCCTGGTTGATGGACACGCCCCTGGGCACATTGTCCACAAAATACTCCACCTGCACGCCCCCCGCGCCGGGATTGGTGCAGGAACCCGTGTTGTTGAAGCTCACCGTGGCCGAGAGCGGCACGTTCGCGGGCATGGCGGACGCGCTCACCTCGCCCGTGGGGCTCGTAATCACCACCGCCGCAAGCGGGCAGGGGGGCGCGGCCACGGCGTCCACATTGACCCAGCCGATGTCGTCCAGCACGCCGATGTCAACGGTGGAATAGGTCCGCTTCATCATTCCGTTCGAATAGGCCGGCTCCATCACATGGCTTCCCGTGATGGTTCCCGTCCGCCAGTGCTGGAGGCTGGTGCCCGGCAGAAAAGGGTTTGCGCTCACGATGGGCGGATTCACCCCCCCGTATGCGAGCCGGGCGGAGGCGCCCTCAAAGACCAGGCCGTTTCCGGTCAAGTCGGCCGCCAAAACGGAAAACACGGGCGGCGTCCCTGATATCACATTTGTCCCGTTCGACTTGGCGAGAAAACCGTCGAAAATGGTGTAGGTGCCGGAGGCTCCCTGGCCGTTGGACTTCATCAGGGAGATGAACCCCAGGGCGTGGGTGATCTCATGGAGGGCCACCGATATCAAATCAATCTTGTCCGCGTCGGTCGTGCCCGTGCCCGTGTACCAGGAGAAACCGGACCAGTTGAAGAAGAGCCCCATTTCGGCGTACCCCGAAAAGGGCTTGGTGGAGGTGGTCACGCGATCAAACACCGCGCCGCCCGTGAGGCCGGGGGTAAGGGTGAACAGCGGCCCCCCCTGCGCAATCGCCGTCACGCCGGGGGCGGTGCTGCCCAGCACAACGTCCACCTGTCCCGTTTCATTCAGCACGTCCGCCACATAATCAAAGGCGTCCGCCAGCCGGTCCAGCCGTTCCGTCCCAAGGGCGCCCGCCCGGAATCCGGCGCCCGGCGCGTCCGTCACATACAACCGGAAGGTCATGCCGTCCTTGCCCACATCCATCACATAATCGGCGGGCACCAGTTCGTATTCCTCCACCCCCTTGTCAATCTTGCCGTCGCTCCAGAGGATGAACGGTTCCTGTGCGAACGTGGAAATGATGGGAATGAGAATAAGAGTCACCGCCAAAAGAGGTGAAACACGTCCCGGCCTTGTGGAAAGGAGCACCATATGAAAATCCCGCACGTTTCTGCCAATACAGCCGAAACACGCGGTTTTCTCATAATTATTTCCCAAACCCGGCGATTCCGCCGGATTAGGGGGCAGCCGCCCCGTAGTCCACCGTCTGGTGTCCCCCCCCGTCGAGGTGGCGCGCAAGGATGAACAGGTAATCACTCAGCCTGTTCACAAAGGCAAAAAGCCCCTCCGCGTCAAAGCCCGGCTCGGCCTCCTTCAGGGCCACCAGCCGCCGTTCGAAGGTGCGCGCCGAAGTGGCCGCAATGTCCGCCAGCGCCGCCGTGGTGTTGGCGGCGGAAACCACAAAAGCCCTGGGAAGCGGGGTCATCCCCTCAAGCCTGGCCTGTTCCGCCTCAAGTTTTTTCAGGTGCCCCCCGCCCACCTCGCCCCTGCGCCATTCCGGGTGCTTTTTCAGGGGATCGCTAATCTCCGCACCCATGAGAAAACAAACATGTAGCAGCCACCAGAGGCATTCCGCCTCCGCGGCATGGCCGCCGCCGGGTTTCTCCAGCAATGCCAGCCGGAGCAGGCAAAGCTGCGCGCGAAACGCGTCCAGCGCGCCCACCGCCTCCATGACGGGATGGGACTTGGGCACCCGGTCCCCGCCCAAAGACCGGGTCATGCCGCCGTCCCCGTAATGGGTTGTCACCTGTGATTTCATGCCGTCCGCCTTATTCCAGGGTGATGCCCACGGGACAATGGTCGGAACCGGGCACCTCGTCGTTGATCCATGCCGCCTTGACGCGCGGCGCGAAGGCCCTGTTCACGCAGTGGTAGTCTATTCTCCAGCCGATGTTCTTGGGACGGGCGTTTGCCCGGTAGGACCACCAGGAATATTGCACCTTGTCCGGGTTGAGGTGGCGGAACGTGTCCACATAGCCCCGCTCCAGAAAGGCCGTCATGGCCTCCCGCTCCTCGATGTAATAGCCCGCGTTGTTCTCGTTTTCCTTGGGCCGCGCCAAATCCGCCGGGGTGTGGGCGATGTTGAAATCACCGCAAAGAATGACGTTTTTGCCCTTCTTCACCAGCTTGTCGGCCATCGCGCCGATGGCCCCGCAAAAACGCAGCTTGTAGTCCAGGCGCTTCCGCTCCGACTGGCTGTTCGGCCAGTAGCCGTTCAGCACCACATAGTCGCCAAAATCCGCCGCCTGCACCCGGCCCTCGTCGTCAAATTCCGCCAGGCCCATGGTTTCCACCGAACGGGGCGCCACACGCGCGTAAATGCCGGTGCCGCTGTACCCCTTTTTTTGGGCGGGGTTCCAATAGGAACTGTAACCATGAGGGGCCAGCAGTTCCGCATCCAGCTCGTTCGGCATCACACGCGTCTCCTGAAGGCACAACACATCGGGGTGGGTTGCGCTGAACCACTCCATGAAGCCGTTCTTCAGCGCGGCGCGCAGGCCGTTCACGTTCCAGGAAAGTATCGTCGTCATCCGTCTTCTCCATTCAAACAGCGGTGAATCCCCAGCATACCCGCCCCGCATGCCCGATGCAACCGGTGCGCGGCGGCCTTTATTCCGGCGCTTGCCCGGAACCGGCCCGGCCATGGTAGACTGGTCGCCACTGATGTGGAGTCGTACGAAGAATGTTTGAAAACAAGACCTCCCTTCTCCTTGCCCTGGCGGTGGGGGTGATTGCCCTGTTGCTGCTGCCCACCGCCTACAATGCCGGAAAAAATGCGGCGTTGCGGCAGGGCCAAGCAAAGGAACAACCGGCGGAAAGCCCCGCACCCGCACCCGCACAGGCCCCCGCACCGGAACCGGAAGCCCCGCCGCGCGCCCCCCTGCCCCCGGAAATTCTGGACAAGCTCCTCTACGGCATGACCTATGCGCAGGTGGTGGAAAAGACCGGCTGCGAGGCGGACGAGACGGAAAGCGAGTACGACTGGGGCGAGGCGGGCTACACCTCGCCGACCCTCACCGTCTGGCGAACCTGGAAAAACCCCGACGGCTCCCTCCTGAAGGTGGGGTTCGTTGATGAGAAACTTGACCAAAAACGCTTTGTCACCAGGGACCAACCGGAGGAGGAACAATGAAACCCCTTGCGCTGCTGCTCACCGCCGTGATTTTTGGCCTTCCGGCCCTTGCCGAACCCGTCACCCTCCGTGTGATGTCCTTCAACGTCCGCTACGGCACCGCGATGGACAAGGAAAACGCATGGCCAAAACGGAAGGACATTCTGGTCAACTGCATCCGCACCGCCAACCCCGACCTCCTCGGCGTTCAGGAATGCCTTGATTTCCAGGCAAAATACATCGCCGAACAGATTACGGATTTTGACTGGGTCGGCATCGGGCGCGACAAGGGCGGCAAGGGCGAGATGACCGCCGTCTTTTACCGGAAAAGCCTGCTGGAGAAAAACGATGCCAGGCATTTCTGGCTCAGCGAAACCCCGGACGTCCCCGCCTCGGTTTCATGGGATTCCAGCCTCACCCGCATGGCCACCATGCTGAAATTCACCCACAAGCCCTCCTCGCGTCCCCTCGTTTTCGTGAACACCCACCTCGACCACAAGGGCGAGCAGGCCCGGCAGCAGGGCATTGGCGTTATTGACGCCCAGACTGCCGCCTATGCGCCTGATCTGCCCCTCATTCTGACGGGCGACTTCAATGCGGCGGGCGGTCTGAGCAAACCCCACGCCATCGCGATTGAGAAGGGTTTCAAGGATTCATGGATCGAAACGGCTGACAAAAAGGGCCCCCCGGTTACCTGGTCCAATTTTGAGGCCCCGAAACCCGGTACGGACAGCCGCATTGACTGGATTATGTACAAGGGCAATATCAAACCCTTGTCCTGCGAAACCATGACGTACAATGAAAATGGCCGCTATCCCTCAGACCATTTCCCTGTGCTTGCCGTGCTTGAAATAAACTAACACAAACATATCCGTCGCAAAACAGCAGTCATGGGTTGCGGTTAAGGCTTGCGGCGGCCCCCGCCGTCATGTTTGCCGGGCCTGCCAAACTTTCCCCCTCTGGGGTCTGGTCTGCCCGGCCTGTTGCCCCTCTTCGGCTCCACCGGTCGGTTGCTCCACTCCCGGCCCTCTCCCTGCGTCTTCTGCTCCTCCCGCATCTTTCTTGATATTCTTTTACGCCTGTTTCTGTCTATATTTGCGCTTCCAGAGGGTAATATGGCCGTTTTGGGCCGCTCCCTCTCCGTGGTTTCTGTCTTCGTATGAATCACTGGCCGGGGAACAAGCCGTTCACCGATTCCCGGTTTGCGCATAATGAAGAGGTAGTTGAATCCCCGTAGAAAGTAATTCCCCTCCACTGCGGAAGTGTGCCAGTGGTTGCGCAGCAGGGTCCGGTTTCTCCGGGTCACACAGACAATGTCCACCGGCTCAAAATGGGCGCACATGATCGAAAACAAATCAAAACCGATGGGACAAAAAGGCTTCCCCTTTTGAAAAGAGTCGGACACATAAAGGGCCATGTGCCGTCCGGGTTTCAATATGCGGTCTATCTCCGCAATCACCATCCCCATCGCCTCATAATAGGAACCGTCCCGCGCGTCCAGTTTGCCGACACACCGGGGGTCCTCGCTGTACTCAAGATGGGTGGAATAGGGCGGGTCCACAAAAACAAAGTCCGCCGACCCGTCTTCCAGCGGCAGTGTGCGCGCGTCACACAGGGCAATGTCCGGACGGGTCGGCTGGAGATCAAAACCAAGCCCCCGCCGCCCCAAATCCCTGGCCACATCCAAGGTGGTGCCGCTCCCGCACATGGGGTCCACCACAAGTTCCCCCGCCTTGGTGTACCGTTGCAGCAGGTTCCACTGGATGTACGCCGGGGTTGCCCCACGGTAGTTTTTATCCCCCTGGGATTCATCCCCGTATTGCTGGGAGGGGAAGTCCCACAGGGTGGTGGTCATCAATTCCGGGCGTTTGGCCATGCTTCTGGTGTCCTGTGTGCCGCTGGTTGCCGAAAGTATATCACGACCCCGCCCCCGGATTGACCCCCGCCCCCCGTCATTGGTACAGTGTGACATCGGTTTCCCTGTCGTGCCTCCGGAAACGGTGGATGGTTCTGTTATTCGGGGCGGGACGGGGTATGGGTCAATGCGGGAAAGGGCTTTATTGAATGAAAATGACGGCTATTGATGTTGTGGTGCTTGTGGTCTATTTCTCTGCCATGGCGGCCATGGGTCCGTACTTCGCCCGGAAGAACAAAAGCACGGAGAACTATTTCCTTGGCGGACGCTCCTTTCCCGGCTGGCTCATCGGCCTGTCCATGTTCGCCACTTCCATCAGTTCCATCACCTTCGTGGCCTATCCCGGAGACGCCTATAAAACCGCCTGGCTCCGCTTTCTGCCCTGCCTGATGCTGCCCCTGGGCATCTGGATTGCCGCCAAAGTGTTCCTGCCCTACTACCGGAAGGCCAACATCACCTCCGCCTTCGAGTATCTGGAGCACCGCTTCGGTTCCGGCACCCGCGCCTACGCCGCCGCCGCATTCATCATTTCCCAGGTGACCCGCCTGGGCATGATCCTCTACCTGGTCTCCCTGCTCGTCAACGAAATGACCGGCCTCAACCCCTACGCCAGCATCCTCGTCGGCGGTGTCATCACCTCCTTCTACACGGTCACCGGCGGCATCGAGGCGGTCATCTGGACCGATTTCATCCAGTCCTTCCTCCTGTGGTTCGGCGGCTTCGTCATCCTCTACCTGGTGGTCACCAATGTCGACGGGGGCATCGCCACCATCATCTCCACCGGCCTTGCGGACGGCAAATTCATGCTGGGCGACCTCAACAGCGCCACCAACCAGCTTGAGCCCTCCCGCTGGGGCCTCGCCCTCGACCAAAAAACCATCTCCATGATGCTCATCATCGGCCTGGCCAACTGGCTCACCGAATACAGCAGCAACCAGAACGTCATCCAGAAGTACGTGTCCACCAAGGACACCCGCCAGGCCACCCAGGCCATCTGGATTTGCTGCCTCTGCTCCGTGCCCACCTGGGCCTTCTTCATGTTCCTCGGCACCGGCCTCTATGTGTTCTTCAAGCTCAACCCCGACCCCAGCGCCGCGGCCATGCTCTCCGGCGCGCAAAAGGCCGACTCCATCGTTCCCTATTTCGTGATCAACTTCCTGCCCCAGGGCCTGTCGGGGCTGGTCATCGCGGGCGTGCTCGCCGCCGCCATGTCCTCCCTCTCCTCCAGCATCAACGCCATCTCCGCCGTGGGCATCACCGACCTCTACAAGCGGCACATGGTCAAGGACCGCCCCGAGAAGCACTACATGCGCGCCGCCATGGTGGTTTCCCTGCTGGCCTCGCTGGCCATGATCGGATTCGCCCTGGTGCTCATGGCCGCACAGAGCAAGACCCTCCAGGACACGGGCCTCAAGCTCGGCGCCATCGTGGGCGGCGGGCTCCTCGGCCTGTATTTCCTCGGCTTCCTCACCCGCCGCGGCGACGGCAGGGCCGTGGCCCTCGGCATCGTGGCCACCCTCGTGTTCAGCACCTGGCTGGCGCTGGTGGAGATGAAGGTGCTGCCCAATCCCGGATTCGACACCTATTACGGCGGTCTCATCGGCAACCTGCTCATGCTGGTGGTCGGTTACGCCGCCGGGCTCCTCTTCTTCGGCACGCGGGGGCGGGATCTGACCGATCTCACCGTGTGGACCCAGTCCAAGGCGAAGGCCGAATAACCCGGGGGGGGTGCTCCCCCGCTTGCGGACCCGTGTGGCATGGCTAAAAACGGCGAAAACGGAAACAGCCGGTATTACTCCATCAGTGATGCCAGCCGCGAAACCGGTGTGGCGCAGCACCTGCTGCGCCAGTGGGAGGCGCGCTTTCCCCAGCTCAAACCAAAGCGTTCCCCCACCAACCGCCGCTACTACACCGAAAAGGACCTGGCCATCATCCGCCGGCTGAAGTCGCTCATGCGCCACGAGGGCATGACCGGGCGCGGCGCAAAGCAGCAGCTCACCCGCGAGCTTCAGGGCGAGGGCAAACCGCGCACCCGGCGGGAACTGCTGGAGCTGGCGGACAGGATTGCCGACGAGGCGCGGATTATTTTGAACATCCTCGGCCCGGACACTACCGCCCCCGCGGCCCCCGCGCCGGCACCGTCCTCCCATGACAACATCGAGCCCCTCTTCCCCCGCAGGAAAAAGCCCGTCACCGACTAGAAAAGGCGCCCCCCGCGCGGGGATGTCAGTCGCCTTCCCCCTCCCTCGGCCCGTCCCCCAAAACCCCGCGCCAACCCTCCGGCATCACCCCCAGATCCTCAAAAACAAGCCGTCTCCGGTCACCCCCGGCATGGGAAAGACGCACCGCGAGATGCGCCTTCGGCAGCAGCATCCCGGCCCGTTCCGCCCACTCCACCACGCACACCCCGTCCGGCTCGAACAATTCCTCATAACCGAGGTCGGCCAGTTCGTCCGGCCCGGAGAGACGGTACAGATCAAGGTGGTACAGCACGGGGCCCCCGCCGTGGCGGTACTGGTTCACCAGGGTGAAGGTGGGGCTGTGCACGGGCTCGCCGCCCGCAAACCACGCCGCCATGCCGCGCACCATGCACGTCTTGCCCGTGGCCAAATCCCCGTAAAGCGCCACCACCGCACCCGCGGGCAGCAGCCGCGCCAGCCGCGCGCCCAGCGCCTCCGTCTCCTCCGCGGAGGCCGTCACAATCTCAAAATTTCCGCTCATCTTATCCCACCGTCCCGGCGGCCGCCTTTTTGTACAGGGTCACATAATGCCCGGCTGACCAGTTCCAGGAAAAGTCCCGGCGCATTCCCAAGTCGCGCACCTTCCCGTGCTGTTCCGGCTCGCTGTAAAGCTTCAGCGCCCGTTCCAGCGCCCGTTCCAGCGCCCGGACCGTTGCGGGCACAAAGGACACGCCGTTCGCCGTGCCGCGCCGCAGGTTCGCCGGGGTGATGTCCGTCACCGTGTCCGCAAGCCCGCCCGTGCGGCGCACAACGGGCACCGCGCCGTAGTTCAGCGCGTACATCTGCGCCAGGCCGCAGGGCTCGTAGCGCGACGGCATCACGAAAAAGTCGCTCCCCGCCATCACCTTGTGCGAAAGGGCCGTGTTGTAGCCGATGAACACGCCCACCCGGCCGGGATGACGGGCGCTGAGGCTGTTGATGCCGTTTTCAAGTTCCGGATCGCCCGTGCCCAGCACCGCAAGCTGCGCGCCCCCGGCAAGAAGCGAATCCGCCGCGCCGAGCAGCAGGTCAATCCCCTTCTGCCAGTACAGGCGGCCGACCACGCCGAAGAGCGGCGCTTCAGGCAGCTCCTCCATGCCCGTCACCCGCTGCAAATCCGCCTTGCACGCCCGCTTGCCCGACAGGTCATCCGCGTCGTAGTTCGCCGCGATAAAGCCGTCCGTGGCGGGGTTCCAGAGCGACGTGTCCACGCCGTTCAGCACCCCGTAAAGATCCGCGCCCCGCGCCGCCAGCATGCCGTCCAGCCCCGCCCCGTAGTCCGCGGTCTGAATCTCCTGCGCGTACCGCGGGCTCACCGTGCTGATCTTGTCCGAAAGGGCGATGGCGCCCTTCATCAGGTTCAGGTCGCCCTCGTACTCCAGGCATTGCGGCGAGAACAGTTCGGGGTCCATCCCCGTCCCGCCGAATTTCGACGCGGGATACCGTCCCTGAAAGGCCAGGTTGTGGATGGTGAACACCACCGGCACCCCGCCCCAGAAGGGATCGTTCCGCAGGCGCGACTTCAGATACACGGGCACCGGCGCGGCGTGCCAGTCATGGCAGTGGATCACGTCGGGGCGCCAGCCCGTCTGGCGCACCCCGTCCAGCAGCGACATGCAGAAAAAGCAGTACCGTTCCGCGTTGTCGTCATACTCGTAGGCGCCCGTGCCGTAGGGGGCCTCCCGCCCGAAATACCCCTCGTGCTCCACCAGGTACAGGGGGATGTCCGAGTCCGGCGCCGTTGCGCCGCGCAGCGCGCCGTGCTCACGCTTCCACCCGAAGTCCGCCACCGTCATGCAAAGTTGCGCGCCCCGCGCCGCCCCCTGAATCTGGCGGTAGCACGGCAGCGCCACCCGCACGTCGTGGCCCAGCCCGCGCAGCGCGCGCGGCAGCGCCCCCGCCACCTCGGCAAGGCCGCCCGTGCTCACCAGCGGATACATTTCCGAAAAGACAAAAAGGATTTTCAACGGCTTTTCCAATGGGTTGTTCCTTGAAAAAAACTGCGGGATTATACCCGACCCGGCCCGCATGGTGGCAGTGTGAAGGGGTCCGGCTCCTCCAGCACCGCCGCATGCAGCCCCGGAAGCTCGCGCCGCAGCCGTTCGGCCACCACGGGAAGAACGCACCGCTCCGTGCCGTGGTGCCCCGCGTCCACCACCAGCAGGCCCCGCTCCAGCGCGGCCAGCGCGTCATGGTATTTCACGTCACCCGTCACGTAGGCGTCCGCGTCCGCCGGTATCCTGGACACCTCCCCGCCGCCGCTGCCGCCCATCACCGCCACCCGCCGCACCGTGCCCGTCCCGCCCCCGCCAACCACGCGCACCCGCACGCCCAGCGCGCAGGACACATGCCCCGCGAAATCCGCCGCGGCAACGGGTTCCGGCAGGTCGCCCACCGCGCCCATGCCCGCCCGCGCGTCCGTGTTCACCAGCGGCACCACGTCGTAGGCGGGCTCCTCGTAGGGATGGCTCCCGAACAGCGCCCGCAGCACCGCGCCCAGCCGGTGCTTCGGCGCGAGCGTCTCAAAGCGCGACTCCGGCTCCTCGTTCACGCGGCCCTTCTCCCCCGAATACGGCGAGGCCCCCGCGCCCGGCAGAAACGTGCCCGTGCCGGGCGTGCTGAAGGAGCACTCCGTGTAGTCCCCAATCACGCCCGCCCCCGCCGCCGACACCGCGCGCCGCACCGCCTCCAGATGGGACGCCGGAACAAAAGTGACCAGTTTCACCTGTTCCGCCTCCGCCGCCGGAAAAAGCGGTTTCACCCCCCGGAGCCCCAGCGCCGCCGCAAGCGCCGCGTTCACCCCGCCCGGGGCGGCGTCCAGGTTGGTGTGCGCCGCAAAACAGGCCATGCCCGACGCCGCCATCTCAACGCACAGCCGCGTTTCCGCACAGTCCATGCGCAGCGCCCCGAGGGGTTTCCAGATCACCGGATGATGGCACACAATCATCCCCGCCCCCGCCGCGCGCGCCTGCGCCACCGTGTCGCCGCACACCGTCAGGCAAACCGCCACGGTGGACACCTCCCGGTCCGGGTCGCCAATCTGAAGCCCCACCCGGTCCCAGCCGCAGGCCCATTCGGGCGGCGCCCAGTCGTCCATCACCCGCCGCACATCCGCAACCCGCCATGTCATGGCCTCGCCTCCGCGTTGTAAACCTCAAAGGAAACCGCCGCGTAGCCCACCACCCTGCCGGTTCCGCCGCCGGCGCGCGCGCTCGTGGCATATTCCAGCAGCATGCCCCGGCCCGCGCCCCGCGCCGCCGCGCAGGCCACCGCCGCCGCCACCGCCGCCCCGCCGCACATCCCGTTCCGCTCCCGGCGCAGCCGTCCCAGCAGCAGCGCCGGCTCACCCGACAAAAGCGCGTCCAGCGTCACCCCGTCCATTTCGTTCGCCGCCTCCTCCGTCAGGTAATGGGAGAGATCCGTGGACGCGATCACAAGATCGTCCGCGTCAATCATGCCAGCCAGCGTCCGGCCGAATTCCGTGTGCCACTCGTCCGCGCCTTCCCCGAAAAGCACCGGGACCATCGGCGTCCCCGCAAACAGGCACTGCAAAAACGGCACCTGCGTCTCCAGCGCGTTTTCCTCCCCGTGCGGCTCCGGCGGCGTCGTCCCGAACACCGCCGCAAGCCGGGCGGCGAAGGCCTCGTCCACCGGCGCAACCCCGAGGGGCGTGGCGTAGCCGCCCTCCGGCCACAGGGACACGCCGGGAAACCGGTGCCGGTGCGAACAGCCCAGCAGCACTATCCTGCCGGGGCGCTTCCCCCGCACCCGCGCGTAGCCGCATCCGGCCGTCGCCCCGGAATAGGCATAACCCGCATGGGGCACGACCAGCGCGGCCACCGTGCCCGCCGCGGGCTCCACGCCGGAACGCCCGACATGGGACTCCACAACACGGCGGAGGGCATCCCCGTCCGCGGGATAGAAAGTGCCCGCCAGGGCCGCGGGGCGCACAGTCATGGCAGCCTCCTTGTCTCCGGTGCGGCAAACCCGCCCCGGCGGTCTTATCTTAGCAGATTCCCCGCCCCGCCGCCGCCCCCCGAAACCACCGCGCAATCTTTCGGGTCTTCACTCTTGAAGTCTTGGGCCGCTTCCGCCATAGTATTGGGGACGCTGGCGCGGGGTGTTGGTGTTGCCATGAATGAAACATTGTCCCAAATGCTGTTCCTGCTCTTCATCGTGAGTGTCATCACGCTCGCGGTCAGTCTTGTTTTGTATTACCAGCAGTTCCGCCGCAGGGCCTTCATTGACACGGCCGCCTCCATCGGCCTCCAGTACCACTACCTCAGCTACGGGCTGCCCCGGCGCCTCACCTTCGTCTACCAGTTGCGCCGCGGCAAAAACCGCTTCGCCTACAACATCATCACCGGCCGCTACAAGGGCTATCCGGTGCACATCTTCGACTACCACTATGTCCTGGGCGACAAGTACAGGAAGACCGCCCACAATTGCAGCATCGCCCTGCTCCGGCACGGCCTGCCCCTGCCCGAGGTGCGCGTCTACCCCCCCGCCATCTACGAAAAAGTCTCCCAGATGGCGGGCATAAGCTGCATCGAATTCCACACCGGAGACAGCGAGTTCGCCAATGCCTTCACCGTGCTCGCGGCGGAGGAGCGCTTTTCCGACCAGTTCTGCCATCCCGCCATGATTGAATACCTGCTCCGCCACAAGGACATGTCCGTCGAGGTGGGCGAGCAGTGGATTGCCACCTGCATGGAGCAGCCCCTTGTGCCCGAGGAAATTCCCCGCCGCGCGGAGCAGCTCCTGAAAATCCTGCGGGCCCTCCCCGAATTCAAGCAGTGAGGCGTCCGGGTGGACTGTTCATGAAGCCGCCACCCCGGCGGCATTCCCAGGAGTGATATGCGCGGCAAGATAGTCAAATTGGCTCTTTCCCTGCTGGTGTTGGCGGGAATCGTCCTATCCATGTTCGCCTGGATGCTGCTGCACCGCACACCGGGGCATTACTTCGACTCCAACGGCGCGTACATTTTCTACACCGACGAGGGCCAGGGCGAGCCGGTCATACTCATCCACGGAGTCGGGGCGAACGCCGATCTGAACTGGCGCAGGCCGGGGGTCACAAAAAGGCTGGCCCGCAATTTCAGGGTCATCGCCCTGGACCTGCGCGGCCACGGACTCAGCGCACAGCCCACGGATCCCGCCATGTACGGCATGGAAATGGTGGAGGACGTGGTCCGTCTCATGGACCATCTGAACCTCGAAAAGGCGCACATCGCTGGGTACTCGCTGGGCGGTTTCATTTTGGAAAAACTGCTGGTCGTTCATCCGGAACGGGTGCAAAGCGCCGCGCTGTGCGCCGCAGGCTGGAAAAACCCCGAAGATCCCGCCGACATCCCCAGCCCCTACCGTCCCCCGCAGAAAACCGCCCCCCTGAAACTCAGCCGGGCGTCCATGATGCCCAGTTTTGAAAAAGGCTCCTTCTTCCATTCCCTCAAGGAGTGGGTTGGCCCGAAGCTGGTCAACAAGCCCGCGTTGAAGGCCATGAAAAAGGCCTATCCCGCACTGGTGGTCACCATGGATGAATTGAAGTCGGTGAAGATGCCCGTCATTTGCTTCATCGGCAGCAGGGACGGGTTTTATTACCTGGCGAAGGACCTGAACACCGTGAACCCCGCCGTCGAGCTGGTGGAACTCGACGGGGCCAACCATTTCACCACCCCGCTCTACGGGAATTTTCAGGGCCGCCTGGAGTCCTTTTTCAGGGCACATTCCCTCTTTGACGCCCCCGCGCCCGCCCCTGATGCGGCCTCCGAGGCGACCCTGCTCACCTGGAACATACAGATGCTGCCGGCCCGCCTCGGATGCATCGTGGAGCCGCTGAACCGGATGCAGCACGAGCGCGCCCCGGAAATCGTCAATTACCTGAACGGTCAAAATTATGACCTGCTCTGCCTTCAGGAGGTCTTTGACAAAACCTCCACAAGGATCCTCCTGGAGGGGCTGCGGCGGGAATACCCCTATGCCGTGCTGCCGCAGCGCAGGCCCTGGCGCACCCAGACCAACGGGGTGCTCTTCATGAGCCGCTTTCCCATCCGCCTCGCAGGGTATGTTCCCTTTGACGAACTCAAGGGCGTGGAGCATTATGTGTCCAAGGGGTGCACCCTGGTCGAATGCGTCAAGGACGGCGTCCGCTTCCAAATCGGCGGCACCCACTTCCCCACCGGCAAAAGCGCCTACAAGCACGCCGCGTCACGGAAAACCGGGGAGAACCTCCTGATTCCCCTGGCCCGCCCCCAAGTTCCCCAGTTTCTCATGGGCGACATGAACGTGGCCTCCGGCACGGAGGACTTTGACATCCTGCTCAAGGCCACCCGCATGTCCCAATGGCCGGTGAACGACCCCCGCCCCTTCACAACAGAACCGGAAAACACCTGGCGGGGCCGGGGAAAGACCGCCCAGATTGACCATGTCCTGCTGAACCCGAACGGCACCGGCACCGCCGTCACCAACCAGGTGATCCAGCGCGCCAAGGCGGATTTTGGCGGAAAATCACTGGATTTGGCCGATCATTACGGTGTGGCCGCGCGGGTTTTAATCAAGAATTAACCCTTCCGGCGGCCCCCTTCCCGGGGAATATTCGCGTTTGCACTTGATTCACCGGTGCAAGTGAATGCAAAATAAGAACATTGTGAAGCGGGCTTGCGTTTTCCACCTGTGGCATTCGGGTCCGTTTCAGCATTATTTAATGGCGTTTCCGGTAAATTCAGAGGGGTTGCGGCCTGTTTGGCCAATTATTCCCCCTGGGGGATGCGTCATCGGGTGGAGTTGCACCCGCACCAGGAGACTGGCTTTTGCGATACGCCGTCATCTCTGACCTTCACGCGAACATTGACGCGCTGAAGGTTGTCTTGGAAAAAATTGACCAATTCGGCGTGGACAACATTGTGTGTCTGGGCGACGTGGTCGGCTACAACGCGACACCGAACGAGTGCGTTGAGATGGTCGCGGAGCGGGGCATTCTCACCATTCTGGGCAACCACGACGCGGTGGCCTGCGGCCTTGAGGAGCCCTGGGGCTTCAATCCCGTGGCCCTCGCCGCGGCCATGTGGACCCGCGACCAGTTGGCCGACGACACCCTGGAATGGCTGCAAAACCTTCCGGACGTGCTGAATTTTGGTGATTTCTCCGCCGTGCACGGCGCGCCGAAGAACCACAACACCTACCTGTTCACCTGGGAGGACATACTGCCCTTCACCCCGTTCATGGAGGAGCAGAACTGCCGGGTGTGCTTCATGGGCCACACCCACACCCCGGCCATCCTCTCCACAAACGGGGCCTACGGCACGGACGAGGCCAACCGCTTTGAGGTTGACCCCGCCGGGATTTTTTTCATCAACCCCGGCTCCGTGGGCCAGCCCCGCGACGACGACCCCCGCGCGTCCTTCGGTGTGCTGGACACGGAAACGCGCCTGTTTGAACTGGTCCGGGTGGCCTACCCGGTCGAAAAGGCGGCGAAGCGGGTGCTTGAGGCGGGGCTTCCCCGTTTCCTTGCGGAGCGCCTGGCCGTCGGCCGCTGAGGAGGTTTCTTTCATGCGCACAGCGTCCATCACACGGGACACCAAAGAGACAAAAATCACCGTCTCCCTGAACCTGGACGGCTCGGGGACGGGCGAGATATCCACGGGCGTCGGCTTTTTCGACCACATGCTCGACCACCTGTCCAGGCACGGCCTGCTCGACATGACCGTGCGCGCCGAGGGCGACCTCCATGTGGACCCCCACCACACCGTCGAGGACGTGGGCATCTGCCTGGGCAAGGCGCTGATTCAGGCCGTGGGCGAGCCGAAGGGCATCACCCGCTACGGCCACGCCGTGGTGCCGATGGACGAGACCCTCGCCGAGGCGACGGTTGATTTCAGCGGCCGCCCCTTTGTGGTGTTCCGGGCCGACCTGCCCCCCGCCCGCGTGGGCGAGTTCGACGCCGAGCTGGCCGAGGAGTTTTTCAGGGCGCTGGCCGTGAACGCGCGGCTCACCCTGCATGTTGAGCTGCGTTACGGGAAAAATGTGCACCACTGCCTGGAGGGAATGTTCAAGGCCGTCGCCCGCGCAATCCGCCAGGCCCTGGAGAAGGATCCAAGGGTGACATCAGTGCCGTCAACCAAGGGAATGCTAGAGGCATGATTGTGATAGTAGACTACGGCATGGGAAACCTGCGAAGCGTCCAGAAGGGATTCGCGCGCGCCGGTTTCGAGGCCGAGATTACCGATGATTTCAGGCTCATTGAGCACGCCGACGGCGTGGTGCTCCCCGGAGTGGGCGCGTTCAAGGACTGCTACGACGGTCTGGTGGACCGGGGGCTCGTGGGCCCCGTGAAGGACGCCGCCCTCAGCGGCAGGCCCTTCCTCGGCATCTGCGTCGGGCTACAGCTCCTATTCGACGAGAGCGAGGAGGGCATCGGCTCGCCGGGGCTTTCCCTCATCCCCGGCCGCGTGGTGCGCTTCGCCGACGCGAAGGACACGGGCCTGAAGGTGCCCCACATGGGCTGGAACCGGCTCACCCCCACGCGGGCCGGAAACCCCCTGCTTCGGGGGCTTCCGGCCAACCCCTACGCCTACTTTGTGCACAGCTACTACGCGAAGCCCGAGGACGAGTCCGTGGTGCTGGCCACCTGCGAGTATGGTGTGAAATTCGCGGCCATGGTGGGCCGGGGCAGCCTCTTCGCCACCCAGTTCCACCCCGAAAAAAGCCAGACCGACGGCCTGGCCATCCTGCGCGCCTTCGGCGGGCTGACCACGGAAAAGGCCGCCGAACCGGTATAATGGTTCTGTGATCCCATGGCGGAAAAAGGCCTTCGGGCCCGGCAGCGGGGAGTTTCGGCCATGATAAAGCGCATTCTTGTGCCGACGGACGGAAGCGAAAGCGCCCGCAGGGCGGCCCTCTACGCCGTTGCCCTGGGCGCGCGCCTGGGAGCCTCCCTGGAGGCGGTCCATGTGGTGGACGTGAAACTCCTTGAAGGCCCCCTGGTGCGCGACATCACCACCGCCATGGGCGCGACACCCTTTGTGACGCCCCCGGGCAACATCGCCGCGCTGCTGGAGGAGCGGGGCCGCGCCGCCCTCGAATGGTTCGGTGGCGAGTGCGTCCGCGCCGGGCTGCCCTGCGAAACCGGCATCAGCATCGGCATCGTCCCCCGAATCATCGCGGAGAAGGCGCGCCTCTCCGATCTCATTGTCATGGGCAGGGGCGGCGAGCACAGCGCCTGGCTCGAGGGTTTTCTCGGCTCCACCACCCAGGCCGTGGTGCGCCGCTCCCCGGTGCCCGTGCTGGTCACCGGCACGGACACCCCCGTGTTTGAGGACATGCTCGTGGCCTACGACGGCTCCCCCCTCGCCAAACGGGCGCTGCGCGCGGGCGCCGGGGTGGCCTGCGAATGGAACATGCGCCTCCACCTGCTGGTGGTGGCCGCCGCGCCGGAAAGGCTGCTGGGGGAGGCGCGCGAATACCTGGAGGCGAGGCCCGTCCGGGTGGAATACACCGGTGTTTCCGGCGATCCCGGCGAGGCCATCGTGGCCCATGCGGAAAAATGCGCCGCCGGGATCGTCGTCATGGGCGCCTTCGGCCACACAAAACTCAGGGAAATGATGCTGGGCAGCACCACGGTTTACACGCTGAACAAGGCCCCCTGCCCGGTGCTGCTAATCCGCTAACCAAGGAGAAAAGTAATGCAAAGCATCGCCATGCTCATCGTCGCCTACATCCCCAAACTGGCCCTCGCCGCCGCCGTCTTCGCGGCCTTTTGGATTGGCGGAAAAACCGTGGAAAAACTTGTGGCGCGCGTGGCGGCGAAGGATCCCCTCCGCGCCGACATCCTCGCGCTGCTGGGCCGCGCGGCCTCCGTGGGCCTTGCCGGGTTCGGCATCGTCTGCGCGCTGGGCACCCTCGGCGTGGACGTGACCGCCATCATCGCCGGCCTGGGCCTGACGGGCTTCGCCCTCGGCTTCGCCCTCAAGGACATGCTCTCCAGCGCCGTGGCCGGGGTGATGCTGCTCATGAGCCGCCCCTTCGCGCCCGGTGACCGGGTGATTGTCGCCGGGTTCGAGGGCGCTGTGGTGGGCGTTGACCTCCGCTATGTCACGCTGGACGGCGGCGACAAGCGCTACCTTGTGCCCAACGCCACGGTCATGACCAACCCCGTGACCGTGCTCGTGAAGGCGGCGGAGGCGGCGGAATAGCCCAAAAGGCTCAGAGCCGCTCCACGCCGAAGCCGCCGCCCACCTCCACCACCATGCCGGTGGAGTAGTCGAACGCGCCGCCCGCGATGGCCGACACCGCGCGGCCAACGTCCTCCGGCGTGCCCCAGCGTTTGGTGAGCAGCAGCCCCTCCCCGATGAGCCGGTCGTATTTCTCCCTCACGGCGGCGGTCATGTCCGTGGCGGTGACCCCCGGGCGCACGTCGTACACAAGCACGCCCAGTTCCGCCATGCGCACGGCGAAGCATTTCGCCGCCATGCTCAGGGCGGCCTTGCTCAGGCAGTATTCCGCCCGCGATGGGCTGGCCGCCGTGCTGGAGATGCTGGTGATGAACACAATCTTCGGCGCGCGCCCCGACGGGGAGGGCGGCTGCGCCGCCATGCGGATTGCCGCGCGCTGCGTGAAAAAGAAGGGGCCCCGCAGGTTGATGCCCATCACCCGGTCGTAGCTCTCCTCCGTGCATTCCAGCACGTCCACCCGCTTCAACGGGGCCACGCCCGCGTTGTTCACCAGCACGTCCACCCGCCCAAAATGCGCCATAACCTTGTCCAAAAGGGCGTCATGCCCCGCGCAGTCGGCAATGTCCCCAGCCAGGCACAGACACCGCGCCCCCAGCCCCGCCATCTCCGCCTCAAAGGCCGGCCTGTCGCCATCGGCGTCAAAGGATTCCATCCGGGTGGCCACCGCCGCTATGTCATGGCCGTCGGCGGCCAGTGTCCGCGCGATGCCCCGGCCAATGCCCCTGCTCGCCCCGGTTATCAATGCCACTGGTCTGTCCATGCTCATCACTCCCATGTTGTGCGGCCAAAATCCGATTGTAATGTCCGCCCCGCATCCCGTCAACTTTGCCCTCCGCCCTGTGATCCCGCCCGTGACTGTACGGCCAAAGCGCACCCGCACAACTTCACAACGCTTTCCCCCGTTTCTTCCTCCGCCCTTCCATTTTGACCTGTTTTTCTTATCAGGACACCAACCCTACCCGCATTATTTTTACATTATGTCAATAATTTGTCCCGCGTTTTTGGTATTGCGCAAAATCATGCCGCATGCTAAACTACTATTAATGAAAGGAATTGTTGTTTTTGTGGCATGGTAAACGTTTTCTGCTCGGTGGCGGGGAAGAGCAAGGAGGACTCTTCCAAAACGTTGTGTCATCACAGGTATTCAGTTACTAAATGACCGTTGAACGTGTAATCAACATCAACTGGAGAGAACATCATGAGACATCGAAAACACGGATTCACCCTTATCGAACTGCTGGTCGTGATTGCCATCATCGGCATCCTCGCCGCAATCCTTCTCCCCGCGCTTGCGCGGGCGCGGGAGGCCGCCCGCAGGTCCTCCTGCCAGAACAACCTCAAACAGCTCGGGCTGGTGTGCAAAATGTACGCCAACGAGTCCAAGGGCGAACTCTTCCCCAGCATTCAAGCCTTTGACTGCCGCGGGGCGGTGCCGCCCGTGCTGAAGTCCTTCGCCATCAACGCCTTTTCCGTCTATCCGGAATACCTGACCGATCCGGCCACCACCCTCTGCCCCTCCGATCCCTCCAACCAGGGCGTGGAGGGCACCTACACCGAAGCGAACGGCACCGACCCCATCTGGAACGGCAGCGCCTATGTGCCCGTGCCGGCGGATGTGGAGGCGAACTTCTATCCCTGCGAGCTGGACAGCAGCTCCAGCAGCTACCTGTACCTTGGCTGGGCGCTGTACATCCCCGGAGTCACCGATGATCCCCACGTGTTCACCAGCACCGACTCCGTGAGCCTGTTCAATGAGATGGTGAACTATTTCTCCTCAAAGCCGGGGATTGATCCGCAACTGGTGACCGACATGAGCATGATCCTCCTCGACCTGACCGCCCGCATCCAGGACAACACGGTGGCGGGCCTCGAACTGCTGAACGAGGACATCCAGCCCGACGGCAGCAACCTCACCATTTACCGTCTCCGCGAGGGCATAGAGCGGTTCCTCATCACCGACATCAACAACCCCGCCGCCAGCAACCAGGCGCAGAGCGAACTGTCGGTGATGTCGGACAACATCACCCTCACCGGCGATCAGGACGCCTCCTTCAACCACCTCCCCGGCGGCTGCAACGTGCTCTACATGGACGGCCATGTCGAGTTTATCAAGTACCCCGGCGAATGGCCCGGCAGCCCGCTCACGGCGGCGCTCATCGGTTCTTTCTAAGCCAGTCCTTTGTGCGTATTCGCGGAGGGCCCTGCCCGCGGGCGGGCCCTTCGCCCTTTTTTGGGCGGGCCGGGGGCTGCGCCTTTTGGACCGCGGGCGTCCTGCCGCCCTCCCCCGGCGCGGTTTCCGCCGCCGCGACGGGCCTGGCCGTCAACCGGTTGAAATACTCCGGCACCCGGCTTTCCACAACCATCCGTTTTCCTGTTGTCGGATGCGTGAAGGACAAGGAAACCGCGTGCAGCGCGAGGCGCCGGTTGGTCTTGTCCACAACGCCGTACTTCGCGTCGCCCACGATGGCGTGCCCCTGCTCCGCCAGGTGCACCCGGATTTGGTTCTTCCTGCCCGTCAGCAGGCTCACCTCCAGCAGGCTCAGGCTGCCATACTCCCTGACGACCCTGTAGGCGGTGCGCGACAGTTTGCCCCGCGTGGTGTCGCGGGTGGAATGGACGAAGCGGTTGTTTTCCTCCACCAAGTGCGAGGTGATGATTCCCTCCTTTTCAGGCATGACGCCCTTCACCACCGCCAGGTAAGTCTTCTCAGCCTGCTCCCAGTTTTCCTGCAGGAACATCTTCGCCTCGACGGTCTTCGCGAAGAGCAGCACCCCCGACACGTCCCGGTCCAGCCGGTGCACGATGAATATGCGCGCCTCCGACTTCGGGCTGCCCCGCCGCACATAATCCGTCATCTTCCAGTACGCCGTGTTTTCCTTCTCCGTGTCCGTGCCCATGGTCAGCAGCCCGTGCGGCTTGTCAATGATCAGCACGTCCCGGTCCTCATGCAGTATTGTCAGCCGCCGGGGGTTGCGCGGCCCGTGGGTGTGTTTCGGTGCGGTCATGGCCTTGTCCTGTGTTTTGGTTTCGCCTGCGCGTGTATCTTACCAGACGGGGGGCGGAAACGGCTTCCCCGGCGTGCCGGTGAAACCTCACCCGCCGTCCGTTGGTCAAACAGGCGGCAAATGGAAAGGGCGCCCCCGGGACCGGGGACGCCAAAACATTCGGAAGCGGGTGGGCTCCGGAAAACCTCAACACATGGAGTCTGCAACCATGCCCGCACGCCGTGGATTCACCCTGATCGAACTGCTGGTGGTCATCGCCATCATCGGCATCCTCGCCGCCATCCTCCTGCCCGCGCTGGCCCGCGCCCGCGAGGCCGCCCGCCGCTCCTCCTGCCAGAACAACCTCAAGCAAATCGGGCTCGTCTGCAAAATGTACGCCAACGAGACCCGGGGCGAGATGTTCCCCACCATCGCCGCCTTCGACTGCCGCGGCGCAACCCCGCCCGTGGTCAAATCCTTCGCGATAAACGCCTTCCAGATCTACCCCGAATACCTCACCGATCCCGCCACCACCCTCTGCCCCTCCGACCCGCAGAACCAGGGCGTGGAGGGTGTCTACACCGAGGCGAACGGCACAGACCCGATCTGGAACGGCAGCGCCTACACCCCCGTGCCGGCGGATGTGGAGGCGAACTTCTACCCCTGTGAGCTGGACAGCAGCTCCAGCAGCTACATCTACTTCAGTTGGGCCATTTACATGCCGGGCATCACCGACGACACCCATGTCTTCACCTCCGGCGGCTCCTCCATTGATCTGCTGAACGAAATCGCCGCGTATTTCAGCGCCAAACCCGGCATTGACCCCTCGCTGGCCGCCGACCTGCTCCTTGTGCTGAACGACCTGTACGGCAGAATCACCAGCGACGATCTGGACGTGCTCAACGGGGACGTGGAGGCGGCGAACACCACCATCTACCGGCTGCGCGAGGGCATCGAGCGCTTCCTCATCACCGACATCAACAACCCCGCCGCGGGCAGCAAGGCGCAGAGCGAGCTCTCCGTGATGGCCGACACGGTCACCACCATGCAGGACACCGGCGCGTCCTTCAACCACCTCCCCGGCGGCTCGAACGTGCTCTACATGGACGGCCACGTCGCGTTCGTCAAATACCCCGGTGCCTGGCCCGTCAGCCCCCTTGTGGCGGCCCTCATCGGCCAGTGGTAATCCGCCCCTGAAAGCTCATCCCTCCCGCCCCGCGCCCCACGGCGCGGGGCGTTCTTTTTTCTATCCGCCCCTTTCTCCCTGCTGTCCCTCCCGTCCCGTTTCCGGTATACTGTCGCCGTTGCGTCAACCCTGGAAAACGCCCGATGCCCCTCATATCCGTCATCGTGCCCTCGTACAATCCCGAGCCCGTCCTGCTCAAGCGGCTCTTCGACTCGCTGCTCGCGCAGGACACGGCGGACTTCGAGGTCATCGTGGTGGACGACGCCTCGGACGGTCCGGATTATGCGCCGCCGGAGGATGCCCGTTTCAGGATCATCCGGCGCGCCACCCGCTCCGGCCCCGCCGCATGCCGCAACGCGGGCGCGCGCGAAGCCGCCGCCCCCCTCCTCTTCTTCACCGACACCGACTGTGAACTGGAGCCGCAGACACTCTCCCGCGCCATGGACATGCTCAGGCACTGTGATGTGTCCGTGGGCGACACCATCACCCGCGTGACCACGCCCTTCGGCCGCGCCGTGGCCCTTCTCGGATTTCCCGGCGGCGGCATCCTCGGCTTTGACAGGGTCTGGCGGGTCACTGCGGAGGGGCGCGCCACCAGCTTCAGTAGCTGCAACCTTGCCATGCGCCGCGACGTCTTTTTCAGCCACGGCGGCTTCGATGAGTCCTTCCCCGTCCCAGGCGGCGAGGACACCGTGCTCGCCCGGCAAATGCTCACGGCGGGGGTGCCCATGAACTATGAGCCAAACCAGCGGGTGTGGCACATTCAAAAGGACACGCTCCGGCAATTTCTGCGCTGGCAGCTCACCCGTGGTCGGGGCAATTTCCACATCCGACGCCGTGTCCCCAAAGTGGGAAATTATTTACAACTGCGAATTTGGACTTTTTCAAACAGCTTGAAAAAGGCGGGATTTGTCTATTTTCTTCCCGTCATTATTCTTATTATTCTATCTGTTCTCTTCCAAATTTACGGGTATCATCTGGAGAAAAAACAGTTTTTCCACAGGGCCTGACCGTCTTGCGCTCCCGCGCAACCTTCAACCTGTTAGACGGCAAGCAGTTAGAAAAATTTGACTTTTTCTGCACAGCCTTTCCACCACTTATCCACCGCTTATCCACAGCATATAGTGTTCTGTTTTTTAAAAACCCCTTGACTTTGTGGTTTGACGGGATTAAAATCAGTTTGTTGAGACGATGCCCGACGCTCTGACCAGGGGGCATCAAGGTGCGGATATTGACATTAACGCGGAGGGAGTTTTGTATGGATGTTGCTGCGCAAAGCCAGCCTGAAGGGGTAAATCACGGCCATCAGGCCCTGCTGACCAAAATCGTCAAGCGCAACGGGCGGGTCACGGATTTTGACGCCTCAAAAATCACCTCCGCACTGCACAAGGCCGGGCTGGCCTCGGGGGAGTACGGCATCGAGGCGGCGCGCCAGATGACCATGCGCGTCCTTGCGCTCTACCAGTCGCTGGACCGCGACGGCCTGCCCACGGTGGAGGCCATCCAGGACCTGGTGGAGGAGGTGCTCCTCATGTCGCCGTACAAGAAGTCGGCGAAGGCATACATCCTCTACCGCGACCAGCATTCGCGCATCCGCGAGCTGGTGAACAAGGCCGACGTGGACCTCATTGACAGCTACCTGAACCGGAGCGACTGGAAGGTCCAGGAAAACAGCAACATGGCCTACTCGCTGCAGGGGCTGAACAACTACGTCTCCAGCGAGGTCAGCAAGGTTTACTGGCTCAACAAGATTTACACGCAGGACATCCGCGACGCCCACTCCTCCGGCGACCTGCACATCCACGATCTCGGCCTGCTCTCCGTCTACTGCGTGGGCTGGGATTTGCAGGACCTGCTCCGTTGCGGCTTCAAGGGCGCGCCCGGCAAGGCCGAGAGCAGCCCCGCAAAGCACTTCCGCTCCGCCCTGGGCCAGATTGTGAACTTCTTCTACACGCTCCAGGGCGAGGCGGCCGGTGCCCAGGCCTTCAGCAACTTCGACACGCTCCTCGCGCCCTTCATCCGCAGGGACGGCCTCGGCTTCAAGGAGGTCAAGCAGGCCATCCAGGAGTTCGTGTTCAATCTTAACGTGGCCACCCGCGTCGGCTTCCAGACGCCCTTCACCAACGTGACCATGGACCTCCAGCCGCCCGCCAACCTGCGCGACCAAAACATCATCATCGCCGGGGAGGTTCAGGAGGAGAAATACGGCGACTTCCAGGAGGAGATGAACCTCTTCAACGCCGCCTTCCTGCAGGTGCTTTCCGAGGGCGACGCGAAGGGCCGCGTCTTCAGCTTCCCCATCCCCACCTACAACATCGACGCCGGATTCAACTGGGACGATCCCGGGCTGGAGCCGCTCTGGGAGGTGACCGCGAAATACGGCATCCCCTATTTCGCGAACTTTGTGAACTCCGACATGTCCCCCGATGACGCGCGCTCCATGTGCTGCCGCCTGCGGCTGGACCTGCGCACCCTTGAGCGGCGCGGCGGAGGCCTCTTCGGCGCGAACCCGCTCACCGGCTCCGTGGGCGTGGTCACCATCAACATGCCGCGCCTGGGCCACGAGTCGCGCAACGAGGCGGACTTCCTCAAGCGCCTCGACCGGCTCATGGATCTGGCGAAAAACAGCCTGGAGACGAAACGCCGCATCCTTGAGGGCTTCACAGACCAGAACCTCTACCCCTACACCAAGTTCTACCTGCGCGACGTGCTCAAGCGCTTCGGCAGCTACTGGCACAACCATTTCTCCACCATCGGCCTTGTGGGCATGAACGAGGCCTGCGTGAACCTGATGGGCTGCGACATAGGCACCGAGGAGGGCGCGGAATTCGCCGGGCGCGTGCTCGACCACATGCGCGGGCGGCTCGCCGAATACCAGGAGGAGACGGGCAACCTTTACAACCTGGAGGCCACCCCCGCCGAAGGCACCACCTACCGCCTCGCCCGGCTCGACAAGCAGCGCTTCCCGGGCATCATCTTCGCCAACAACGAGGCGGTGCGCGACAAGGGCGCCGAGCCCTTCTACTCCAACTCGTCCCAGCTCCCCGTGAACTACTCCGACGACGTGTTCACCGTGCTCGACCTGCAGGACGAGCTCCAGGCGCGCTACACCGGCGGCACCGTGCTCCATGTGTTCCTGGGCGAGTCCGTCGCCGACACCGCCTCCGTGAAGAACTTCGTGCGGCGCGTCTGCGAGAACTACAGCCTCCCCTATTTCACCGTCTCCCCCAGCTTCTCCGTGTGCCCGAGCCACGGCTACCTGCGGGGCGAGCGCACCCACTGCCCCTTCTGCGGCAGCGAGGCGGAAATCTACGCCCGCATCGTGGGCTATCTGCGCCCCGTGAACCAGTGGAACGAGGGCAAGCGCGCCGAATTCGCCGTGCGCAGCCGCTACGACATCGGGGACGGGAAATGAGGTTCGGCGGGTTCCAGCCCTTCACCCTGAGCGACTATCCGGGGCGCATGGCCGCCATCGCCTTCACGCAGGGCTGCAATTTCCGCTGTCCCTTCTGCCATAACGGCGCGCTCCTTCCCATGGCCGCACCGGAGGAAACACTCGTGCCCGAGGCGGTGGTGCTGGACCATCTTTACCGCCGCCGGGGCAAACTCGACGGCCTTGTGGTCAGCGGCGGCGAGCCCACCCTGCAAAAGGCGTTGCCGGCCTTCCTGCGCCGGGTGAAGGATCTCGGCTTCCTCGTCAAGCTTGACACCAACGGCAGCCGCCCCGACGTGCTCAGGCGCCTGCTGGAAGGCGGCCTGGTGGACTTCGTGGCCATGGACATCAAGGCCACCCCCGAAAAATACGGGCGGCTCAGCGGCGTGGACGGCGTGTCCTGGGGGCGCATAGAGGAAAGCATCGCCGCCGTCACCTGGAGCGGCGTGGAGCACCTCTTCCGCACCACCATGGTCCCCGCCCTGCTCACCCCCCAGGACCTCCACCGCATCCGCGAACTGCTCCCCGAATCTTCCCCGCACAAAATCCAGCAGTTCAACCCCGAAAACGCCCTCGAACCGGCGCTCTGCACGGCGGTGGAAACGGCGTAGGCGGCAAGCGAAGACGTACAGAACTTCCCTCATTCATCCTTCTTTGCAGGGGCGGCCCCCCGTGTCCGCCCGTCTTGCCTTCTTCTTCGGGCGGACATGGGGGTCCGCCCTACAGAAATCACCACAAGTTTATGCGTATAAGGCACATGCGCCTGATATCTCCCCAAAAAACGCAACAACCCGCGCTGATCTTATAGAGGGTGTTGTGCGCGCACACCCCCGCAGCAGCATCAACACGGAGACCGTCCCATGAAACTGGAAACCCTGCACCATCCAAAACTGACCCTGCTCGCCCGGCGTCTGAACCTTCCCGTCCCCTTCGCGGCGGGCATCCTCGAATGCCTCTGGTGCTTCGCCGCGCAGCACACCCCCGACGGACGCATCGGCAGATACCCGGCCGAGGTCATCACCACCCTCATCGGCCACACAGGCGATCCTGCGGAACTGTTCAACGCCCTGGTGGAATGCCGCTGGCTTGACGCCGACCCCGGCGGCTGGCTTCTTCATGACTGGCGCGAACACTGCGGCAACGGGGTGCACCAGCACCTTGCCCGCGCCGGACAAGCCTTTGCGGACGGCAGCCTCCCCGATCCCGCCCGTCTCACCCCCAAAGACCGGAAACGCCTCACCCTGCAAGTCCCGGCGACAACATCCCCCCTTCCCGCTCCCACGCCCACCACGTCCCCCCTCGCAAGTCCCCCGTTGAAGGGGGATTTAGGGGGATGTTCTTCCCCGTCCAACCCGCCAAAAAACACCCCAAAAAAAGGTATGACCGTGTCTGAGTTCATGGAGTCCTCCCTCAACGCCGCCAGAAACGCTGAACACGACCCCGACTGGGTCAGGCATGATTTCGAACGCCTTGATGCCGCAGGAGGACTTCGCCTCCCCGGCGGCATCAGGCGCACCGGGACCGTCTCCCCCCGCACCGGCGGCTAATCCAGGGGCGTGCCGTCCTGGGTCCAGACCGTCAGGTTGGTGAGGTCCTTTCCGCGCGCGGGAATGATCACCGCCATGCCGTAGCCCAGCGCGAACATCATCAGGTTGCCGATGATGCCCGTGTAGTACGTGTCGAACAGGCCGCTTATCCCCTCTGAGGCCGGCGCGGGCAGCCAGCCCAGCCCCGCCGCCGACACCACGGCGGAGAAGGCCACGGCGCAGAAGATGCCCGCGCCCACGGCGCGCCCGTCGCCCCGCGTGGTGAGGAAGCCCAGCATGAACAGCCCGAGCAGCCCCCCGGCGATGATGGACTGGAATTCCGTCCAGAGATCCTGCAGGGTCATGGTGTCCGCGCGGAAGAGCATCCACGCGCCGCCCACCATCACCACCGAGGAGGCCAGCGTCACCAGTTTGGCCGCGCGCACATAATGCGCGTCGTCGCGGCCCGGAGCCAGGTGCCGCCCGTACAGGTCCGTCACCGCCACGGCGGAGATGGAATTCATGGCGGAGGACATGCTGGACATCGCGGCGGCCATCACCGCCGCCACCACGACGCCCGCGGTGCCCGCGGGAAGCTGGGTGGTGACGAAGTACGGCAGGATCTCCTCGGCCTTGCGCGCGCCGGAGAGCATCTCAGCGGCGGCCGGATCGGGGAAGACATGGTAGAACACGAACAGCCCCGTGCCGACGAACATGAAGTAGCCCCACGTGGGCACGCAGAAAAGGCAGCACAGCCACATGGCCCTGCGCGCCTCGCGCGCGGACTTCGCGGCGCAGTACTTCTGCACCACCTCCTGGTTCGTGGTGTATTCGCCGAGCCACTGGAACAGCCCTACCAGGAGCAGCATGGCCACGGTCTTGCGCCCGAGGGAGAAGCCCCAGGGCACGGCCTCCAGCGCGCCCTCCGCCGTGCGCTCGCTGAGGAGGAATTTCCCGTTTTCGGCGGCCACGGTGATCATCTGCCCCAGCCCGCCCGGCAGCCGCCAGAGGATGACCCCGAGAATCAGCAGGCCGCCCATGGTGAGAATGATCGACTGGATGAAGTCCGTCCAGATCACCGCCTCGATGCCCCCGGCCACGGTGTAGTACGCCGTCACAATGCCGCCCGCCAGAATGCACACGGGCACGCCCCATCCCGTGATGCGGTGCACCAGCAGCGCCACAAGGAACTGGATCAGGCTGATGCGGAAGCACTGCGCGATGATGAACACGCACGCGCCGTACACCCGCGTGCGCGGCCCGAAGCGCTTTTCGAGGTACTCGAAGATGGACGTGATTTTGCCGCGCCGGAAGAAGGGCACAAAAAAGCGCGACACGATGAGTACCGCGAAGGGCACGGTGACGCAGATGACATAGCGCAGGTACCCCGTCTTGAAGGCGTCCGCCGGATAGGCCACAAAGGTGATGGAACTGATGGCGGCCCCGAAGAGGGAGATGCCGATGAGCCAGCCGGGATAGGCGCGCCCGCCGACAAAATACCGCTCCGTGGTGCCCGCGCGCCGCGCGAACCGCGCCCCCATCAGGATCATCGCGGCGAAGTACGCCGCCACCACCGCCAGGTCAACCGCGCCAAAGCGTCCCATGTTTCCAACCCTTTCCCCGTCGCCCCGTCAGCGCCCGTCCCCCGCCATGATCCATTCGGGGTTCAGCGCCGCGTGTTTGATGGACTTGCCCGCGCCGTCCGGCGGGTTGTGGGTGTAGACCGCATGCACCAGCCCGTCCGCCGACTGGATCAGGAAGGGGTAGTGGAAGCTGCCCCCCTTTTCCCGTTCCAGGTGGCGCGACCATTTCCAGCTTGCCCCCTCGTCGTCGGAAAGCGCCAGCAGCAGGGTATCCCGCTCCGTCTCCGAGTCGTTGCAGGCCAGCACCCAGCGCCCGTCGCGCAGGGTGATCACCTCCACGCTCGCGTTGGGGTTGGGCATGTCCGTCGCCTCGGCCGTGGACCAGGTCTCGCCGTCGTCCTTCGACTCGCTTTTGAGCATGCGGTGCAGGATGTCGTTCTCCTCGCGCAGGTAGGCCACGAGCGTGCCGTCCTGTTTCCGCGCCAGGCTGGGCTGGTTCAGCGCCGCGCCAACCATCGGCGCGCCGGAGCGCCAGGACTCGCCCCCGTCGTCGGAGATTGCCATCAGCCCGAAGAGGTAGCCGTCGGAATAGAGCGGCAGGAGGATCCGGCCCGTCGGAAGCACCACAGGATGGCACCGGGTCATCCAGCCGCGCTGGCGCAGGCTGGGGTTCTTCGCCTCCTTCAAAATGCGCGGCGCGTCCCGCTTCAAAAACCACGCCATGCGCCCCTTCGCGTCCGGATACCGACGGTTCACCTCCGCGAAGCCCGCCTCCGCCGTCCGGACAAGGCGCTCCCCCGGCTCCAGCAGCATGAGGTCCTGCCAGTGCCACACCGGCGGGCCGTCACCCGTGTAGTCCCGAGAGCGCCGGAACCGGATCAGCGAGTCCTCCCACCGTTCCGCGGGCACCGCTATCCAAAAGAGCCACAACTCCCCCTTCGGATCCATGAACAGCACCGGGTTGCAGTCGGGCAGGTTCGGCGTGTCCGCCATGGGGAAGGGCTCGCTCCACGCGCCCGTGCCCGCACGAAGCCGCGCGCCCCGTATCGCCACATCCATGCTCTGCCGCTCGCCCGATCCCTGGAACCATGCGGCGATGAGGTCGCCGTTGGGGCACTGGGCGATGGTGGCGGAGTGGACATGCTGGGACTGCGGCGGAAACATCAGCTCCGACTGAAGAAAGGGCTCCGCCCCGGCGGCCAGCACGGCGGCCATCAACACCATTGCACTGCCCATGACCTGCTCCTTTCGGCGCGCCCGGCGCGATTGCGCCCCCTCCCAAGGGTGAATATAATGAATGCGCCGGAGGAAGAGCAAACAACGGGAGACACCGGAGAATGAAGGAAAACAGCCGCGTCATTGGCATCATCCCGGCCCGCTACGGCTCCAGCCGCCTGCCGGGAAAACCCCTCGCCCCCATCGCGGGCCTCCCCATGATCCGGCGGGTCTACGAACGCAGCGCCGCGTGCCCGCTCCTGTCCTCGGTTTGCGTGGCCACGGACGACGAACGGGTGCGCGACGCCGTCGCCGCCTTCGGTGGAAACGCCGTGATGACCCGGCCCGACCATCCCAGCGGCACGGACCGCGTCGCCGAGGCGGCGATGGCGCTGGACGCGGACATTGTGGTGAACATCCAGGGCGACCAGCCCTTCATCCATCCGGACATGATGACCGAGGCGGTGCGCCCCCTGCTGGGGGATCCCGCGGCGGGCGTGTCCACCCTCATGTTCCCCATCGTGCGCGATGCGGACCTCGCAGACCCGGCGGTGGTGAAGGTGGTGGCGGACCTGTCGGGGCGCGCCCTCTACTTCTCCCGCTCCCTCATCCCCTACCCGCGCGAGGCGGTGGCCCATTCGGTGTACGAGCATGTGGGGCTCTACGCGTACCGGAAGGACACGCTGCTCCACCTGACGACCCTCGCGCCCACCACCCTGGAGCGGGTGGAGTCGCTGGAGCAGCTGCGCTGGCTGGAGCACGGCGTGCGCGTGCTTGTCACGGAATCCACCGTGCCGGACCGGGACTACTGCGGCTTCAGCGTGGACACCGCCGCGGACCTCGCCCGCGCGGAGCGGATGCTTTCGGAAAGGAGCGGCGGCCATGACGCCTGAACACCGGGAAATCCTTGAACTGTGCGCGGGCCGCCTGGACCCGGAGACGTTGGGGCGCATTGACCGGGCGGTGGACCGCATCGTCGCCGTCAAGGAGCGCGGCGGGAAGGTGGCCGTGGTCACCGGCAGCGGGCCGAACATCCACGAGGGCGTGACCACCCTGATCGCGGCGCTCATGCGCGCGGGCATTGTGGACGGCGTGTCCACCAGCTCCGCCGTCATTTCCCACGAGATGGGCGGCACCCTCGACGAGGTGAAGCGCTGCCCCGGCGCGCCCCTCGGCGTGCCGGCGCGCCTCCTTCCGCGCGGCGGCGAATTCGAGCTGACCCTGGCCCCGCGGGAAACGCTGGACGAGATACAGGCGCACATGCCGCTGGACGGGGAGCTGCTGCGCAGGCTGGAGGCGGCGGAGGGGAAAACCATCATCAAGGCGGCGGGCAACCTGGGCTATCCCGTGGGCCTGTGGCTGGAGCGCCTTTCGGGCGAGATCATGCTCCTCGCGCGATCGCGCGGCATGTCCTTCGAGGAGGTGGCGGGGCTCGGCGCGGACCCCATGACCATGATCGGCGCGGGCGCGGAGCGGGGCCTGCCCGTGCTGGTGACCATCCCCCAGCTTGTGGGCGGCGGCGAGGTGGGACTCAACATCGGCGACAGCATCAGCCTGCGCGGACGGGCCACGCGCCTGGCGCGCATGCTCGACGGCGCGGACGTGATCATCGAGTCCGCCGTCGCGCTCACCCAGGAAATCCATGACGGCCCCTTTGAGCGCTACACCGGCCACGGACTTTGGTCCGCGTGGTCCGGCCATTTCTCCTACTCGCTGGAGGGGAAAACCCTCGTGCGCGTGGACCTCGATCCCGCGCTTAACGCCGTGTGCGAGGCGGAAAAGGCGGGCGGCGCGGTGCAGCGCGCCATCGCCGACGGCCTGCCCAAGACCAAGCTCTTCAAGGTGCCCTTCCGCATGGAGATGTCCGGCTTCGCCCGCCACGAGGGCAGCATCCCCCTCATCGGCGACATCGGCGCCGTGTGGCCCCTCATCGCCGCGCGGGCCGCGGAACGCCTCGGCGTCAGCCTGGACTTCCTCTCCGCGCCCCAGGACACCGAACCCGGCCGCGCCATGCGCACGCACATCGTCCGCGACGTGAAGCCCCTCTCCCGCGCCAAACTGCTCCGCGCCCTGGAGGGGTGCTGACCGTCCCTAAAACTTCACGCTGTTTTTTCCGGGCTTGAGGGCGGTGGTTTCGCCAGCGGGGGCGGTGAATTCGCCGGTGACACCCTCGGGGATTTCGATGGTGGCGGTGACGCCGCCGTCCGCCTTTTCCCAGCGCACGGCGATACCGCCCTTGGGCGTGGGCACGACACCCTCCGCCCAGTCCAGGCTGTCGGGCGTCCAGGGGCGCACCTCGACCTTTTCAAAGCCGGGCGCGGCGGGCCGCACGCCGAGCACCGTCTCCATGAGCCGGTAGGTGGGCGTGGCGCTCCATGCGTGGCACTCGCTGCGGGGCGCGTCGGGCGTCTCCCACCAGGTGGTGGCGCCGAGGTCGAGCATCTTCTGCCAGCGGTCCAGGTCCTTGAGGATGTAGTCCTGACGGCCCAGGCGCGCCGCCGCCTCGTGGAGGTAATGGGCGAAATAGAAGGTGGTGCCGCGCAGGGCGGGATCGGTGAAGAGCCGCTCCGCGATGCGGGCGCGCCTGTCCCCGTCGGCGAGGCCGAAGAGCACGGCGAAGACGTTCACATGCTGGCTGAGGGTCGCCGTGGCGATGCCGTCGCGGTAGAGCCCCTCCTTCTCGTCCCAGGCGAGGGCGTTGACGGTCTGCGCGACCTTTGCCGACTCGTCCCGCCACTTGCCCGCCGTGGGCGCGTCGCCCAGCGCGTCGAAAAGCGACGCGGCGATGTCGAGGCAGCCCTTGTAGTGCATCGTGCTGAGGGTGCAGTTCTCCCAGTGCGCGTCGGGCACGCCGTTGTGCTCGTAGGTCCAGTCGTAGAAGTTCCAGTAGGGCAGGTTCGCCACAAAGCCCCTGTCCGTGGTGTGGCGCTGGTAAAAGCGCAGGATGGCGTCCACGGTGTGGACGGACTCGCGCACCAGCGAAAGGTCGCCGGTGTGGCGGTAATAGTCGTCGAGCATCTGAATCCAGCAGAGGGAGTAGCCGGGGATGACCTGGAAGACGTGGTTGGGATAACGGGACTGCACCAGCCCCTCGGGGATGGCGGAGGCCTGCAACTGGCGCACGGCGTTGGCCAGGAGCAGCGTGTCGCCGGAGGCGTAGAGCGAGATCAGGCCCTGGATGCGCGTGTCGCCGCCGTACTGAAGCCGCTCGTAGTAGGGGCAGTCCTGGAAGGTGTCGAAGGCGCACATGCGCTGGGTGTGCCAGCCCGTCCGCCAGATGCGGTTGAGTTTCTCGTCGGAGCAGGCGAAGCGCCCCTTCTCCGCGAAGGGGTAGCCGGTCCAGCGGAAGGAAAGTCCGTGCAGGGTGACGGGCTTTTCGGCGCGCACGGCGACGCGCACGAAGCGGAAGGTGCGGTGCAGGAAGGGCGACCATTGCTGCCGTCCGCCGCGCAGCACATAGACGTCGGTGCAGCCCTCGACACGCCGGTTTTCAAGGGCGTCGCGGCGGCCCTTCTCATCGTCGAGCTGCGGGGCTTCGGCGTAGACCAGCTCCACCGCCGCGCCCTCCGGCCCCTCCACGTCCAGCGTCACATACCCGTTGACCAGGCGGCCCGCGTCAAGGACCACATAATGCGTCTTCCCGTCGCCGGAAAGGGCGGCCGGCAGCACGGGAACGGCCGCGTCGGGGACCACGTCAAAGTTGAAGAGCGGCTCCTTCTGGGGGCCTTTCACCGTGCCGGACTGGATTGGCGCGCAGGACTCGGCGGCGCGCAGTTCGGGCATGGGAATGCGGCGGGGATAGAGCTTCCAGGGGGTCCAGGTGTCCTTGTGGTCACCCCATTTCTCGGCGGGGCAGAGCACCCGCGCCTTGGGCCAGGTGTTGTCGTCGAAATCCTTGTTCTCAAAACCCGGGGGAAGGGCCCGGCCGTCCACATGCTCGTACCAGAAGGCCGCGCCGTGGCGGCGGTTGTATTCCTCGCCGCCGCCCCGGTGGGCGGGGCTGATGAGGGCCTTCCATTTCGCGTCGGACTTCAACTCCGGCGAGTCGAAGAGGAAGGCGGGCCGGGCGCTGCACTGGAAATAGGGGATGCGGTTGGTTTCCAGCCCCCAGTACATCACCAGCGCGGCCACCACGTTCTCCCCCTTCCCCACAAAGCCGCTGAGGTCGAGGGTGTCATAGACCTGGTGCATGGGATCAAAGTGGGCGGGGCCGCGCGCGGCCTCCCGTCCGTTGACGTAGAGGATGTACTGGCTGTCGGCGGAAACATGGACCCGCGAGAAGGATTCGGGATTGTCCGTGGTGAATTCGCGCCGCACATAAAAGGCCCCGCCCGCCGCGTCGGAATGAAGATCCGGCCCCGGATCGATCCACTGGCCCTCAAAGCCCCCGGCTTTCTCCTCCAAGAGGCAGGGTGCCCATGCCTCCTGTCCCGCCGCACCCCCCGATAACGCCACGAGGAAGAGGTTAAAGAACGCAAACAGACAAAATGCATCACATTTCAATTTTAACGGCATTTTCAGAACTCCTGACTTGACTAATAAGGAATACTCTCTTGGTTAAACCAGCCAATCATATATCTGAGCGCATCATGCGACCCCACATAAACAGCATCAGCGTTCTTGGCAAGCATCTCAGCCATTTCAAGGGGCATCGGTGCTTCATTATCCCGCATGATGTCATCAATTGAAATCGAATCCGGCAACGAAGCAAAGAATCCATATGACATCATAGTGCCATGAAAAATGCATTCACGGAAATACTTAATATTATCACGATTATGAAAAATATAACAGTCATCATTGCCACCATTTCTGTAATATTGATCTACTGTCTGTAAAATATTGTCATATTTCAAGCCAACAGTGCACTCCATATCCAGCACCAAACATATTCTATTATTCTTAGAGGAAACATAATTATTTGCAGTATTTATAAGCCATTCATCCGAAACATCACCCATAAAAGTACTTTTTATGTTTTCGTCATTTAATTTAATTTTTGTAATATAAGAAGGACACTCTTCAAGTTCCTTTTCTCTTGTATTCAAATCAATGAATATATTACTAAAATTTAATACATCTCCGGACAAAATATTTGGTAGACAAACATCATATCTATACACATCACCTTCGTTCATTCTATTTAGAAGTTTCTTAACAATCGTCCCTTGCGAATACCTTGATAAATTATTAAATTCCCATATAAAATCTTCTTTGCCCTCATCATTCAATCGAAATATTCTGTATTCTGATTCCATTTATTGCCTTTCTCTTATCCATCCATATTCAATCATAACCAATCCCGCCCATCCACCTTCTATTTTCTTCGCGCTTTTCGCGGCTTCGCGTGCGATTTCACGCCTCCCCCTGCTTTGGCAACAGCCAAGAGACCCGTTTCACCGTTTCCAGCAGCAGAATGATGACCGTCACCGCAAGAAGGATGAGCGAGAGGTCTTTGCCGTGGAGCGGCGACAGGTGGAAGACGGACTGAAGCGGGGGTGTGTAGACCACCAGCGCCAGGAAGCCGAGCGCGCCGCCGATGACCCACCACATGGCCTTGTTGCGTATGCGCAGGATGTCGAGGAACCCGTGGGACCAGGAACGGTTGTTCACAATGAGCGCCAGATTGCCAAGGAGCAGCACGGTGAAGGCGACGGTGCGGGTGTCGTTCTCGGAATAAGCGCCGCCGCGCATCCACGCATACACCGCAAAAACGACACATAACACCCCAACCCCCTGGATAAGGCTCTGCCACAGGGCGTTGCGCGTAAGGATGGGCGCCTGGGGGTGGCGGGGCTTGCGCCGCATGATGCCGTCCTCCTCCGGCTCCATCTCGAAGACCACGGAGCAGGCCGGATCGATGACCATCTCCAGAAAGACGATGTGCACGGGCAGGAGCATGAGGGGCCATTTGAAGAGGACCGGCAGCAGGGAGAGTCCGGCGATGGGCACATGCACGGCGAGGATGAAGGCGATGGCTTTCCTGATGTTGTCGAAGATGCGCCTGCCCATGCGCACGGCGGTGACAATGCTGGAGAAGTCGTCGTCGAGCAGCACCAGGGAGGCGGCCTCGCGGGCCACGTCGGTGCCGCGCCCGCCCATGGCGATGCCGATGTCGGCGGCCTTGAGGGCGGGGGCGTCGTTCACGCCGTCGCCGGTCATGGCCGCCACGCCGCCGTTGGCCTTGAAGGCCTTCACGATGCGCAGCTTCTGCTCGGGCACAACGCGGGCGAATATGGTGTTGCTCCGGGCCTTCTCCGCCAGGGCCGCGTCGTCCATGGTGTCCAGTTCCTGCCCTGTCACACAGGTTTCCGCGCCGTCCATGCCGATTTGCCGGGCGATGTTCCGCGCGGTGGAGGGGTAGTCGCCGGTGATCATGGCCACGCGGATGCCCGCGCCCCGGCATTCCGCCACGGCGTCGGGCACGGCGGGGCGCACCGGATCGGAAAAGCCCACCAGCCCGAGGAACTGGAAGGTGAAGTCATGCTGTGATTCGGGGAATTCCGCGCCGGAGGCGTCGCCCCTTGCCACGGCAAGTACGCGCAGCCCCTCCGATGCGAGGGTGTCCACCCCCGCCGCCACCCGCGCCAGTTCGTCCTGGGGCAGATGGCAGAGATCGGCCACCGCCTCGGGCGCGCCCTTTGCGGCCACCACCCGCATGCCGGATTCGGAGGAGCGCCACACGTGCGACATGGCCAGGAGCGCGTCGGAGAGGGGGTATTCCCGCTCCAGCAGCCAGTCGGTGTGGATGTGTTCCGTTTCGGCGAGGCGCTGGCTGCCCAGTTCGCGGAAGGCCTTTTCCATGGGGTCGAAGGGGTCCTGCTGGCTGGCGAGGATGCCGAATTCGATGACCCGGTGGGTTTCCTCCGGGAGGGGCTGGGCCGCGTCGGCGGGGATTTCAAAAAGTCCCGCCCGCACCAGCACCTTGCTCACGGTCATCTTGTTCTGGGTCAGCGTGCCGGTCTTGTCCACGCAGAGGACGGTGGTCGCGCCAAGGGTCTCCACGGCGGGCACCCGGCGGGTGAGCACCTGCTTCTGGGCGATGCGCCACGCGCCGAGGGCGAGGAATATGGAAAGGACCACGGGGAATTCCTCGGGAATCATCGCCATGGCCAGGGTGATGCCCGCCAGCAGGCCGCGCATCCAGTCATGCTGGGAAAGGCCGTAAAAGACAATGACCAGGACGCAGATGACAAAGCCGACCAGGGCGAAATTGCGCACCAGCCGCCCCGTCTGCCGGTTGAGCGGGCTTTCGTCGGGCTCCACGGAGGACAGGGCCTTTCCTATTTTGCCCATCTCGGTGCGCGCGCCGGTGGAAACCACCCTGGCGATGCCCCGCCCCTTGACCACCAGCGTGCCCGAGAAGAGCCAGGGCGTGTCGTCGCCGCCGGGTCGGGCCGGTGTTGAGCCGCCGTCCCCCGGCACCTTGCGCACGGGCACGGACTCGCCGGTGAGCAGGGACTCGTCCACGGACAGGTAACTCGACTCCACCAGCGCGGCGTCGGCGGGGATGCGGTCGCCCTCGGCGAGGACGATGATGTCGTCCACCACCACGTCGCGCCCGGCGATGCGCCTTTCCACGCCGTCGCGGATGACCAGCGCGCGCGGGCTGGACAGGTCGCGCAGGGCGTCCAGCGCGCGCTCGGTCTTGCGCTCCTGGTAGAAGGTGATGCCGATGATGACCACCACGAAGGCCAGCAGCATGAGCGCGTCGCTTGTCTCGCCCAGCAGCAGGTAGATCGAGCCGCAGCCCACGAGCAGCAGGAACATGGGCTCCTTGACCACCTCCCAGGCGATGACGAGGGCGTTGCGCGACTTGGCGTCGGGCAGTTCGTTGTGGCCGTCGCGGAGTAGCCGCGCCCCGGCCTCCCCGGTGGTGAGGCCTTTTGGAATGTTAACGTTCAATCTTCATTTCCCGTGTGTTTCGCGCCGCCCGATTCAGGCGCCAGGCACACAGTATGCGGCATGGCCGGTTCCCGGGAAAAGTCGCGCATCCCCGCGCCTCTCCCCCGCCCTGCGGGCGCGGGCTCCGGCGCGGCATTTGACCCCTCCCCCCCTCATCTGCTATAGTAGCAATCAACAGCCGCGGGGTGGAGCAGCCTGGTAGCTCGTTGGGCTCATAACCCAAAGGTCGTAGGTTCGAATCCTACCCCCGCTACCATTTGTAGGCAAAGGACTTGCAGCAATGCAAGTCCTTTTTCTTTTGGGGTGGGTGTGCCCTAAACTGTACCCTAAAAAATCCCCCCACCGGAAATCGGACCCGCCATTTACCTCCCAAATCTATATTGACAGGGTACAGGAGGTTGAAAAACATGGCGAGTCTGAAACGACGCGGTAAGACGGGAACATACTGGCCTGCCCCCCGAAAAGAGTACCAGTGGGAGTGAGAAAACCAGTAGGCTTTAG
>JADHEF010000098.1_pt1 | contig 99961 bp, 97 predicted proteins | sample 8952391 | NCBI WGS metagenome assembly JADHEF01 (sample SAMN16124439, study PRJNA663245) | bioreactor sludge metagenome | isolation source: sludge (nitrite) | place: India:Bengaluru | collected 2019-02-28
CATCATTCCACCGGACCTGCGCGAAAAGCCGCGCAGGCCGGTGAATTCAGACGTTGGACGTCATGAACATCTCACTCTCTGAGGTCTGGGCAAAGAAATATCCAGTTGTCGCAGCCGTACAGGCACGTGGTGTGCTCGCCGTTAGCTTTTCCTATTGGCAAGGCTTTGGCGGTCGCATTGTGGCCGGAGAAGTGGCGCTCAGCATCAGCGGCGGCAGCGAGTCAGCATCTTTTCAATCCGAAGCACAGTGGCCCCAGGAGAACCTTGATCCGCAAGGCGCTGGCCAATGAGCATGGTTCCGCGCGCGAAAGGGCCGAATTCTGGGCTTCGTTTCTCAAGCCGCGCATCGAAACGCTCGAATATCAGTCGGTGCTGCGCGCTGGCTTCGCCGCGTATTCAACGGCCGCCATGGCCTTTGCGGCACTCATGCTCAACGCGTTCGACTTGGCCCTGGCCGCGGGCGCCGCGGCTGGGTTCGGCGCGATGGCGGGGATGTACCTTTCGCTGCAACGGCTCACGATCGACCGCCGCCGCGCTTGGTACAAGTACGTCGTCGCGCACCTCGAAGCCATCAAGGCTGAAGCCTGAGCGCCTGGGGCGGCGCGCGCATTGCAACGACGCGTGCGAGTTTCATGGCGACGCCACGGTGGACGAAATCGCACAGCTATCGGGCGAGAGCCTTGCCGAGCTTCTTGCGGAGGAAATGATCACGCCCGGGGTCTGGCCCAAGCTGCGTGACGCCTACGTGCCCGGTGGCGACACATCCATCTTCAAATTTCAATGCCGGCATTGCGGCAAAGCCCTTTACGCCTTCGATTTCTCATAAGCGATCAGCATAGGCGCGCTGTCGCCGATTAAACTACGCCGCCGTGGTCGAAGTGCCGCCTCCCGCGCACTTGGCCGTCACACCAACATCGTCACTAGAACAATCAAGCATGAACGCGCCTGCCTATTTGTCCAAACCCGAATCCATCCCCGGCCACCTCGAAGCGCAGGCCTTGTACGAGCAATACCGCACACCAGAAAGCGGCAAGCAGCTGCGCGATGCGGTGCGCGCGCAAGTCGTGCAATGGCGCTGGTCGACCGATTCGATGGTCGACGATGAGCCGTTCGAGAACGAGCAGCTGCCCGCCTGCCTCAAAAGCAACAAGCCACGCTGGCTCAAGGAGGGCAAGGAAAAGAAGAGCGAGCACGTGAAATGCGGCTTTGATGCCTCGGGCCGCATCGTCTATGAGATTGCCTACGATAATGGCGAGCGCGTTTGGCTGCATGCGCAGAACAAGATCATCAAGGTCGACTTCATGCGGGATCGGTACGACCGATCGGCCGGCCTGCAAGTGTGGGGAGTGGTGGTTTCCATGCTGTTGCCTGACGGTCGACTCGATTCGCTGCACAGTCGCCAGACCAGCCGCAATGGTTGCTGCGACGACTTCTTTTCCTGGGAGAACACGCGCCTGCTCGCCAAGCACAGCGTGGGCCATTACGGCAACGAGCCCGTCGTGCGCTACAAGCTCCGTTACCGCTACGACTACGACACGGCCGGCGAGTTGGAGAAGATCAGTTCTTGCGAGATCGACGCCGACGATACGCCGCTCGACAAGCCGCGCACCCGGTATCGCCGCCCGGTCAAGGGCGACACCATCCCACTGCTCGCCGCGGCCATCCAAGAGGCGATGCTGAAGAAGATTCCCGAGCTGGTGAAACAGGCTGCCCTCGATGAGCCGCTCTATGCGCTGCTGCTGTGCTACACCCAGGAAGATTTCGCCGCCGCTTGGCCGCCGTTCCTGGTCTGGGGCCGGCAATCCTGGCGCGAACAAACCACGCAGGAGCGCGGCTACTTCCTGTGGGCGCCCGATGAAATTCGCGGCACCAGCACCGCGCATGAGCTCTGGCTGGACTGCGACGATGAGATCGCCGGCCTATGCCTGCGTCACGAAGATCTGATGTCCGACAAGGAGAACTACGCGTCCGGCAAGAAGGTTCTGCTGGAAGTGGCCAAGCAGCTCAACGCGCTCGACTGGCAGGCCATCACTGCGGTGACCGATGATTTCGTCGTGGTGGTGGCCGACAACTCATGTGAGGTCGATCCGATCAAGGACATGAAGAAATATCTTCCGCCCGAGCGATTGGCTTTGTTGAAAAGGCGCGGCTGGTTGGAATTATGAGCGAACCGTCCCCAGACAAGCTTGAAACGGAGTTGCAGCGCATTCTTTCGATCGACGACGAGGTCGATCGTGCCCACGCTTACGAGGCCCTGTTGGCGGAGGCGATCGCCATGGTCGAACGAAAGGCGCTCGATCCGGCGATCCCGATATTCAATGCGCTGGCCGCGCTGGACGGCGACGACGACCTGCTGCAGGTCGTTCAAAGCAGCGCCATCGAGCACCTCGAAGCGCTGGGCCAACGCGCGCCAACGCCAATCGCCGTCATCGAGGCGGCGCTTCAGGAGGAGTTCGCTTTCCTCGACGAAGGCAAAAGGCACTTGGCGATCGCGACCAGTCTGCAAAGCTATCAATACCAGCGGCGTGACGCGTTGATGCTCGCCCTCGAATACCTGCGCAAATCCGGCGCCTGCCTCGTGGATCGCAAGGCACGCGCCCTCGAGGCCCAGATCCTGGCTGCGCTTTCACGGCCGATCGGCGCGGAAAATCTGCTTCGCAAAAGCCCGGAATAGCCGTCTTGCGACGAGGGCCGGTCGCCGCTGCCTCCGGCCTCCCGCGCCCGGTATAGTCAGCCCCGCGCCTCAATTTCCGGGAACACTGGGCCCCCTGCCCGGTCAGAACCGGGTTCCGTGGCCGCCCGTCCGGGTTTTCCACCCTTGTTCATCCCCCGAGGACGCCTGATCGATGCCCCATAGCATTCCCCTCATCACCACGCTTGCCCTTTCGCTCGGCCTCGCGCTGTTCTTCGGTTTCGTCGCGGCGCGGCTGAAGTTACCGGCCCTGGTCGGCTACTTGTTGGCCGGCGTGGTGATCGGGCCGTTCACGCCCGGCGTGGTGGCCGATGTGGCGATCGCGGGCGAGTTGGCCGAAATCGGGGTCATGCTGCTGATGTTCGGTGTGGGCCTGCACTTCTCTTTGGACGACCTGCTGGCGGTGCGCCGCATCGCGGTGCCGGGCGCGGTGCTGCAAATTGCGGTGGCGACGGCGCTGGGCTTCGGCCTCGCCTACTGGTGGGGGTGGGGGGTGGGCGGGGCGCTGGTGTTCGGGCTGGCCTTGTCGGTGGCGAGCACGGTGGTGCTGCTGCGGGCGCTGGAAGCGCACGGCACGCTCGAGTCGATGAACGGGCGTATCGCGGTCGGCTGGCTGGTGGTCGAAGACCTGGCCATGGTGCTGGTCTTGGTGCTGCTGCCGCCCCTGGGCGGCTCGCTGGGCGGCCAGACGGCGCAAGGCGCGGGCGCGGCCGATCCGCAATCGCTGTGGCGCATTCTGGGCGCCACGGCCTTGCAGGTGGGCGGCTTCGTGGCCCTCATGCTCGTGATCGGCCGGCGCGTGTTCCCCAAGATTCTTTGGATGATCGCGCGCACCGGCACGCGCGAGTTGTTCACGCTCTGCGTGATCGCGGCGGCGGTCAGCATCGCCTATGCGGCGTCGAAGTTGTTCGGCGTGTCGTTCGCGCTCGGCGCCTTCTTCGCGGGCATGGTCATGCGCGAGTCGGAATTCAGCCATCGCGCGGCCGAGGAATCCTTGCCGCTGCGCGACGCCTTCGCGGTGCTGTTCTTCGTCTCGGTCGGCATGCTGTTCGACCCGATGGTGCTGGTCGAGCATCCGCTGCAAGTGCTGGCGGTGGTCGGCATCATCGTCATCGGCAAATCGATCGCGGCGGCCATCCTGGTGCTGGCCTTTCGCTATCCGCTCAATACCGCGCTCACGGTCTCGGCAAGCTTGGCGCAGATCGGCGAGTTCTCCTTCATTCTCGCGAGCCTCGGGGTGGGCCTGGGCCTGCTGCCCGCACAAGGGCAAAGTTTCATCCTGGCCGGGGCCTTGATCTCGATCGCGATCAATCCGCTGGTGTTCGCGAGCGTCACGCCCTTGCAGCGCTGGCTGCGCGAGCGTTCGAGCTTGGCGCGTTCGTTCGAAAAGCCCGTCGATCCGCTGGCCGAACTGCCCATGGCGACCGAATCCAAGTACCTGAGCGGCCAGGCGGTGCTGGTGGGCTATGGGCAGGTGGGCCGGCGCATCGGCGCCGAGCTGCAATCGCACAACATTCCGTTCGTCGTGGCCGAGCAGAACCGCGAGGTGGTGGAGTCCTTGCGCGGGCGCGGCATGGCCGCCGTGAGCGGCGATGCGGCCGAGCCCGCGGTGCTGATCCAGGCCCACGTCGCGCGGGCCGACATGCTCATCATCACCACGCCCGATTCGTTCGCGGCGCGCCAGATGATCAAGACCGCGCGCACGCTCAACCCGAACATCGCCTTGACCGTGCGCGCCTTCAATGAAGACGAGGCCGCGTTGCTCGAACAGGAAGCGCCGGGTTGTGTGTTCCTCGAACAGGCCGAGCTGGCCCGCGGCATGAGCAAACATGTGCTGGCGCGCTACGCGCCGGTCTGAACACCGGCGGCCGGACGCGGCCCGGCGCCGTGCTTCAGCGCGGCGCCGCTTGGGCCACGCGATGCGCGTCCCAGGCCGCTTGCAGATGCAGCCAGAACGCCGCATCGACACCGAAGCAGCGCGCGAGGCGCCAGGCGGTGTCGGGGGTGATGCCGCGCCGTTCGCGCACCAGTTCGTTCAGGCGCCGGCGCGAGATGCCGAGCTGGCGCGCGAGCGCGTCTTGCGACAAGCCCGTGGGCTCGACGAAGCGGGTGAGCAGGAACCGGCCCGGATGCATGGGCCGGCGCACGCGCGCTTGGCGCAATTGCGCCAAGCGTTGCGCGGGAAAAAAGACGGCGCGAGGCTCCCCTGAGAAGCCCGCGCCGGATTCGCCCTGCTTGATCGTTGCCATCGGCGTTGGTCGCCTTCGGGTCAGTCCTTGAACATGCGCCAGCCGCTGATCATGGTGCTGATCAGGCTTTGGCGGCTCATGATGTCTTCGCGGATCGCGGCGTACACATGCAGCAGCACGAAGATCAGCGTGACCCACAGGCCCATGTGGTGCCAGCTATGCACCTGCTGGCTGTTGCCGCCCACCGCGCTGATGACCCAGCCGAACATCTGCGAGGCCCATGAATCGGCGCCCAGGCCTTCGCCGTAGAGCGCGAAGCCGGTGCAGATCATGTAGAAAGTGCCGATGGTGAAGAACAGGAACATGAACAGATGGGCCATCGGGTTGTGCCCGGTGTACTTCTTGGGCTCGCGCACCAAGAACATGTACCACTTGAGTTCGAGCCAGACTTCGTACCACCACTGCCAGTTGGTCAGCGGCAGCGTGAACAACTGGCGCGCATGGCTGTTGCCGACCACCGCCCAGTAGATCCGCCCGATCCAGGCCACCGTGAAGATCCACGCGGCCGAGAAATGGGCGAAGCGGACATAGCCCATCAGGTAATGGTCGCTCGCCTCCCCGCCCACACTGGGCAGGGGCCGCGCGATCAAAAAGCCCGTGACCATGAGCACGGTGATGCACAAGGCGTTGACCCAGTGCCACAGGCGCACCGGCGCTTCATAGACGTAGACCGCCTTGACGAGCCGGGCTTCGTGGTCGAGTTCGATGGCGTCTTCTTTTGCCAGCATCGCAGTCTCCTTGCGAGTGGGATCAACGCACCTGCACGCGCGACATTTCCTGACCGTCCGGGCTCATCACATGCGTGGAGCATGCGAGGCAGGGGTCGAAGGAATGCAGGGTGCGCAGGATCTCGAGCGGCTCGTCGGCCTTGGCCATGGGCGTGTTCATCAGCGAAGCTTCGAACGCGCCGATCTGGCCCTTGCTGTCGCGCGGGCTGCCGTTCCAGGTGGTCGGCACGATCGCTTGGTAGTTGTCGATCTTGCCGTCCTTGATCTTGATCCAGTGCCCGAGGGCGCCGCGCGGCGCTTCGGTGAAGCCGGCGCCGCGGGCTTCCTTGGGCCAGGTGGCCGGGTCCCATTTCTCGATGTTGGCGGTGCTGCTGTCGCCCGCCTTGCAGGTCGCGATGAGCTTGTCGTAAAAATACTTGAGCTTGTGCGCGGCCCATTGCGCTTCGAGGCCGCGCGCGGCGGTGCGCCCGAGGGTCGAGAACAGCGCCGGCAACGGCAGGCCGAGGTCTTTGAGCACCTTGTCGACCGGGTCCTTGAACTCGGGGTTCTTTTGCACATAGCCGATCACGTAGCGCGCGAGCGGGCCGACTTCCATCGCATTGCCGCGCCAGCGCGGCGCCTTGATCCACGAGTACTTGCCTTCCTCGTCGATGGCTTCGATGTTGGTGCGCGTGCCGCGGGTCTTGGCCCCCAGCACATAGTTGGGTTCGGTCACGCCGTCGAAGGGATGCAGGCCCTTGGCGCCTTCGGGGTACTTGTACCAGCTGTGGTCGACGAACTCCTGGATCTGCTCGGGGTCCTTGAGGTCGACTTCATGGATCTTGGTCAGGTCGCCGTTGATGATGGCGCCACGCGGCAGCAGCAGATTGCTCGCGCCGTAATCGTTGGCCTTGTCGGGAATGTCGCCGTACGACATGACCGACAACCCCGACAGACCGCCGCCGTAGGTCCAGTCCTTGTAGAAGCTCGCGATCGCGAGCAGGTCGGGGATGTAGACCTGTTCGATGAAATCGATCGAGTCGTTGATGATCTTGCCGACCATGTTCAACCGCTCGATGTTGATCGCGCCGACCGCGCCGGTGTCGTTGAGGTTGATCGCGCAGGGCATGCCGCCCACCAGCCAGTTCGGGTGCGGATTCTTGCCGCCGAAGATGGTGTGGATCTTGACGATTTCTTTCTGGAAATCGAGCGCTTCGAGGTAATGCGCGACCGCCATCAGGTTGGCTTCGGGCGGCAGCTTGTAGGCCGGGTTGCCCCAGTAGCCGTTGGTGAACGGGCCGAGCTGGCCGCTTTCGACGAACTTCTTGAGCCGGTTCTGCAAGTCGCGGAAATAGCCGGGCGACGACAGCGGCCAGTTCGAAATGCTTTGCGCGAGTTCGGACGTCTTCTTGGGATCGGCCTTGAGCGCCGAGACCACATCGACCCAGTCGAGCGCGTGCAGGTGGTAGAAGTGCACGAGGTGGTCATGCACTTGCAGCGTGAGCTGCATGATGTTGCGGATGCTGTTCGCGTTCTCGGGGATCTTGATCTGGAGCGCGTCTTCGACCGCGCGCACCGAGGTCAGCGCATGGGTGCCCGTGCACACGCCGCAGATGCGCTCGGTGAAGGCCCAGGCGTCGCGCGGATCGCGGCCCTTGAGGATCACTTCGAGGCCGCGCCACATGGTGCCGGTGGAGACCGCGTTGCGGATCACATTGCTGCTGTCGAGGTTCACCTCGACGCGCATATGCCCTTCGATCCGGCAGACCGGATCGACCACCACGCGCTTGCCGGAATTGTCGAGCTTGAAGCCCTGGGTTTCGTAGGCGCCCATGATTATTTGTCTCCTTGCTTCGGAACTTCGATGCCGGTCTTGTTGCGCGCGCGCGCCAGGGCGCTGACCGCCGCATGCGCCGCGATGCCCGCGCCGACGATCGCGGCCGCGGTGCCGCCGACCTTGTCGGCATTGGCTTCGATGCCGAACTGGTGGATGTCGGTCACGCGGTCGTAGAACGAGCCCTTGTCCCAGAAGCCGTCTTCCGAACAGCCGATGCAGCCATGGCCCGAGGCGATCGGGAACGACACGCCTTCGTTCCAGCGCGTGGTCGAGCAGGCGTTGTAGGTGGTCGGGCCTTTGCAGCCCATCTTGTACAGGCAGTAGCCCTTCTTGGCGCCGTCGTCGTCCCATTGCTCGACGAACTGGCCGGCGTCGAAATGCGGACGGCGGTAGCACTTGTCGTGGATGCGCTGGCCGTAGAACATCTTGGGCCGGCCTTGGCGGTCGAGCTCGGGGATGCGGTCGAAAGTCAGCATGTAGGTCACGACGCCGGTCATCACTTCCGCGATCGGCGGGCAGCCCGGCACTTTGATGATGGGCTTGTCGGTGATGACCTTGTGGATCGGGGTGGCTTGCGTGGGGTTGGGCTTGGCGGCTTGCACACAGCCCCAGGAAGCGCAGGCGCCCCAGGCGATCACGGCCTTGGCGTCCTTGGTCACTTCCTTCAGGCGTTCCACGAACGGGCGGCCGCCGTGGATGCAGAACATGCCGTCTTCGTTGAGCGGCGGGTTGCCTTCGACCGCGACGATGTAATTGCCTTTGTACCTCTTGGTGATGTCGTCGAGGATGGCCTCGGCCTGGTGGCCGGCGGCGGCCATCAAGGTGTCGTCATAGTCGAGCGAGAGCATCGACAAGACCACGTCCTTGGCCAGCGGATGCGCCGAGCGGATGAAAGACTCCGAACAACAGGTGCATTCGAGGCCGTGCATCCAGAGCACCGGGGTGCGCGGCTTGGTTTCCAGTGCATTCGCAATGCGCGGCACCGCCGCAGACCCGAGCCCCAGCGACGTGGCGGTCAGACTGCAGAATTTCAAAAAGCTGCGCCGGGTAATCCCCTGACGACGCAGAACGTCATAGAAGGTCTCGATCATCTCGCATGTCTCCTCGATACGGCAGGCAGTTTCTACCCACCGAATGGAAAGTTACTGATCAAGTGTCGTGCCACCACGGCACGGACAGCAATAACTGATTAAAAATCAGTGAATTAGCAGGCACATTACTGTTGTTCGCACGCCCACCTGCTGGAAAGTATGTTTCCGGGCAGGCGATTGCCGCGGTTGCACCGTTTGCCATGGCCGGCTCAGGTCGGCGTGAGCCGACGGATCGCGATCCGGTGTTCGACACACGGATCGAGCGCGAGCACCCAGGCCTGGACATGGCTGTGCAAAGCGTCTTCATCACGGACCTCGCAACCTTCGAGCGCGGCCACCAGCGGGCCTTGCGGATGAAAATTCCATTCGGTGGGCGCCACGATCGTGTAATCGGCGATGCGGTCGCCGCCCAATTGCACCCGGTGCACCAGCGTGCCGCGCGCGGTCTCGACCCGGGCCAGCGCCTGGTCGTCGCCGACTTCCACCGCATCGACCCAGCGCTCGGGCGGCGACGCGCCGCGCAACACCTGATGGCAATGGCCCAGCGCGACCACGCGCGCCATGAGCCGGGCCCCGATGTCCCAGCCGTCGTGCAGACGGTCGGCGATGCGGGCGTCATGGCGGTAATTGCAGAACGGCCCGGTCTCGGCCGGCGCGCCGTGCCAGGTCGGCGCACGCGCGAATTCGGCATCGAGCCCGATCGGAAAACCCATGCGCAATTCGGCCAGCGATCTTGCCGGCAGGGGCTGCACCCGGGCCGCGATGGCGGCGCGCAATTCGCGGGCTTCGAGCGCTTCGAGCAAGGCCGGCGCATCGTGCGCGACGATCTGGTCGAGCGCGCCGCCGACCACGGCCGCGGCGGCCAGCGCATTGTTGCGCGTGGTGCAGGTACGCAAGGCGGCGGCGCTCGCGACCAGGGCCGACCGCGCGGTCGGCAGGCCGAGCAAGGCCGGCCAATCGATCCAGAGCCGCCACAAATGCTCGAACGCCATTTCGGCGGCGAGCGTCGCGTGCGCGTCGGGAAGGTCAACGACTTCGTCATGCCGCAAGGCGTCGGCCGCGACCCGCGCGCACAAGGCCTGGGCGCGGCCGCACAAGGAAAACAGCATCGGCACCAGCGCCAGCGCCTCGGCGGTCGGGCGGCCGATCAGCACCCGCGCGGCTTGCGGACGCGACGAGACGATGCGCACGCGTTGCACGCGTTCGCCGTCCCAGATGATGTCGATGTCGAGTTGCCCGCTGTCGATCATGAAGACAAGACTAACAGTCGCCGCCCCGGCCCAAACGCGCGTGCCGGCTCATGGACAATCCTTGCGCCGCCGCTCCGAGACCACGCGCTGGCCACGGTCGACGAGGGTGATGCTGATCTGCTGCGTGACCATGTCGTACCCGATCACGGCCACGGTGCCGGGATCGAGCGCACGGGTGATCAATTCGCCATGGCTGGCCGCCGTGCGCAAACTGCGGCAATCGATCCCGGTCGCCACATCGGCGCTGCGGCGTTGCAAATCCCAGGGGTAGGCGATGCGCGCGGCTTCGTCGGCCGCCATGCGCTCGCGGATGCCGCCGAACCAATAGGCGGCGGCGATCGCGGCCAGTGCCGCCGGGATGAGCAAAAGGCCTTTGAGGTGCGTCACACCGGGCCCGTCGTGCGACCGGCGTGGCGCGCCGGAGCACCTGTTGCCGCGAGGGCCGGCATCGCTGCTGAGGCCCAGGCACGGTATGCTGCGGCCCGCGCCCACGGCCCGACGTCATGAAGAGCGCGCGCGAACGCCGAGCGCCGCGCGCACCAGCCTCCACTTTGCGTTGCCGTCGACCCCATGCCCGCGGCTCCGTTACGGAACGCGGCGAGTATAGGCAGGACGCCGGTTCCGGGACCACACCTAAACCATGGGTGTGTTCCCCTCGTACGTCACAGATCGATCCTCTTCTACATGAATCGTACGCTTTGGTTGCCGGTCGGCGGCTTGTTGGCCAATTCGACCATTTGGGGTTTGTCGTGGATCGCCTTTCGCAGCCTCGATGCGCATGGCGTCCATCCGTTGTGGGCCACGGCCTTCATTTACGGCACGGCCTGCATCGGCTTGTCATGCCTGTGGCCGCGCTCGATGCGCGAAGTCTTGCTGACCCCGGCCTTGTGGTTGCTGGTGATCGCCTCGGGCTTCAACAACGCCTGCTTCAACACCGCGGTGGCGATCGGCGATGTGGTCCGGGCGGTCTTGTTGTTCTACCTGATGCCGATCTGGGCGATGCTGCTCGCGCGGCCCTTGCTCGACGAAGCGATCAGTGCGCGTGCCCTGGTGCGCGTCGGGATCGGCCTGGCCGGCGCCGTGCTCGTGCTGTACCGGCCCGGCCATGGGATTCCGTTGCCGAACAGCACCGCCGATTGGCTGGCCTTGTTCGGCGGCATGCTGTTCGCGCTCAACAATGTGTTGTTGCGCAAATTCGCGCAGGCGAGCGAATCGGCGCGCGCGATCGCGATGTTCGCCGGCGGCATCGTCTCGGGCACGGTCGGCACCGTCCTGGCCTGGCAAGGCCAGATCGAGTGGCCGGCGTTCGGCGCGCCGGGCAACCTGGGCACGCTGGCGTTGTGGACCGGATTGTTCCTGATCGCCAACCTCGGGCTACAGATCGGCGCCGCCCGCCTGCCGGTGAACCTGACCTCGGTCATCATGCTGACCGAAGTGCTGGTCGCCTCCTTGTCGGCCTGGGCGGCCGGCACCGCGCAATTGCAGGCGCAAGAACTGATCGGTGGCGCCTTGATCCTGGCCGCGCCCTGGATCGCGCAACCGCGCCCGGCTCGCCGCGCGCCGGCTTGAGGAACGGACCCGGCGCGATGTCGCGACCTGATGTCGCGGCGCGGGTGTTCAGGCGGCGCGCCGCGCGGGCCGCGTGAACCACCATTGCAGGGCGCTCGCACCGGCGCCGCCGACCAGACCCGGCAGCCCGCACAACAACAACAGCGCGCCCACTTCGTTTGCGGTCGGTCTGCCGATGTCGCCGTCCATGACCGTGCCGTACACCATGGCAACCGCGAACCCGATCATGGCCGAGGCGATCACGAAGCGCCGGCCCGCCAGACGGCTGCGCGCCATGCCGGCCAGGATCCCGGCCACCGTGGCGGGAATGACGCCGAACAGGAAGGCCAGGCACTCGTACAAAAAGAACGACACGACCAGCGATCCGAGCGTATCGCGCGCGTCGCTCACCAGCATGATCGGACTGATGACCAGGCCACCGATCAAAGGGCCGAAGAAGGCGAACAGCACGGTGGTGACGAGCACCTGCTTCAAACCGGCGGACACCGTCATGTCGCCTGGCTCGACAAGGCGCGCGCATGCGCGATCAGATCGTCGACCTTGAGCTTGCGTCCGATCTTGTGCCCGCCTTGCTTCAACTCGGCCAGAACGGCATCGACCTCGTCGACCGACGGGCGCAAAGGCTTGAGCGCACGCGCCAACGGCGGCACGACTTCGCCGCGCATGTAGCGGCGCCCGGAACCCCAGGCCTGCCAGATCACCAGCGCCAGCACGAGGCCGAGGACGATCCATCCGGCCTCGGCGCGGCCGTGGGACAGCCAGCGCTCGGGGAAGCTGGGCATCATCACGAGGAGGAACGCGCCGCCGATGATCGACAAGCCGGTGCGGGTGTCGATCTGCACCTTGGCGAAGCGCTGTTCGACCTTGGGCGAAAGCACGGTGAATGGATGCCGGATCAATTCATGGCGGTCTTGCGCGCTGAGGCTGGCCGGCGCGGCGCGTATCTGCGCTTCGAGCAGCAGGCGTTCGCGCCAGAAGGTGTCGAATTGCGGAAAGGTGCGCAGCTTGAGTTCGGCCAGATCGAGCGCCTTCTTCGACACGCTCGCATAACGCGTTTCGTCCGCCGCGACCGTCACGCCGCAACACTGGCAAGTGCGTTCGTGCCCGACCGGTTCGCCGCCGCCCATGGTGATGTAATACAGATGCCGCGCGAGCCCGACCCGGGTCAGCGCGAACACCTGCGCCGAGCGGCAGATCGAGCAGAAGTCGGCCACGTACCCGAGCTTGCGGCGCACGTACTTCTTGCCCCAGATGATGAACATTGCAGCCCCGTTCAGAACGATTCGATGAGTTCGCGCAAATGCGCGGCTTTCGGCGCGGCGGCCGGTAGCCGCGCTTGCATGGCCTTGAGTTCGCCGACCAGGTGTTCACAGCGCAAGGACCGCATCTTGGCCGCGATCTCGCGGTCGTGCGCCGATCCATCCCCGTTGATTTCACCGGCGAAATGCAAGCAGAGGTCGCCGCGTTCGAGCAAGGCGTCGAGTTGAGCGTCGGACACGGAACCCGCATCGGGCGCGGCGCGAACCACAGGCACCGGCCCGAGCGCCCCGCCAAGCATGAACACCAGACCGGTCAGCAAAGGACGTAAGCGCATGGAAGTACGAGAGGAAAAAGACCGCCGGACGACCGACCGAACCGGCCTCGGGCCAAGGGAGTCATTTTCGCTGCGGAAGGCGTCGGCCCGCGTTGGCCTGGCGCAAACCCCGGCGCTTTTTTTAGCGCGGGTCGGGCCGGCAAGGCACCGCGAAGTCCACATGGTAATGCTCGTCATGACGGACCCAAGGCTTGCCCCGCATGAACGGCAAATGCGCGCGCAAATATGCGCCACGCGGGGTCGCGAACAAGCGCGGCAGATACGCCGTGTCGAAGATCACCAAGGCGATGCCGACCTTGCGCGCGACGGCCGCGCGATGGAGTTGGTACAAATGCTCGGCGAGCGCGGGAAAGTCGAGCGTGTATTCGCCCCAGCGGCCTGCGGCATCGAACTCCAGGTCGTAGCCGTACCGGTGGCCAGCGCCGGTGGGCAAAGGCACCGATACGCCGGCCGCATCGCGCACCGGAACGAAAAAATCGACCGACAGGCCATTTTGATGCGTGCGATGCGGACGAAAACGCCCGCCACGCGCCGAGCCGGTTTCGCCATAGACATAGCGCAATTCGGGCTGGGTCTGCGCGAGCGCGGCGTAAGCATCGCCCACCACCTCGGCCACCCGCGTATGCACATAGGTGCGCCCGAGCCAGACCGCCAGGTCGCTATAGGCCGTGAAGTTCGGTCCCTCGCCCGGCAAAGCGACGCTGTTTTCGATACGACCCCGGGCCACAGTGCCGTAGCAGACGCTTTCGGCGGACTCGGCGGCCCAAGTCAGGCAACACAACCCCAGCGCGACACCGGCGCGCAGCTGGCGCCTCATCCACGCACCGGCAGCAAAGCCCCGATCGCGATGAACACGCCGCCGCACACACGGTTGAAGCCGCGCCCCACGCGCGCCAGCCAGGCCGTGATGCGTTGGGCCAAGCTGGCCAGCACGAATTCGGTGATGAGTTCGATCAGTGCGAAGGTCGCGGCCATGATCGTGAATTGCAGGAACAGGCTGCGCGCCGGGTCGATGAATTGCGGCAGGAAGGCGGCGAAGAACAAGATCCCTTTCGGATTCGTCACGGCGGCCAGCAAGCCTTGGCGAAACAACACCGCCGGACGCGCCTGCGCGCTGGGGTCTTGCGCGCCGACACGAATCGGCGGAGCGCGCCAGACCTGGAGGCCGAGCCAGATCAGATAGGCACCGCCCACCCACTTCAGGACGGTCAACCAGACCAGCGACGCCTTGAGCAAAGCGCCGATGCCGAACATCGACAGCGCGATCAGAGTCACGAAGCCGATCGCGCCGCCGGCCAGCGTGTACATGGCCATGCGTCGGCCATGCAAAGCGCCGTGGGTGAGCGCGAGCAGGCTGTTGGGGCCGGGCGAAAGCGAAAGCCCGAGCGCGGCGACGAAATAGATGAGCCAGGTATGGAGGTCCATGAGAGCGGGCGCGCAAGGCGAAAGCGCGCAGCATAGCAACGGACGAACGTCCGCGGCCCGCCGACCGTTGGCCGCCGCGTGCGGCCACGCCGCTGTCATACTCGCGCACCGCTTACGGTTTCACGGAGACCTCGCATGAGCTTGTTGTCCCGGGTCGGTCGCGCACAAGTGCTGGCGCTCGCGGCCCGTCATACGCTGTCGGCCGCGCAGTACCACGATCTGTCGGCACTGGCCGGTCTTGACGCCCCCCCCGAACATCTGGCCTTGCGCAGCCTGCGCCTCGCCAGCTTGCTGGCCGCAGGCTTGTTCGGGTTCGGTGTGCTGCTCTGGCTCGCGGCGAACTGGGCCTCGATACCGCGCCTGGGCAAATTCGGACTGTTGCAAGGACTGATCCTCGCCGCGTGCCTGGGTGCCTGGCTCAAGCCGGCGGCGCGCAGTCCTTTGCTCTTGCTCGCCTTCTTTGCGATCGGCGGCTTGTTCGCATACTTCGGCCAGACCTACCAGACCGGTGCCGACGCCTGGCAATTGTTCGCGCTTTGGGCGGCCCTCAGCCTGCCGCTGGTCTGGGCCGCGCGCTCCGATGTGCTCTGGTGCCCGTGGATGCTGGTGGCGATGTCGGCGATCTCGCTCTGGGTCTCGGCGAACACCGGCTGGCAATGGCGGGTGACGCCGGCCGTGATGCGCGCGCATTACCTGGGCTGGGCCGCGGCGGCCGCGCTGGTCATGGTGTCGGGCCCCTGGTCGCCGGTCGCGCGTGCCGGCGGCATCGGCGCATGGGGCCTGCGCACCGCGGCCTTGCTGGCTTGCCTGCTGCTGCTGGGCGTGTCCTTGCCGACCTTGTTCGGACGCGAAACGGCGCTCGCGTATTACGTCGCATTGCTGGTCTGTGTCGCGGCGCTCGCGGGTTTGTGGCGCGGCGAGCGCGGCGATGCCTATCTGATGAGCATGATCGGCCTCACGCTCGACGTATTGCTGATCTGCGGTTTCGTGAAGGCTTTCTTCGATTGGCGGCGCGACACCATCGCCAGCTTCTTCACGGTCGGCATGCTCTCGGCCACCGTGGTCGGGCTGACGGTCTGGACGATCATGCTCAGACTGCGGCGCGACCATGAACGCGACGCGCGCGCGGAGGTCCAGGCATGAACACCGGCACCTTGTTGAACCTGATCGATCGCGCGATGGCGGCCGGACTGTTGCCGGCCACCGCGCGCGAACACGCCGCGGGCGATCATGAACGCCCCTGGCCGGTGGTGGCGCTGACCTTCATCGGCGCCTTCCTGGCCGCGATTCCGCTGGCCGGCTTTTTCCTTCTGGTCTTCGAATCCTGGCTGCACGAGTCCACCACCTACTATCTGATCGGCGGCTTGCTGGTCGCGCTGGGCATCGTGCTCATGCGCATGCGCGCGATCCCCTTGTTCTTCGAGCAATGGGGTGTGATCGCCTTCGCGACCGGCTTCGGCATGCTGTGGTTCGTCCTGGTCGACGACCTGCACATGCGTGGCGGCCATGCCTGCGTCAGCCTGCTCGCACTGGGCTTCGCGCTGGCCCTGCCCGCGGCGTGGATGCGCGCCTCGCTCGCGCTGCTGGCCGGCTTGGCATGCGCGTTCGCGCTGCTCGGCGAAAGCGCGCAACGCTTCAACTTTCCCACCGTCGACAACACCTTGCGGGTGCGCCTCGTGATCTTGTTCATGGTCGCGGCCTGGTGGGCCGGCCTGGCGGCGATCGATCGTCTCGCACGCTCGGGCGGCAGCGCCCTGGGCCATGCGCAACGGCTCAATCCGATACTCGACGGCTGGCTGATCGCGACCCTCGCACTGGTGATCCTCAGCGTGGGCAACACTTTCTTGATGGGCAGCTTCGGCGGGCGCGCGATCGACGACATCGGTCATGAACTGCTGGGTCGCGGCATCGATGGCGCCGGCACCGGGTCCGGTCCGCGCTTGCTCGGCGTCGCGTGCGCGCTGCTGGGCGCCGGTCTGCTGCTGCGCGCCTGGGCCGCCTTGCGTTCGCCGCTTGGCCTCGGACTCGCGGCTGCGGCGATCGCGTTGTCATGGGCCATCACCGCGCTCGGGCCCGTGGTCCTGATCGGCGCGGTCTGCGCGCTCACGACGCGGCGGCGCATGGCGATCCTGGCCGGCGCGGTCGCGGTCTGGGCTTTGGGCGCGTTCTATTACGCCTTGTCGATGCCCTTGGCGACCAAGGCCCTGGTACTGACCGGGATCGGCGCGAGCCTCGGACTGCTGGCGTGGCTGCAAGCGCGCCGCCTGCCAGCGCCCGAACCGGTGCCGGCAGCGCCGCCCGCGGCGATGCTCGATTTTTCGGTGCGCGGCGCCTCGGCCTTTGTCTTGGCCGGGTTGGTCGCGGTGCTGGGCGTCGCGAACTACGCGATCCTCGACAAGGAACGCCTGATCGCGCAAGGCCAACGCGTCTACCTCGAACTGGCGCCGGTCGATCCGCGCTCGTTGATGCAAGGCGATTACATGGCGTTGAACTTCCGCATCCCCACGCCCGATGCGGCACCGGCCGAAACCTTCGGCAGCCGGCGGCCGACATTGCTCGCCACCCTCGACGACCGTGGCGTCGTCACGACCAGCGCGCTTGCCGATGGCAAAACCCCGTCGGCGCCGAACCAATTGCTGATCGAACTCACGCCGGGCCGGCGCAACGATTGGCAGGTCGTCACCGACGCGTGGTTCTTCCGCGAAGGCCAGGCCGAGCGCTGGGCCGCCGCGCGTTACGGTGAATTCCGCGTGCTGCCCGACGGCCGCGCGCTGCTGGTCGGCATGGCCGATGCGCAATTGCGCCAGATCGAATGACGGCCGAACACCCGGCGCCATTGCGCATCGACCGAAAGCGCGCCGGCGCCGAAACACAGCACGGTCGCGAGCATCACGCCCCACAGAAAATGCTGGGCGAGCGCGGCTTCGGCCAGCCCCGGATAGGACAACACCGCGACCGCATTGAGCACGAACAGCCCGGCCGCGCCGAAGCGTGTGAACACGCCGAGCGCCAGCAACACCGGTAGCAGCAGCTCGCCGGTCGTGGCCGCCACGGCGGCGACCGCGGGCGGCAGCAAGGGCACGTGATATTCCTCGCTGAACAGGAACAGCGTGGTGCTCCAGTCGCGCAGCTTGGTCAGGCCCGAAGCGAAGAACACCTGGGCCACGTATAGCCGCAGGCCCAACAACAGCGCGGCCTGCGCCTTGGGCGTGAGCCAGGCGTCGAACCGCCGCCAGGTCTGGAGGATATTCATGCGCACGCTCCTTCCAATAGTTCGATGAGGGCATGCGCTTGCTCGACATCGAGCGCGGCGACCCGGACCGCATAGCCGTCGCGATGAACCAGCGCCCCTTGCGCGCGCCAATCGATGGCTTCGGGCGCAAGCGCCGCGCCGTCTTGATGCGCGAGCCACAGATCCGCGATCGGGTAAGGGCTGGCCAGCACGCGCGTGCCGGGCGCATACAACAAGGCCGAGGCCCCGTTCACGTCGGCCGCGATCTCGGCTTCATGCACGGCCCATTCGAGACGCGCGAGATCGGGCAGATACGGCAAGCCTTGCGTTTGCGCGCACGCGGCCAGGAAGTCCGCGAGCGCCGCGCCGTAACGGCCCAGATCGCCGGAGTGCGAGGCATGCGCCGCGCAATGGGCCCGGGCGAGCTGAACAAAGAATTCCTCGCCGACCACCCGCTCGATGACCGGGTAATGCGCGCGCAATGCGCTGGTGGCGTGGGCGATCGCGTTGGCGCGATACAGCGCGAGCCGCCTGGCATTGCGCTGCGGTTCGCCATCGAGCAATGCAACCGCTTGCGCCATCACACCGGCATGGCCGGGGGCGCGCGCATCGAAACTGCGCAAGGCGGCGCCGATGCGCGCTTGGGTCTGCGCGAACGCGGCGCCGACAGCCGGCGCGCGCTCAGTCATGGCACACCGCCAGGGCGGGCGCGGCGTCTTGCGCCACCCGCGTTTGCGCCTCGGCGGCCCGCGCGGCTTCGCCGAGCAATACCGCGAGCGGGGGCACCCTGGTGTCCCATTCGATCAGGGTCGGCGTCGCGCCAAAGCGCGCCAGGGCCGCGTCATACAAGGCCCAGACCGCGGGCGTCACACGCGCGCCGTGATCGTCGATCAGGCATTCCTCGGTCACGCAATGGCCGGCCAGATGCATCTCTTCGACGCACTCCACGGGCAGCCGGTCGAGCAAGGCTGCCGCATCGAAACCGAAATTGACGCTGTTGACGTACAGATTGTTCACGTCGAACAAAACGCCGCAGCCGCTGCGGCGCGCCGCTTCGGCCATGAAACTGAGTTCGTCCATTTCCTCCCCGACGAAGCGCAGGTATGCGCTCGCGTTCTCGATCAGGATCCGGCGCCCGAGCGCTTGCTGGGTCTGGTCGATGTGTTCGACCAGCACGTCGAGCGCGGCACGCGTGTAAGGCAGGGGCAGCAGATCGTTGAAATGCGCGCCGGGCATCGCGGTCCAGCACACATGTTCGGACACCAGCGCAGGCTCGATACGGTCGACGAGTTCGCGCAAGGCCCGCAAATGCGCCGGATCGAGACCGTGCGCATTGCCCAGCCCCAGGCCGACCCCATGCAGGCTCACGGGCCACCGCGTGCGCACCTGTTCGAGCAGCGCGCGCGCGGCGCCACCGGCGCCGAAGAAATTCTCGCTATGCACTTCGACGAAGGAAGCCGGCGCGATGACCGCGGCGGCCTGGGCTGGCGCACCGGCCGCGCCGACCGCACGATAGTGCGGCTGGCGCAGCCCGATGCCGACCGAGGATCGGGCGAGCGACATGGCCTGAACTCAGCTCTTCTTCATGTCCATGTGCTTCTTCATCGCCATGTCGGGCGAGAGCGCGCCGCCCATCTTTTCGCAACTGCCCTTGGGCACGGCTTTCCAGTCGTCGGCCGCGAAGTCCATCTTCGATTGCCCGGCGCAGGCATGGGTGCCGGCCTTGTTGGCGCAATCGTTCTGGCCGGCCTTGGCGATGCCGTAGCACTTTTCCTTGCCGTCGTCGGCGAGGGCGGTGGTGGCCAGGCCGGCGGCCGAAATGGCGAGTACCGAGGCGAGGGCCGATTGCAGCAAAGCGCGTTTGTCCATGTGTGATCTCCGTTGAGCGGTATTGGGTTCGCATGGGCAAAACGCCCATACGCGGAGTCAGTCGGACGGCGCGCGACTTTCTTACACCGCCCGGTAACACGGACGATTCAAGCGGCGATGCCATAATGCGCGACCCTTGTTGCGGTGCAGCTCATGGACCTTCTATTACTCATCAAGGCCGCGATCCTCGGGATCGTCGAAGGCCTGACCGAATTCCTGCCGATTTCCTCGACCGGCCATCTGGTACTGGCCGGCTCGCTGCTCGATTTCGTGGGCGGCAACAGCGCCACGTTCGAGATCGTGATCCAGACCGGCGCCATCCTCGCGGTGATCTGGGAATACCGTGCGCGTCTGCTGAACACGCTGACCGGCCTGACGACCGACCGGCGCGCGCAACGGTTTGCGCTCAATGTCGTGATCGGCTTCCTGCCCGCGGTCGTGCTCGCGCTGATCTTCAACAAGTTCATCAAGAGCCATCTGTTCCACCCGGTGCCGGTGGCGGTGGCCTTCATCGTCGGCGGGCTGATCATCCTGCTGGTCGAATACCGCCATCGCAAACGGTACGGCGCGCGCGATCTCGAAGGCGCGCGCCATGCGCGCGTCGAGACCGTGGACGACATGAGCGCGCTCGACGCGCTCAAGATCGGTCTGGCGCAATGCGCCGCCTTGATCCCCGGCACCAGCCGCTCGGGCGCGACCATCATCGGCGGCATGCTGTTCGGACTGTCGCGCAAGGCGGCGACCGAATTCAGTTTCTATCTCGCGATCCCGACCCTGGTCGGCGCGGCCGTGTATTCGCTGTACAAAGACCGCGCCTTGCTGGCCTGGTCGGATCTGCCGGTGTTCGGCGTCGGATCGGTGTTCGCCTTCATCAGCGCCTTCATCTGCGTGCGCTGGTTGATCCGCTTTGTGAGCACCCACGATTTCACTGTCTTCGCCTGGTACCGCATCGCCTTCGGCGTCGTGGTGCTGATCACCTTCGGCAACGGCTGGTTGACCTGGCACGTCTGAGCGGCGCGCCGCGCCAAATGAAACGGGCGCCACCTCGCGGTGGCGCCCGTTTTTCTTGCCGGGTGGCGAACCGATCAGCGGCGGTCGTGTCCGTGACCGTTGCCGTGCCCGCGTCCGGGATTGTCGCCGGGGCGCCCCGGTCCGCCGCGCGGCGGCGCGGGTGGGGGCGGCGGCCCGTATTCGGACGAACGCACGAAATACACCGGACGATCGCAGGCCTGATAACGCGCGCAATACTTGCGCCAATTCTTCGCATGGCCGGGCGGCACATGCATGTAGACCGGCGCGACATAAACGCGCGGCGGCGGTTGCACCACCCAGACCGGCTGCTCATAGACCACCGCCGGCGGCGGACGATTGCCCAGATCGATACGGCCATAGACGCCGGGCTGGATTTCGCCCGAGATCGTGACACCGACATTGACATTGCCCGCTTGCGCATTGGCCATCGCCAACGCACAAGCCGCGAACGCCAGTCCGGCCAAGCGCTTGTTCATGCGGTTCCCCCTTTGGTTAGGTCGGCGGTCGCCCGCCTCCGCGGCATTATCGGAGCGACGCTGCATTCTGCCTGTTGCGCCGGACACTTGGTTACGCGGCGCATGGGCTTATTCACAAAAGAACGGCGCTCAAGCGCGCGCCAGCGCGAAGGCCGGCCGCATCTCGCCGGTGACGATGCCGCGATGGTTGCGAAACGGCGGGCGCGCGAACGGCGTCAGGGCCGTGCGCCGCGCGTCGTCGAGCAGCCCGAGTTGATCGAGCACCGCGGTCGCTGCGCAATACAAGGCCGCCATATTGCCGTCGGCGATCTTGATCGCGATGCCCAGCCCGGCCGAACGCACACCGAAGGTCTGGACCCCCGCGGCGCCGACTTTCGAGACCAGATCTGGGCGGCCATCCGCGCCCGCGAAATGCGTCATGAACAACAGGTCGCTGCGGCCGGTCCCGGACACCAGCTCGGGATGGCGCGTCATGGCGCCGGCGAGCCGGGCCAAGGCTTCGGCCGGCGCCAGCGCCGCGCCATCGGCGCGCGCATCGTCGGCGGCCTGGGGCGCGGCGAGCAAGGCGTACAAGCGCGCGAGCCGCGCCAGGGGCAACGCGAGATTGGGCGCCGAGCACCCATCGATCCCGATCGCGAGTGTCGCCTCGTCGATGCCGGCCATGGCTGCGACCCGGGCCCGGATCGCGCGTTGCAGCGGATGGCCGTCGTCGAGATAGGTATCGAGCGGCGTTTCGGTCATGCGGCAATACGCGAGAAAGCCGGCATGCTTGCCCGAGCAATTGTTGTGGCGCTGGTCGAAGGACGCGCCAGCGGGCGCCGGCAGGTCGAAAGCCGAATAGCGCATCGGCACATGGCAGCCGCACATCAGATGGTGTTCGTCGCACCCGGCCTTGTGCAGCATGCGCTCGGCGAGCGCGACATGCACGTCTTCGCCTGAATGGCTGGCGCACAGCATCGCGGTCTCGGCATCGTCGAACGCGAAGTTGGCGAGCCCGCCGGCTTCGACGAAGGGCAGCGCCTGATAGGGCTTGAGCGTCGAGCGGCTGAAGGTCAGGGCTTGCGGATCGCCGACCGACCAAAGCAGCTTGCCCGAGGTATCGACGATCGCGATGCTGCCGTAATGCGCGGATTCGACCGATTGCGCGATGCCCACGCCGCGGGTTTCGACGACCAGCGGCGCGTGATTGGGAGGCGTATTCATGCGTATGAGGGCGTCAGACGGGTTCGTTTTTGCGGATGCGGGCGAGCGTGGCGGTGGTCGAGCGGTCGTGTTCGAAAACGATCGCTGCGACCCGTCCGCCATAGCCGAGCACGGCTGCCCCTTCGGGCGTGGTTTCAACCACGTAGTCGCCGCCCTTGATGTAAAGATCGGGCCGCGCTTCGAGCACCGCGGCGCGCGCCGTGTCTTCGTCGAAGGGCACCACCAGGCTCACGCTGGCGAGCGCGGCCAGCACCGCCATGCGGTCCTCGCAGGTGTTGACGGGCCGGTCGTCGCCTTTGCCCAAGCGCCTGACCGAGGCGTCGGTATTGACCGCGACCACCAGGCTCGCACCCTCGGCGCGCGCCTGGGCCAGATAGGTCACATGGCCGCGATGCAGGATGTCGAACACCCCGTTGGTGAACACCACTGGGCGCGGCAGCGCGGCGGCCCGGCGCGCGAGATCGGCGCGGGTGCAGAGTTTGGATTCGAAGTCGGCGGGCATGATGGCCCGCATTATCGCCTGTGCAGAATCCGGCCGACCCGGCTGCGGAATTCCTGGGGCGCGATCGGCTTGGTCCAGTAATCGTCGAAGCCCGCCGCGCGCGCCGCCGCGATGTCTTCGGTCATGGCGTTGGCCGACAGCACCACGCACGGCGTGCGGGCCAAGTCCGGATCGGCGCGCAGACCGGCGAGCACCTGATGGCCGGTCATGTCGGGCAGGCGCATATCGCACAAGATGAGATCGGGTTTGAGCGCACGGGCCTTGGCGATGCCGTCGGCGCCGCTGCGCGCGATCTCGCAGCGCACCTGGTCCATCTGCTTGCAGTACGCGGCCACCAGCATCGCGCCGACCGGATTGTCTTCGACATACAGCACCAGCGCCGGCCGCGTCGCTGCGGGCGGCGCCGACGGCACGGCGCGGCGCGGCGCTTCGACATCGATCGTTTGCGGCGCATCGTGCGCGTGCGCCATCGGCAGCACGAGGTTGAAGGTGCAGCCTTCGCCGGGCGCGCTGGTGACGCTCAGGCCACCGCCCATGTCGCGCACCAGGCCGCGCGCGATCGCGAGACCGATGCCGGTGCCTTCGACATTGCCGCGTTCCTGACCCAGGCGTTCGAACGGTTCGAAGATGCGTTGCAGCGCGACCGGGTCGAGACCCGGCCCGGTGTCGCGCACGACGATGTCGACGCCATCGGGCGCGAACGCGCGCACCGTCACATCGATGCGGCCGCCTTCGGCGTTGTACTTGACCGCGTTCGACAACAGATTGACCAGCACCTGGCGCAAGCGCTTGAGATCGGCGCGCGCATGCGTGGGCGCCTCGCGCTCGAAGGCGAGCGTGCTGACGATGCCGCGCGAACGCGCCGCCGGCTCGATCAGGCGCAGACAGTCGTCGAGCAAAGGCTGTAGCGGCACCGCGCCGAGTTCGAACTTGACGCGGCCGGCTTCGATGGTCGAAAGATCGAGCACTTCATTGATGAGTTCGAGCAGATGCCGCCCGGCTTCGGTGATATGCGAGATGCGTTCACGCCCCAGCGCATCGAGGCCTTCGGATTCGAGATCGATGAGTTGCGCGAAGCCGAGGATGGCATTGAGCGGCGTGCGCAGTTCGTGACTCATGCGCGCGAGGAATTCGCTCTTGGCGCGGTTGGCGCGCCGCGCTTCGTCGGCCGCGGCCAACTCGGTCACGTCGTGGATCATCGCGGTGTAGCAGGTCCGGTCGTGCAGCACGACTTCGCTGATCGTGGTCTCGATCGGAAACAGGCTGCCGTCCTTGCGACGGGCCTTGACCGCGCGGCCGCGATGCAAGCGCACCGGGCTGTTGCCCGGCACATGGCGCGCCACATAGCCGGGATGCGCCACCGCCACCTCGGGCTCCATGAGCATGCCGACATTGCGGCCCAACACTTCGATCATGCCGTAGCCGAACATGCGCTCGGCGGCGTGGTTGAAAGCCAGCACGATGCCGTCGCCGCCGACGGTGACGATGGCTTCTGGCGTGGCGTCGAAGATCGCGCGGTGCAAGGCTTCGCTGTCGCGCAAGGCCTTCATGGCCAGATGGCGCTCGGTCACCACGCCGGCCAGGCGCGCGGCGAACTCGACCAGTTCACGTTCGTATTCGGTGGGGCCGCGCGATTGATCGAAATACACCGCGAAGGTGCCCAGCAGTTCGCGTTGCGAATCGAAGAACGGGGTCGACCAGCAGGCATACAGCCAAGTGCGGTTGGCCTTGACCACTTCGGCGAAGGCCGACCAGAGCGGGTCGGTGCGCACATCGGTCACGATCACCGATTGCCGGCGCGCGGCGGCGGTGCCGCACGAACCCATGCCGTCCGCGATCGGCAGGTCGTTGACCCGCGCGTTGTATTCGGCCGGCAGACTGGGCGCGACCGCGTCGTGCAACACGCTGCGCAGCGAGTCGGCGCGCAGGATCGAGCAGCGCACGCCGCGATCCTCGCCTTCGATCAAGGTGATGATGTCGCGGTACAACTCTTCGAGCGTCGCGGCGACCGATGCATGTTCGAGGATGCGCGCCTGGGCAAGCTTGAGCCGTTGCTGCATCTGGTCCTGACCGAGATCGGGACGATGATGGCCATCCATCATGAGGGCGCTCCCGCATGCGCCGACGGCGGCGCCTGCCCTTGGTCGACCGCGCCAGCTCGGCCGCTCAGCGATTTGCGATAGCGGTTGAGTTCCTGTGCCGACGTGAAGCGCTGCCCCAGCAATACCGACAAACTATGCAGGATGCGATCGACGACGCGTTGCTCCCATGACGCGTCGAACCGGATCTGTTCGTCGAGCCAATGTTCGAGCCATTCCGGATCGGGCAGACGCGATTGCACAGTGTCGTTCGGGAACAAGTCCTTGTTCACATGCAGATTGGTCGGATGCAAAGGCTTTTCGGTGCGCCGCGCCGCCGCCATCAGCACGCCGATCTTGGCGAACGCGGTCCGCGCCGCGTCACCGTCCTGCGCCAGGCTCTTGCGCATATAGCGCAGATAAGCGCCGCCATGGCGCGCCTCGTCCTGGCTGATCAGGGTGTAGATCTGTCGGATGACCGGCTCGGTATGCCATTCGGCGGCGCGCCGATACCAATGATTGAGACGGATCTCGCCGCAAAAATGCAGCATCAGGGTTTCGAGCGGTGGCGCCGGGTCGAAATCGAAACGCACCGCATGGAGTTCGTCTTCGGTCGGCACCAGGTCGGGCCGGAAACGCCGCAGGTACTCCATGAGCACCAGCGAATGCTTTTGCTCTTCGAAGAACCAGATCGACATGAAGGCCGAAAAATCGGAGTCATGCCGGTTGTCGCGCAAGAACATCTCGGTGGCCGGCAATGCCGCCCACTCGGTGATGGCGTTCATCCTGATGGTCTGCGCCTGCTCGTCGTTGAGTCGCGTCGGGTCAAAATCTCCCCATGGCACATCGGACTCCATGTGCCACCGCACGGCTTCAAGCGACCTGAACAAGTCGGGATACAGCATCGCATCTTCCAGAGTTTTGTCGACCACTACGTTGGCGGTCGATCAAGACGAATGCTAACCGGCAATTACCCGTAAGTTGCGCAAGGAAAATCCCGGTTCGTGCGGGTTTACGCGTTTGCCGCCGACTCGGCTTCGCGTTGACGCGCATCGAGCGCCTGCACCCGCGCGCGCATGGTCCACAACAAGACCAGGCCTGGCCCGGCCAATACGACCGACACCAGGAAAAACTGCGACCAGCCCATCGCCGCGACCATGTAGCCCGAGGCCGGGCCGACATAGACCCGCCCGATCGCGGACAAGGCCGAAAGCAAGGCGTATTGCGTCGCTGAAAACCGCCGGTCGCACAAGGCCATCAACAAAGCCACGAAGGCCGCGGTGCCCATGCCGCCGGCAAGGTTTTCGATCGCCACCGCGCTCGCCATCGTGACCAGGCTCGGCGGTGTGACCGTGAGCGCCCAATAAGCGAGGTTGCTGAACATCTGGGCGATGCCGAACACGAGCAGCGCCCGATACAAGCCGAGCCGCGCCATCAAGGCGCCGCCGAACAAGGCCCCGATGATGGTGGCCACGAGGCCGAAGGATTTGTTGACCAACCCGACATCGCCCGGGCTGAATCCGACCCCGCGGATCAGGAAGGCCGTGGTGAGGGCGCCCGCGAACGCATCGCCGAGTTTGTACAACACGATGAGCAACAGAAAATCGAGGGCGCCGCGCCGTGCGAAGAAGGCCTTGAGCGGCCCGATGATCGCCTCTTCCATGCTGCGCGGCGTGGCCGGCGGCGCATCGGGCTCGGGGGCGAACAAGGTCGCGGCGATCGCGCCGAGCATCAAGACCGCCATGAGCAGGTACATGCCGCGCCATCCGAGCCAGACATCGGCAAGCCACAAGGCGAGCCCGCCCGAGACCAGCATCGCGATCCGATAGCCGAGCACCATGACCGAAGCGCCCGCGCCGCGCTCGACCGCGGGCAGGACGTCGGTGCGCCAGGCGTCGTAGACGATGTCCTGCGAGGCCGACAGGAAAGCCACCAAGACCGCGAGCAGCGCCAGCGCGCCCAGCGCATGCGCGGGCCCGACCAGCCCCATCGCCGCGATGCCGAGCGCCAGCAGCCCTTGCGTGAGCAACAGCCAGCTACGCCGCCGCCCGGTCCAGCGCGCCAGCCCCGCCGGCGCGTACCGGTCCATCAACGGCGCCCACAAGAACTTGAACACATAGGCCTGGCCGGCGAGGGTGAACAAGCCGATGGTCTTGATGTCGATGCCCTCGACCGTCATCCAGGCTTGCAGCGTGCCCGAGGTGAGCGCCAGCGGCAGCCCGGAGGCGAAGCCGAGCAAAGCCACCGCGGCGATGCGGCGGTTGCGGAACACACTCAGGTAATCGGCGAACTTCACCAGGCGTAATCGATGGTCAGGGGCGCATGATCGGAAAAGCGCTGATCGACATAGATCGCGCACGCCTTGGCGCAGGCCGCGATGCCCGGCGTGGCGATCTGGTAATCGATGCGCCAGCCGACATTCTTGGCCCAGGCCTGGCCGCGATTGCTCCACCAGGTGTAGCGCTCGGGCGCCGGGTCGAGGGTGCGGAACACATCGACATAGCCGAGTTCGTCGATGACGCGCGTCAGCCAGGCGCGCTCTTCGGGCAGAAAGCCCGAATTCTTCTGGTTGCCGCGCCAGTTCTTGAGATCGATTTCCTTGTGGGCGATGTTCCAGTCGCCACAGACGACCACCTCGCGCCCCGAACGCTTGAGCGCTTCGAGATGCGGCAGGAACACTTCGAGGAAGCGGAACTTGGCCTGCTGCCGTTCCTCGCTGCTCGAACCCGAGGGCAGATAGACCGAGATCACGGCCAAGGACTTGCCGCCGAGCGTATAGCGCGCCTCGACATACCGCCCCTCGGCATCGAACTCCTCGGACCCGAATCCGATTTGGACCGCCTCGGGCACCAGCGCCGAATACAGCCCGACGCCCGAATAGCCCTTCTTCTGTGCGTAATGAAAACTGCCTTGCAAAGGCGTGCCGATGGGTGCGATGAATTCAGGCCGCATGTCGCCGGCCTGGGCCTTGAGTTCCTGGGTGCAGACCACCTGCGCGCCTTGTCGGGCGAGCCAGTCGAAGAATCCTTTGGTGGCCGCGGAGCGCACGCCGTTCAGATTGGCCGAGATGATGCGTAGGGTGTGAGGCATGGGACTCGCAGACTTCGGGGATCGAGTATGGGCGGGTGCTGGCACGGTCCTTGACTCGACTGACCGGCATCCATGCCCGGACTGCCGGGGTGTTACGAATCGCGTCACAATGACGCTTTCGTGGACAGACTCAGACAGAGCAGGTCAGCTTTGAACAATTTCCGTCAGGATTTCATCGCCTTCGCGCTGCGCCAAGGCGTCTTGCGCTTCGGCGAATTTACCACCAAGGCCGGGCGGCTTTCGCCCTACTTCTTCAATGCCGGTCTGTTCCATACCGGGGCGAGCCTCGGTGCCTTGGGCGATTTCTATGCCCAAGCCCTGATCGAAGCGCGGGCCCAGGACCGCATCGCCTACGACATGCTGTTCGGCCCGGCCTATAAAGGCATCACCCTGGCCTCGGCGACCGCGGTGGCGCTCGCGGCGCGCGGCCATGACACCGCCTTTGCCTACAACCGCAAGGAAGCCAAAGATCATGGCGAAGGCGGCACCTTGGTCGGCGCACCGTTGGCGGGCCGGATCGTGATCGTCGACGATGTGATTTCGGCGGGCACGTCGGTCCGCGAATCGGTGCACTTGATCCAGGCGGCGGGCGCCACACCGAGCGGTGTGCTGATCGCACTCGATCGGATGGAGCGCGGTGGCACCGCGACCGAGATCGCGGCCATGTCGGCGGTCGAGGAGGTGCGGGCCAAATACGGCATTCCGGTGGTGTCCATCGTCAATCTCGACGATGTGCTGGCCTATCTCGACGCGAGCGCCGACCCCGAACTCGCGGTCTACCGCGCCCGCGTGCGCGATTACCGACAGCGCTATGGCGTTGCCCTCCAGGAGACCGCCCGATGAAACGCCCCTTGCTCTTCGCGTTGGCGCTTGGCGCCGTGTGCCCGGCCGCGCAGGCGCAAAACAAGGCCGATGGCCCGGTCTCGAGCGGGTATTACAGCTGCCGCGATGCGAATGGACGGCTGCTCACTTCCGACCGGCCGATCATGGAATGCATGAATCGCGAGCAGAAGGTCCACAACGCCGACGGCACGCTGCGCCGCGTGATCGAAGCGCCGCTCACCGCCGAGCAAAAACGCCAACGCGAGGAAGAAAAGGCCCGCAAGGAAGCCGAACAAGAGCGCGCCGAGCAGGAACGCCGCCGCGATCAGATCCTGTTGTCGAGCTATTCGTCGGTGGCCGCGATCGAGCAAGCGCGCGCGCGCGCCCAGGCCGAACCGCAATCGGGCATCGAAAAGTCGCAAGCGCGGCTGGCCCAACTCGCGAAGGAACGCCAGGGTCTGAACACGGAAGTCGAGTTCTACAAGAACCGCACGCTGCCCGGCGATCTGGACCGCAAACTGCGCGACAACGATCGGGCCCGCAAATACGAAGAAGACCTGATCGCCCGCCGGCATGACGAGATCCGCCAGATCAACGACCGGTTCGATGCCGACAAGAAACGCTTCCTGGAATTGACGGCGGCCCAGGGCGGCGCGTCGGCCAAGCGCTGATCAATCGACCGCGCGCGCCGGGTCGGGACGCTCGACGGCCATCCAGAGCGTGACCTCGGTCCCGGCCGGCCCCGAGTGCATCTCGACACTGCCGCCGATCATCTCGGCGCGCCGCTGGATGTTGCGCAAGCCTCGGCCCGAACCGGCGGTGCGCTGCGCATCGACATCGAAACCGCGGCCATCGTCGGTCACCCGCACATAGACCCGATCGCCGTGCACACCGGTCTCGACCCGGAACCGGCGCGCCTCGGCGTGCTTGAGCGCATTGGTCAGCACTTCCTGCAGGGCGCGCATCACATGCAGCGCGGCGGCTTGATCGAGCCAGGGTAGCGGCGGGATGTCGCCGACCTGCCATTCCAACTCGATACCGGCGGCCTCCAAACGCTGACCGAGCCGATAGCGCAAGGTCGCGAGCAATGCGACCAGGTCGTGATCGATGGCTTCGAGCGAATCGATGATGAGACGCAAGTCGTCGATGCATTCGCGCAGCACCTCGGCGATTTGATCGCTGCCGAGTTTGCCGCGCTCGACCATCTTGAGCGACGTGACCAGCGATGCACCGAGCCCGTCATGCATTTCGCGCATCAGGCGCGCGCGTTCGTCGGCCGCCGCGCGTTCGGTCTGTGCGCGCGACAAGCGTTTGTAGGTCGCTTCGAGTTCGCTCGCCTTGTCTTCGACACGCTGCTCGAGGGTCCGGTTGAGCCCTTCGACCTCGTTGAGCGTGGCGAGGAAGCGCTGCACGGCGCCGGTCGCGAGCGAGACGAACAGGAACGCCGCGCCGAAGGGCATCAGGTACAGCCCTTCGTAATCGAGATAGGTGTAATCGACCTTGACCAGCATGTCGTTCACGCCCAGCCCGATGTTGATCCAGAGCGCGATCGTCAGCAGCCAGGTCGCGAATCGGTGCGTGCGCCAGGCCAGTACGGTGATGAGCGCCGTCACCCCGACCGCGAGCGCGATCTGGCCGTTATAGGAGAAATCGTGCAGCAACCACAGGTAGTACGTTCGCCCCGAGATGGGCACGGTCGCGATGGTCATCACCGCCGCGCTGCCGATCAGAATTTGTTCGAGCCGCCGGTAGCGCCGGCGATGCACGCGCAAGGCGAACAGGAACACGAAGGCCATGAGCCACGGCATGGAATTGAGCACCATCCACCAATACCAGCCTGCATTGAACGGCAGTTGGTCGAAGAAATAATGCGAGGTGCGGAGCGTCCACATCAGCGCGCCCAAGGCGTAATACAGATAGGCCGTCTCGTCGCGGCGCCCGATCCAGAACGAAAACACGATCAACCCGACGATCGCGATCGTCACGCAGACGACTTGCGGTCCGGTTCGCGCCAACCAATCGCGCACGTCGAAGGACTTGCGCAACTCGGCGACATCCCCGACATCGAAGGCCGAGACGATCACGAAATGCGTCTCGGCCTGGAGCGCGACGATCAGATCGTTCGCACCGGTGCGCAACATGGCCCCTGGGATATGGAACAGCGCCGGGAAGCGCCCCGGATCGTTGATCGTCGGCGTCGAGCCTTCGGCGCGTTGGCCGTTCACATAGACCGCGATCCGGCGCGCCGCAAAATTGGGAATGTAGACCGCAAGGCCCTGGCCCGGCACTTCATCGAGCGTGAGCACGGACCGGAACAGCCCAACCGGTCGGACGAACTTCTTCATCAAATTCAAGTCATGCCGAAACGGCAGCTTGACCTCGACATAGGTCAGTTCGTCGACGCGCGGCAGCGTCGCCGCGCTCAAGGCTTCCATGCCATCGGGATAGATGGCGAAGCGAGCGTCGGTGATGTGTACGCGCGCTGTCTCGGCCGCGACCGCGGACCAGCACAGCGTCGACAACAACAGGCTAATCGCCGCGCAACAAACCCAGCTTGCGCGCTTCATACACGGCTTCGGTCTTGGAACGGACCTGGAGCTTGCGATAGATCCGCTTCACATGGGTCGTGACCGTGTGCGGAGAGACATTGAGGACGCGCGCGATTTCGCCGAACGAGAATCCTTTGGCCACCAAGGACAAGACCGAATGCTCGCGTTCGGACAGGGTGGGACGATCCCCCGATTCGGGCTCGCTCGGGCTGGCCGCCTCCGGCGATCCGGGGGGATGGAAACGGGTCAGGAGCCGGCGCGCGATGATGGGACTGATCGGCGAACCGCCGGCGCGCAATTCGCGGATCTGGCCGACGAAGTCAGGCGGCATCGCATCCTTCAGCAGGTAGCCGGTGGCGCCGGCCTCGATCGACTCGATGATGCTGCGTTCGTCGCCGAACACCGTGATCACCATGACATCGGATTCGGGCAGACTGCGCGCCGCATGGCGGATCAGCTCGACCCCCGAAAAATCGGGCAGATCGAGGTCGACCAGCAGCACATCGGGTTGGCGCTCGTCGAGCAGACGCAGGCCATCGCTGCCGTTCGCGGCAGCCCCGACCAGGCGGAAATCGGAGTCGCCTTCGATCGCTTCTGTGAATGATTCACGAAAGCGCGGGTTGTCTTCAACGACGAGCACGGTTATCGGTTCCATGAAGGCCAGTGTAGCGAGTTCGATCGCCGCTGCGCAGGGCGGGCGTGGCACGCGAAGTTTCGCATCCCCCGTTCTGGGGATAGTGAGCCCAAATGTGGGCGCGTACGGTGTCTCGCATCATGACCGGTGCAGGCCATCCAACTTCCGCCGCGCCCGATCCGCTGCCCTTGCATGTCGCGATCGGCCATTCCGTGCAAGTCCGCGCGCAATCCTTGATCACGCTCGAGGACCGGCGCGCTGCGGCCTTGATCGCGATCATCGCGATCGACGGCAGCGCCTGGGCGCACCGCGCCGCGGCCATGCTGTGGCCCGATGCCCATCCGATGCGGGCCCAACTCGGGCTTGATGCATTGCACACCGAACTGGCCGCGGTCTGCGGGCGCCCCTTGTTGGCGGGCGTCGAGTTGCTGGCCTTCGCCCACGATGTCTCGACCCAGATCTGCATGCCGGCGCGGGATCTCGACGGCCCCGACGATCAATCCACGGCCGCGCTGATCCTGGGCGCCTACCGTTACGACGATCTGGCCGAACTCGGCGCCTGGGTACGGGCCGCGCAAAGCCGGGCGCTGCGCGTCGCGCGCATGCGCTCCACCGATCTGTCTTATGAAGCCGAACGGACCGGCGACCTCGCCGCGGCGATCGCGCACGCGCAGCAAGCGCTCGCCCTCGATCGCCATTGCGAAGATTGCGTCCAACGCCTGATGCAATTGCTCGCTCGCGCCGGTCAGCCCGCGGTGGCCCTCACCCTGTATGCGCGCAGCGATGCCTTGATGCGCAGGCATTACGGCACGCCCTTGTCGGCCGATTTGCGCACCCTGGCCGATGACATCGCCCGCGCGCCGGCCGCCTCGCCTTTGAGCACCCTGCCGCGGGTCTCGCAGATTCAATGACCGCCCGGATCGGGCCTCAGGTCTGCACCAGTTTGCGATGACGCTGGATGCTCATGAGCATCCCGAGCCCGATGCCGAGCGTGACCATCGCGGTCCCGCCATAACTCATGAGCGGCAAGGGCACGCCCACCACCGGCAGGATGCCGCTGACCATGCCCATGTTCACGAAGGCATACATGAACAGGATCATGGTGATCGATCCGGCCAACAGGCGCGTGAACAGACTCGGCGCATTGCCCGCGATCACCAGCCCGCGCGACAACAAGGCCAGATAAAGCACGCACAGCACGATGTTGCCGACCAGACCGAATTCTTCTGAATAGACGCTGAAGATGAAATCGGTGGTGCGTTCGGGAATGAATTCGAGGTGCGTCTGGGTGCCTTGCATCCAGCCTTTGCCGAGCACGCCGCCAGAGCCGATCGCAATCGTGCTCTGGATGATGTGGAAGCCCTTGCCAAGCGGGTCGGAAGTCGGATCGAGCAAGGTCATGACCCGTTGGCGCTGATAGTCGTGCATCAAGGTCCAGACCAGCGGCAGGCTGGCCAGCCCCGCGGTCAGCATTGCCACCAGCACTTTCCAGCTCAGACCGGCGAAGAAGATCACCGACGCCCCCGCGGCAAAAACCAGGGTGGCGGTCCCGAGATCGGGCTGTTTCAAGATGAGCGCGGTCGGCACCGCGAGGATCACCGCCGCGATCGCGAAATCGCGCCAGCCAAGCAAGGTTTCGCGCTTATGAAAATACCAGGCCAGCATGAGCGGCAGCCCGATCTTCAGGATCTCGCTGGGCTGGATCACGATCACGCGCAGATCGAGCCAACGGCGCGCGCCCTTCTTGATCATGCCGAACATGAACACGCCGATCAGCAAGGCCACGCCAATCGAATAGATCGGCACCGCAAGGCGCATCAAAGTCTGGGGCGAGACATTGGCGAGCAGCCACATCAGCGCGAACGACAGGAACAGGTTGCGCACATGGCCTTCGAAACGGCCCGGAAAATCGTAGGCGCTCGAATACATCGTGAACAGGCTCAGCACGGTCAGCGCGGCCAGGATCGCGAGCAACGGGCCGTCGAACACCGCGATGCGCGACTTGATGAATTGCTGCACGGTGCGCCATTGCATCATTCGGCTCCCGGAGTATCGGGTGGGGTCACCGGTGGCAACCCGCGTTCTTCGGCGTTGGCGTCCTCGGGCGCCTCGGCCGGCGTCTCGGCGGGCTTGGCCGCCGGAACCGCATCGGGCATTTTGCCCAGCAACCAGAAATCGAGCGCCTTGCGCGCGATCGGCGCGGCCGCGGTCGCCCCCCAGCCGCCGTTCTCGACGATCAGCGCGACCGCGATCTTCGGATCGTCGGCCGGGGCGAAGGCGATGAACAGGGAATGGTCGCGATAACGCTCGGCGATACGGCTCGCGTTGTACTTCTCGCCTTGCTTGATGCCGATCACCTGGGCGGTGCCGGTCTTGGCGCCGACCGGATAGGGCGCGTTGCCGAACACGCTCGCCGCCGTCCCGGCGCGCGCCACATCGACCATCGCCGCTTTGACGAACTCGATGTGCTCGCGCTTGAGCGGAATGGTGTAGCTCTGGGTCGGCACCGTCAGGCGTTGCTCATGGGTCTGGATGTTCTCGACCGATTTCACGAGGTGGGGCTTCATCGCGACGCCATTGTTGGCGAGGATCGCCACCGCGTTGGCCAATTGCAGCAAGGTATAACTGTTGTAGCCCTGGCCGATGCCGACCGAAATGGTTTCACCGGCATACCAGCGCTGCGCGGCCGGATTCTTGAACGCGCTGCGCTTCCATTCGGTCGACGGCAGCACGCCGACACGCTCGCCTTCGATGTCGATCCCGGTGATCTGCCCGAAGCCGAACGGCTTCATGAAATCGTGGATCGCGTCGATGCCCATGTCGTTCGCGAGCTGGTAGTAATACGTATCGGACGACACCACGATCGACTTGTGCAGATCGACCGTGCCCTGCCCGCCGGGTTTGGAATCGCGGAACTGGTGTCCGCCGAACATGAAATAACCGGGGTCGTGGATCACGGACTGCGGCGTGCGCTTGCCGGTCTCGAGCGCGGCCAGCGCCATGAAGGGCTTGAAGGTCGAGCCCGGCGGATAGGTGCCGCGCAAAGGCCGGTTGAGCAACGGTTTGTCCGGATCGTTGTTGAGCGCATCCCAGCTCACCGGGTCGATGCCTTCGACGAATAGATTCGGATCGAAGGTGGGCTTGCTGACGAAGGCGAGCACATCGCCGGTCTTGGGGTCGATCGCGACGAAAGCGCCGCGCCGGTCGCCGTACAAATCCTCGACCAGTTTTTGCAGCTTCACATCGATCGACAGCACGAGGTTGTTGCCTGGCTGGGCCGGCGTGCGCGACAAGGTATTGACCGCCCGCCCGCCCGCCGACACCTCGACTTCCTCGAAGCCGGTGACGCCGTGCAATTCCTTTTCGTAGCTTTGCTCGACGCCGACCTTGCCGACATATTGCGTGCCCACATAATCGGACGCGTTCTCCCATTGCGCGATGCGCTCTTCGTCGCGCTGGGAAATCCGGCCGATATAGCCGATCACATGGGCCGCCGTTTCGCCGAGCGGATATTCGCGGAACAGCCGAGCGCGGATCTCGACACCGGGGAAACGAAACCGTTGCGCGGCGAAGCGGGCGACTTCCTCGTCGGTCAGCCGGGTGCGTAGCGGCAGCGACTCGAAGCTCTTGGACTCTTCGAGCAGCTTCTTGAATTTGCGCCGATGGATAGGCTGGATATCGACCACCGAAGACAGATCGTCGATGACGCTTTCGACATCGCGCCCCAGTTTGGAAGGCGTGACTTCGAGCGTATAGGCCGAATAATTGCGCGCCAGCACGACGCCGTTGCGGTCGGTGATGATGCCGCGGTTGGGCGCGATCGGCACCACCGAGATCCGGTTGTTCTCGGCCTGGGCGTGGTAGTCGTCGAAGCGGAAGATCTGTAGCCAGGCGAAGCGGGCGAACAAGGCACCGAAACACACCAGCACGAACAAGCCGGCGATGAACAGCCGCAACTGGAAGCGTTGCAGTTCGAGCTCGGTGTTCTTGAACTCGATCATGCCGATGGCCCGCGCAGCGTCATCACAAAGGACGGGTCATGTCGCGCTCGATCGGCCGCCGTTGCGGCGCGAGCAGAATCCAGGTGACGACCGGCCACAACAGCGTGGCGACCACGCTTTGCAGCAGATGCTCCACGCCCGGGAAGCCCGAACCGACCGCCATGCGCAGCAACATGGTCACCAATTGCGCGCCGAGCAGCAGCGGGAACACATGCGCCATCTGCCCGCGCATCGAGAACCAGAGCACACGCCGATGCAGCGTGATCGCGCCATACGACAGCATGGTGTAGGCCAGCGCGTGTTCGCCCATCAAGACACCGTGGCGCACATCCATCGCCAGCCCCATCGCGAACGCGATGCCGATGCCGACCTTGCGCGCTTGATGCGTGTTCCAGAACACCAGCGCGAGGGCGACCCAATCGGGCACCGCCCAGAAATTGCCCCAGGGCAGCAGGTTGAGCAAAAACGCGCACACCAGCGAGACACTGATGAACAAGGACGAGACCGGCCGCAGGATGGCATGCGGCTTGGTCATCGACAGATTGGTCAAGGTCGATTGGCGCCAGTTGCTCATTTGCGCGTTCCCCGTTTGGGCGCCGCGGCGGGCGCCGGCGCAGCCGGCGGCGCGGGCTCGATTTTTTCGGTCGGCAGCAGCACCAGCACCTGGGGCGAGCCATTAACCGCCGCGATCGGCGTGCAGAGGATCTGCGCGAAGGCCGACGCCCCGCGCACCACGCTCACCACCTTGGCGACCGGAAAGCCCGCCGGATAGACGCCGTCGAGCCCCGAGGTCACGAGGACATCGCCATTGACCACATCGGCGTTGGCGGCGAGAAAGCGCAATTCAATCGCGCCGGCGCCCGGTCCGCCAAAGGCCACCGCGCGCAGGTCGTTGCGCAGCACCTGGACCGGAATCGACTGGTCGGTATCGGTCACCAGCGCGACCTCCGACGTGAACGGGAACAATCGCACCACCTGCCCGAGCACGCCGCGGTCGTCGATGACCGGCGCACCGAGCAACACCCCGTGCTGACTGCCACGGTTGATGACCACTTTCTGTGCGAATGGATCGCGCGCGTCGTAGAGGATCTCGGCATGCACGCTGCGCACCGGCAAGCGGGCGCGCGCTTCGAGCAGGCGCCGCAATTCGGCGTTCTCGGCCTCGCGTTGTTCGGCCACTTGCGCGGTCTGGGCCAATTGCAGACGTTCGCGGCGTAGTTGCTCGTTCTCGCGCAACAGACTCGCCTGGGTCGAAAAATAATCGCCGATCCGCAAAGCCGCATCGCGCGGCACCAGCGCGGCACGCTGCAAGGGATACAACACGGTCCCGATCGCCTGGCGCACCACGTTCAAGGTCTTGTAGCGTGCGTCGACCACCAGCAAGGCGATGGCCAGCACGGCAAAAAACAAGAGCCGAGCAAACGCGCTCGGCCCTTGCTTGAAAAACGGTGGCGGGGCGTACTCCATGGCCGCAGCCGCGGACGGCTTACTCCGAAGTGAAGATGCTGCCGAGCTTGTCCATGCGTTCGAGCGCCAGGCCCGAGCCACGCGCCACGCAAGTCAACGGATCTTCGGCCACCAGGACCGGCAGGCCGGTTTCTTCCATCAAGAGCCGGTCGAGGTCGCGCAACAAGGCGCCGCCGCCGGTCAGCATCATGCCGCGCTCGGCGATGTCGGCGCCGAGTTCGGGCGGGGTTTGTTCGAGCGCGCTCTTGACCGCCGAGACGATGGAATTGAGCGGATCGGTCAGGGCTTCGAGGATTTCGTTGCTGCTGATGGTGAAGCTGCGCGGGATGCCTTCGGACAGGTTGCGGCCCTTGACTTCCATTTCGCGCACTTCGGAGCCCGGGAAGGCCGAGCCGATTTCCTTCTTGATGCTTTCGGCGGTCGGCTCGCCGATCAGCATGCCGTAATTGCGGCGGATGTAATTGATGATGGCTTCGTCGAATTTGTCGCCGCCGACGCGCACCGAGCCTTTGTAGACCATGCCGCCCAGGCTGATGACGCCCACTTCCGTGGTGCCGCCGCCGATGTCGACCACCATCGAGCCCGACGCCTCGGAAACCGGCAGGCCGGCGCCGATCGCGGCGGCCATCGGTTCTTCGATCAGGAACACCTGGCTGGCACCGGCGCCGAGCGCCGATTCGCGGATCGCGCGGCGCTCGACCTGGGTCGAGCCGCAAGGCACGCAAATGATGATGCGCGGGTTGGGCGCGAAGATGGAGCCCGGATGGACCATCTTGATGAACTGCTTGAGCATCTGCTCGGTGACGGTGAAGTCGGCGATCACACCGTCCTTCATCGGGCGGATCGCCTCGATGTTGCCGGGCACCTTGCCCAGCATCTGCTTGGCTTCCTTGCCGACCGCGCAGATGGTCTTCTTGGCGCTGGGCCCGCCTTCTTGGCGGATGGCGACGACCGAGGGTTCGTCGAGCACGATGCCCTTGCTGCGCACATAGATCAGCGTATTGGCGGTGCCAAGGTCGATTGCGAGGTCGTTGGAGAAGTACTTGGAGAGAAAGCCGAACATGAACTGTCCTGCGTGAAGCCGTCGGATGGATGGACCTGACTGTTGATCGATTGCGCCGCCGGTTGCGCACCTCGATGCCTACCGCCAAGCCGGAGGGAAATTTGACGCGGGATCATACCCTATAATCCCAGCCTCCCGCCCCGCAGCAACGCTTGGTTTCAGGGCGGTTTCCCCAGGCCAATCCCGCCATGTCCCTCACCCTTGCAGACGTCGCGCGTATCGCGCATCTGGCGCGCATCGAGATCACCGAAGCCGAAGGCCAGCGCACCCTGGCGCAGCTCAACGACATCTTCGCGATGATCGAACAAATGCGCGCCGTGAACACCGACGGCATCGAGCCGATGTCGCATCCCCTGGGCGGCGCCCAGCGCTTGCGCGCCGACGCCGTCACCGAGACCGACCAGCGCGAGCGCAATCTGCGCAACGCGCCCGAACAACAAGACGGCCTCTTCCTCGTGCCCAAGGTGATCGAATGAGCGAACTCTTTCATCGCTCGCTCGCCGAGCACAGCCGCGCGCTGCAAGCCAAGGAAATCTCGGCGGTCGAACTGGCCGAGGCCTATCTGAAACGCATCGAGGCCCATCGCGACCTCAACGCCTTCCTCGATGTGCGCCCCGAGGTCACGCTGGCCCAGGCGCGCGCGGCCGATGCCCGCCTCGCCGCCGGCAACGCGACGCCCTTGACCGGTGTCCCTATCGCGCACAAGGACATTTTCGTCACCAAGGACTTCGCCTCGACCGCATCGAGCAAGATGCTCAAGGGCTATATGAGCCCCTTCGACGCGACGGTGGTCGAACAGCTCGGCCAGGCCGGCATGGTCACGCTGGGCAAGCTCAATTGCGATGAATTCGCGATGGGGTCGAGCAACGAAAACAGCGCCTATGGCAATGTGCTCAACCCCTGGGACAAGTCGGCGGTGCCGGGCGGCAGCTCGGGCGGCTCGTCGGCCGTGGTCGCCGCGCGCATCGCACCCGTGGCCACCGCGACCGATACCGGCGGCTCGATCCGCGAACCCGCGGCCTTCACCGGCATCACCGGCACCAAGCCGACCTATGGCCGGCCTTCGCGCTGGGGCATGATCGCCTTCGCCTCCAGCCTCGACACCGCCGGCCTCATGACGGTCTCGGCCGAAGACGCGGCCCTGGTGCTCAACGCCATGGTCGGCTTCGACCCCAAGGATTCGACGAGCGTGAACCGCCCGGCCGAAGATTTCACGCGCAGCCTGAATGCGCCGGTCAAAGGCTTGCGCATCGGCGTGCCCAAGGAATTCTTCGGCAGCGGCTTGAGCGCCGATGTGGAAGCCGCGGTGCGGGAAAGCCTGGCCGAATACCAGCGCCTGGGCGCCGAACTGGTCGAGATTTCGCTGCCCAATGCCGCGCTTGGCATTCCCGTCTATTACGTGGTCGCGCCGGCCGAATGTTCGAGCAATTTGTCGCGCTTCGACGGGGTGCGCTACGGCCACCGCGCCGAGCAATACGCCGATTTGATCGACATGATCAAGAAAAGCCGGGCCGAAGGCCTGGGCGACGAGCCCAAGCGCCGGATTCTCATCGGCACCTATGTGCTGAGCCACGGCTATTACGACGCCTATTACATCAAGGCGCAGAAGGTGCGCCGCCTGATCGCCGATGAATTCCTGCGCGCGTTCACGCAATGCGACCTCATCGCCGGCCCGGTCACGACCAGCGTCGCCTTCGGCTTTGGCGAAAAGGCGGCCGACCCGGTCGCGATGTACATGAGCGACCTTTACACCATCCCGGGCAGCCTGGCCGGCATTCCGAGCATGAGCATTCCGTGCGGCTTCGGCGCCAAGAACCGGCCGGTGGGCCTGCAATTGATGGCCAATTATTTCGAGGAAGCGAAGATGCTGGGCGCGGCGCACGCTTATCAGCAGGCGACCGACTGGCATACGCGTATCCCCGCCGGTTATTGAGAAAGAGGAAGCGCCGGCCGCCGGCGCCCGACCGAACGCCGCGCCTTGCCGCCATGAATTCGCCCGCTACCGATCCTGTCGACGCGCTCATCGCCGAGGCGACCCGCCTGGCGCGGGTCGGTCGCGCCGCCGAAGCGCGTGAAGTCCTCGATCGCGCGCACCGGGTGGCCGGCCCCGACGCCAGTGCGCCGCGCCGCGCCGCGCTGACACTGGCCTTGGCGTATGTGTTGTTCTTCGAGTTGCGCCTCGAAGACGCGATCACGACCCTGGGGCAGGCGCGCGACCTCGCCGCCGCCGCGCACAGCACCGACCTCGAAGCCGAATGCGACGCGACGCTGGCGCTGTTTCATACCCGCACCGGCCGCATGCACGACACGGTGAGCCTGGCGCGGCAAGCGCTCGCGCGCGCCTCCGACCACGCCCATGCGGTGCATTACCGCGCCCATCTCGCGCTGGCGACGGTGATGCAGGTTGCCGGCCTGCCCGAAGCGTTCGCCGAATACCGCGCGGCACGCGAATCGGCGCGTCGCATCCAAGACGAATTCGCGGTCGCAGCCGCCTTTCATCGCATGGCGATCGCACAGGCCATCGACGCCCGCCAGCAATTCGAAGCCGGCCGTCTGCGCGCCGAAGATGCGCGCCAAGCCATCGTCGGCCTGCAATCGAGCATGGAAATGACCGCCACCCTCGCGCCGGCGGCCACCAAAGTGGTGGACGGCCTCACGCTCGCGCAGTTGTATCTGATGACCGGCGCCTATGGCCATGCCGAAGCCTTGTATGCCGAACTGCTGCCCTGCGCGCGTGCCGAAAAGCATGGTGCCATCATGGCGCACGCCTTCGCCGAGTACGCCTTGTTGCGCGCCCAGGCCGGCGACCCGGTGCAGGCGCGCGCGCTGCTCGATGAAGCGTTGGCTTTCGAGCGCAGCGAAAACGATCCGTTGACCAACGGCATTCTTTACCGCGCCGTCGCCCGCACCTATCAGGTACTCGGCAACGCCGCCGACAGCGCGCGTTACGACACCCTGGCCCAAACGGCCTGGAACGACTTCAGCACCAAGCAGGCGCATTGGCGCGCCTTGCTGACCACGCAAGACGGGGTTTGATATGCAATGGGAAGTGGTGATCGGCCTCGAGACGCATGCCCAGCTCTCGACGCACAGCAAGATCTTCTCGGGCGCGAGCACGGCCTTCGGCGCCGCGCCCAACACCCAGGCCAGCGTGGTGGACCTCGCGCTGCCCGGCGTGCTGCCGGTGCTCAATGAAGGCGCGGTCGAACGCGCGATCCGCTTCGGCCTCGCGGTCGGCGCGACCATCGCGCCGCGCAGCATCTTCGCGCGCAAAAATTACTTCTATCCAGATCTGCCCAAGGGCTATCAGATCAGCCAGTACGAAATCCCGGTCGTGCAAGGCGGCTCGCTGACTTGCGTGGTGCCGCTGAAAAACGGCGCGACCGCGCTCAAGACCGTGCACCTGACCCGCGCGCATCTGGAAGAAGACGCCGGCAAATCGCTGCACGAGGATTACAGCGGCATGTCGGGCATCGACCTCAACCGCGCCGGCACGCCTTTGCTCGAAATCGTGACCGAGCCCGACATGCGCTCCTCGGCCGAAGCGGTTGCCTATGCCAAAGCGCTGCATGCGCTCGTGGTCTGGCTGGGCATTTGCGACGGCAACATGCAAGAAGGCTCGTTTCGTTGCGACGCCAATGTCTCGGTGCGCCCGGTCGGCCAGACCGAATTCGGCACGCGTTGCGAGATCAAGAACCTCAACAGCTTCAAGTTCCTCGAAAAAGCCATCGATCACGAAGTGCGGCGCCAGATCGAATTGATCGAGGACGGCGGCAAGGTGGTGCAGGAAACCCGGCTCTACGACCCCGACCGCGACGAAACCCGCCCGATGCGCAGCAAGGAAGACGCGATGGACTATCGCTACTTCCCCGACCCCGATCTGCTGCCGCTCGAGATCTCGCCCGACTGGATCGCGCGGGTGCAAACGCAAATGCCCGAATTGCCGGCCGCGATGCGCGAGCGCTTCGTGCGCGACTTTGGCCTGAGTGATTACGACGCCCAGACCCTGACCGCGAGCAAACCGCTGGCCGCGTATTTCGAGGCGGTTGCGAAAAACGTCGCCGACAAGAAGGCGGCTGCCAATTGGGTGATGGGTGAAGTCTCGGCCGCGCTCAACGAAGCCGACGTCGAGATCGACCAGGCGCCGGTCTCGGCCGCGCAACTGGCCGGCCTGATCGCGCGCGTGCTCGACGGCACCATCAACCTCAAGACCGGCAAGGAAGTCTTCGCCGCGCTCTGGAAGGGCGAAGGCGCGAGTGCCGACGCGATCATCGACGCGCGCGGCCTCAAGCAGATCAGCGATGCGGGCGCGATCGAAAAACTCATCGACGACGTGCTGGCCGCCAATCCGAAGCCGGTCGCGGAATTCAAGGCCGGCAACGAGAAGGCCTTCAATTCGCTGGTCGGTCAGGCGATGAAGGCGACCAAGGGCAAGGCCAATCCGGCCCAGGTCAACGAGATTTTGCGCCGCAAGCTCGCAGGCTGAAGATCGCGCCGCCAAGAAAAGCCCTCGGACGCCAACGCCTCCGAGGGCTTCTTGTTTGTGCAGCCGCGCTTCTTACGGCCAGGCGGGATGCTTGACCGGCCAGGCCCAGGCTTCGCGGGTGGCGCCGTTGATGGTGTAGCCGTTGACCGATCCGAACCATTTGCGCACCAGTTGCGCGGCATCGCCGCCGCCGGTGATCTCGGCCATGCCGGCATCGAGCGCATTGAGCAATGCGGTGTCGGACTTGCGCAGCATGACCGCGTAAGGTTCGATCGACAGGAAGGAGCCGGTGCGCGTCAACTTCTTGTCGAGTTTGGCGGCCGCAATGGCCCCAGCAAGCAACACATCATCGGCCACGAAGGCATCGGCCTGCCCGCCCGCCACCGCTTGCACCCCGGCGTCATTGGTTGCCACCTCGACGATCGAGAAGTTCACGCCGCTGAGCGCGAGCACTTCCTTGCGCTGCGCGAGCAAGGATTTGGCGGTGGCGCCGGTCACGACGGCGACTTTTTTGAGGTTCAGATCGGCATAGTCGGAAAATCCGTCACCCTGGCGCTTGGCCATGCGCACGCCGGTCACGAAGAACGGGAACGAGAAGGCGAATTCCTGTTCGCGCTTGACCGTATGCGTGGTCGTCCCGCATTCCATGTCGATTTTGCCGTTGCGCAGGAATTCCTCGCGCGACTTGGAATTGACCGCGATGTAATCGGCCGTGACCTTGCGCTTGAGCTTGCGCTCGATGCTCGCCACCAGCCGCGAACAGATGTCGACGCTATAGCCGCGCGGGTTGTTGTTGACGAATTCCGAGAATGGCGGCGCCGCCTCGCGTATGCCGACATTGATCCGGCCGGTCTGCTCGATGCGCGACCAGGTCGGGTCGCTCGCCTGAGCGCCCGCCGTCTGCATGCCCGCCATCGCGACCACGGCCGCACCCATCCAACTCGACCACCGCTGTCTCATGCCCACTTCCTCTTTCACTAGCCCGGCCGAGGCGCCGGCATGCCATGGAATTGCCACGGCTACGCGGCCGTCTCCTCGCTGGCCAGCGCAGTCGCTCCGGGTGCTGCCGCTTCGGTGAGGCTCGGGACCGCCGCCCTGTGGGTGAGGGCGGGCGCCGGCTTGGATTGACTGCGTTCGGAGGTGACGAACATCCAGGTCGCCACGATCACCATGCCTGCGGCGATCGCATCCTGCACACGCAATGCCTCGTGGGCGATGATCAATCCGCCGGCACACGAGAACAGCACCGAAAAGGCGTTCATTAAAGCGACCCCACGCCCGATGCCATTGCGCATGATCAATCGAATCTGCAAAGGCAGCATACAGAGTTGGCCGGCGAACCACAGTGTGAACCAGGGCGCACCAATCGCATCCCAAAATGCACCGTACTCGCGCAGCGACATGCGGGCATAGATGTCGAGCGCCGAGAACAGCAGTTGCACGAAGGCGATATAGGCGAGATCGCGCGGTTTGACCTTCATGCGATCCCCCGGAAGATGATCGCAGCGATGATGAGACGCACCGCGGTCCATTCGCGCCGGGTCAGACCTTCACCGTGCATGACCGCGACCAACGACGACATCGATACGGCTGACGCCGCGAACATCGTGGCCGCCACGCCGACCTGGACATGGATCAGCGCGAACAAGCGGATCATCAGGCCGCCGAAACGCGCCGGGAGATAGCGCAACAGCCAATCACGCGCATGCGCGCCCCGGAACATCAGTTTGCCGTGGGTGCGCAACTGGGTACGCACGAAAGTATCAGCCAGGGTGATGAACACCTGGGCGATGAGAATGATCAGCAGCTCGAACATGCTGGCGTGCACTCCTATAGGGTGGGAACGTCGTCGAAACCGGCCCGGTATCGAGGGCGCCCATTCTCCCTGCGCGGAATGAAACTTCCGCAACACCGTCGCGCAAAAGCGCGACCCCTGTTCACGTCGCCCCGAATCTCCATCGACTGCGCGCGACATCGGCGTGTCATGCCGGTATAGCACGTAGCCAAGCCGTACACATTCGGAGCCGGATCGATCTGCGGCGCGGTCTTTTTCCTAGCGACCACGTCTGCGCAAATACACGGACCCCAATGTGCTACACCGTCGATTGGGTCTTCAACGGCCGCAAAACTGGTGATTTGGCGCTAGGTGAGTCACCTAGCGGTTGCCGAAAACAGCGCCTAGAAAACAAATGCGCGCGACCCCTTGAATTGCCGCGCGCCCATTCAAAAACGCATTTTTCGGAACAGCGCACACAGGTTCCGCGCCCTCAAGCACGCGGTGGTTGACGCCGATCAAGCTTCAAAGGAACAAGCCGCCATGGATGTGTGACATCCGCTTTCGCACAGCGCCGTCGAATGTGCTAGGCACTCATCGTGTATTCGGCTTCGCAGCCGCGTCGGTTGCGCCGCGCGCGGTGTCGGCGCCAGCCGCCAAGGGCGCTTGCGCGACCGCGCGCCGCAACTCGCGCAGTTTGGCTTTGATGACGGCGGCATGCGCCGGCCCCATGCGCACCAGGAGCTTTTGACCGGCCGACAAGGCTTCGAGCGCAGGATCGGCGTAGCGATACATGACCTCGGGCTGCACCAGCGCGATCGGGCCTTGCACCTCGGGCGCGGCGAGCAGATCGTCGATCGCCTCGACCAGGCGATCGTTGAAATAGCCGCGCGGATAGCCGAGGTCGACATACGCCTGCTGGAACAACGGATAGTTGCGCGCATACAGTGCGACCACCCGCTGCACATCGAGCTTGCGCACGATCTGAACCAAGGGCGCGTAGCGTTCGGCGTTGGCCGCCGCGATCGAGCGCTGCGCCTCGTCACCTTGGGTCACGAAGCTCCCGGGCGCCGATCGCACCGGACGCAGCTGCGCCGACATGCGTGCGCGCGGCAGGTTATCGACCGTCGCGACGATTCTGCGCACCAGGTTGTCGGTGACGAACCAATCGGCGTAAGCACGATCGCCGATCAGATCGACCAGGGCCGCGCGCATCGACGAATCGCTCATCGCCAGGCTGGGCAAGGACGGCGCCGGTTCGCCCACGAGCGGATGGCGCACCTCGGGTTCGACCGGCGCCGGTTGCGCGACCGGCGCGGAGCCTGGCGCGGCACCGATCGGCGCCGGCGTCGCAATCGGCGGCACCAGCGGTGCGCCGCGCAACCACTTATAGCCGAAATAGCCCGCGCCGCCGCCCAACACCGCGACCGCACCGACGGCCGCGATCCACCCCACGCTTCGATTCATGGTTTCGCCCTTCACGGCGCCTGCCGCGCCATCGCTCGTTGCCAAGGGGGCATTGTGCTGCCGGGCCGGCGGCGATCGCGCCCACGCGCGGCGCGAGGATGTAAGCGCATGTCGAGGTGCCGGCCGTGGCCGCCCGGCAACTACATCGCCAGCCCGAACAGATCGGCGATCACATGCGCGCAAACGGCGGGCCACAAGCGGCGGGTGCGCCAGTAAAAGATCCCGAGCGTGATCCCGAACAAGGCCGCGGCGACCGCGCCATGCGGCCCTTGATACACGTGATACAGGACCCGCAGCAAGACCGTGCAGCCGATGGCGAAACTCGCACCACCGCGCGCCAGCAAGGGCGTGAGGATGCCGAGCAAGAAGAATTCTTCGTAGAAGCCGTTGACGATCGCGACGGCGACGATCGCGGGGATCGAAAATTGCGCCTGCGCCATCAAGACATCGATGGGCTCCGGCCCGGCGTCGCCGCCCAGGCGTTGCCCGACCCAGACCGCCAATGCGACCGCGCCATACAACAAGGCGCCGAGCGCGGTGTCGGGCGCCGTCGGGCGCGGCAAAAACGCGCGCAACTGGTAACCGCGCACATGCAGAAAGCTCAAGGCGAGCGCGCCCAGCACGCATTCCTGCAGGATCAGGATGAACAAGGAGGCGTCGGTGGCGATGTCGGTCGGCCCCGGCCCGGCGCCCGACAGCACCTGGGTCAGCGATTCGGCCACGAACATGCCGAAGCAGACCAAGACCACGACCGCCGCGTCGAGGTAGCGTGCGCGTACCGGATCTGGCGTCATGCCTGCCTATGCCGACGCCACGCCCAGGCATGGCGCCAGACCAGCAGCGCGCAGGCCGCGCTCATGAACGGCAGCCAGACCCAGCGCAATTCCGATTGCATGACCGCGAGTCCGCGCGGCCCGAAAAAGCGCTCGAGACTCAAGGTCGAGACGCGGATCATCTGCCAGGGAGCGAAATAGCGCGCGTCCGACCACGGCCAGAAGAATGCGATGCCCTGGCCGCCGGTGGTGAAGGCATCGAGCACGCCGTGCGAGGCCATGGCCACGAACAACACCGCCCAAGCGCGCCGAAAACCGCAGCCATACCATCGCCATAGGCAAGCGCCGAGCGAAGCCACCAGGGCCGCGGCGAGCAAGGAATGACTGAAGCCGCGATGCCCGAATTCATCGGCATAGGCGATGCCCAGCCGAAACGCGATCACATCGAGGTCGGGCAGGATCGAGACCCCGATCGCCACCGCCAACAGGCGCGGTGGCACGGCTTTGCGGCCGAGGCCGACTGCAAGCGCGATCGGCACTGCGGGATGGGTGAAGATGGTGGGCATGACGTCTGGCGAGGGACCGGGGCGGCAAGACTACCGCAGGCGCGCCGGACCATGCCGGTCATTGGGTAACGATCTCCGTGTCGGGCCGCGCGACGAATCTGACCCGGTCGAGCCGGCGCCCGTTCCAGACGAAATAAGACACGCCGCGCAGCTTGGACTCTTCGTTGATCGCGCCGATCACGATGAGCAAGCGGCTGTCGAGGCGAAAGCGCACGGCCTCGGCGCCGTCGGCGAAGATCGCATCGTCCGTGTTGTAGACCACGTTCGACTGGAAGTTCTCGGGATGGAAGACCCGGCCGCTGCGCGCATCGACGATCGCATAGCCCGCGCATCCGGAGCCGCAACCCCAGCTCACGATCGTGTAATGGCCCGCGAAATTCGGCCCTTCGGCCGCACCCCGGCGCAGCATGGTCCGGAACAGGCGCGATCGCGGCTCGCTGCGCACATCGGGGACCGCAGGCTGGCCCCGCCAGACCGGGGTGGCCGGGTAATCGGCGAAACGCGGCGCGTCGGCCGGCAGATCGGCGGCGCGGATGGTGGCCGGATCTTCGTCCTCCAACGGCAGCGTCGCGGCGGGCGCCGAGGCGGGCGCGGCGCCGGTCGGGGCCTGGGCGCGCGCCAGACAAGAGGTGCTCAACAACCAGGCGGCGCAGAGCGCCGACAGACATCGCCAGTTTTTCATCACGGCCATTCCGGGTTCAGCGTGGACTCGCGATCGGGGGTGTTGAGCCCGATCAGGGACAATCGGCCGGCGCATTGCGGCCGGGGTCCTGGCAGGCCGTCCAGACGGCATCGGCGACGGTGGGCCATAACCGATACCGGTCCTGGCCGACCCGCAGCACCACGCGCCCCGGCGCGCTGCGCACCTGTTCAAGAAGGTCGGCTTCCAGCGCCGGGCTCAGCGCGATCATGCCTTCGTCATCGGCGCGGCCCGCCGCCAAGGCGGTGTCGATCGCCTCGGGCAGGTAAAAGCGGTCTTGGGTCAGGAACTCGGCCTTGAACAGATCGAACCGCCAATCCGGCCGGTCTTCGGGCGCCGCGTTCGGAGCGCCGATCTGGATGGCGATCGCATCGTCGAGGACCAATTCGTCCGCCCGCCAAGCGTCGCGGCCGTCTTCGGGCCGGGCCAGCCGCGCCGCGCCGGCGCCTTCGGTGTATTGATATCGGTGCACGACGCCGCCCTGGGCATCATAGGTATCGACGAATCGCGTCGGCAACAGCGCCAAGGTCCGAGCGTCCATGACACCGCCGTGGTGCAGACGCCGCAGCAGCCGTCCGTCGTCGGCGTTGACGTAGCGCGCCTGGGCGTCGGACCAAGACGCCTGGGCGCAATCGCCCGCCACGCCGTCCAGTTGGCCGGCCGGATATCCGTGCGCGTCATAGCGATAACAGACTTGCGATGGCCGGTCCCAGACGCCCGGCTCACCGACGTCGCGCCAGAAATGTTCGATCACGCGCGCCAGCCGGCCTTGCGCGCCGTAATCGAATTCCGCCACGCGCGCGACCGCGGCCTGGGGCGCGCGACCGCCGGCCCCCTGCACGACGGCCAGCGACTCGATACGGCACAGGCGACGGCTGCCGTCGCGTTGGCGCTCGAAATACAGGCGCGTGGACGGCTGATCGCGCGCGACCGACAACGACGACGACACCGCATACGCCGCCCAATCGACCTGGGTCTGCCAGATCGGTTCGAGTTCGATGCGATTGCCGCGCTGGACGAACCGGGGAAATCCGCTCGGCGCCGCTACGCGGCGGCCATCGAGACCCAGACGATGGACGCCGATCAACTCGTCGGCATCGCCGCGTACCGCCACGACTTCCAGTCCGGCGGGCGGGCGTTTGGGGCCGACCACAGGGCAGGCCGCCTGCGCGGCGCAGCCACCCAGCACCACGCCGATGACGAAGACCAGGCGGATCTGGCTTGCGATCATGCGCTTCCTCGCTTCATTGGTATTGCGTCTGATCGACGCATTGGAGCACCGCGACGAACTCGGCACTGATGCCGCCGAGCCGCAGCGCCGGCCGCCGATCCTCGAAGACCAGGAAGGGATAGGCTTTGCGTTCGAAAGTGCCGGACGGCGGCAGATGGTAGGTGTCGAAGACGCCGGGGCCGAAGCACCGATCATCGATCGCATCGCTGCTGTCGATATGCATATACCAGACGCTCAGGCCCGGGGGGAAAGGGCTTTGCGCCTCTTCGGGGTAGTCGCCCCCCGCGCCGGCCGGCAATGAACGCCGCAATTGGCCAAGCAGCAATGGGGCGGCGCCAACGAAGATGATCTCGCCGCCGCGCGAATAATCGGGCTCGCCGGTGCCGAAGATCTGCTGCACATTGCGGACCGCGCGCGAATCCGGGACGAGGGTGCGATGAAAGATCGCCGCGACTTCATCGGTGGATTGCGCGCCGCCGCGGGCGAGCCGCTGACGGTATTGCTGTAGGTCGGCTTCGAATTGCGTCAGCCAGGCGCGATAGCGCTCACCCTGTTTGACGCGATCGAAACCGGATTGGGCCTGAGCGCTCAGACTGGCCAAGGCCAGCACCCAAACGCAAGCGCCCAGGCGGCAGCTACGCAGTACATTGGACATCGACGCTCCCGATCAACGGCGCCGCGCGCGCCGGCACGGATCGCCGGTCGCGGCCGGACGCCGCCGTGTGGATTTGTCGTCATTGTGCCGGGCCGTCGCGTGGATCGCCCGGCAATGCGCGGCTGCTGAGCGCTTTCGCGTCAGAGATAAAGACCGTCGTCGAATTCCCCGATGGGCATGGAAGCTCCGTGCTGCTCTTATCGAAACGCCGCGCAGCTTATCGAGCGCGCCGGGCACCCGGTATCCCACGATCATGCGCACCGGAATCCGTCACGCGAACGCGTGACAAGCCCACCGGCTCAATCGCCATCGAGCGGTTCGGCGCGCAAGGGACATTGCAGCCAGAGTACATCGTGCCAGCGCCCGAATTTGCGGCCGACTGCCCGGAACACGCCGATCGGCTCGAACCCGGCGGCGCGATGCAAGGCGACGCTCGCTGGGTTGGGTTGGGCCACGCCCGCAAAGGCATTGCAATAGCCGCGTTCGGCCAGTTGCGGCAACAGTTCGCCATACAAGCGCCGGCCGAGTCCCCGACGGTGATGGGTCGGCGCGAGATAGACCGAGACCTCGCACGAATAACGATAGGCGGCGCGTTCGCGATGTTGCGATCCGTAGGCGTATCCGACACAGCGCCCGGCGTCCTCGGCCACCAGCCATTGCCATTGGCGCAATGCCTTGTCGATGCGCTGCCGGAACACCTCGACCGCGGGCGGAGTGGTCTCGAACGACACGGTGGTGTGTTCGACGAAGGGCGTATAGATCGCGAGCAAGGACTCGGCGTCGTCGGGACTGGCGGGGCGGATGTGCATGATGGGTGTCGGTAAGGATCGATGGCCTCAGGGCCGCGGCGCGCGTCGGATCACGGCGGGGGCGATCGGCTTGGTCGCCAGAACCAGGATCGCACACCAGACCGCACCGGCCCGGCGCCAGGTCAGTCGAGGTCGTCGAAGCTCCATGGCTCGCACCAGCGGTTGAACGCCGCCGCGTCGGCGGAGGCCAGAAACAGGCCGGGATCGAGACGGCCTTGCGCATCGTGCAGATACCAGACCAATACCTGGTCGGCGACCACGAAGATGCGCAGCCCGGCCATCTCGACGACGCGCCGGCCGCCCATTTGCGCCACCAGCGCATCGGCCGCTTCGGCGGTCGCGATCTGGGCATCGGCGCGCATGCCGCAATAGGCATAACCGCCCTGGGCCATCTGGTAGTAAAGCAGCACGCGCAGGAATTCGGCCAGATCGACGTCTTCGGCTTCCCACGGGCCGCCGTGTGGATCGCCGGCCTGATACACGCGCCCATCGGCATCGGCCGCCCAATGGCAGACGCCTTGATTCTCTTCGAGGAAGACCAGCTTGCCGTCGCTGAGCCACCACTCGTCGGGCGCGGCAAAGCGCTGGAACCCGTGCATGAATTGCGGCACCCGCCCGACCGCCAGATGGAACTCGCGCAAGGCCGGCGGCAAAGAAAAGCCGAGCGCGCGCCCGGCCGCTTCGCATTGCGCCGGCGTTGCGCCGTCGGCCGGCACCAGGGCCCGGCCCAACAACCAGGCGGCGCGTTCGGCCAGCGACGCCGGTGCCGTCATGCGCAGGCCCGCAGCGCCGCGAGATCGGCCGCGACGATGACCGGCAGATGACGGGTGATCTTTTCGATCGGCCAATCCCACCAGGCGATGGCTTCGAGTTCGGCGACGACCTCGGGCGCGAAGCGCGGCTTGATCGGCCGTGCCGGATTGCCGCCCACCACGGTATAGGCCGGCACATCGGACACCACCACCGAGCCCGACGCGACGATGGCGCCGTTGCCGATCTTGACGCCGGGCATGATGAGGCTGTCGTAGCCGAGCCAGACATCGTTGCCGACGATGGTGTCGCCCTTGTAAGGCAGATCGCCGGGCTGGGGCAGCACGCTTTCCCAGCCGCCGCGGAAGATCTGGAACGGAAAGGTCGAAAAGCCCGACAGCTTGTGGTTCGCGCCGTTCATGATGAAACGCACGCCGCGCGCCAAGGCGCAGAACTTGCCGATCACGAGCCGGTCGCCGACGAAAGGGTAGTGATACAGCACATTGCGCTCGAAATTCTCGGAGTCTTCCGGATCGTCGTAATAGGTGTAGTCGCCGATCACGATGTTCGGATTCTTCACCGTGTTCTTGATGAAACAGACCTGAGGAAAGCCCGGCATCGGGTGCTTGTTCGTGGGGCTGGGACCGTGCATCTGGGCTCCTTTGTTTTTTAAAACGTCGCTGCGAAATGAAGACCACCCAAAGCGCCCGCGCCTTCAAGGCCGGAAGAAGGGCACCGAAGCCATGAACGAAAAGCCGAAGAACAACCAGCACACGAAGAACAACAGGTTGCGCCGCGTCGCGACCTTCGCGCCGAGTTCGGTCTCCTGCACTTCCTTGAGGTCCCACAAGCGCGCCTTCTTGGTGTCGTCGGCCAGGTCTGACGCATGGATCTGTTGCGCGATCGCCTCGGCGATCTTCTTGAACGAGCGTTCGTCGCCGGTGCGCGCTTTCATCCGGTCGACGAACACCAGCAGCACGATCGCATAGGCCGCCCATTGAAAGGCCCCGTGGGCCACGCTCCAACAACCCAGCGTCGCCAACAGCAACCAGGTGCCTTGTTGCTTCAACAAGGACTGATAGGCACGGATGTGCTGCCGGAAATCCTCGATCGATTTACTCAGATCGGCATCGAGCGAAAGCAAGGTCGTCATGCGGTTCGTCTTCCAGAATGGGCCCGGAAGGCCAAGCATAGACAGACCCGGCCGCGCCCGGTGCGCCAGCGTGCGATTCAAGCAACTCCACCGGCCCGGCCGGCCGGTGGAATCGGGATGCGCTCAGCCGACGCTGGCCGCGTGATCGTCGGCCGGCGCCGCCCCGCGCGACGCCCCCGGCCGGCGCGCATGACGCGCGCGCCAGGCCGCCAGCAAGGCGCGCACTTCCGGATCGGGCCGCGCGGGCAATTTCCAGTATTGCGAGCAATCGGGCTTGCGCGCCAGCAACTGGTGGTTGACGAGTTCGCGCCGCAGCGTCACATGGTCGCCGAACGCATTCGCACCGCGCAGGATCGCGTTGACCTCGCGTTCGGTATACAAGCGCTTGGCCTCGAAGCGCATCCACAAGGCCCACATCGCCATGCGCTGAACCGTGAACTTGGTCGGCCAACGCAACAGCCGGCCCTTCGCATCGAATTGCGCGAGTGTACGTTTGGCGTTCTCCGATAACGCCGGCGCCGGCGCCGACCCACCGTCGGCCGCCGTTGGTGCGACCGGGACGGAATCGTCGACCGGCGCCGACCCGGCCGCCTTCAAGGCCTGCAGATTGCGAAATCCCGCCGCCCGCGCGATCAGGTTCTGCAATTGCACATGACCGGGCGGCGCCGTCTGCTCGGCCAGGGCGCGCGACAGACTGCGGGTGAATGAAGAAAGGTCGCGAACGACCAGGGAAGTGGCTTGACGTGCCATGCGAGCTGCTCCTGACATGGGCAACTGCTCGGGATGCATCGCGTACGCAAACACGACGCCGGTGGCCGCCGACTTGCCGGAACCCTCAGCAGCTGCCGCAGGAAAGCGCGCAATTCGCTGTCATGAGTGACCGAAGAAAGGCAGGTTTAGCTCGCGGAAGCCCGCGCGGCGACGCCTTGGTGAACTGCCGACCGGGGCCCAGTGTAGCGCGAGTGGAATTCCTGGGCACAGCCCAATAGATCCACCCAGCAGCGCATTTCAGGTTGGCGCGCCATATCGCGCCGTCAATACGGTCCGAGGAAACGGCTTCCATTGAAATGAATCATATGGGTCGGCGCATCCGCGATCCACACCTCTGACTCCCAGGCAATGACGTCCAAGTACTGAAGGAATGCCTTGCGGTTTGCGAACGCAGAGATATAGACGAGGCCTGCTTTACAGCTCTTGAAGAGCTCGGCAAGCTCGATGCGACGCTTCGAATCAACAGGCCCATGACTAGTAACCGATTCGATTAACAAGAGCCAGTTCTTATCCCGACGATAGATAGCCACATCTGGCAACTTCCCATGGCTATCGAGTGCAACGCCAAGCTCGGCAAATAGCGCCTTATGAAAGAAACCGTACTTGTCCCCGGTATCACCCACATACGCGAGCTCGCCTCCCGGCGCGAAGCGAGGACCGAATTTCTCGACAATTTCACGGATCAACTTGGAGTGCTCACCGGGGGATAATGTGATCGTGCAACCGTCGTTGATTGTCACGGGCACCAGATGCATCTCGCGCACTCTGGCATATTGAGTTGCTAGGGTCTGGCGCTTTGATTTAAATGCCGCGAGGGCTTCCCCGTAATCCAGGCTCCCCACCAGACGTAGCACCATCAGAAGAGTCGGCTCAATTTGATAGACCGATTTAGGGCTATTGACCGGCCGATCCGGCTTATCGGGATTTTGCAGACAAATGCCCGCCTGCATGAACTGATGCATCGACTGGCGCCGGAACGTTTCCCTAGTATTCGGCGCATAAGCTGCACCGTAGTGCTTTTCTGCCCAACCCATGATCGGCGTGATCCCGATAAGCGGCGATTTCGCATCGCTCCACCGTTTCATTGGGGTCACGTCGACCAGCGCCAACAAGCATAGCGCAGTCCGCTCGTTGCGCTGAGCAAAGGGCATCTCAAGATCGGTTAAGACCTGGAGTGCTTCTTTTAGTTTTCGGCGTTTACTCATTCGGTCAATAGCCTGTCGACCTCTTCCTGCGTCAGGCCGAGCCGATAGCCCCGGCCGAGCTCGCATAGCCTTTCCAGGCTCGGATACCTCATATTGCGTAGATCCGTCGCATTTACCTGCGTATGGCCGGAGAAAACGCGGAAGTAGTTATCAACCATCGAGGTGTTCAGAAAAAGAGTGAGCCCTTTTGCGACATCAAGAGGTAGCCCACGCTTGCGCACATGGAATACGTTCCAGTGATTCTCGAATCCAATTAGTTCGCTCTTTAAATCGTCTGGAGTAACGAGATACGCCACGACACGTCTGCGCTCCTCTTTCGCCGAAAACCTTCTAACGACGACATACACGCCACTGGGCATGAGCCATTTATCCACTTCGGGACTTCGAACAAGGGCATTTGGTTTCTTGTGCTCCTTCGGCCACTCTAAACCGACCTTAGAGAAGTGATGCGGATACACACAAGGAACCGTGCCCGGCCGTGGCTCGCGACTCCACCACGCCTTGAGTCGAAAGTCCACAACCGGCCCAGTGCAAATTTCCAAGCCAAGGTCCTTCAGTTCAAATCTAAAGAGCTCCGCGAACGTCTTATCGATTTCTTCTTCCTTGGGTATTCGGATAAATCGCTCTTTGTCGTTCGGATCGACGATCGCATCGAATGGCACCACGCGGTGCTCCACGCCGGCGAGCGACGCGTCTTCTGAAAACGAAAGAGTCACGTCGCTCTGGGCGCCATCGCGGGTGAGCTTCAGGATGATGTTCTCCTGAAGGACGCCATCATCTTTGAACGCGTGTGATCTTGACTCGAAGACGTGAATGGCATCAACCGAACACTTGGCAAGCATCAGATTGCGAAATGGCCTGTAATAGGGTCCATTGCAGAACGACCTTGGAACAATTACGACGATTTCACCTCCATGCGCCATCTGCATGATGGTCAGCGCGAGGAACGCGGTATAAAGGTTGACCGTTTCCAAGCCCACTTGTCGACAGGCCAAACGATGAACCGAATCGTTACCAATCTTCTTGTAGGGCGGATTCAGGATCGCATGCGTGAAGCGAGTCCCAAGATCAAATTGAATCCGATCGACCGAATCGAGAATGAAATCTCGTTCATGCAACTCAGTCACCCCCTCCAATGCGGCAAGGTTCTTCCGTAGATAGCCCGCCATGACTGGGTCGAGCTCCCAAGCCTCAACACGCTTAAGCTCTAGTACCTTGCTCGCCGCTAGCGTCAGTGATCCGATGCCTGCGCCCGCATCGAGCAACACCGCGCCCTCTCGACGCAGAAACATATTCGCCATGAATTCGGCAATCTTAAACGGCGTCATAAATTGACCAAGTGGGCCCTTTTTTTTCGGGTCCAGCTTGGTGTTCGCTTCATGCCTTAGCGAGTCAATCACCGCCTCATTCACGATCTGCCTTTCGATTGGTGCTTCGGTTCGGGTGTCTCCTCGGGAAATCCCGTTGCGGGATGTAGTGCTTTGTAAGCGCAACCTGCGTGCCGAGTACGCCGAATGCACCTGAAAGCCAGCACTGTACGCATGGCGAAACTCATGCGCCAGCCATCCTTACGCGACGGACACAACGAAAATCATCGCCATGAGCACGCCGCTCAAGCCGAGCGATTGCAGCAAGGACGATGGCGCGCCCGACGAGCGCGACGAATTGCGGCAGAAAATCCAGAAAGTAGATCGTGAGCTTGGGGTTGAGGATGTTGATCTGGAACGCCTTGACGACGAGGCCAAGTACCGTGGCCAGCAAATGCGGCACGATGCCCAGCGTGCAGCCCACCGCCGCGAAGAAGCTCGCGCTGCGCCCGTGGGCCAGCGCCATCGATACGGTGAACACCACGCCAGTGCCGGGGATGAGCACGACGATCAACGAAGTGAGCAAGAACTGGGTGGTGAACATGATGCGGCGTCTCGTGGCGAACCCTGCGAACGACCGAAGCGCGGTCAGACCTTCTTGACGAATTCCGACTTCAATTGCATCGCGCCGAAGCCTTCGATCTTGCAATCGATGTCATGGTCTCCTTCTATCAGGCGGATGTTCTTGACCTTGGTGCCGACCTTCACGACCGAGGACGCGCCCTTGACCTTCAGATCCTTGATCACCGTGACCGAATCACCGTCCTGGAGTTCATTGCCGACCGCGTCTTTCCAGATGCGCTTTTCGTCGGCGCTCTCGGCCGCGCCGGCGCGCCATTCATGGCCGCATTCCGGACAAACCAACTGGCCGCCGTCCTCATAGGTATAGGCGGAACTGCATTGGGGGCAGGCTGGCAGGCTCATCAACAATCTTCCTCGTCCACTGGAATGCCGTGTGTTCGTTGCATGGCTCGCATTCCAATTCAATCCCATCGGGGCGTTTCCACCCCCAAGCCAATGGCCGCGCCTTGAAACTCGTCATCCTTCTCAACGGGAATCATCAGCTGCGGGGCGATTTCCGCCGGCAGAGTTCAGGGCCAGCCCCATCTTATCAATGCGGCCCGCGAACAAGCGCATACCTAAGCCCTAAGCCGCCCGCCGTTGCGCCTCCAAAAACGCAAACACCCGCTCATCCCCACAAAACGCCACATTGAACCGCAGCCAGTCGGTCGGCCGCATGTCGACGAGAAACAAGTGCCCCGGTCCGAGCATGATGCCGGCCTCGGTGGCGCGATTGGACAGCTCGGCGCTGTCGGCAAAGTCCGGGTGCCGCGCCCAGAGGTACATACCGGCCTTGGATTCGCAAAACAGCTCGAACCCGGTATCGACCAGACGTTGCGCCACCGTCTGTTGGGCGCTCGCGAGCCGATCGCGGATCGACTTCAGGTGCCGCCGCCAGCGCCCTTCGGTCAAGGCGCTGTACACCAGGCGCTCGCCGAGTTCGGGTGAAGTCAGCCCCGAGAGCATCTTGAGCTGCGCGAGTTCTTCGACCAGTTCCGGATTGGCCAGCACATAGCCCACGCGGATGTTGGGCGAGATGGTCTTGGAATAACTGTTGATGTAGACGACGCGGTTGATCTGGTCGAGGCTCGCGAGCGAAGGCCGCGGGTCGGGGTCGAGGTCGGCGTAGATGTCGTTCTCGACGATGGTGATGTCGTGCTTTTCGGCCAGTTGCAGCACGCGATGCAGATGCGACAGATGCGCCGAGGCGCCGGTCGGGCTTTGCAGCCGCGGCTGGGTGAAGAAGACCTTGGGCTGGTGTTCGACGATGGCCGCTTCGAGCGCGGCGAGGTCGTAACCCATGGGGGTGCGCGGCGCGGGGATGAGTTTGGCGCCCAGAAAGCGCAGCATGAACAGCAGGTTGGCGTAGCCGGGTTCATCGACGAGCACCGGGTCGCCGGCGCGCACCAGGCGGCGCGCGGCCAGATCGAGCGCCTGACTCGACCCTTGCGTGAGCAGCACCTGGTCGACCGGGACCGCGATCTCCTGCTCGGTCAGGTGCTCGCAAATCAGGCGGCGCAGATCGGCATAGCCCTTGGGGCTGCCGTACCCACCGAGCGTCGCGTGCTCGGTCGCGAGTTGGCGCATGGCGCGGCGCATGCCGTCCTCGAACAACCAGTCGTCGGGCAGCCAGCCGCAGCCGGGCTTCATTTCGAGATCGCGGTTCTCGAAGATCTTGCGCAAATACCACATGGTGTCGAAGCCGCGCAGCGCCGCCGGTTGCGCCGTCGCGTCGGCATCGATCTGCGGCCGGCGCTTGACGAAAAAGCCCTGGTTCGGCCGCGACACCAGCAGCCCTTGCGCGACCAGGCGGTCGTAGGCTTCGACCACGGTGAACACGCTGACCTGATGCGATTGCGCGAACTGGCGCACCGAGGGCACCTTGGCGCCGGGGCGCAAGGATTGGTCTTCGATCAGATGACGGAAACCATCGACGATCTGGACGACGAGCGGGGTCGAGGATTGCGGACTTAGGGTAAACACGATGTGTACTGGTCGGTCGCCCTGCACAGGGTGCGGGTGTGCGGGCCTGGGTGTACATGGTAGCGCGTGCCTACGCTGCCTACAGTGCGCCCTCCACCAACTATTGCGCTCTGGAGGCCACCATGCATCGCGATCCCAACGTCAAACTCGACAACGCCACCTTGATGGCGCGCCGCCAGGCTGCGCTGCCGCGTGGGGTCGGGCAGGCGCAACCGGTGTTCGTCGAGCGTGCAAGCAACGCCGAAGTCTGGGACGTGGAAGGTCGCCGCTACATCGATTTCGCGGGCGGCATCGCGGTGCTCAACACCGGCCACAGCCATCCCAAGATCGTCGCCGCGGTGCAAGAACAAGTCGCGCGCTTCACCCATACCTGCTTCCAGGTGCTGGCTTATGAGCCGTATGTGGAGTTGTGCGAGCGCCTGAATGCCCTGGCCCCGGGCCAGTTCGCCAAGAAGAGCTTCCTGATGACGACCGGCGCCGAAGCGGTCGAAAACGCGGTCAAGATCGCGCGCGCCTACACCAAGCGCTCGGGCATCATCGCCTTCGGCGGCAGCTTCCATGGCCGCACCATGATGACCATGGCCCTGACCGGCAAGGTCGCGCCGTACAAGATCGGCTTCGGTCCCTTCCCGGGCGAGGTCTATCACGCCAAGTACCCCAATGCGCTGCATGGCGTGAGCATCGATGATTCGATCGCCTCGATCGAAGCGCTGTTCAAGTACGACATCGAGGCCGAGCGCGTCGCCGCGATCATTCTCGAACCGGTGCAAGGCGAAGGCGGCTTCTACACCGCGCCGCCCGAATTCGCGCAACGCCTGCGCGCGCTGTGCGACAAACACGGCATCTTGCTGATCGCCGACGAAGTGCAAACCGGTGCCGGCCGTACCGGCACCTGGCTGGCCTGCGAACGCTGGGGCGTCGCGCCCGACATCATCACCATGGCCAAGTCGATCGGCGGCGGTTACCCGATCTCGGCCATCATCGGCCGCGCCGAAGTGATGGATGCGCCTGGCCCCGGCGGCCTGGGCGGCACCTATTCGGGCAACGCGATCTCGTGCACGGCCGCGCTCGCGGTGCTCGATGTGTTCGAAGAAGAAAAGCTGCTCGCGCGCAGCCTGGCGCTGGGCGAACGTCTGATCGCCGGCCTCAAGAAGATCGCCGCCAAGCATCGTGCGATCGGCGATGTGCGCGGCCAGGGCGCGATGGTGGCCTTCGAATTGTTCGAAGGCGGCGATCTCGCCAAGCCCGCGGCCGAACTGACCAAGCAGATCGTCGCCGAAGCGGCCAAGCGCGGCCTCATCTTGTTGTCGTGCGGTACCTTCGCGAATGTGATCCGCGTGCTGGTGCCGCTGACCGCGGGCGACGCCGTGATCGACGAAGGCCTGGCCATCATCGACGCGTGCTTCGCGCAACTCGCCTGATCGCACACGACAACAAGACCAAGGAGACTGCATTGCTCAAGCCCGTAGCCAAGTTCCACTGGGAAGACCCGCTGCTGCTCGACACCCAATTGGGCGAAGACGAGCGCATGGTCCGCGAAGCCGCCGCCGCGTATGCGCAAGACAAACTTGCGCCGCGCGTGACCGAGGCTTTCCGACACGAGAAGACCGATGCCGCCATCTTTCGCGAGATGGGCGAGATCGGTCTGCTCGGGCCGACCATTCCCGCGCAATACGGCGGCCCCGGCCTCAATTACGTGGCCTACGGTCTGATCGCGCGCGAAGTCGAGCGCGTGGACTCGGGCTACCGCTCGATGATGAGCGTGCAGTCTTCGCTGGTGATGGTGCCGATCTTCGAATTCGGCACCGAAGCGCAAAAACAGAAATACCTGCCCAAGCTCGCGACCGGCGAATGGATCGGCTGCTTCGGCCTCACCGAACCCAACCACGGCTCCGACCCGGGCTCGATGGCCACGCGCGCGCGCAAGGTCGCGGGCGGTTATTCGTTGTCGGGCTCGAAGATGTGGATCACCAATTCGCCGATCGCCGATGTGTTCGTGGTCTGGGCCAAGGACGATGAAGGCGCGATCCGCGGCTTCGTGCTCGAAAAAGGCTGGAAGGGGCTGTCGGCCCCCGCGATCCACGGCAAGGTGGGCTTGCGCGCGTCGATCACCGGCGAAATCGTGATGGACGAAGTCTTCGTGCCCGAAGAAAACGTCTTCCCCGAAGTGCGCGGCCTCAAGGGTCCGTTCACCTGCCTGAACAGCGCGCGTTACGGCATCGCCTGGGGCGCGCTCGGCGCGGCCGAAGATTGCTTGCATCGCGCGCGCCAGTACGTGCTCGACCGTCAGCAATTCGGCCGCCCGCTCGCTGCCAATCAGCTGATTCAGAAAAAGCTCGCCGACATGCTCACCGAAATCACCCTCGGTCTGCAAGGCTGCCTGCGCCTCGGGCGCATGAAGGACGAAGGCACGGCCGCGGTCGAAATCACTTCGATCATGAAGCGCAATTCCTGCGGCAAGTCGCTCGAAATCGCCCGCTTGGCGCGCGACATGATGGGTGGCAACGGCATCAGCGATGAATTCGGCGTGGCGCGCCATCTGGTCAACCTCGAAGTGGTCAACACCTACGAGGGCACGCACGACATCCATGCACTGATCCTCGGCCGCGCGATCACCGGCCTGCAAGCCTTTTCCTGACGCCGCCACCCGCCCGCGCCCGACGCCACCGCCATGTACATCCCAGCGCATTTCGACGAGCACAGCGGCGACGCCATCGGCGCCTTGCTCGACGCGCATCCGCTCGGAGCGCTGGTGGTGAACGGCCCGCGCGGGCTCGATGCCGATCATCTGCCCTTCCTGTATGACCGCGATGCGGGCGCGCACAGCTGTCTGCGCGCGCATGTCGCGCGGGCCAATCCGCTCTGGACCACGATCGCCGACGGTGCGCCGGTGCTCGTCATCTTTCGCGGTGCCGAGGCTTACCTCTCGCCGAACTGGTATCCGAGCAAGCCCGAAACCCATCGCCATGTGCCGACCTGGAACTACCAGGTCGTGCAAGTGCACGGGCGCTTGCGCATCCGCGACGACGAAAAATATGTGCGCCAAGTGGTGGCGCGCCTGACGCAAGCGCACGAAGCGCGCACCGGCGATGCGAAGCCCTGGAAGATGGGCGATGCGCCCGCCGATTACCTCGACGGACTGGTGCGCGCGATCGTCGGCATCGAAATCGAGATCGAACGCATCGAAGCGAAATCCAAGCTCGGCCAGAACCGCGAAGACCGCGACCGCCTGGGCGCGGCCGACCAATTGCAAGCGCGCGGCAACGCCGAACTTGCCACCGCCATGCGTGCCGCGGAATTGAAGCCATGAACGACCGCGCAGCGATCGACTCCTCCGCCGCACAAGCTGGCGCCGAGAACGCGGCATCGGCAATGTCGCAGGCCGCGCACGCCATGCCGCGCCCGCTGGCCGGCGTGCGCGTGCTCGATTTGTCGCGCGTGCTGGCCGGGCCCTGGGCCGGCCAATTGCTCGCCGATTACGGCGCCGATGTCATCAAGGTCGAGCGCCCGGGCGCCGGCGACGACACGCGCGCCTGGGGGCCGCCATGGTGGAACGCGGGCGAGCGCACCGAGTCGGCGTATTACCTGTGCGCCAACCGCGGCAAGCGTTCGATCGCGATCGACATCGCGACGCCCGACGGGCAGGAACTCGTGCGCACCCTCGCGCGCGAAGCCGATGTCGTGATCGAGAATTACCGCGTCGGCCAGCTCGCCAAATACGGGCTCGATTACGCGAGTCTCGCGCAGGTGAACCCGCGCCTCGTCTATTGCTCGATCACCGGTTTCGGCCAGAACGGCCCGTATGCGCAGCGTGCCGGCTATGACTTTGCAATCCAGGCCTATGGCGGCTTGATGAGCATCACCGGCGCGCCCGACGGCGAACCGCAGAAAGTCGGCGTCGCGGTGGTCGATTTGATGACCGGCGTGTATGCGGCCACCGCCTTGCTCGCCTGCCTGTACGAGGCGGCGCGCACCGGACGCGGCCGCCACATCGATGCGTCGCTGCTCGATGTGCAGGTCGCGATGCTTGCCAACCAGGCCTCCAACTTTCTGGTCTCGGGCAAGGCGCCAAAGCGCCTGGGCAATGCGCATCCGAACATCGTGCCTTACCAGGCATTCCCCACGGCCGACGGGCATCTGGTGCTCGCGGTCGGCAACGACGCGCAATTCGTGAAGTTCTGCGATTGCGCGGGCTGCCCCGAACTGGCGCGCGAGGCGCGCTACACCACCAACGCGTCGCGCGTCGCGCATCGGGCGGATCTGATTCCGCAGGTGCAAGCGGTGCTGCGCACGCGTACGACTTCCGCATGGGTCGATCTGCTCGAAGAGGCAGGGGTCCCATGTGCGCCGATCCATGACATCGCACAGGTGATAGACGACCCACAGGTGCGGGCACGCGGTTTGCAAGTGGATCTGGCCTCCGACGACGGTGCATCGATACCGGGCGTCGGCAATCCGATGTGCATCGATGGCGTGCGCATGCACGCTCAATCGGCACCACCGCGGCTCGATGAGCACGGTGCCGAGATTCGAAGCACGATCGGCTACAGCGGAGGCTGGCGATGAGTCGGCTTCCTGGAAGTACACATCCACCGAGGAGATGGATCGATGGGCAGCAACGCGAACGAAGGCGCCGAACCCCTGGTGCGCTTTCGTGGAGTACAGAAAACCTATGACGGTCGTGCGCTGATCGTGCGCAGGCTGGATCTCGACATCCAGCGCGGCGAATTCCTGACCTTGCTCGGGCCTTCGGGTTCGGGCAAGACGACGACCTTGATGATGCTGGCGGGCTTCGAAAGCCCCTCGGCCGGCGAGATCCTGCTCGACGGCAAGCTCATCAACCACATGCCGCCGCACAAGCGCAATTTCGGCATGGTGTTCCAGAATTACGCGCTGTTCCCGCACATGACGGTGACGGACAACGTCGCCTATCCGCTCACCGTGCGCAAGGTGCCCAAGCAGGACATCGCCGAGCGCGTGAAGCGCGCGCTCGCCACGGTGCGCCTCGATCAACTCGGTGCGCGCTATCCCTCGCAACTCTCGGGCGGCCAGCAGCAACGGGTCGCGCTCGCGCGCGCGCTGGTGTTCGAACCGCAATTGGTCCTGATGGACGAACCGCTCGGCGCGCTCGACAAGCAATTGCGCGAGCACATGCAGCTCGAGATCAAACAGATCCACCAGGAACTCGGCGTCACCTTCGTCTTCGTGACCCACGACCAGAGCGAAGCGCTGACGATGTCGGACCGGGTCGCGGTCTTCGACCAGGGCGAGATCCAGCAATGCGCAAGCCCGGCCCAGTTGTACGAAGCGCCGGCCAATGAATTCGTCGCCCATTTCATCGGCGAGAACAATCAACTCGTGGGCGAGGTGGTCGAGCATTACGACGGCGCCTGCCAGGTGCGTCTGCCCGACGGCAGCCTGGTCGGCGCGACGCCCGTGAACCTGCCGCGTTCGGCCGACCGCGCCTCGCTCGCGATCCGCCCCGAACGACTCGAATTGCTGGCGCCCGACGCGGTGCCGCTGCCCGGACATTCGTGCATCGAAGCCCGGGTCGAACAGACGATCTACCTCGGCGACCATGTGCGCGTGCGCGTGGTTCCGTCGGGGCAGGCACCGATGACCATCAAGCGCGCATTGGACAGTGCGGGCGCCTTGGTCGAACCCGGCGGGCATGTGCGCGTAAGTTGGGCGCCCGAGCAATGCCGGGCGTTTGCGCTGCACGAAGCTGCAGTTCTTTGAGTCCACACACTAGGGAGTACACAGGCATGAAATCCACGGCATTCAAGTTGCTGGGCGTCGCAGCGGCGCTGTTCGCCATCAGCGCGCACGCTGAAGAACTCACCGTCATTTCGTTCGGCGGTGCGAACGGCAAGGCGCAGGTCAAGGCGTATTACGAGCCGTACAGCAAGGCCACCGGCACCAAGATCGTCCCGGTCGACTACAACGGCGAAATGGCCAAGGTGAAGGCCATGGTCGACGGCAAGAACATCTCGTGGGACGTGGTCGAAGTCGAAACGCCCGAATTGCTGCGCGGCTGCGAAGAAGGCCTGTTCGAGAAGATCGACATCAAGCAAGTGGGCAATCCGGCCGACTTCGTGAAGGGCTCGGTCAGCGAATGCGGCGTGGGCATCTTCGTGTGGTCCACCGTCATCGCCTACAACGCCGACAAGATCAAGGGCGAACCGAAGTCGTGGGCCGATTTCTGGGACGTGAAGAAATTCCCGGGCAAGCGCGGTCTGCGCAAGGGCGCCAAGTACACGCTCGAATTCGCCCTGCTCGCCGACGGCGTGGCCCCGGCCGATATCTACAAGGTGCTCGGCACGCCGGCCGGTGTCGATCGCGCGTTCAAGAAGCTCGATCAACTCAAGCCCAGCATCCAATGGTGGGAAGCCGGCGCGCAACCGCCGCAACTCCTGGCCTCGGGCGACCTCGTGATGAGCTCGGCCTACAACGGCCGCATCGACGCCGCGCAAAAGGAAGGCAAGAACCTGAAGATCGTCTGGAACGGCAGCATCTATGACGTCGACAGCTGGGCCATCCCGAAGGGCGCGCCGAAGAAGGCCGAAGCGATGAAGTTCATCAGCTTCGCGAGCAAGCCCGAAAACCAGAAGGTCTATTCGGGCGAGATCGCCTACGGTCCGACCAACGGCAAGGCGATCGCGCTGATCGACGCCAAGACCGCCGCCAAGCTGCCGACCGCGCCGGCCAACCTCAAGGGCGCCTTCGCGATCAACATCCCGTTCTGGGTCGACAAGGGCGAAGAGCTCGAACAACGCTTCAACAAATGGGCCGCCAGCAATTGATCGGCTGAGCACCCGGTAGTTCCGCAGGCGACGCGCGACCGCGATCCGGCGCGCGCCGCCTGCGTTCAGTAGTCGATACCACCCGAACGACCCCAGACTGGCGAAACAAGACCCATGGCCACAATGATTGCGACTGCCGACGATGCGTCGGTGATCGGCCCCGAAGCCGCCCGCGGATTCAAGCGCGCGCGCCTGCGCCAGCAATGGCTCGCGTTCACGCTCGTGGTGCCGCTCGCGCTCTACCTCGTCACGGTGTTCGTGGTGCCGCTGGCCATGATGTTGTTCAAGTCGGTCGAGAACCCCGAAGTGCCCAAGGTGCTGGTGCGCACGGTCAAATCGCTGCACGGCTGGGACGGCCAGCAATTGCCCGGCGATGCCGCGTTCCGCGCGCTGGCCGACGACCTTGCCGAGGCCTATGAAAACCAGACCGTGGCCAACGCGGCCAAACGGTTGAACATGGAAATCTCGGGTTACCGCAGCATGATGATGGGCGCCGCGCGCAAGATGCCGCTGGCCGCCGAGGTCGATGCGCGCGCGGCCTTCCTCGAAATGGACGAACGCTGGGGCGATGTCGAATACTGGCGCGCGATCAAACGCAACGGCTCGACCTTCACCTCGCATTACCTGCTGGCCTCGGTCGATCTCGACACCCAAAACGGCGCCATCGTGCGTGCGCCGGAAGACCAGCGCATCTTCCTCGGCATCCTTGGCCGCACCTTCTGGATTTCGCTCATCGTCACCCTCGCGTGCGTGGTGCTCGGCTACCCGCTCGCCTACTACCTCGCCACCCGCCCGGCGCGCACCGCCAATCTCCTGATGGTCTTCGTGCTGCTGCCGTTCTGGACTTCGGTGCTGGTGCGCATCGCGAGCTGGATCGTGCTCTTGCAAGCCGGCGGCATCGTGAACCAGGCGCTGATGGGCCTCGGCATCACCAGCGAACCGCTCGAACTCGTCTTCAACCGCATCGGGGTCTATATCTCGATGACCCACATCCTGCTGCCGTTCATGGTGCTGCCGGTGTACAGCGTGATGAAGAGCATTCCGCCGACCTACATGCGCGCCGCGATCTCGCTCGGCAGCCATCCGTTCGCCGCGTTCTGGCGCGTGTATGCGCCGCAGACCGTGGCTGGCGTCTCGGCCGGCGCGATCCTGGTCTTCATCATGTCGATCGGCTACTACATCACGCCCGCGCTGCTCGGCAGTCCGAAGGAACAGATGCTGTCCTACTTCGTCGCGTTCTATACCAATGTGACGATCAACTGGGGCATGGCGGCGGCGCTTGGAACGGTGTTGCTGGTGACGACGCTGGCCTTGTATGGCGTCTATCAGGCGATCACCGGCGGCGCCAAGGTGAAGCTGGGCTGAGGGAACGGGCGATGAGCTGCGTTGCGCATTCGGGCGCCTTGTTGGCACCTCCATCAGCAGATTCTTTCTGCACGATGGGGGCGGGGGCCTGGGCGGTGGCGGGCCTCAAACGCTCGCGTCGGCCTGCGGCCGACCGGTCGGGTGGGGCCCACGAATCACGGGCAAGCCAACCCAAGGCTTGCCCGCGCTTCGTACCCACCTGTCCCTCGCTCGCAATTCGGCCCGCCACCGCCCAGGCCCCCGCCCCCGAGCCGCTCGGTATGGCGAATGTGAACGGCCAAGGCAAAGCGCGCTGGTGGCGTACGCGCGGTCTTTGCGTACGCTTGCGCGCGCAGCGCAGCTCGAATGAGCACGCATCGCACAAGCGCAGCAACTTCAACACCAGCGCTCGGCATTTCTCGAACCTGGTCCGTGCACCTCATAGCATCGTCGCGCGCGCAGGGCGCGGCGGCGGGCCTTTCGCGCGTCAGCGATTGGCGGGTACGACTGCGGGGTGCGCCTTGGGTTGGCGCACCCCGCAGTCGTGGGCCCCGCTGAGCGTTCGGCCGCAGGCCGAGACGCGCGTTGGCCCGCCGCCGCGCCCTGCGCGCGCGACGATGCGTCCGCGCATCAAGAACATTCAAGCAGCAGCAACGAGGAAGTGAACATGCAAACCACGACGCATGAAGGCATCGAAGAAAAACTCTGGCGCATCACCCAACGCATCTTTTGCTGGGGCGTGCTGCTGTTCCTCGTGCTGCCGCTATTGGTGATCGTGCCCTTGTCGTTCAACAAGGACTCCTTCCTGCTCTACCCGATGACGGGCTTTTCGCTGCGCTGGTATCAGGAGTTCTTTTCCTCGGCCGAATGGCTGCGCTCGGTGCGCAACAGCTTCATCGTCGCGCCTGCGGCGACCGTCATCGCCACGGTGCTCGGCACCGTGGCGTCGATCGGGCTGACGCGTGCGAGCTTCCGTGGCAAGGCGCTGCTGCAAGCGCTGATGCTGTCACCGATGATCGTGCCGGTCATCATCGTCGCGGTCTCGACGTATTTGTACTTCCTGCCGCTCGGCCTGTCCGACGGCTTTTTCGGCCTCATCCTCGTGCATGCGGCGCTGGGCGCGCCTTTCGTCGTGATCACCGTCTCGGCCACGCTCGAAGGCTTCGATCATCGGCTCGCGCAAGCCTCGGCCAGCCTGGGTGCCGGGCCGCTCACCACGTTCCGCCGCGTGGTGCTGCCGGTGATTGCGCCAGGCGTGATCTCGGGCGCATTGTTCGCCTTTGCGAATTCCTTCGACGAAGTGGTCGTCACCTTGTTTCTTGCCGGCCCGCAGCAAGTGACCCTGCCGCGCCAGATGTTTGCCGGCATCCGCGAAAACATTTCGCCGACCATCGCTGCCGCGGCCACGCTGCTGCTGCTGTTTTCGATCGCTTTGCTGACGACGCTCGAAGCCTTGCGCAGGCGCGCGGAACGCATGCGCGCCCAGCCTGCGCATTGAGCGTCACCTCCATTCAAAACACACAATCAGGAGAACACCATGGACATGAAGACCAGCCCGCTCGCGACACTCGCCGACACCACGCTCCTCAAAACCGACGCCTACATCAACGGCGCCTGGGTCGCGGGCGATGTACGCTTCGCCGTGCATGACCCGGCCACCGGGCTCAAGCTCGCCGATGTCGCCGACCTCGGCGCCGCGCAGACGCAAGCCGCGATCGACGCCGCCAATGCCGCGTTGCCGGCCTGGCGCAGCAAGCCCGCGAAGGAACGCGCGGCGATCATGATGAAATGGTTCCATCTGCTGATGGCCAATGCCGACGACCTCGCGCGCATCATGACCGCCGAGCAAGGCAAGCCGCTGCCCGAGGCCAAGGGCGAAGTCGGTTACGGCGCGAGCTTCATCGAATGGTTTGCCGAAGAAGCCAAGCGCGTCTACGGCGAGACCATCCCGACTACCGACAACAACAAGCGCTTCCTGGTGCTCAAGCAGGCGATCGGCGTCTGCGCGGCGATCACGCCCTGGAACTTCCCGATCGCGATGATCACGCGCAAGGTTGCGCCCGCGATCGCGGCCGGTTGCACCGTGGTCATCAAGCCGGCCGAGCAAACGCCCTTGTCGGCGCTCGCGGTGGCCGAACTCGCGCAGCGCGCGGGCTTTCCGGCCGGCGTCATCAATGTGGTGACCGCCGATGCCGACCGTTCGATCGAAGTCGGCAAGCTGCTGTGCGACAGCGATGTGGTGCGCCATCTTTCGTTCACCGGCAGCACCGAAGTCGGCCGCATCTTGATGAAGCAATGCGCGCCGACCATCAAGAAGCTCGCGCTCGAACTCGGCGGCAATGCGCCTTTCATCGTGTTCGACGATGCCGACATCGACAGCGCGGTCGAAGGCGCGACCGTCAGCAAATACCGCAACGCGGGTCAGACTTGCGTCTGCGCCAATCGCTTCTATGTGCAAGACGGCATTTACGACCGCTTCGTCGAAAAGCTCGCCGCCAAGGCGCAGGCGATCAAGGTCGGCAACGGCTTCGAGACCGGCGTGAACCAGGGCCCGATGATCGACGGCCAGGCCATCGCCAAGGTCGAGGCCCATGTAGCCGACGCGCTGGCCAAGGGTGCCAAGCTCGTGGTCGGCGGTTCGCGCATCGGCGATCGTTTCTATACGCCAACCGTGCTGGCCGATGTCACGCCCGACATGCGCTGCTCGCGCGAAGAAACCTTCGGCCCCGTGGCGCCGGTGTTCCGGTTCAGGACCGAAGCCGATGTGGTTGCGCTCGCGAACAACACCGAATTCGGCCTCGCCAGCTATTTCTACAGCCGCGACATCGGCCGCATCTTCCGCGTGGCCGAGGCACTCGAATACGGCATGGTCGGCATCAACACCGGCCTCATCTCGACGGCCGAAGTGCCGTTCGGCGGGGTCAAGCAATCGGGCCTGGGCCGCGAAGGCGCCCACCACGGCATGGACGATTACGTCGAGGTGAAGTACCTCTGCCTGGGCGACATCCAGAAGTAACCTAGTTTTTTGGTCGGGAACCCCGGCGGCATGGCGCCGGGGCCGCTATGTAACGCCGCGTCCACCGGACACGGCGAATTTGCGTTGCCGCAAAATAGCGAACGGGCACTCGTGCAAGGCTGCGTGCCCGCAACTCCTCCCACCACCACAAAACGACAAAGAGACCATGCCTTCCAACTCGCGCATCCTCAACGCCGCCATGCGCGGCAAGATCATGTCGGCCGACGAGGCCGCGGCCCTGATCCATTCCGGCGTCAATGTCGGCATGAGCGGTTTTACCGGGGCCGGCTATCCCAAGCTCGTTCCTGCGGCGCTCGCCAAGCGCATCATGGACGCCAACCTGAACGGGAAGAAATTCAAGATCGGCGTCTGGACCGGTGCTTCGACCGCGCCCGAACTCGACGGCGCGCTCGCGATGGTCGACGGCGTCGAAATGCGCCTGCCCTACCAATCGGATCCGACCTGCCGCAAGCGCATCAATTCGGGCGAGATGGAATACATCGACATCCATCTCTCGCATGTCGCGCAATTCGTCTGGTTCGGCTTCCTCGGCAAGCTCGATGTGGCGGTGGTGGAAGTGGCCGGCATCCTCGAAGACGGCCGCCTGATCCCGTCTTCTTCGGTCGGCAACAACAAGACCTGGCTCGATCAAGCCGACAAGGTCATCCTCGAAGTGAATTCCTGGCAGAACCCGGCGCTCGAGGGCATGCACGACATTTACTACGGCACCGCGCTGCCGCCCCACCGCACACCGATCCCGCTGGTCAAGCCGCAGGATCGCATCGGTGATGCCTACTACCGGGTCGATCCGAACAAGATCATCGCGGTCGTCGAAAGCAACAAGCCCGACCGCAATTCGGCCTTCAGCCCGCCGGATGAAAGCTCGCGTCTGATCGCCGGCCACATCCTCGAATTCCTCGCGCACGAAGTGAAGATGGGCCGCATTCCCAAGAGCCTGCTGCCGCTGCAATCGGGCGTGGGTAATGTGGCGAACGCGGTCATGGCCGGCCTGGAGCAAGGTCCGTTCGAGAACCTGACCGCCTACACCGAGGTGCTGCAAGACGGCATGCTCGACCTCATCAAGTCGGGCAAGCTGACCTGCGCCTCGGCCACCGCGTTCTCGCTTTCGCCCAACGCGCTGACCGAACTCAACGCCGACCTCGGCCGCTACAAAGACAAGATCATCCTGCGCCCGCAAGAGATCTCGAATCATCCCGAAGTCATCCGCCGCCTGGGCGTCATCGCGATGAACGGGCTGATCGAAGCCGACATCTACGGCAACGTGAACTCGACCCACATCATGGGCACGAGCATCATGAACGGCATCGGCGGCTCGGGCGATTTCGCCCGCAACGCCTTCATCTCGATTTTCATGACCCCGTCGTCGGCCAAGGGCGGCACGGTCTCGTGCATCGTGCCCATGGCCTCGCACGTCGACCATACCGAGCACGATGTGCAAGTCATCGTGACCGAACAAGGCCTGGCCGATCTGCGCGGCCTGAGCCCGAAGAAGCGCGCCAAGGTCATCATCGAGAATTGCGCCCACCCGAACTTCAAGCCGGCGCTGCAAGAGTATTTCGACCGCGCGATGCGTTATTCGCCCGGCCGTCATACCCCGCATCTGCTCGACGAAGCCTTCACCTTCTTGCCCAACTGGATGGCGAACAAGGCCGCGCGCGAAGCCTGGCGTGACGACGCGCTGGTGCAAGCCGACGCCTGGAAGAAGTAAGCGGATTTGTAGCGCCTTGCCGCGCAGCCTTCACAAGGCCTGGGGCGTTTTCCCCAGGCCTTTTTGCTTTCTGGCGACTGGGCAGCCGCGCCGGCCGGCATCGGCGCAGGCCTTGAACCAGAAAAATGCTGCGATGCATTGGCGCACATCGATCGCTGCGGCCCTTGCCTGTGGATGGACCATCGGCGCCGAATTGCTGCACTGTTTCAGGCTTCGCCAAGCGGCGTTCGCAGCCGCGATGTTCGGTTGAAATCGCGCACTGCACTCCACCAACCACCTCACGCCATTCCGTGGCGGTCATCCATGACCGTTCGGCCATGATGCTGTAGCGCAATAACGCACCAGCGCGGCGCAGCATTGGCAGCCGTCACCAGATTGGGCAGTATGTCGGCAGGGTTACATGGTCTTTCAAACGCAAAGGTCGCTTTACAAGACGACGGCGCCGAAAGACGACAGGCCGATCAAGAGCCTTCTGGGGAGACAGGCAATGAATCCGTCGTCGCTGGGCGCGGGCGCGCGCGCTCCTGGCAGCCGTGCGCAATGCTGGAGCCATCTGGTCCAAAGCACCTGGGGCATCGATTACCGCATCGAACCCGATGATGCGGATGCCTTCGACGCCTCGCTCGATCTGATGCAATTCGCCTCTTTGCGCCTGGTCCGCATGGCCGGCGACACGCCCTTCGTGGCGCACCGGCGCGGCCCCGGCGCCCGCGAACGCGTCTCGCTGCTGCTGCAAAACGAAGGGCGGTGCACGGTGACCGACCATCATGGCGCATCGGTGCAATTGGTCGCGGGCGATGCCTGCCTGTTGCCGTCCGAGCACGGCTTGATGATCGCGCGCACCACGGCCTTTCGCCAGACGGTCGTCGATGTGCCGATCGCCGACCTCGCGCACAGCATGGCGCGCTGGCGCGCCGTGGCCGACAGCGCCCGGCATTGCGACCGCAAGCGCGTCGGCGCCGTGAACGACTTGCTGCGTTTCGCTTTTGAACATTGCGGGCATCTCGACCGCGATTGTTGCGCGCGCCTGGCCGCGACCCTGATCCAATTGATCGACGCCATGCTCGACGAGCCGCTGGCCGCGGGCGCGCCGTCAGCGGCCGCGCAATCGCGCGTGGTGACCTTTCATCGCCAGCGCATCGAGCGCTATGTCGGCGAACATCTGCGCGATCCGGAACTGTCGGTCGAGCGCATCGCGCAGGGGCTCGGCCTGTCGACGCGCTACATCCACAAGCTGTTCGCGGGCGATGGAAAAGGCGTGATGCATTGGGTCATGACCCAGCGCCTGAGCGCCTGCCAACGCGAAATCTCGACGCGCGGCGCACGCTCGATCAGCGAGGTCGCCTATGCCTGGGGTTTCAACAGCCCCGCGCATTTCAGCCGCGCGTTCAAGAAGCAATTCGGCATGTGTCCGAGCGCGGCCTGATCTCAAAGACCGACTAAGAAACTCGATCATTGATTCTGGTTTTTCCTAGGCCGGGCGTGCATTCTTAGTCAATCGGTCGTGCACGCGCAGTCAATTGCATCGGCAACACCGTCGGTACGCTGGACTCATCGGTGGGTTCCATCTTCGGCGGGGATGCAATGATCTTCAATCTGCTGCGTGCAGTACGCGTGGTGACGGTGCACGCGCTCGCCGGCGCGGCTTTGCTCTGCGGCGCGAACGCCGCCGTGGCGCAGCAGGCCACTTACATCGGCGAAAAGGCTTGCTTCGATTGCCACGGCCAAGAAAGCCGCCATTTCGGCGATACGCTGCATGCGAAGACCTTTCGCCTGAATCCCAAGAATGCGCAGGAGCGCCAGGTCTGCGAAGCCTGCCATGGCCCCGGCTCGCTGCACGCCAAGAACGCCAAAGACAAGTCGCTGATCATCGGGTTCACCAAGCGCTGGGATACGCCGGTCGAGCTCCAGAACGCGCAATGCCTGAGCTGCCATAAAGGCGGCAACCGCCTGCATTGGCCGGGCTCGACCCACGCGAGCAACCAGCTCGGCTGCGCCGATTGCCACAACCCGATGGAGAAGGTCTCGGCCAACAGCCTGCTGGTGCGCGCCACGATCAACGAGACCTGCGAAACCTGCCATCAACAACAGCGCACCGAGTTCAACAAGCGCTCGCACATGCCGTTGCACGAAGGCAAGATGACTTGCGTCGATTGCCACAACCCGCATGGCAGCCCGACCAAGCCGCTGCTCAAGGCCGACAACGTCAACACCGTCTGCTACGCCTGCCATGCCGAGAAGCGCGGCCCTTTGCTCTGGGAACACGCGCCGGTGCGCGAGAACTGCCTCAATTGCCATAGTCCGCACGGCTCCAATCACGACAAGCTGCTGGTCGCGTCGCGCCCGCAGTTGTGCCAGCAATGCCATAGCCCTTCCGTCGGCCATCCGGGCCAGTTCTATCGCGCCGACCAGACCGCGGAAGCGGGCCAACTCGGCGGCACCACGAGCCAACGCATCGTCGGGCGCAGTTGCCAAAACTGCCATTCGCAGATCCACGGCAGCAACCATCCCGCCGGCGCGCGCTTCCAGCGCTGAGCCCAGACTTCAGGAGACCGACCATGCGCGCTTTCGATCGCGTTCGACCCCAGGGCGCCCGGCGCACCCGCGGCCGGCCCCGGCGCACCTTGCTGGCCACCCTCGTCGGTCTGGCGCTCGGATCGGGCGCAGCCGGACCCGCGTTCGCCGATTCCGGCAACGGCGTCGATACGGCGTTGGGCAACGCGCTCAATCCCGGCGGCGTCACGCGCGCTCGCGACAAGGACCCCGACGGCTTGGGCGAAGCCCAGCATTCGCGCAGCCCGACCGGCCTCATGACCGCGGAACCCTATTTGCTGCGCGACGAACCGACGCCCAACGCATCGGGCTGGGTCTACACCGGCCTGATCGAATTCGGCGGCCTGTACATCGACGGCGACCGCGATGCGGGCAAGTACCTCGAATACAAATCGCTCAAGGGCGGCGCCTATCTCAACAACTTCGTGCTACAGGCCGACCAGCCGGCCGATGCGTATTTCGTCGATTCCACGGCCGGCGCCCTGGGCCGCGACGACCAGTACTTCGGTCTATCCACGGGTCGTTACAACGCCTGGAAACTCAAGGTCTTCTACAACGAGACCAACCATGTCTACACGAGCCGCTATCGCAACCTCTGGAACGGCACCGGTTCCGACACCCTGACCCTCGCCAACCTGCCGGCCGGCCCGGTCGCGCCCGCGACCGCGGCCACCACCGACACGGCCATCGGCGCGGCCGCGCTCGCGACGCCCTACTCGTCGCTCGCGGTCAAGCGCAAGAAGGGCGGGGTGCGCTTCGACATGAACCTCGGCGACCAATGGAAGGTGTTCGCGTCCTACAGCAACGAGAAGCGCGCAGGCGCCCGCCCGTTCGGCATGGTGATGGGCGGCGGCGGCGGCACCGGCGGCGTCGAGATTCCGGAATCGATCGATTACGACACCCACGATTTCCTAGCCGGCTTCCAATGGAACAACGAGCGCACCAGCGCCAATCTGCAAGCCTCGGCCTCGCTGTTTCGCAACAACATCGACACCCTGACCGTCGACAACCCGATGTTCCTCGCCGCCGCGAACGGCATCACGAACTTTCCGCGCGCGGTCTTCGACCTTTACCCCGACAACGATCAATACAACCTCAAGGCCGAACTCGCGCATGCGATGCCCGAGTTCTACGGCGCGCGCTTCACCGGCACTGTCTCGGCGACCCGCTCACGCCAGAACGACGCGCTGATCCCGTCCACCGCGTATGCCGGGGCCACCATCAACGGCATCGCCGGCGGCGCCTGGAACACGCTCGACTCCCTGAGCCAGCCCAGCGCGAAGGCACGCATCGACACCCGGCTCATCGATCTGGGCGCGGCGCTCACGCCGACCGCCGGGCTCGACCTCAAGGCCAAGCTACGCCATTACGCCACCTCGAACGACACCGAGTACTGGGCCTGCAATCCATTGACCGGACAATGGGGCCGGCTCATCAACGACGGCAGCGGCGCGGTGTTCGCGGTACCCAATACCACCGCCGGCAACAACGCTGCCGGCACGCCGGCGACCGCCTATGACGCCGCGCGATGCGACATCGAGGCGGTGCGCGCGCTCGGCCTGGTGCCGAGCGCCGGCAACGTCAACATCCGCAACATCCCCTACGAGTACCGGCAGACGAATGCGAGCATCGGCGCCGATTACCGGTTCGCGCGCAGCCAGAACCTGAGCGCGTATTACGAACGCGAGGATTACCACCGCGCCTATCGCGAACGCGCCGAGACCTGGGAGGACCGGCTCAAGCTCGGCTATGTGAACCGCGCGCTCGCGGGCGGCACGGTGCGCGCCTCGCTCGATTACGGGCGCCGACGCGGCAGCACTTATGTGGCCGACCCTTACGACGCCTTCTTCAGCGCCTCGTTCGGCCCCTTGCCGACCGCGACCGGCACCAACATGACGAGTTGGATCCACATCAACGACCTGCATCGCAAGTTCGATCTGGCCGACCGCGACCAGACCACGCTCAACCTGCGCTGGAACACCGCGCTGCGCGAGGACCTCGATCTGTCCTTGAACCTGCAGGCCAAAGACCAACGCTATCCGTCCTCGTCTTACGGCCGCAACGGGCATCAGCGCCAGAACACCATCAATGCCGATCTGTCATGGCAACCCGCGCCCGATCTGAATGTGTACGGCTATCTATCGCAGCAGGAAGCGCGCCTGACCCAGGCCGGCCTGCAACAGAACGCCTGCGTGCTCGGCTCGACCTATTACTTCTACAGCGACGGGTCGGTCAGCACCACGGGCACACCGACCGCCGCGCAGGTGGCGGCCGGCATCACGGTGGTGGGCAACAGTGGCGTGGTCACGTCGGCCAACTTCCTGTCCTTGTGCGGCACGGCTTCGCCGACCAGCCCCTTATACCCGACCAGCCGGGCCTGGACCGCGACCCAGAACGACAGCACCACCGCGCTCGGCTTCGGTATCCGGCGCGACTTCACGCGCTTCAAGGTCGATCTGAATTACGGCTATACGCGCAGCAGGACCAACATCGGCTACACCTTCAACGCCGCGGCGCTGGGTCTGGTCACGAGCGGCGCGCCGACGGCGGCACAACAAACGGCGCTGGCGCTCATCGGCGCCGGCATGCCCGATCTGGTGTTCCGCCAGGACGTGATCGACGCCAACGTTCTGATCCCGCTACGCAAGGACACCGTGCTGCGCGTGCTGTTGCGCCACGAGATCGGCAAGTTCCGCGACTGGCATTACGACGGCGTGGCCGACAACCCCACGCCCTCGAACAACCAACAGACTTATCTCGATTCGGGACCGCAGAACTATGAAACCACCGCCGTCGGCGTCTTGCTGCAACTCGCCTGGTAGCCGCCTGCTACCCCAGGCCCTCCGGTTCGGCGCGTCCGCACGCCGGGCGCTGCTCGCCGCCGCGCTCGCGCTGCCGGCCGCGGCCGGGGCCGATACCAAGGAACTCGTCACGACGGTCTGCAGCGGCTGCCATGGCGAGGACGGCAACAGCGTGGCGGAGATCTTTCCGCGCCTGGCCGGCCAGCATGTCGAGTACCTCACCAAGCAGCTCAATGAATTCATGTCGGGCAAACGCAAAAGCGACGTGATGGCGAGCGTGATCGCCGGGCTCAAATCCGAGGATGTGCCGGGCCTGGCCGCGCATTACGCGGCGCAAAAGCCGCAGCGCGGCACCGCGCAGGACGCGACGCTCGCCGCGACCGGCAAACTCGTGTTCGACGACGGCAACACGACGACCGGTGTGCCGGCCTGCGTGGGCTGCCATCAGCCGGAAGCCGCCGGCAACGAGCGCTTTCCGCGTCTGGCCGGCCAGCATCGCGAATACCTGTTGCAGCAGATGAAGCAGTTCCAGACCGGCGAACGCAACAACGATCGCGCGAAGGTGATGCGCACCATCGCCGGCCGCATGACCGAGCAAGAGATCGACGCGGTCGTCGAATATCTCGCCGGACTGTAGAACGACCATGGAGGCCAGGCAGGAAATGACGGGGACCCCAGCAACCACACGCCGTATCGCCGCCGCGCTCGCTTTGTGCCTGGGCGCCGCTTTGCCGTCCGCGGACGGCGCCGACAACACGACCGAGCCCGAATACGTCTGGAACGAGATGCAGGGCGAAAAGCTCATCGCGCTCGGCGCCAAAGGCGATCCGGCGCGCGGCGAGATCACCTTCGAAATCTGCCAGGGCTGTCATCGCCCCCATGCGCTCGGGCGCCCGGACGGCAGCTATCCGCGCCTGGCCGGCCAGCATGCGACGGTGCTGATCAAGCAGATGACCGATGTGCGCGCGGGCCGCCGCCGCAACGAGAAGATGCTGCCTTTCATCGAACGGCACGAGATCAGCCCGCAGGACATCGCCGACATCGCGGCTTTCTTGAGCCGCTTGCCGGTGCCGCCCAACAACGGCAAGGGGCCGGGCACCGAGATCGACGCGGGCGCGCGCGATTACCAAGCCTATTGCGCGACCTGCCACGGCAAGGCGGGCGAAGGCGATGCGACGAAGTTCTATCCGCGCGTTTCGGGCCAGCATTTCAAGTACATGCTGCGCGAGATGATCGACATCCGTGACGGCACGCGGCTGAACGCCAATCCACGCATGGTCGAGGTCATCAAGGCGTTCTCCAATGCCGATCTGGAAGCGATCGCCGATTACATGTCGCGCTTTCCGGTCGGGCCGAGTCCATAGGCGCGGCAGGCGCAACGGAAACCGGCGCCCGATGGCGTAAACTTGCGCGCCACGCGGGCGTCGTTCAATGGCAGGACCTGAGCTTCCCAAGCTCAAGACGTGGGTTCGATTCCCATCGCCCGCTCCAACTTGCAGGCCGCAGTCGACCTCGACCGCGGCCTTTTCGTTTGACGCGCAGCGCGTCGCCAACGGCCGGAGTGCCCGTCGATTCATGCGACACGCGCATATCCAAGACCGAAAGAATTCTTTGTCACCTTTTGGTCACAGACCTAGCATCGGGACCTCCTCCCGTGCGATCGCCTTGCCGTGCAGCGGCCGATCGGCGGCCATCGCCATCACGTTGGTTTCACGCAAGGCTCGCGGGCCTTGCGCGAGCGACGCTTTGCCTGTTGAACAAGATGAAGAAGACTTTGCTGTTGAGCGCCATCCTCGGCGCATTCGCCTCCCTCCCGATCCCCACGCTCGCCGCCGATGACGCGGCCGAAGCCGCCCAACCCGACGGCCAGCTCGACACCATCGTCGTGACCGCCCAGCGCCGCCAGGAATCGGCGCAGAACGTGGGCATCGCCTTGTCGACCCTGTCGGGCGAAACCTTGACCGAACGCGGCATCACCAATGTCAATCAGCTCCAGTACACCGCGCCCAATGTCGAGATCGATCCGCAATACGGCAGCGGCAATCCGCTGTTCCGCATCCGTGGCGTGGGCCTCAAGGACTATGCGTCGAACAATGCATCGACCGTCGGCGTGTATGTCGATGAAGTGGCCTACCCGTTCCCGGTCCAGACCCAGGGCCTGTTGTTCGATCTGGCGCGCGTGGAGATCTTGCGCGGCCCGCAAGGCACGCTCTATGGCCGCAACAGCACCGGCGGCGCGATCAACTTCATCACCAACCGGCCCACGCATGAATTCGCGAGCGGCGTGAGCGCAAGCTACGGCAGCTTCGGCGCCTTGAGCGCCGAAGCCTATTTATCGGGTCCGTTGAGCGATGGCGCGCGCGCCCGGCTCGCGTTCGCGACCCAGCAAGGCGGCGCCTGGCAATACAACCGTGTGACCGGCGAAAAGCTCGGCGACAAGAACATCGCCGCCTTGCGCGGGCAACTGGAACTCGATCTCGGCGCCGATCTGAGCGCCCTGGTATCGGTGCACCTGGGCCAGGACAACTCCGACAGCAACGGCCCGCGCCTGTACCAGGGCCTGGTGCCGAACGCGACCAATGGCGCGGGCTATGCGGCGATCGCGCCCGAGACCGATCCGCGCGTGACCGGCTGGAGCCTCACGCCCGCGTTCGCCGCGGTGACCGGTCTGGCCGTGGGCAGCAAGCCGCATCGCGACAACACCGGCGATGGCGCCGCCTTGACGCTGAATTGGGACTTCCACCGTCTGCGCCTGACCAGCATCACCAGCGTCGAGCAATTCCATCGCCGCGAATTCATCGATTGGGACGGCTCCGTCATTCCGCAATCGGACGAATACTTCGACAGCAAGATCGGCACCTTCTCGCAGGAATTGCGTCTCGCCTCGCAGAGCGACCAGGCCTTCAACTGGCTGGCCGGCCTGTATTACTCGCACGAGAAGCTCGACGAGCGCTTCTACTCGGACTTCACCGCCAACCTCGGCTACGCGACCCTGACCCAGTACCGGCAAAGCGCCGCTGCGATCGCGCTGTTCGGCCAGGGCGATTACAAGCTGACCGACACGCTCAAGCTCGTGGCCGGGCTGCGCCAGGAACACGAACGCCGCGAACTCGACGACTTCACGACCGGCTTTGTGCTCTATCCGTCGAACCCGGCGCGCGTGGGCACCACGACCTTCCCGGCCGCCGATCGCGCACTGAGCACCAACGAGACCTCGGGCAAGCTCGCGCTCGAATACCAACGCGCGCCGGCCAGCCTGTGGTACGCCAGCGTGGGCCGCGGCGTGAAATCGGGCGGTTTCACCGCCTACAACTCGACCAATGCGCATCAGGTCGATGCCGTGCAACCCGAAACCCTGATCGCCTACGAACTCGGCTTCAAGAGCGACCTCACGCCCACCCTGCGCCTGAACGGCGCGCTGTTCCTCTACGATTACCGCAACCAGCAATACCAGTCGCAGGTCTACATCGACCCGGTGATCCGCAACATCGGCCGCCTGGTCAACATTCCGAAGTCGGAGATCAAGGGCCTCGAAATCGAACTCGCCTGGACGCCGCTCGCGGGCCTGAAGATCGACCAGTTCGCGGGCTACAAGGAAGGCAAGTACAAGGAGTACTTCGGGCTCAACGTGGCCGCGACGCGCGCCAACGGCTACACCTCGGCGGTCTACAGCGATTTCGCCGACCAGGAGCTGACCAACTTCCCGAAGATCAGCTATGGCGGCGCCGTGCGCTACGACTGGGTCGCGCAATCGATCGCCTGGACCACCGAGGTCGATTACGCCTTCCACGACAAGCTCAAGTCCAGCGTACCGGCCTACGACACCAAGCATTACTGGCTCGCCAACGCGCGCCTGGCCTTCCAGCCGGTCGGCTCGAAATGGAGCGCCGCGCTCTGGGTGCGCAATCTGTTCGATCGCGAATACGACCTGTACCACGGCTCCTTCCTGTCGAACGCGCAGATCGCCAACTCCGGGTTGCCGCGCACCGCCGGCATCCAGGCGAGCTACCAGTTCTGACCATGACGCGCTCGTCCACTCCTCCCGCACGGCGGCACGGCCTGCGCGCCTTCGCCGCGCTGGCCTGGGCCGTCGCCGCCGGCTGGGCGCCGGTGGCGGCTTTGCTCGGCATCCCTTTGCCGGGCGCCGAAGGCGTGGCCCTGCCCGGCGTGGTCGCCGCGCCGCGCTGAACCGCGCGGCGCTCCATTCACCTCTTTGCTTTTGGGACCCGACGATGCGGATACGCTCCTTGTTCCTCGGTGGCGCGTGCGCCACCAGCCTGCTCTGCGCTCTGCCCGCGCAGGCACTCAACATCCTGGTCACCAACGACGACGGCTACGCCCATCCGAACTTGCGCGCGCTGGTGCGCGCCTTGCGCGCCGACGGACATACGGTGAAGGTCTCGGCGCCCTGGGCCGACCAGAGCGGCATCGCCGGTGCGGTGTTCTTCCTGCGCGAAACCCAGGTCGGTCGCGACCCGGACCCGGCCTACCCCGACGTCCATTACCTCAAGACCACCCAGACCGGCGTGTGCGCGGCGGCGGCTTGCCGCGGCCAGACCATCGACATCGAAGTCACGGCCACACCGGTGATGGCCGTGGTGTACGGCATCGAGCGCGTGCTGCCCGAGGCCGACCTGGTGATCTCGGGGCCGAATGTCGGCAACAACCTCGGCGAGATCAACAACCTCTCGGGCACCTTCAACGCGGCCGTGGCCACGGTGCGGCGCGGCGTGCCGACGCTGGCGGTGAGCGCGGACCTGCAGGAAAAAGACCCCGATGCGATCGCGCGCGCGGTCGCCGGGCTGGTGCGCGCGCTCGAAGCGCAACGCGAGCCGGCGGCGCGCTTGCTGCCCGCGGGCCTAGGACTGAATGTGAATTTCCCGCGCTCGGACCAGATCAAGGGCGTGAAGCTGACCCAAATCGGCCACTGGATTGCCTTCGGTCTCGCCTATAGCGACGACCTGGGCAATTTCAAAGCCGCACTGGCCGGCAAGCCTGGAGTGAGCTTCCGGTATGCCCCGCCGCCCCAGCCTTCCGACAACGACACCGAAGGCGTCTGGAACCAGCAAGGCTATGTGACCGTCAGCCCGTTCGCGGGTCTGCCGGCGGCGCCCGCGCCCGCGGTACAGGACGCGTGGCGGCCCAGGCTCGATGCGGTCTTGAATGCGGCGGCGGCGACGCTGCCCAAACCGTCGCCGGCGCGCTGACGCCGCGTCAAGCGGCGCGGGCGGGAGGCGATCCTCCCGCCGCGGGTCAATCGCTGAACAGATTCGCGCCGCCGGCGCCGGCCGCCATGTAGTTGTAATCGCCACCGCGCAGTACCGCATACAAATCGGCACTGGTGCCGGAAACGGCGGCGGTCCAGGTCGCGGCATCGATGCTGTTGAGCAAAGTGCCGCCCGCGCCGGCCACGATGAATTGCGACCCGTAGATCACGCGATACAAGGTCTGGGTGGTTCCGCTGGTCGCGGCGGTCCAGGTCGCCGCATCGGTGCTGGTCAGGATCGTGCCGCCCGCACCGACCGCGACATAGGTGCTGTTGCCATAGGCCGCATGGTGCAGATCGGCGGTCGTGCCGGTGGTCACGACGGTCCAGGTGACGGCGTCGGCACTGGTGAGCATGACGCCGCCCGCGCCGACCGCGATGTACTTGCCGTTGGCGTAAGCGACGCCATACAGATCGGCGGTCGTGCCCGAGGTCTGCGCGGTCCAGGAACCGCCCGAATCCGAACTGGTGATGATGACGCCACCGGCGCCGACCGCGACATACTTGGCCGATCCGTAGACCACGCCGTACAGGTTGGCGGTGGTGCCGGTGGTGGTGATCAGGCTCCAGGTCAGCGCGTCGGAAGTGGTCACGATGGTGCCGCCGGCGCCCGAGGCCATCAACAGGCTGGCGCCCGCGGTGACGCTGTACAGATCGTTGGTCGTGCCGGTGGCGGTGGCGGCGGTCCAGGTCGTGCCCTGATCGGCCGTGATCTTGATCGCGCCGCCGTCGCCGACCGCGACGTAATACGTATAGCCGTAGGTCAGGCCGCGCACGTTCAGGCCCGTGATCGCGGTGCCGGCCGTCCAGTTGATCCCGGCCATGCGCGGCACGGCCGAGACCGACAACGAAGCCGGGCCCGCCGGGCTGCCGCCATCGGTCGCGTTGACGACGAAGGAGTAGGTGGTGCCGTTGGTCAGCCCGGCGATCACCTGGGGCGACGTGGCCGGCCAGGTCAGGCGCGCGCTCGGAAACTGGAGATAGTTGTCGCGGGTGATGCTGTCGGCCGCGGCGCTGAAGATCCAGTAGGTCAGGCCGGCTTGCTGGTCGAACGAGACGGTCACATAGCCGTCATGCGCCACGACGGAAACATTGGTGGGCGCCGAAGACGGGCCGTCGCCGCTGCCGCAGGCACTCAGCAAGGCGGCCAACGCGAGGGCGGCGACGCGGGTAAGGAACTGGATCACGAACGACTTCTCCATGGAGGCGGGACGCGGACCGGGTCCGCAGACAGGGCGCTAGTCTAGCGTGCGCGGCCGGCGCGCTCCCGCAGCGGCCCGGCCACAGGTGTGACCGCGGGTGTCAGGCCGGGCGGAATCCGGCGCGCCAGCGCGCGTACAACGTGTCGGCGAGCGCTTGGCTGGCGCGCAAATGGGCCGCGATGCCGGCGCGCATGACGGCCACGCTTTGCACGGTCGGCATGGCGGCATGCGCGCTCACATCGCCTGCGCCATGCGCGAACCAGAGTTCGAGCTTGGCCGCATCGACCTCGATGTGAAACTGCATCGCCAGCGAAGGTCCGATCACGAACGCCTGATGCGCGCACGTGGCGCCGGTCGCGACCGGCTGCGCGCCCGCCGGAATCGCGAAGGTGTCGTGATGCCATTGGAAAACCGTGGCTTGTGCCGGCGCGCCGAACCAGGCGCGCGCAGCCGGCATATCGCGAACGTCGATCGCATGCCAGCCGATCTCGGCAACCGGATTGCGGGTGACGGCCGCGCCCAGCGCGCGGGCCAGCAATTGGCCGCCCAGGCAATGGCCGAGCACCGGCACTTCGCGCGCCAGCGCATCGCGCAACAAGGCCTCGGTGGCGCGCAGACCGGGCAAAGGGTCGTTCACGCTCATCGGGCCGCCCAGCACGGCGATCGCATCGACCCCCGCGCAATCGGCCGGCAGCGCCTCGCCCGCATGCACATGCACGACGCGCCAGCGCTCCTGATGCGCGTTCAGCCAATGGCCCAGGTAGGCGGGGTCGTCATGCAGGTGGTTCTGCAACACCAGAATCATGCGTGCCGGGCCCGTGGATGCGTTGCGGCGGCCCTCACGGCGCCGCGGCCAGTTCTTCCAGGCAGCTGTCGAAGGCGGTGACGAGCCGGCTCACATCGACCGGCGAAGTCTTGGGACAGACCAGCAGCATGTTGTGGAAGGGCGTGATCAACACGCCGCGATTGAGCAGATACAGATGGATCAGCGCTTCGAGCGGGTCATGCATGGCGTCGCGCGCGGCCTGGGCATTGCGCGGCGCATCGGCGCAAAACTGGAATTCCATGCGCAGACCGAGCTGGGTGACCTGCCACGCGAAGCCATGCCGCGCGATCGCGGCGCGCAAGCCTTTGGCGACCAGATTCGCGCGTTTGATCGTATCGGCGTAGACGGCATCGGTCATCAGGTGTTCGAGCGTGGCATGCACGGCGGCGAGCGCGAGCCGGTTGCCCGACAAGGTCGTGCCGATGCCCGAATGGCCGGGCGCCGCCGCGGCCTTGGCCTGTTGCATGCGCGCGCCGAGTTCGGCGGTGAACCCGTAGACCGCGCACGGCAGACCACCCGCGATCGCCTTGCCGACCACCAACGCATCGGGGGCGATGCCATGCTGGCGCGCCCAACCGCCGCGCCCGGCCGAAATCGTATGGGTTTCATCGAGGACGAGCAGGCTGCCGTGGCGCAGGCTCAGCGCGCGGACCTGTTCCCAATAGCCTTCGTCGGGCAGGACCATGCCGCAATTGGTGAGCGCCGGTTCGGCCAGGATCGCCGCCACTTGCCCGTCGGCCAACGCGGCCTCGAGCGCCGCCAGATCGTTGAACGGCACCACGCGCGTGTATTGCGTGAGGTCGTAGGCCTGGCCGAGCAGGCTTGCGCGCCTGGCCGGCCGGCCATCGATCAGATCGACGAAGACATCGTCCACCGTGCCGTGATAACAGCCGTCGAAAACCACGATCTGTTGCCGTCCGGTCACCGCGCGCGCCCAACGCAACATGAAACGATTGGCGTCGGTGGCGGTGGTCGCGAACTGCCACATGGGCAGCCCGAACGTGCGTTCGAGCAAAGCGCCGACCGCGACCGTCTCGACGTCGGGCATCATCAAGGACAGTCCGCGCGCGCTTTCATGCGCGATCGCGTGCGTCAACGACGCCGGACTATGGCCGAACATCGCGGCCGTGTCGCCGAGACAGAAATCGACGTAATCGATGCCGTCCACACAGCGCAGATGCGCGCCATGCGCTTCCTGCACGAAGACCGGCGTCGGCATGGGCCAGTCTTGCATCCAATGCATGGGCACGCCGAACAGGAAATGGGCCTGGGCGCTTTGCGCGAGGCGTTGCGATTCCGGATGGTTGTCGAGGAAGCGCCGGACTTCGCGCTCGGCGATCGTCTTCAGGCGCGCGGCATCGGGCAGGCGGCGGGTCGGCCGATCGGCCGCGACATCGGCGGCCAGCTTGCGCGCGTTCGAGCGTTTGGCGGCGGCGTCGCGCACACGGCTGCGCGGCAAGGTGTTCGGGGGCGTCATGGTTCAAAGGCTCATGGCGTTGGGCCGTCGCGACGACGGCGGTGATCTGCATCCGCCCGCGGCGCGGCGCGCATCAAGCGCGCACCGGCCACCGGCGCCCGGCACTGCTTAGGCCGGCGCCGCTAGGGCACCGCCGACCACGCCAGGGCCAGCGGCGCGAGCCGTCGGTCCCCCGCATGACTGCGGGTGCACGAGCAGGCGAAATCGGTGCTTTCGGGGAGGATCACGGCAGTCATGGTAGTGGCCCGGCGCCCGATCGCCAACCCGGAACGCCCCGGGGGTGGCCGGTTCGGGTCAGGCGCCAGGCTCGATGCGCCACGCACCGAATTGGCCCCTTCGCTTTACACCAAAGCGGGCCTCGCATGAGGCCGCTTCTGCCCGCTACACTGCGCCGGCTCCTTTTTCGACGCCTCCGCGCGCCTGACCATGACGACCTCGCCCATGCCCACCGCCGACGCCGACAGCTTCGCCTATCTGGGCTCGGCGACCCATCCGGGATTCGCGCGCGCGCCGGCGCCAGTCAGCATGGTCCGGCCCGGCACCGCGCCGGACGGCGCGCGCTTCGCGGTCGCGGGCGTGGCTTGGGACGGCGCGGTCACCAACCGGCCCGGGGCCCGCTTCGGGCCCGAGGCGATCCGGCGCGCGAGCCACATGCTCTGCGATGCGACCCATCCGGTCTTCGATGTCGCGCCCACCGGCCAGCTCGTCGATTACGGCGACCTCGCCCTGCCCAATACCGCGCTCGAAGCGATGCGCACCGCCTTGATGCCGGCCGCGCGCGAACTGATCGCGCGCCATCACATGCTCTGGCTGGGCGGCGACCATTCGATCACCCTGCCTTTGCTGCGCGCTTACCGCGCCCAGGCCGGACGCCCGCTGGCGCTGGTGCATTTCGACGCCCATTGCGATACCTGGACCGACCATTTCGGCGAAGCTTCGGGCCATGGCACTTGGGTCTATGAAGCCTTGCAGGAAGGGCTGGTCGAACCCGGCCTGGTCACCCAGATCGGCCTCCGGTCTTCGGGCGTACGCGCGGCCCGCGACTATGTGCGCGACCAGGGCGGCGTCATCCATACCGCGCGCGATCTGCGCGGACGCGAAAACGAAGAGCAACTGGGCGCGGTGATCGAGGGTCTGCGTGCGCGCCTGCGCGCCGCGGGCGATGTGCCGGTCTACCTCTCGCTCGACATCGATTGCCTGGACCCGGCGTTCGCGCCCGGCACCGGCACGCCCGAGCCCGGCGGCATGACCAGCGCCCAGGTGCTGACCCTGCTCGAAGCCTGGGCCGATCTGAACTGGATCGGCATGGACCTGTGCGAAGTCGCACCGCCTTACGACCACGCCGAACTGACCGCAAGCGCGGCGGCGGTCTTCGTCTGGACCTATCTGTGCGGGCGCATCGCCCGCGGAGCCTGAACATGGCCGCCACGCTGCATGCACGCGAAGCAGGTCTGAACGACAACTCCTGGTACGTGGCGAGCGCGCCGTCCACCGAGCATTACCCGGCGCTCGCCGAACACCGCGAGACCGATGTCTGCGTCATCGGCGGCGGGCTGGCGGGGCTATCGGCCGCGCTCGACCTGCGCACGCGCGGCTATCGGGTCGCGGTGCTCGAAGGCCGCGAATTCGGCTGGGGCGCCTCGGGCCGCAACGGCGGCCAGGCGCTGGTGGGCCTGGCTTGCGACATCGAGGTGGTGGAACGCCAACTCGGCCATGAGGATGCGCGCCGGGTCTGGGACACGACCCTCGAAGCGCTCGACCTGATCCACGAACGGCGCGCGCAATACGCGATCGATTGCGATTGGCAGGCCGGTTATCTGTCGATGGCGGTGAATGCCCGCAAGACCCGCGACCTGCACGCCTGGTGCGAACAGATCGCGACGCGCTACGGCTTTGCGCAGATGCGCCCGTTCGGCGCCGGCGAAGTCCGGCAATGGATCGACAGCCCGCGCTTCGCGGGCGGCGCCTACGATCCGGTCTCGGGCCATCTGCATCCGCTCAAATACACGCAGGGTCTGGCGCGCGCCGCGGCCCAGGCCGGCGCGCACCTGTACGAACAGACCACGGCGGTGGAGATCGTGCGCGGGGCGGCACCCGTGGTGCATGCCCGCGGCGCCGACGGCAAGACCTTTCAAGTGCGTTGCCAGCAAGTGCTGCTCGCGGGCAATGTCTATCTCGACCGCCTGGTGCCCGAAATCGCCGCACGCATCATGCCGGTGGGCACCTACATCGTCGCGAGCGCGCCGGTGGGCGCCGAACGCGCGCGCGCCTTGATCCCGTCGCGGGCGGCGGTCTGCGACACCAATTTCGTGCTCGATTATTTCCGCTTCTCGCACGACGACCGCATGCTGTTCGGCGGCCGGGTCAGCTACAGCACCGTCACGCCGATGAACCTGGCCGAAAGCATGCGCCAACGCATGTGCGCGGCCTTGCCGCAATTGGCCGATGTGCCGGTCGAATACGCCTGGGGCGGCTTCGTCGATATCACGATGAACCGCGCGCCCGACTTCGGGCGCATCGGCAGCAATCTTTGGTATTTGCAGGGCTTCTCGGGCCACGGCCTGGCGCTGACCGGGCTGGCCGGGCGCCTGGCGGCCGAAGCGATCGCGGGCGATAGCGAACGCTTCGATGTCTATGCGCGGCTGCGCCATCACGATTTTCCGGGCGGGCGGCTATTGCGCACGCCGGCCCTGGTGCTCGCGATGGCCTGGTACCGCCTGCGCGATCTATTGGGCTGAGGTCTTAAGACCAGACTTCGAGCACGCGCTCCGACATGTGCGGCGCGCGTTCCTGACGCGTCAGCCCGGCGGGTAGACGCGCATGGATCGCCTCGAGGCAATCGGCCCGCAGCACCTCGCGCGAAGGCAGGTAGGCCTCGCGATGCAGCGTCCATTTGCGTGCGACCAGTTCATTGGCCCCACGTTGATTGACGATCCAGATTTCCCGTTTTGCTTCGACCTTCATTGCACCTTCCAACGCGCCTATCGAGCGGCGCTGGACGCATTGTCGAAGTCCGGGCGGTCGGGGCCTGTGCCGGAATGCACACTCGGCGCCCGCCGGTCGGCCGCTTACCATCGAAGCGTGACATTGCGCATGGTTGCGTATTTGACGTCCGATTCTTCCGCTTGACGATCTCTTGTCTATCATTTGCGCCTTCGGCGCGCCGCGCCCCCGAGCGGACAAGGACATCAACATGGCGATGGACATCATCGATTACGAGATCTTCGGCAGTGACATGCAGTATGTCGAGGTCGAACTCGACCCCGGCGAAGCCGCGATCGGCGAGGCCGGCGTGATGATGTACATGCAAGACGGCATCGAGATGGACACCGTGTTCGGCGACGGTTCGGCCCAGCAAAGCGGCTTCATGGGCAAGCTGCTCGGCGCGGGCAAGCGCCTGCTCACCGGCGAATCGCTGTTCACGACGGTCTATCACAACGAAGCCTCGGGCAAACGCCGGGTCGCGTTCGCAGCGCCTTATCCGGGCCGCATCGTGCCGGTCGAACTGGCCAAGATCGGCGGCACCTTGATCTGCCAGAAAGACGCCTTCCTGTGCGCGGCCAAGGGCGTGTCGCTGGGCATCGCCTTCCAGAAGAAGATCGGCGTCGGCCTGTTCGGCGGCGAAGGCTTCATCATGCAAAAGCTCGACGGCGACGGCATGGCCTTCATCCATGCCGGCGGCATGCTCATGGAAAAGACCCTCGGCCCCGGCGAAACCTTGCGCGTGGACACCGGCTGCGTGGTCGCCTTCGAGCCCGCGGTCGATTTCGACATTCAATACGCGGGCAAGATCAAGACCGCCTTGTTCGGCGGCGAAGGCCTGTTCTTCGCGACCTTGCGCGGGCCGGGCCGGGTCTGGCTGCAATCGCTGCCCTTGTCGCGCATGGCTGATCGCATCGTGCTCGCCTCGCGCGCCGCGGGCGGGCGGCAACGCGAAGAAGGTTCGCTGCTCGGCGGCATCGGCTTGGGCAGCCTGATCGGCGACGACGAATAGGCGGCCGGCACGCATGACTGAGTCCATCGGCGCGCGCCTGTACACGCGCGGCGCCACCGAATCGCGCACGGTCGCGCTGGCCTGGCGCGGCAGCGCGCTCGAAATCGCGCCGGAAAACGGCACGCCCTGGCTGGTGCAGGCCGGTGCGCTCGCCTTCGAGGCGCGCGGCTTCAACCATAGCCAGCTCGCGATCCGCTGGACCGAAGCCGGCGACGCGCGCTTGTTGATGCTCGACGAAGGCGCCGCCGCGACCCTGACCGACAGCGTGCCCGGCGTGCTGCGCGAACGCGTGGACCGGGTGCGCGGCACGCGCAAACGCACCGAAAGGCGATTTCGCCTGGGGCTGGCGGCCGTGCTGCTGTTCGTGGTGCTGCCGATCGCGGCCATCATCGCCTTCATCCTCAAAGGCGAGGCGCTGGTCGACTGGGTGGTCGAGCGGGTGCCGGCCTCGATCGAAACCTCGATCGGCGATATGGTGCTGGCCCAGACCCGCGCCCAATCGCCCTTCATCACGACCGGGCCGCGCTACGACGCGGTCCAGGCCATCGCCAAGCGCCTGGTGCGTCCGGGCGAACCGATCCGGGTCTACCTCGCCGACACGCCCGAGGTGAACGCGTTCGCCGCGCCGGGCGGCGTGATCGTGTTGCAAGCCGGCCTGTTGCGCGCCGCGACCGATCCGGAACAAGTCGCGGGCGTGATCGCGCATGAGATCGCGCATGTGGAACTGCGCCACAGCCTGCGTTCGTGGGTCAAGGCGGCGGGCGTGCGCGGACTGGCGCTGATGCTGGTCGGCGATTGGGGCGTGCTCGTCGATGCCGGGACCAAGCTCGCGCAACTGAAATTCTCGCGCGAGGCCGAATACGCCGCCGACCTGCATGCCTTGCAACGCCTGCGCGAAGCCCAGATCGACCCGAACGGACTTCCGCGCTTCCTCGCCATCCTCTTGAAATCCGAGAGCGCCGCACGCGGCCCCGAATGGCTCGCGACCCACCCGGTGACGGCCCAGCGCATCAGCGCGCTCGACCGCGCGATCGGCATCGGCGGCTTGTCGACCGTGCGGCCGCTCGACATCGATTGGGCACGGGTGAATGGCGCGCCGACGGCTGCGGCACCGCAGGCGAGCGGTGCCGAGTCCGCGGCGCCCGAGACCGCGCCGACGCCTTAAGAGCACCGCGCGCGCACGGCTTGCGCGAGCGCGGCGCTGTCGATCGCGCCGTCGGTCTCCACGACCAGGGCCGAGCGCAGTTCATCGGCATCGAGCGCTTCATCATGGTCTTGCTGACGCGCGAGCACCGATTCATCGGCCTCGGAAGGATCGTCGCGGCGCGCCTGGCGCGCACGCAGACGTTCGCGCAGCACGGCCGGATCGGCCCGGCATTCGAGCACCAGGCAAGGCAGCCCGTGACGACGCGCGAGTTCGCGCATCGCCGCGCGCTCGTCGCGCCGCAAGAAGGCTGCATCGACGATGACGCGCCAGCCGGCGGCCAGCGCCTGTTCGGCCGCCTCGGCCAGCCGGGCATAGGTCCGCGCCGTGGTCCGGGCGTCGTAAATGCCGCCTGCGACCTGCGCGCGCGAATCGGCGAGCGCGTCCAGCCCATGCAAGCGCTTGCGTTCGACATCCGAGCGCACGCGCACCGCCCCAAACTCGGCCAGCAAAGCCTTGGCCACCGTGCTCTTGCCCGAACCCGACCAGCCGCGCATCAGGATCAGCGCGGGCGGCCCGCCCAGGTCGCGGCACGCGCGCGCGCAGGCGAGGTAATCGACGGCGGGTCGGACCGGCGCCGGCGCGCCCAAGCCCGCGACCATCGCGCGGATCGCGGCGCGATAGACGAGGTCGTAGCGCAGGCCGGTCAGCCCGGCGTAGTCGCCACCGACTTCGAGATAAGCGTCGAGCGCATGCCAAGCGAGGTCGGCGCGGCCGCGCGCGATGAAGTCCATGAGCGCGAACGCGAAATCGGTCATGGTGTCGATCCAGCGCAGACCGGGATCGAATTCGATCGCGTCGAAGGCGGTCGGCCCGTCGGGCAACAGCACGGCATTGGCCAGATGCAGATCGCCGTGGCCTTCGCGCACATGGCCGCCTTGCACGCGCGCGCGCCAATACGCGCCCAGACGGTCCGCCGCATGCCGCGCCCATGCGACGAGATCGGCGCAGTCGGCCCCGGTCGCCCCGAGGCGCGCGAGGGTGGCGTTCACCGTGTCGACGATGGAGGCCGGCTGGCCGAAAACGCCATCGGGCGGCGCCACCGCGGCGTGGGCATGAAAATGCGCGATGCGGCGCGCGAAGCCTTCGACTTCCTCACGCGTCAGCAGGCCGAACGACAGACGGCGGTCGAACAGCGCGTCGGGCGCGAAGCGCCGCATGCGCACCGCCACTTCGAGGACCGAGGCCTCGGCGCAAGGCAAAGGCCCGGCCGCCGCGCGATCGAAACCGACGACATCGAGATACAAGTCCGGCGCCAGACGGCGATTGACCCGCAGTTCCTCGTCGCAGGCCTGCCGGCGCGCGGCGCGACTGCCGAAATCGAGAAAGCCCAATTGCACCGGCTTCTTGAATTTGTAGGCCTCGGTCGCGGTCAGCAGCACCCACGAGATATGGGTCTCGATCAGTTCGACCGGTGCTTCGCCCGTGTCGGCCGATCGGGCCGACCAACGCATGCGCAGCCGCTCGACCAGGGCTTGCGCCTGCGCGTACTGCGCGGGCAGCGGCACGTCGGTCGGCATGATCGGGGCGGGCGCATCCGTCATGGCGGGCCGGTGCGCGCCGGTTCAGGCCTTGCGGCAGCGGAATACCGCGAGGCTGCCGAACAGATTCGGCATGAAGGTGACCGGTTGGCCGTGATGCAAGGCGACGCGGTCGAGGATTTCGAGCCCGACCTTGGAGGCGAGCACTTCGAAATCGCGGATGGTCGCGCAGCGCACATTGGGCGTGTCGTACCACTCGTAAGGCAGGCTTTCGCTGACCGGCATGCGGCCCATCAGCAGCGAAGCGCGGTGTTGCCAATACCCGAAGTTCGGAAAACTGATGATGGCTTCGCGGCCGACGCGCGCGATCTCGCGCAGGATGCCTTCGACATTCTTCATCGCCTGCAAGGTTTCGAGCTGCACGACGGTGTCGAAGGCATCGTCGCCGAACAAAGCGAGGCCGTGCTCCAGATCCTGCTGCAAGACATTGACGCCGTTGCGCACGCTCGCGCAGACCTTCTGGTCATCGATCTCGACCCCGTAACCCCGCACCGCCTTGACCTCGGCCAGATAGCGCAACAGGCTGCCATCGCCGCAACCCAGATCGAGCACGCGCGTGTTCTTGCCGATCCAGCTCGCGATGAAGGCGAGGTCGGAGCGCAATGCCGGCACGCCTTGTTGATTGCACACGAGCGTGGCGGTCATGGGCGACCTCCGGGCAGGTCGAGTTCGGCCGCGATGCGCTCGAAATAGCCGCGCACCACCGCGTGATAGCGCACATCGTCGAGCAGGAAGGCGTCGTGGCCGTGCGGCGCGTCGATCTCGGCGTAGGCCACATCGCGCCCGTTGGCGACCAGCGCGCGCACGATCTCGCGGCTGCGCTCGGGCGAAAAACGCCAATCGGTCGTGAAGCTCGCGACCAGGAACTTGGCGCGCGCGCTTTCGAGCGCGAGGGTCAGATTGCCGTCGGAGTTGCGCGCCGGGTCGAAATAATCGAGCGCCTTGGTGATGAGCAAATACGTATTGGCGTCGAAGTATTCGCTGAACTTGTCGCCTTGGTAGCGCAGATAGCTCTCGATCTCGAATTCGACGCCGAAGTTGTAATCGAAATCGCTCTTCGCACGCAGCGCGCGGCCGAACTTCTCGGCCATGTCGTCGTCGCTGAGGTAGGTGATGTGGCCGATCATGCGCGCCACGCGCAGGCCGCGCCGGGGCACCACGCCTTGCGCGTAATAGTTGCCGCCATGGAATTCGGGATCGGTCAGGATGGCCTGGCGCGCGACATCGTTGAAGGCGATGTTCTGCGCGCTCAGGCGCGGCGTGCTCGCCACGACCACGCAATGCCCGACCCGGTCGGGGTATTGGATGCTCCATGACAAGGCCTGCATGCCGCCCAGCGACCCGCCCATGACCGCGGCGAGCTTCTGAATGCCGAGCCGGTCGAGCAAACGCGCCTGGGCATCGACCCAGTCTTCGACCGTGACCACCGGAAAATCGGCGCCATACGGCTGGCCGGTCGCGGGGTTCGGGCTCTTGGGTCCGGTCGAGCCGAAACACGAGCCGAGGTTGTTGACTCCGATGACGAAGAAGCGCCGGGTATCGACCGGTTTGCCGGGGCCGACCATGTTGTCCCACCAGCCGGCATTGCCTTGGGCGTCCTTGCCCGCCACATGGTGCGAGGCATTGAGCGCATGGCAGATCAAGACGGCGTTGCCGCGTTCGGCATCGAGTTCGCCATAGGTCTCGTAGACGAGTTCGTAATTGGCGAGTTGCGCGCCGCTCTTGAGTGCGAGCGGTTCAGCGAATAGTTGGGATTGCGGCGTGACCTGCATCGGGCGATTGTAGCCTGCGCGCCAGGGCCGGGCGCGCGCCGCGACTCAATGCATGAGTGCCGCGGCCGGCTGGTCCTCGGCCGCGGCGCGCGCTTCGCTGCGCGCCAGCAGGCGCCGGATTTCGCGCGCATCGGTCTCGGCCAGAACCGCTTCGGCCAACCGCTGGGCCTGGGCGAAATCGGCATCGAGCAACACCGATTTCACATAGGGAATCTGGACCGGATGCATCGAAAATTGGGTGAGACCCATGCCGAGCAGCAACATGGTCAGTTGCGCATCGCCGGCCATTTCGCCGCAGACCGAGACTTCCTTACCGGCCCGCGCGCCTTCGCGGATGGTGTGCGCGATGAGCTGCAAGACCGCCGGATGCAAAGGATCGTAAAGCTCGGCCACGGTCGAATCGGCGCGGTCGATCGCCAGCGTGTACTGGATCAGGTCGTTGGTCCCGATCGAAAGGAAATCGAGCCGGCGCGTGAACGCGCCGATCGACAAGGCCGCGGCCGGCACTTCGATCATGCCGCCGATCGGCAGCCGCGCGTCGTAGGCGACCCCTTGCTCCGACAACTCGGCCATGACCGCGGTGATGTGCGCGAGCGCGGCATCGATCTCGGCCGCGCTGCTGAGCATGGGGATGAGCAGGCGCACCGGGCCGTAAGCCGACGCACGCAAGATCGCGCGCAGCTGGGTGCGAAACAATTGCGGCTCGGCCAGGCTGTAGCGGATCGCGCGCAAACCCAGTGCCGGGTTCTCGGCCACCGGCGCTTCGCGCGCCTCGTCGGTCTGCAAGGTCTTGTCGGCGCCGATGTCGAGGGTGCGGATGGTGATCGGCAGGCCTTGCATGCCGAGCACGGCTTTGCGGTACGCCTCGAACTGTTCGTCTTCGCCGGGCAGATCGTTGCGGTTCATGAACAGGAATTCGGATCGGAACAGTCCGACCCCGACCGCGTTGGCCGAGCACGCGAGCGGCGCGTCTTCGGGCATTTCGATGTTGGCCAACAAGGCGATATGCCGGCCATCGCGCGTGACCGAGGGCCGCGAGGTGATGGTGGCCAGGGCCGCACGCTCGCCTACCTGGGCCTGGACCCGGCTGCGGTAATAGTCGAGCACGGTCTCGTCGGGCGCGACGATGACCACGCCGGCATTGCCATCGACGATGATCCAGTCGTCATCGACCACGCGCGCCATCGCGTCGTCGACGCCGATGACCGCCGGCACATCCATGCTGCGGGCCAGGATGGCGGTATGCGAAGTCCGGCCGCCGAACTCGGTGCAGAACGCGGCGATCGGCGCTTGTTCGGGATCGTCATGGCGAAAATGCAGCATGTCGGCCGGCGACAGATCGCTCGCCACCAGGATGCGCGGCACATCGCCATGCACCTTGAGCCGTTCCGACATCGCCCCCGCGAGCGCTTTGCGCACGCGCGTGACCACTTGCAGCACGTCGCGCTTGCGTTCGCGCAGGTAAAGGTCGTCCATCGCATCGAACTGGCGCGCGAGCTCGTCGGCGGTCTCGACCAGCGCCCATTCCGCGTTCATTCCGCGTTCGGCGATCAACAACAGGGTTTGCGATGTCAGCAGCGGGTCATCGAGCAGCATCGCGTGCACATCGAGCAAGGCCTTGAGTTCAGCCGGCGCGCCCTTGGGCACATGCAGCTTCAGATGCGCGAATTCGGAGCGCACCGCGTTGAGCGCGCGCACGAAGCGGTCTTGCTCGGCGCCGCGTTCGAGCATCGGGATCGAGCGGTGGGCAACGTCTTGATGCCACGCGTCAAGACACACGGCGCGGCCAATGGCCACGCCGCGCGATACACCGATGCCATGCAAAGAAAACGTCATCGCGCCCTCCAGCGCGCTGCGCGGTACATCGTCTGTCTCACTCCCCTTCGCCGAATTTATCGTTGATGAGCGCCACGATCGCCGCGAGCGCCGTGTCGGCATCCGGACCTTCGACGTGAATCCGGACTTCGCTGCCGACACCTGCCGCCAGCATCATGACGCCCATGATGCTCTTGGCATTCACGCGCCGTCCGGCGCGTTCGAGTTCAACCGATGAAGCATACCGGCCCGCGAGTTGTGTGAGCTTGGCAGAAGCGCGGGCATGCAGTCCAAGCTTATTGCTGATCGTGACAGTTGCGGTGGGCATCTCAAAGAACTTTTTCGAGTGAGCTTCATTGCTGCTGTTGCTTGGCCTGGAAGGCGCGCAAGGATTCCCGGTTCGCCGCATCGGGGACCACGGCCTGGTTTTGCGGCGCCTTGCTGCCCACATGCACGATGCCCAAAGCACCACCGGCCGCGGCCTTTTCCTCGACCACCGAGAGCGGTTCATGCCGATAGGAAATGGCGCGCAGCAGCATCGGCAGATTGACGCCGGCCAGGATGCGCACATGCGGCCCGGCCAGGGCCGCCACCAGATTCGAAGGCGTCGCTCCGAAGATGTCGGTCAGCACCAGCACGCCGCCGCCGGTGTCCACGTCTTCGAGCAATTGCTCGGCGCGCGCCAGCGCGAGGCCGGTCGTCGCGTCGGGAATGATGTCGAGCACGGCGAGGCGCTCGACCTCGCCGTACACATGGCGCGCCGCCTCGACCAGCGCGCTGCCGAGCGGCCGATGCGCCACGACCAGGATGCCGATCATGCCGCCCCCACGGCGCTTTCCAGCGCGTCGATCATCAATGCCGCCACATCGCACCCGGTCTGATCCATGATTTCGCGAAAGCAGGTCGGCGAGGTCACGTTGACCTCGGTCAGATAGCGGCCGATCACATCGAGCCCGACCAGCAACAACCCGCGCGCATGCAGCACCGGCGCCAGACTTTGTGCGATGCGCAGATCGTCGTCGGTCAGCGCCCGGGCAACGCCGGTGCCGCCGGCAGCCAGATTGCCACGCGTTTCGCCGGCCATCGGAATGCGCGCCAGGCAATACGGCACCGGCCTGCCGCCGATCAGCAACACGCGCTTATCCCCATCGACGATCTCGGGAATGTAGCGTTGCGCCATCAAGCTGCGTTCGCCGTTGTGGCCCAAGGTCTCGATGATGCTGCCGAGGTTCAAGCCATCGGCTCCGACCCGGAAAATGCCCATGCCGCCCATGCCGTCGAGCGGCTTGATGACGATCTCGCGATGCTCGGCATGAAAAGCGCGCAGGCGCCGCGCATCGCGCGTGACCAATGTGGGCGCGGTGAATTCGGCGAACTCGCTGATCGCGAACTTCTCGTTGTGGTCGCGGATCGCGCGCGGGTCGTTGAACACCCGGGCCCCCTGGCGCTGAGCGCGTTCGAGCATCCAGGTGCTGGTCACGTACTCCATGTCGAACGGCGGGTCCTTGCGCATCAAGACCGCATCGAAGCCGGCCAGCGGCGTATCGATCCATTCGCAATGGCGGTACCAGTCGGCACGCGGACCGTGCGGTTCGCCGTCGTGCGCGACGCCTGTGAGTGCGATGCGCTGGGCACGCACCACCACCTGGCCGCGTTCGAGCGCGAGGTCGCCGGGCGCGCACTGGAACAAGGTGTGCCCGCGCCGCGCCGCCTCTTCCATCATCGCGAAGCTCGAATCCTTGTAGATGCGAAAACTGTCCAGCGGATCGGTGATGAATGCGATGCGCACGCGCGGCCTTTCAGAATGCGGGCTGGACCTGGGAAGTTTCGTCGGCGACGCGGTCCGGATCGGTCATTTCGAGTTCGAGCGCCGCCGCCAGCAAGGATAGGCGCGCGACCACGCCATACAAATAGAACCGGTTGGGCGCGGCATCGCCGGCACGCGCGCCGCAATTGGGCGTATTGCATCCGCACTCGAACGGCAAGGGCACGAATTGCATGCCCGGCGCGTTGAGGTTCTCGTCGGCGCCGCGCTCGGCGTGCACGCGGTAGAAGCCGCCGACCACGTAATGGTCGATCATGTAGACGACCGGCTCGGCGACCGCGTCGTTCACACGCTCGATGGTCCGCACGCCTTCTTGCACGATCACTTCCGAGACTTGCAGGCCGTCCTTGACGACCGCCATCTTGTTGCGCGTCTTGCGGTTGAGTTCGCGGACCTCATCGACACTCTTGACCGTCATGACGCCCATGCCATAAGTGCCGGCGTCGGCTTTGATGACCAGATAAGGCTCGTCGGCGATGCCGTAGTCGCGATATTTATCGCGCACCTTGGCCAGCATGCGCTCGACGACATCGGCCAATTGATCCTCGCCCTGGCGCGCCGAGAAATCGAGCCCGGCGCAGCCCTCGAAATAGGGATTGATGAGCCAGGGATCGATGCCGAGCAGTTCGGCGAATTCGCCGGCCACCCGGTCGTAAGCGCCGAAATGGCGGGTCTTGCGCCTGACCGTCCAACCCGCGTGCAAGGGCGGCAGCAGGAACTGCTCGTTGAGATCGCGCAGGATCTCGGGCGTGCCGGCCGACAGATCGTTGTTGAGCAGGATCGCGCAGGGATCGAAGCCCTCCAGTCCGAGCCGGTATTGCGAACGTTTGAGCGGTTCGAGCGTCAGGCTGCGCACGCTGGCGCCGCCGGTGTCGGGCAGCGTGATGGTGGTCGGCTCGGTCACCTCGGGCGACAAGGAGCCCAGGCGCACATTGAGCCCGGTCTGGCGCAGGATGGTGACCAGGCGCGCGACATTCTGCAGATAGAAGGTATTGCGCGTATGCCGCTCGGGAATCAGCAGCAGATTGCGCGCGTCGCAACAAAAGCGCTCGACCGCGGTCTGCGCGGCTTGCACCGCGAGCGGCAGCATGTCGTCGCTGAGGTTATTGAAGCCGCCCGGGAACAGATTCAGATCGACCGGCGCGAGCTTATGGCCCGCGTTGCGCAGATCGACCGAAGCGTAGAAGGGCGGCGTATGTTCGGACCATTGCAGACGCAACCAGCGCTCGATGGCGGGGGTGGCGTCGAGAACCCGGCGTTCGAGTTCCAGGATAGGCCCAGGGTTCGCGGTAACGAGGTGCGGAACCATGGCGACAGGCTCAGGCGTTAGGGATGACGCAGTGTAGCGCAGCCCTTGTGTCAGTCCGCCGGAAACGAAAAAGGGCACGGGAATACCCGTGCCCTTTGTCGACTACTCGGCCGATTGTCGCCGCGTGGCGGTCGCAGCCGCGACCGCCGCGCAGGTTCAGTCGTGATAGGCGGACTCGCCGTGCGAGGTGATGTCCAGACCTTCGCGTTCTTGATCTTCCGGAACGCGCAGACCGATGACCAGCTTGATCAGGTAGAGGGCCACCAGCGACACCACACCCGACAAGACGATGGTCGTCAGCACGCCTTGCGCCTGGATCCAGACTTGTGCCGCGATGCCGGGGAAGTCTTCGGCGGCGCCGCATTTGTTGCTCACGTAGTTGCAGATGCCGGCGCCGCCCAGCGAGGGCGAGGCGAAGACACCGGTCAAGAGCGCACCCAGGATACCGCCCACGCCGTGCACGCCGAAGACGTCGAGCGAATCGTCGGCGCCGATCAGGCGCTTCAGACCGTTGACACCCCACAGGCAGACCACGCCGGCAGCCAGGCCGATGATGATCGCGCCCATCACGCCGACGAAGCCGGCGGCCGGGGTGATCGCGACCAGACCGGCCACGGCGCCCGAGGCCGCACCCAGCATCGAGGGCTTGCCCTTGGCCAGCCATTCACCGAAGGTCCAGGACAGGACCGCGGCGGCGGTGGCGAACAAGGTGTTGACGAAGGCGAGCGCGGCGGTGCCGGTGGCTTCGAGGTTGGAACCGGCGTTGAAGCCGAACCAGCCCACCCACAGCAGCGAGGCACC
>JADHEF010000099.1_pt1 | contig 99691 bp, 71 predicted proteins | sample 8952391 | NCBI WGS metagenome assembly JADHEF01 (sample SAMN16124439, study PRJNA663245) | bioreactor sludge metagenome | isolation source: sludge (nitrite) | place: India:Bengaluru | collected 2019-02-28
GCCTCGAAGATCTTCATGTAGGCGTTCGCCTTGCCGTAATACTTCTTGGCGATCGCGCTCAGCGTGTCGCCCTTCTCGACGACGTGGACCTTCCCGGCGCCGGCGGCGGCCGCCGCGGGGGCCCCGCCGGTCACGACGGCGCCGGCGGCGGGCGTCGGCGCGGCGGGGACGGGCGCCTTCGCGAGCGCAATCTTGTTGATCGTGTTCTCGGTCTCGACGAGCTTGTTGAACTCGGCCATGGCCTTTCCCTTGGCCTCGATGCTGTCCGCCTCGCCGGTCAGCGTGACGGTCTTCCCCTCGACGACCGCGTCGAGGCTCTTCAGCCCCTTGATCGAGCCGCGCAGGCTCTTCACCGCCTCGGCGGTCTTCTCGTCGAGCGACTTGCCGAACAGTCCCATCTTTGCCTCCTCTGCCGGAATCCGTGGAGAGAAGACGATATCAGGGGCGCCCCGCGGCCGGAGGCTTCAGGCCTGCCGTCTCTCCTCGAGCCACTCCTCGAACCGATCGCGCGGCCAGGTGTTGACGACCCGCTCCGCCGGGATCCCGGCGAGCCGCGCGATCGCGAGGGAGAAGCGCTGGAACCCGAGGTGGCGGTGGGCGTGGGCGTCGCTCGTCAGCGCGAAGAGGCAGCCGGCGGCGAGGGCCGCCCGCGCGAGCGACGGCGGCAGGTCCTGCCGCTCGGGGCAGCCGTTGATCTCGATCGCGACGCCCCGCTCGGCCGCGGCGGCGAAGACGCGGTCCCAGCTCGCTCGGACGCCGGTCCTCATGTTGTAGAGCCGCCCCTTCGGGTGGCCGAGGACGGCGACGCCGGGGCGCTCGACGGCGCGGACGAGGCGGGCCGTCTGGTCCTTCGGGCCCCGCAGGTCGGTGTGGACCGAGGCGACGACGCCCGCGAGGACGGGGACGTTCGCCGGCAGGACGTCGATCGTCCCGTCCTCGGCGATGTTCGCCTCGGCTCCGAGGAGCATCCCGAACTCCTCCCCCGTACGCGCGTTCAGCCGCTCGAGCTCGCGCGCCTGCGCGGCGAAGTCGCCGGCGTGGAGTCCACCGGCCACGGCGAGGTCGCGCGCGTGGTCCGTCAGGAGCGCGTAGCGGTCGCCGCGGGCGGCGAGCGCGCGGTGGAGGTCGGCGAGCGGGATCGTCCCGTCGGAGCGGTCGGTGTGGAGGTGGACGTCGGCCCGGAGGTCGGCGGGCGAGATCCCCTCGGGCGCCGCGAGGATCCGGTCGACGTCGGCGCGGGAGAGGTACTCGCGCTTGCGCTCGCTCGCCGGGTCGTCGCGGTCGAGGAGGGCCGAGAGCCGGTCGCCGACCGACTCGTCCGAGCCGCAGGAGAGGAACGCGGCGATCGCGTCGGCCGCGCGGGGCGTGACGTGCGGCAGGCCGCCGAGATGGATCCGGCGGCCGTGCAGCTCGTCGGGGAGCTGGCGGAGCGTCGCGGCGGCCGAGCGGTACTCGGCGGCGGGACGCGCGCCGGGCGGCTCGGCGTCGGCCAGGGCGAGGAGGGCGGAGGCGACGCGGGCGTTCGTGACGGGCGGGGCGGGGGGGATCGGGACGGACGACACGGGCGGGCCTCGCCCCATCTTACGGTCCCGCCCTCCCGATAGACTCCGGTCGACATGCCGGAAAAGAAGACGCTGGCGCTCCTCGACGCCTCGGGCTACCTCTACCGCGCCTTCCACGCGATCCGCCCGCTCTCCGCCCCCGACGGGCGGCCGACGAACGCGACGTTCGGGTTCGCGACGATGCTCCGGAAGCTCCTCTCGCAGAGGAAGCCCGACGCCGTTGCCGTCTGCTTCGACCGCCCCGAGAAGACGTTCCGGCACGAGATGGACCCCCAGTACAAGGCGACGCGCGCGGCGATGCCGGACGACCTCGTCCCGCAGGTGGCCGACGTGAAGGCGCTCTGCCGCGCGATGGGGCTGGCCGTCGTCGAGGAGCCGGGCTTCGAGGCCGACGACCTGATCGGGACGCTCGCGGAGAAGGGGGCGCGCGCCGGACTGGTCGTCGAGGTGGTCTCCGCGGACAAGGACCTCTTCCAGCTCGTCCGCGAAGGCGCGGTCTCCGTCTGGCACCCGGTCCACGAGAAGCTCCTCGACTCCGCCGGCGTCGCCGAGCTCTTCGGCGCGCCGCCCGAGCGCGTCACCGACGTCCTCGGCCTCATGGGCGACTCCTCCGACAACATCCCCGGCGTCCGCGGGATCGGCGAGAAGGGGGCGAAGGAGCTCGTCGCGACGTTCGGCCCCCTCGAGGAGATCTACGCGCGCGTCGGCGAGCTGAAGGGGAAGCGGCGCGAGGCGCTCGAGGCGGGGCGGGACGACGCGTTCCGCTCGCGCGAGCTCGCCACGGTCCGGCGCGACGCCCCGGTGCCGGGGGGCGGGAGCGCGGAGAGCCTTCTCGAGACGTTCGCCGTTCCCCCGGCGTCGCCGGAAGGGACGGCCGCTCTCGCGGCGTTCTTCGGCGAGCTCGGCTTCTCGCGCCTGAAGAAGGAGCTGCTCGAGGCGGCGGGGGCCACGGCGCCGCGGCCGGCGGCGAAGCCCGCGGGGAGCGGGTCGCTGTTCGGCGAGGAAGACGCGGAGGCGGAGGCGGGGCGCGCCTACCTCGGCCCGCGCGCCCGCATTCCGCTCGAGCTCGGCGACGTCCTCCTCGCGCGCCTGACGGCCCGTCCCGCCTCGCTCCGCGTCTACGAGGAGCTCGAGCTCCCGCTCGTGCCGGTCCTTTCGCGGATGGAGCTCGCGGGAATCCTCGTCGACCCGGCGGCCCTCTCCGTCCTCTCCGTCGACCTCGGCGCCCGACTCGCGGCGCTCGAGGCGGAGATCCACGCGGCCGCGGGGGAGCCGTTCAACGTCGGCTCCCCGCTGCAGCTCGGCCGGATCCTCTTCGAGAAGCTCGGCTACCCGGCCCTGAAGAAGACGGCCAAGACGAAGAGCTACGCGACCGGCTCCGAGATCCTCGAGGAGCTCACGGTGCGCGGCTTCGGGCCGCTTCCGGGACTCGTCCTGGAGTGGCGCGAGCTCTCGAAGCTGAAGGGGACCTACGTCGACGCGCTGCCGAAGCACGTCGCGAAGGACGGGCGGATCCACACCCGCTTCGACCAGGCGGTCGCGGCGACGGGGCGCCTCTCCTCGAACGACCCGAACCTCCAGAACATCCCGGTGCGGACCGAGGCGGGGCGCGCGATCCGGAAGGCCTTCGTCGCGCCGAAGGGGCGCCTCCTCGTCTCGGCCGACTACTCGCAGGTCGAGCTCCGCCTCCTCGCCCACCTCTCGGGCGACGAGGCGCTCATCGAGACGTTCCGGCGCGGGGACGACATCCACCGCGCCACCGCCGCGAGGATCTTCGGCATCCACCCCGACCTCGTCTCGCCCGACCAGCGGCGCGGGGCGAAGACGATCAACTTCGGCATCCTCTACGGCATGGGCCCGTTCGCCCTCGCCGGCCAGCTCGGCGTGACGCAGGGAGAGGCGAAGGCGTTCATCGCCGCCTACTTCCAGCAGTTCCCCTCGATCCGCGCCTGCCTCGACCGGATCCTCGCGCGGGCTCGCGAGACGGGGGCGACGGAGACGATCTTCGGGCGGCTCCGGCCGATCCCCGGGATCGCCGACCGGAACCACGCCGTCCGCGCGAACGCGGAGCGGATGGCGATGAACGCGCCGTTCCAGGGCTCGGCGGCCGACCTGATCAAGAAGGCGATGGTGGACCTCGACGCGCGCCTCGCGGCGGAGCTCCCGTCGGCGAGGATGCTCCTGCAGGTCCACGACGAGCTCGTCCTCGAGTGCGACGAGGGGGACGCCGCGCGCGCCGCCGACCTCGCGAGGGAGACGATGGAAGGGGCCGCATCGCTCGCCGTCCCGCTGACGGTGGAGACCGCTCGAGGCGCCGACTGGGCGGCCGCGAAGTAGCGGGCGCTACAATCCGAAAGATGGCCTTCGTCGGCCGCCGGATGCTCCGGCCGTTCCTTTCCTGTCTCCCGGCCCTTCTCCTCGCGCCGGTCCTTTCCGCGCAGGCGCCGCTCGAGACGATCCCCGACCCGGCGCGCCTCCCGGCCGCCGAGGTGCCGTTCGTCAACCCGCTCTGGCAGCCCCTCGACGCCCCGGCCGCGCCGAAGGGGCCGCCGCCGCGGCTCCGGGACCTGGAGACGACCGGACCCCTCGTCGTCGGCGTGAAGCTCGACGCGTCGGGGAGCGTTTCCGAGGCGGTCGTCCCCGAGCCCCCGCTTCGCGCGCTCGCCGCCGCCGTGAAGGCCCAGGCGCCGCGCTGGACTTTCCAGCCGGCGACGAAGGACGGCGTGGCCGTCCGCTGCTGGGGGACCTACGGCGTCGACGTCGAGGTGGAGCTCGAGGACGCGACCTGGCACGCGTTCGCGCTCGTTCCGGTCGGGAAGGACGACCCGCTCCCGGAGCTCTCGAAGGAGCTCCCGGGCGAGACGTGGCTGGCCCGCTACCCGGCCGCGGTCGGGCCCCCCGAGCCGGGGGTCTTCTCGGTCGAGGAGGTCGACTTCCTCCCGATGCCGGTCAAGGTCCCGCTCAAGCTCGAGGGGGCGCGGCTGAAGTCGCGCCTCGTCGCGCTCGTCGAGGTCTCGGGGCTCGGGTCCGTCAAGCGCGTCGTCCCGGTCGGGACGTACGAGCCGATGATCCTCCGCTGGGTCCGCGAGAGCGCGAAGGAGTGGACGCTGACGGCCGCGCGGAAGGGGAGCGCCCCGGTCTCCTCCTGGCTCGCGCTCGACACGACGATCGAGTACTCGCTCGGCTCCGTGAATGAGCGGGGGAAGCGCTCGATCAAGAAGAACGTCCGCGGCGAGCCGGCGCCGTGAGGCTGACGACCGCGGACGCCGCCGACCTCCTCGACGTCGACGAGTCGACGATCTACCGCTGGATCGAGGAGCGGGACCTCCCCGCGGAGCGGATCGCGGAGCGGACGCTCCTGAACCGCGCGGCCCTCCTCGAGTGGGCGACGGAGCACCGCGTCGCCGTCTCGCCCCGGGTCTTCCTCCCCGCCGAGGCGGGGGGCGAGCGGCTCCCCTCCTTCGCGGCGGCGCTCGCGGCGGGGGGCGTCCACCACGCCCTCCCCGGGTCGACGCGGGAGGAGGTCCTCCGCGAGGCCGTCTCGCGGCTCCCGCTCCCCGAAGGGATCGGGGCGGACGAGCTCCTCGCGTTCCTCCTCGCGCGCGAGACGGCCGGCTCCTCCGCGATCGGCGACGGCATCGCGATCCCGCACGTGAGGGCCCCGATCGTCCTCGAGGTCGACGAGGCGCTCGTCAGCCTCTCTTTCCTGGCCGAGCCGGTCGACTTCGGCGCGTCGGACGGGAAGGGCGTGACCGTCCTCGTCACCATGGTGACGCCAACCGTACACGGGCACCTCCACCTCCTCGCTGCCCTCTCCTGCCTCCTCCGCGACGAGGCGTTCCGCGCCGCGGTGAAGGCCGCCGCGCCGGCCGCCGAGCTCCTCGCGCTCGCCCGGGAGATCGAGGCGCGCGGCGGGGGTCGGCGGCCGGGGAGCGGAGCGGCCTGATGGAGGGGGCGAGTCCCGAAGCCGCGCTGCTCCTCGGCGCGATCGCCCTCGTCGCGCTGAGCGGGCTCCCCGGGCTCCTCGCCCGGAAGGGAGGGTCGGGGGGCGAGCGGCTCTCCGCGCTCCTCGTCGGCGCGGGGGCGCTCCTCGGCCTCGCGGCCTCGGCGCGCATCCTCTTCCTCGGCGGCGGTTTCCGCGTCGAGCTCCCGAGCCCGCTCCCGGGCGGGCCGCTCCTCCTCGCGGCCGACGCCCTCTCGGCCCTCTTCCTCGTCCCGGTCTTTCTCGTCCCGGCGCTCGGGGCGGTCTACGGCCTCGACTACTGGCCCGAGGCCGAGCACCGGCGCGACGCCCGCAAGCTCCGCCTCTTCTACGGCCTCCTCGCCGCGTCGATGGCGGTCGTCCTCCTCGCGCGGAGCGGCGTCCTCTTCCTCGTCGCCTGGGAGGTGATGGCGCTCGCCGCGTTCTTCGCCGCGACGACCGAGGACCGGCAGCCGGAGGTGCGGGAGGCGGGGTGGATCTACCTCGTCGCGACGCACGCCGGCACGCTCGGCCTCTTCGGCATGACGGCCCTCCTCGCCCGGACGACGGGCGGCTTCGCCTGGGAGGCGCCGGAGGGCGGCCTCGCCGTGACCGCCTCCTCGAGCGTCGTCTTCCTCCTCGCCGTCGTCGGCTTCGGCGGGAAGGCGGGCCTCTTCCCGTTCCACTTCTGGCTCCCGGGCGCGCACGGCGGCGCGCCGAGCCACGTCTCGGCCGTGATGTCGGGCGTGATGCTGAAGGTGGGACTCTACGGCCTCCTTCGCGTCGTCTCGCTGTATGGCGCCCCTCCCGCCTGGTGGGGCGGCCTCCTCCTCCTTCTCGGCGCCTCCTCGGCGCTCCTCGGCGCCGCGCTCGCCGCCGGCCAGGGAGACGTGAAGCGGCTCCTCGCCTACTCCTCCGTCGAGAACGTCGGCATCGTCACGACGGGGATCGGCCTCGCCCTCCTCGGCCGCTCGGCGGGCCGGCCGGAGTGGGTCGCGCTCGGCCTCGGCGGCGCGCTCCTCCACGTCCTCTACCACTCCCTCTTCAAGCCGCTCCTCTTCCTCGGCGCGGGGGCGGTGATCCACGGGGCGGGGACGCGCGAGATGGACCGGCTCGGAGGGCTCCTCCGGAGGATGCCGCGGACCGGCGCCGCGTTCGCCGTCGGCTGCGCGGCGGCGCTCGCCTTCCCGCCGCTCGCCGGCTTCTTCTCGGAGCTCGTCGTCTACGTCGGCCTCTTCCGCGCGTTCGCGGGGCCCGACTCCTCGCTCCTCGCCGCGTTCGCGGCGCCCGCGCTCGCGGTCGCGGGGGCCGTCGCGCTCGGGGCGTTCACGAAGCTCTTCGGCGTCGTCTTCCTCGGGAGCCCCCGCTCGGACGCGGCCGCGCACGCGCACGAGGCCGGACCGGCGATGCGCGGGCCGATCCTCGTCCTCGCCTCCCTCGTCGCCGTCGCCGGCCTCCTCTCGCCGTTCCTCGCCCCTGGCATCGACGCGGCCATCCGGGCCTGGGTCGCGCCGGCCGTTCCGCCCGGCTCCGTCGAGGCGCTCGCCCACCCGGTGCCGCCGCTCGCCTCGGTCGTCCCGTTCGGGACCGCCGCGGCGTGGGGCGCGGCGTTCCTCGTCCTCGCCGGCCTCGTCGCGGGCCTCCTCGCGCTCCGGTCCCGCCGGGCTTCCCTCGTGCGCGGGGCGACCTGGGACTGCGGCTACGCCCGGCCGACGGCCCGCATGCAGTACACGGGGAGCTCCTTCGGCGACTGGATCTCCGGCCGCCTCACCCCGCGCGCGGCGGCCAACCCGCTCGAGGTGCGCCTCCCCGAGGGGAGCTTCCCGAGAGGGGCCGCCGTCTCCGCGCCCCTCCCCGCGCGCGACCCGCTCCTCCTCCGGCTCCTCGAGCCGTTCGCGGCGCGCTGGGCGCGCCGCTTCCACGACCTCCACGCCCTGCAGGAAGGGCGCCTGACGATCTACCTCGTCTACGTCCTCGGCACGCTCGTCGCGCTCCTCGCGTGGAGCGCGCTCCGCGGGTGGATCCCGCCCCGGTGAGCCTCCTCCTCGTCCTCGGCGGCGCCTTCCTCTGCGCGGCCGGTGGCGTGCCGGGGCTCTTCCTCCGGCGAAGGAAGACGGGCCGCCGGCTCGCCGTCGCCGGCTCCGTCGTCGGCGGCCTCCTCGGCCTCGCCGGGGCCGCGTTCGCGGCCGCCACGGGGACTGTCGCGACGATCCACCGGCCGTGGCCGATCCCCGGCGCCGCCTTCCACGTCTCGCTCGACGCCCTTTCGGCGCTCTTCCTCGCCCCGCTCTTCCTCGTGTCGGGCGTCGCGGCCGTGAGCGGCGCGCGCTCGTTCGGCGACGAGAAGCACCCGGACGATGCGCCGCGGACCCGCTTCTTCTTCGGCCTGGCGACGGCGGCGATCGCGCTCGTCCTCCTCGCGCGGAACCTCGTCTTCTTCCTCGCCGCGTGGGAGGTGATGGCCCTCTCGGCCTTCTTCCTCGTCACGGCCGACCGCTCCTCCCGCGAGGCGCGTGACGCGGGGCGCCTCTACATCTTCGCGACGCACGTGTCGACGCTCGTCCTCTTCGGCTTTTTCGCGCTCTTCCGAGCGCTCTCCGGGTCGACGGAGCTCGTCCCGCTCCCGTCCGGGGTCGCCGCGAGCGACGCGGGGACCGTCCTCTTCGTCCTCGCCCTCCTCGGCTTCGGCCTGAAGGCGGGCCTCCTCCCGCTCCACGTCTGGCTGCCGCCGGCGCACGCGGCCGCGCCGGCGCACGTCTCGGCGCTCATGTCGGGCGTCCTCATCAAGACCGGGATCTACGGGATCGTGAGGTTCACGTCGCTGGTCCCCGACCCGCCCGCCTCCTGGGGCGACGCGCTCCTCCTCCTCGGCGCCGCCTCGGCGGTCCTCGGCGTCGCCTTCGCGCTCGGCCAGCACGACCTGAAACGCCTCCTCGCCTGGCACAGCGTCGAGAACGTCGGGATCATCGTCCTCGGGCTCGGCGTCGGCCTCGGGGCGCGCGCCGCGGGGCGGCCCGAGTGGGCGCTCCTCGGCTTCGCGGGCGGGCTCTTCCACGTCGTCAACCACGGCCTCTTCAAGCCGCTCCTCTTCCTCGGCGCGGGCGAGGCGGCGCACGTCGCCGGGACGCGCGACATGGACCGGATGGGGGGACTCGGGAAGCTCCTCCCGAAGACCGCGCTCCTCTTCGCCGCCGGGGCCGTCGCGATCTCGGGCCTCCCGCCGCTGAACGGCTTCGCGAGCGAGTGGCTCGTCTACCTCGGCCTCTTCGACCGCGCCCGCGCGACGGGGACCGACGCGCTCCGCGCGGCGTTCGGCGTCCCGGCCCTCGCGCTGACGGGAGCCCTCGCGCTCGCCTGCTTCGTGAAGGCGCACGGCGCCGTCTTCCTCGGGAGCGCACGCGCCGAGGCGCCGCAGCTCCACGGCCAGCCGGCGTCGCACGGGGAGCCGTCGGCGCACGTCGCGCCGATGGCGGCCCTCGCCGTCGCCTGCGCGCTCCTCGGCCTCCTCCCGGCGGCGGTCGCACCCGCGCTCGGGCGCGCCGCCGCGATCGCGGCTCCGGGCCTCGCCGCATCGAGGCCGCTCGCCGAGCTCGCCTCGCTCCGGACCGTCGGCTTCTCGGCCCTCGCCGTCGTCGTCCTCGTCGGCGCGGTGGCGCTCCTCCTCCGCAGGCGCCTCGCGGCGGAGACGGCCGCCGGCCCGACCTGGGACTGCGGCTACGCGCGGCCCACGGCACGCATGCAGTACACGGCCTCCTCCTTCGCGCGCGGGCCGGTCGGCTGGTTCGGGTGGGCGCTCCGCCCGCGCCTGAAGGGAGCGCCCGTCGCGAAGCTCTTCCCGGTGGCCGCGCAGTTCGAGAGCCACGTCCTCGACACCGTCCTCGACCGCGCCGTCGTCCCCGTCTTCCGCGCCGGCGCCTGGCTCGCCCGCCAGGGGCGCGTCCTGCAGCACGGAAGGATGCAGCTTTACCTCCTCTACGTCGTCGCGACGCTCGTCGCGCTCCTCTTCAAGGTCTGACCCGGGGAGATCCGATGATCGACACTCTCGTCCACGTCCTCCTCGTCCTCGCGCTCCCGCCCCTCCTGCCGGGCGTCATCGCGAAGACGAAGGCCGCCTTCGCCGGCCGGAACGGGCCGCCGCTCCTGCAGGGCTACTGGGATCTCGCGAAGCTCCTCCGGAAGGGGAGCGTCCTCCCCTCGGGGTCGACGTGGGTCTTCCTCGCGGGTCCGGTCCTCGGAGTGGCGGCGCCGCTCCTCGCGTCGCTCCTCCTCCCGTTCGGGGGGCACGAGGCGCCGCTCTCCTTCGCGGGCGACATGATCCTCTTCGCCTACCTCTTCGCCCTCGCGCGCTTCTTCACCGCGTCGGCGGCGCTCGACACCGGCTCGGCGTTCGAGGGGATGGGGGCGGCGCGAGAGGTGGCCTTCTCGGCGCTCGCCGAGCCTGCGCTCTTCTTCGGCTTCGTCGCCCTCGCCCGGATCTCCGGCTCCCTCTCCCTCTCCGGGATGCTCGGCTCGGGGCCCGGCTGGGTGACGGCGGGCGCGCCGCTCGTCCTCGTCGCGGCGAGCTGGGCCGTCGTCCTCCTCGCGGAGAACTGCCGCATCCCGTTCGACGATCCGAACACGCACCTCGAGCTGACGATGATCCACGAGGTGATGGTCCTCGACCACGGCGGGCCGGCCTTCGGCCTCGTCCTCTACGGCGCGTCGGTGAAGCTCTTCGTCCTCTCGGCGCTCTTCCTCCGCGTCGTCTTCCCGTTCAACGCGACCGACCCGAACCTCGACTGGCTCGCCTTCGTCGCCGGGATCCTCCTGGTGGCGATCGGCATCGGCGTCGTCGAGTCGGTCATGGCGCGCCTGAGGCTCGTGAAGGTGCCGCAGCTCCTCGTCGGGGCCTGCCTCCTCTCGGCCTTCGGCATGCTGCTGCTGGCGAGGTGAACGGATGACGCACCCGGTCGACATCCTCCTCGTCCTCGTCATCCTCCTGAACTTCCTCGTCCTCGGGACGCCGTCCCTCCGGATGACGATCCGCGGCGCGGCCCTGCAGGGGACGCTCCTCGCCCTCCTTCCGCTCCTCGTCCACCGCGGCTTCGGGTGGCGCGTCGCGGCGATCGCCGTCGCGACGATGGCGCTGAAGGGGCTCCTCATCCCCGGTCTCCTCGAGAAGGCGATGCGCGACGTCCACATCCGCAAGGAGGTCGAGCCGTACGTCGGCTTCGTCCCGTCGCTCTTCCTCTGCGGGGTCGGGACGGCCCTCGCGATCCTCTTCTCGGGGAACCTCCCGCTCGCGCCGGAGCACGCCGGGACGCTCCTCGTCCCCGCCTCGCTCGCGACGCTCCTCTCCGGCTTCCTCGTCCTGACGACGCGGAAGAAGGCGATCTCGCAGGTCGTCGGCTACCTGATCCTCGAGAACGGCATCTTCATCTTCGGCCAGCTCCTCATCGAGGCGATGCCGTTCCTCGTCGAGGCGGGGGTCCTCCTCGACCTCTTCGTCGGGATCTTCATCATGGGGATCGTCATCAACCACATCCGGCAGGAGTTCTCGTCGCTCGACACCGAGCTCCTCTCGGAGCTGAAGGACTGAGGGGGCGGCGCGAATGGAGATCGGCCTCGTCCTCCTTCCGCTCCTCGGCGCCGTCGTCGCGGCCCTCGCCCGCTCGCCCGAGCGGCGGGCCTGGGTCGTCCCGGCCGCGGGGGTCCTTCACTTCCTCCTCCTCGCCGGCCTCGTCCTCGGGAACGTCCGCTCGGGGCGCGGCTTCTGGCTCCGCCTCGACCCGCTCGCGACGGTCATCCTCGGGACGATCGCGGTCCTCTTCGTCGTCGCGGCGTTCTACCTGCCGGGCTACCTCGCCCTCCGGCGCGACCGCGACAACCGGGTCTTCTGTGCGGGCCTCCTCGTCTTCCTCGCGATGACCTCGCTCCTCGCCCTCGCCCAGCACCTCGGCCTCCTCTGGGTCGCGATGGAGGCGACGACGCTCGCGACGGCGCCGCTCCTCTACTTCAACCGGACGGCTCGCTCGCTCGAGGCGACCTGGAAGTACCTGATGATCGGGTCGGTCGGCATCGCGATCGCTCTCCTCGGCTCGCTTTTCCTCGCCTACTCGGCCCACGTCGGCGGCGTCGAGCCGTCGCTCCTCTTCGACGACCTCCTTGCGGGCGCGGGCTCCTTCTCGCGGCCCTGGCTCCGGGCCGCGTTCGTCCTCCTCCTCGTCGGCTACGGGACGAAGATGGGCCTGGCGCCGCTCCACACCTGGAAGCCCGACGCCTACGGCGAGGCCTCCGGCATCGTCGGGGCGCTCCTGGCCGGCGGGATGACGAACGCCGCGTTCCTCGCCCTCCTGCGTGTCTACCGCGTCGTGAACGCGGCGGGGGAAGGGGCCTTCGCGCGCGAGCTCCTCGTCTTCATGGGGCTCCTCTCGATCGCCCTCGCGGCCGTCTTCGTCGTGAGGCAGCGCGACCTGAAGCGGATGCTCGCCTACTCGAGCGTCGAGCACGTCGGGATCCTCGTCCTCGGCATCGGCCTCGGCGGGGTCGGCGTCTTCGGCTCGCTCCTCCACGCGATCAACAACGGCCTGACGAAGGGGATCCTCTTCCTCTCGGTCGGGAACATCCACCGCGCCTACGGGAGCAAGCACCTCGACGAGGTCTCGGGCGCGATCTCCCGCCTCCCGATCTCGGGGAGCCTCTTCCTCGTCGGCTTCTTCGCGATCACCGGCTCCCCGCCGTTCGGCCCGTTCGTCTCGGAGTTCACGATCGTGAACGCGGCGATCGGCGGCGGGCATCCCGTCGCCGGGACGCTCCTCCTCGTCCTCCTCGGCATCGTCTTCATCGGCATGGGCTCGACCGTCCTCTCGGCCGTCCAGGGGCGACCCGGCACCGCCTCGGCCGGGACCCCCTACAAGGACGACCTGGCGCGCACCGCCCCGATCCTCGTCGCCGCCGCGCTCGTCCTCCTCCTCGGGCTCTGGCTCCCCGAGCCGCTCGTCTCCCTCCTCGAGAGAGCCGCAGAGGGACTGGAGGCGCGGCCGTGAGCGGGACTCCCTTCGTCCGGGTCCGCAACGGGGGAGCGCTCCCTCTCACGAAGCTCCCGGAGGCCGACTTCGACGCGTTCCGCGGCGCGCTCCTCGGCGACCTGGCGGCCGGGCGGCGCCTCGTCGCCTTCTTCGCGGCGCCCGCCGCCGGCGCGGCCGCCGAGCTCTGGGCCGTCGTCGCCGCCGACGGGCCGGGGACGCTCGCGATCGCGCGGACGACGCTCGAGGACGACCGCTTCCCCTCGCTGACTCCGGCCGCGCCGCAGGCGCACCTCTTCGAGCGGGAGATGGCCGAGCAGCTCGGCCTGAAGCCGCAGGGGCACCCGTGGCTGAAGCCGGTCCGCTACCGCCCGTCGTGGCGGCCGGGGCACGACGCCTGGGGGCGGACGGAGGGCGACCCGATCCTCCCCGCCGTCGGCGACTTCTTTCGCGTGGAGGGTTCCGAGGTCCACGAGGTCGCCGTCGGCCCGGTCCACGCCGGCGTCATCGAGCCGGGGCACTTCCGCTTCCAGTGCCACGGCGAGAAGGTCTTCCACCTCGAGATCGCCCTCGGCTTCCAGCACCGCGGCGTCGAGGAGTCGCTCCTCGGCGGGCCGCACCGGCACACGACGGCCCGCGTGGAGACGCTCGCGGGGGACACGACGATCGGGCACTCCACGGCCTTCTCCCAGGCGCTCGAAGCCCTCTCGGGGACCGCCGTCCCGCCGCGCGCGCAGGCGCTGCGCGGCATCGCTCTCGAGCTTGAGCGGCTCGCGAACCACACCGGCGACCTCGGCGCCCTCGCGGGAGACGTGGGCTTCCTGCCGACCGCCTCGTTCTGCGGCCGCCTGCGCGGCGACTTCCTGAACATGACGGCCGTCCTCTGCGGCAACCGCTTCGGGCGCGGCCTCGTCCGCCCCGGCGGGACGCTCGTCGACGTGGACGACGCGATGGTCGCGGAGCTCGCCCGCCGCCTCGAGGAGACGATGAAGGACCTGCGCGGCGCCGCGGAGCTCCTCTTCGGGGCGGCTACGGTGACGGCCCGGTTCGAGGGGGCGGGGCGCGTCGACCCGGCGACGGCCGAGGCGCTCGGCCTCGTCGGGCCGGCGGCGCGCGCCTGCGGCGTCGACCAGGACGTGCGGCGCGACCACCCCTCCGGCGTCTTCCGCTTCGTCCACGTCCCCGTCATGACCGCGCACGACGGCGACGTGAACTCCCGCGCCTACGTCCGCTGGCTCGAGGCGCAGCGCTCTTTCGACTTCGTGAAGGCGCAGCTCGCGGCGCTCCCGAAGGGGGGCGTGCGGAACGCCCCGAAGGCCCTCCGGCCGGGGCACGTCGCCGTCTCCCTCGTCGAGGGGTGGCGCGGCGAGATCGCCCACGTCGCCGTGACGGACGCCGAGGGCAGGTTCTCGCGCTACAAGGTCGTCGATCCCTCGTTCCACAACTGGATGGGGCTCGCGATGGCGCTCCGGAACGAGGAGATCTCCGACTTCCCGCTCTGCAACAAGAGCTTCAACCTCTCCTACTGCGGGCACGACCTGTGAGGGGCCGCCGATGATCAAGGCCTTCCTCGAGCGGATCTCCCAGAAGCACCGGACGATGGCGTGGCCGGACGGCCCGCCGCCGGCTCTCCCCTCCCGCTACCGCGGCCTTCCCGCGATCGACGCGTCGCGGTGCCCGGACGGCTGCCGCGCCTGCGTCGACGTCTGCCCGACCGAGGCGATCTCGGTCGTCTCCGGGAAGCCGTCGCTCGACCTCGGCCGCTGCCTTTTCTGCCCCGAGTGCGAGGCCGCCTGCCCCGAGAAGGCAATCTCCTTCACCTCCGACTACCGCCTCGCCGTCCGCGCGCGCGAGGACCTCACGCTCGACGGCGCGGCGCTCCCGCTCGCGCGGGCGCTCGAGGGGAAGCTCCTCTCGCTCTTCGGCCGGTCGCTGAAGCTCCGGCAGGTGAGCGCCGGCGGCTGCAACGCCTGCGAGGCCGACGTGAACGTCCTCGGGACGATCGGCTGGGACCTCGGCCGCTTCGGCATCCAGGTCGTCGCCTCGCCGCGCCACTCCGACGGTCTCCTGATCACCGGGCCCGTCACGCAGAACATGGAGCTGGCGCTCCGAAAGACGTGGGACGCCGTCCCACCGCCGAAGATCGTCATCGCGGTCGGCGCCTGCGCGATCTCGGGCGGGCCGTTCTTCGACCGCCCCGAGCAGCTCGGCGGCGCGGCCGCGGTCGTCCCGGTCGACCTCTTCGTCCCCGGCTGCCCGCCCCACCCGCTCACGATCCTCGACGGCCTCCTCCGCCTCCTCGGGCGGCTCGAGGAGGAGGGGCGCGTCCCGGGGCGCTGACCCGGGAGATCCGGCCGGAGGTGCGAGCTCCCTCCGGTCACTTCCGACGGTGCGAACCCGCCGGCCGAACGGGCTCGGCCGGCACCAGCCGGAGGCCGAGAGGGACGAACCGGGCGAAATCCGCCTCGTTCGCCGTCGCAAGCTCGGCCTCGGACCGGATCGCGGCCGCTGCGACCATGCAGTCGGCGAGCGCCCCCCGTCTGCGCCCGGTGGCGTTGTAGAGCGACGCGGCGAGCGCGGCGTCGTCGCCGCGGAGCGGGACCGGCTCTCCGACGACGAGGCGGGCGAGCTCCGCCTCTCGCGCCGTCAACGGCCCGCAGAGAAGCTCTGCCCAGACGACGGCGCTCGCCCCGACCGGAGCTCCTCGGCGGAGCCAGCCGCGAAGCGACGCGTCCTCCGGGCTGATCACCGGGACTGCTTCCCGGCCTTCGCGCGCGGGGCGTGGCGTTCCGCACGGATGTCGGCGGCCCAGGCGCGAGCCGACGACGGGGTGAGCGCCGCCGCCCGTTGGAGTGCGTCGAGCGCGTCGAGCGGCCCGCCGCTCGCGGGAGCTTCACCCGACGCCGCGGCGCGGATCGCCCGGCGAAGGGCCTCGGACTTCGAGACGCCCCAGCTGCGCGCGATCTCCTCCAGCCGGAGGACCGTCCCCGGATCGAGCGAGTAGGTCGCCTTCACGGTCGTGGTGGCCATGCCGCAATAGTATGGCCATACTCGCGGGAACGCCACGCGTGCTCCCGCCGGCACCGCCTCCGCCCCCCGTCAGATCACCAGGCGCGCGTCGCCGACGCGCCGCGTGACCTTCTTCCGGTCGAGGTGCTCGAGGAGGGGGATCAGGTACTTGCGCGACAGGCCGAGGAGGTCGCGGAAGTCGCCGACGCTCATCGTCCGCCCCTTCTGCTCCGCCACTTTCGCCTCGATCCCGACGAGGAGGTCGGCGTGGACGACGACGTCGGGGGAGAGGCGGACGAGCGCCCCGCTCTTGAGGAGGTGCTGGACGAGCCCCGCGACGACCTGCTGTTTCGTCCCGAGCGCCTTCGCGAGGTCGAAGTTCCCGGGGGCGTCGAATCCCGCCGTCCGCCAAGCCTCCTCGATCCGCGCCGCGAACGCGCCCGCCTCGTCGGCCACGCCCGAGACGGCGGCGCCGGGCGGGCCCGCCTGGTCGCCGGTCACGACGAGCCGCTTCGCGGCGGCGAGCGTCGCGAGCCACGCCTCGGCCGTCGCCTCCGGGAGGCCGCGCGCGATCTTTCCGAGGAGCTCTCGCCGGCCGACGAGGAGGGTGGGGACTCCGGCCTTACGTCGCTCGGCGAAGAAAGCGTCGGCGCGGGTCGCCATCTCGACCGAGGCCGACGCGGAGACGGCGAGCGCGGGCGTGAGCCGGAGCGCGGCGCCGCTGGCCACGAGGGCGTCGACGTGCGCGGTCGCGGCGGCAGCCGGGACGCCGATCCGCCGGGCGAGCGCGGCGACCTCGAGGCCCGCGGGCCCCGCCTCGGAGAGGAGGAGCGACGCGACGGCGCGCTCGTCGTCGCCGGCCAGGACGGAGGCGGCGTGGGCGGAGAGCGGGGCGCGCCGCCTCACGCGCGAACGCCCGACGTCGAGGACCCGGCCGCCGCCGACCGTCTCCTGAGGCGACGGCCGCCGGAGGACGAAGCGGTCGCCTCGGCGCGCCGGGACCGGCTCGAGTGCCGAGATCTGCGCGACGGCACGTTCCCCCGGCGCGAGCGCCGGGGCGCCGTCCCCTTCGCCGAGGAGGTGCAGCCGCGCCGCGACGTCGGCGGTGCCGGTGTGGAGGCGCACCGCCAGCCCGTCCTCGATCGGGGCGCCCAGGTCCGGGAGCGCGGTCACCTCGACCGTCAGGAGCGTCGCCGCCTCGAGGCTCTCCGGGGCGACGAGCGCCATCCCGCGCCCGAGGTCCGCAGTCTCGACGCCGGCCAGGTTCAGGCTCGTCCGCTCCCCGGCTTCCGCCGTGTCCCGCTCCTCGCCGTGCACCTCGAGGCGCCGGACGCGCAGCTCGCGCCCCTCGGGAAGGAGCGTCAGGCGGTCCTCGACCCGCACCCGGCCGGAGTCGAGCGTGCCGGTGACGACCGGCCCGAACCCCTTCATCGTGAAGACCCGGTCGATGAAGAGGCGCGCCGGCCGTGCCGACGGATCGCGAAGGTCGGCCGCCGAGGCCTCCCGGAAGAGGGCCTCCTTGAGCGCGTCGATCCCGCGCCCGGTGTGCGCCGAGACCGCCACGACGGGAGCGCCCTCGAGGAACGTCCCGGCGACGAGGTCGGCGATCTCGGCCTCGACGACGGCGCCCGTCTCGTCGTCGACGAGGTCGGCCTTCGTCCTCGCGACGACGCCGCACCGCACGTCGAGGAGCGACAGGATCGAGAGGTGCTCGCGCGTCTGGGGCATCACCGAGTCGTCGGAGGCGACGACCAGGAGCGCGACGTCGATGCCGGCGGCGCCGGCGACCATCGTCCGGACCAGCTTCTCGTGCCCGGGGACGTCGACGAACGAGAACGTCGTCCCCTCCCATGCCGCGTGGGCGAAGCCGAGGTCGATCGTGATCCCGCGCGCCTTCTCTTCGGGGAGGCGGTCCGGGTCCGTCCCGGTCAGCGCCCGGACGAGCGCGCTCTTGCCGTGGTCGATGTGTCCCGCGGTGCCGACGAGGACGCGCGCCATGGGAGGAGTATCAGGGATCGCAGGGAGAGCGTCACCGGCGGAAGGACGGCACGGAGGGGCGAGTGGCATCATTCGGCGTTCATGAAGACGACGACGACGCGACGGGCCACGGCCGAGGAGCGCGCGAAGCTCGAGGGGTACCTGAACCCGAAGCCGAAGAGGAATCCGGCGTGGGCCGCGACCGTGATGGTGACCGTGCCGCTCGCGTGGGCCCTCTTCGTCGTCCTGAACATGCTGCTCGACGGCATCGTCCCGGCCGCCGTTCGGCTCCTCCTCGCCGTCGCGATCGCCGGCGGAGGGGCCTGGGTCTTCGGGAAGCGGCTGACCGCGCAGCACGAGGCGTCGGCCCGCCCCCCCGAGCCGGTCCTGGGGTTCCTGCAGCGGGACCTCGAATCGGGCCGCGTTGCCGTGACCCGATACGAGGTCGAGGCGATCGTGAAAGTCGCCTCCGACCCGGGCCGCTTCGTCTCGACGACCTGGTTCGCGAAGCTCGCGGACGGAACCGTGGCCTTGCTCGTTCCGCCCGACCTCGAGGAAGCCGAGCTCTCCGGCGAGTTCCCGGCCACCTCGTTCGAGATCGCGACCGGCGAGGAGAGCCGCCACGTCCTTTCCGTCCGGCGGACGGGCGAGAGGCTCGAGCCGGCCGCGCTCCGCGCTCCGCTCTCGGACGGCGAGTGGGAGGAGCTCGGCGACGAAGCGGACGCGCCGGTCCCCTTCGGCTGGGACGAGGTCCTCGCCCGCGCGGCGGCCAACCCGCTCCGCGCGAAGGCGAAGGGCGAAGCCCGTTCCCGGCAGGAGGCGCTCGAGCGGGAGATCCTGAAGGCGCACGAGGAGAGGACCGGGCGGTCGGCGCCCGAGGCGACCCGCCCGAAGTAGCGCGTCAGTACTCGGGCGCTTCGACCGGCCGGACGGCGGAGGCGGGCGGCGCCTCGCCGGCCAGACGCGCCCTCACCGCACGGGCCACGCGCAGCCCGTCGAGCGCCGCCGAGACGATCCCTCCCGCGAAGCCGGCCCCCTCGCCCGCCGGGAAGAGGCCGGGGAGCGAGGCCGACTCGCACGCCTCGTTCCGCTCGATCCGCACCGGGGAGGAGGTGCGCGACTCCGGCGCGATCAGGACCGCCTCCTCCGAGACGAAGCCGCGCATCTTCCGGTCGAAGAAGCGGAGCGCCTCGGCGAGAGCCGTCAGGTACGCCTCCGGGTAGATTCCCTCGAGACGGGCCGGAACGCACGAAGGCGTGTAGGTCCCCCGTGGGAGCGGCCGCGGCGCGCGTCCCGAGAGGAAGTCCGTCACGCGGATCGCGGGGGCGGCGTAGGTCCCGCCGCCGGCCGCGAACGCGGCCCGCTCGACGCGCCGCTGGAAGGCGACCCCGCGGAGGACCTCGGGCCCCTCCTCGTTCGCGAAGTCCCCGGGGTGCGTCTGGACGACGAGGCCCGAGTTCGCGAAGCCCGAGGCGCGCTTATAGCGGGACATCCCGTTCGTCACGACGCCCCCCGGCTCCGACGAGCAGGCGATCACCTCGCCGCCCGGGCACATGCAGAACGTGTAGACGCCGCGTCCGACGGAGGTCTGCGCGGTCATCTTGTAGTCGGCGGGCATCACGCCGCAGGAGGCGGCGACGCGCCCGTACTGCATGAGGTCGACGTCGTCCTGCGGATGCTCGATCCGCACCCCCATCGCGAACGCCTTCGGCGACATGGCGACCCCGCGTGCGAGGAGCCTTTCGACGGTGTCGCGGGCCGAGTGGCCGAGCGCGAGGATCGCCGCGTCGCACGCGACCTCCTCGCCGGAGTCGAGGAGGAGGGCGTGGAGCGGGCCGCCGTCGCCGTCGCGGACGACGTCGACGACCTTCGCCCGGTAGCGCAGCTCGGCGCCCCGGTCGCGGAGGTGCTTCCGCATGCTCCGGAGGACGACGACGAGCCGGTCGGTCCCGATGTGCGGCTTGCCATCGTAGAGGATCGTGTCGGGGGCGCCGAAGCGGTGGAGCGTCTCCAGGACGACGGCGATCCTGTCGTGCCGCTTGCCGCACGTCAGCTTGCCGTCGCTGAACGTCCCCGCGCCCCCTTCGCCGAACTGGACGTTCGACTCCGGGTCGAAGTCGCCCGACTTCCAGAAGCGCATCACGCGCCGGTAGCGCTCCTCGGCCGCGTCGCCCCGCTCGAGGACGACGACGGAGACCCCCGCGTCGGCGAGGGCGAGCGCGGCGAAGAGGCCGGCCGGGCCGGTGCCGACGACGGCGACGCGCGCCGAGCGCTCGAGAGGCGGCAGGAGGAGCTCGGGGCCGCGCCGCGGCGGCGCCTCCTCGAGGGCAAGCGGCGGGGCGAGGGGAGCCGGAGGCCCGGAGGCGAGCGTCAGCTCCACCGCGTACTCGTAGACGAGGTCGGGCTTCTTCCGCGCGTCGAGCGAGCGGCGGACGACCTCCACGTCCGAGACGTCCCCGGGCGGGACGCCGAGGAGGCGGGCGAGGAGCGCCCCGTCCGGCGCCTGCGGGGCGCGGAGGCGAAGGCCCGAGAGGCGGCGGCGCGGCACGGCCGCTATTCTAGGGAGGTGAGCGAGGGACCCCGCGAGATCGAGGCGAAGTTCCGGGTCGCCGACCGGCCGGAGCTCGAGGCGCGCCTCGCCGCTCTCGGCGCCGTTCCCGGCGCCCGAGAGGACGAGGTGAACCTCCTCCTCGACGACGACGACGCCTCTCTCCGCTCGCGGGGCTGCGCGCTGCGCGTCCGGACGGTCGGCGGCCTCGGCCTCCTGACGTACAAGGGGCCGGCGTCCTTCGACGGCGGCGTCAAGGCGCGGCTCGAGCTGGAGAGCGGCGTCGACGCGCCCGAGAGCCTCCTCCCGCTCTTCGACGCGCTCGGCTACCGCCCCCGCTTCCGGTACGACAAGCGGCGGACGCCGTGGCGATTCGCCGATCCCGCACGTCCCCTCGTCGTCGTCGACGAGACGCCGCTCGGTCTCTTCGCCGAGATCGAGGGAGAGGCCGGGGCCGTCCGCGCCCTCGCCGCCGAGCTCGGCGTCGCGGAGGAGTCGTTCCTGCGCGCGTCGTACCAGGGCCTGTGGCAGGCGGCCCGCCAGGCGGACCCCGAGCTTCCCGAGGACATGGTCTTCACGGAATGAGAGCCCTCGTCCCGGCCGCGGGCTTCGGCACGCGCTTTCGCCCCGCCACGCTCACGACCCCGAAGCCGCTCCTTCCGCTCCTCGGCGTCCCGATCCTCGTCCGGCTTTTCCGGCACCTGCGGGCGCAGGGCGTCACCTCGGCGGTCCTCAACGCGCACCACCTCGCCGAGACGCTCGTGGCGGCGGTCGGCGACGCCTGCGAGGGGATCCCCGTCGCCTTCTCGCCGGAGGACCCGATCCTCGGGACGGCGGGGGCGATCCGCCGCGCGTCCGAGCGCGGCCTTCTCGGCGACGGGCCGTTCCTCGTCGTCAACGGCGACCTCTTCACGACGCTCCCCTTCGCGCCGCTCGTCTCGGCGCTCGGCGCGCCCGGCGTCGTCTCGGCGCTCGGCGTCCTCCCGCACGCCGCGCCGGGCGAGACGGCTCTCTGGGGCGACGCGGAGGGGCGGCTCGTCTCCCTCGGCGACGAGCGGCCGTTCCCGGAGGCGACCGGCCCCTGGCTCTTCACGGGTTTGCAGTGCGCCTCCCCGGCCCTCGTTTCGAGGATTCCGCCCGGCGTCTCCGAGCTCGCGCGCGACGTCCTCCGCCCCTCGACGCAGCGACGGGACGGCGCGTTCGCGCTCGTCCCGTACCGGGTCCCCGAGGACGGCCTCTGGTTCGACCTCGGCTCCCCGGCGAAGCTCGCCGCGGCCGAGGAGGCGATCGCGGCGGCGGGCCTCGCCTGACGCGGCGATTCCCGCCGCCGCCGTTCACCAGACGCGAATCCAACCCTGCCGCGCGGCGGCCCACTCGTAGATCGTGATCGTCGCGGTCGCGGGAGAGAGGCGGACGAGCGACTGCCGGCTCCTCGTGTCTCCCAGCCAGACCGAGCCGGGCGAGCAGTCGCCGAGCGGCGAGAAGCTGGCGATGTCGGAGCGGCCGAAGCGAACCGGGTCGGAGAGGTCGCCCGCCGGGTTCCCCTTCGGGTCGCGGGCGACGAAGCCGGGGATGAAGCCGACCGTCACCTTCGGCCAGCGCTTCTTCACGGAGACCGGGCCGTAGACGAGCGGGTCGACGCCGCTCTCGATGTCGTCGCTCCGCACGCCGTCGCCGTCCCCGTCGTCGTGGATCTGGAGCGTCAGGTCGCCGTCGCGGCCGATCCACTTCACGCCGCACTGGACGCTCCGGTGGATCGCGCGGCCGCGCGCCTGCGTGAAGACGGACGCGACCTCGTGGGCGGCGGCGCGCAGCGACGTCTGGCCGGCGAGGCTGTGGACGGCCGCCGCCGAGAGCCCGGCGGCGAGGGAGAGGATCGCGAGGGTCGTCAGGACTTCGGGGAGGGTGATCCCGCGGAGGGAGCGTCGGGCGCGCGGCACGGAGACACCTCGAATCCTTGCGTCGTCTCGAAGACGGGCGCGGGCCGGGGGAGAGCCCCCGGCCCGCGCGGCGCCTCAGCGGCCGGCCTTCTCCGCGGCGGCGGGCTTCGCCTTCGCGGGCTTCGCCGCCTTCCGGGCGGTGGTTCCCTTCGACGAGACCTTCTCGGCCAGCGTCGTCGGACCGGAGACGGCGAGGTACGGCTCGAGGAGGGCGAACATCTTCTCGCCGATCCCCTTCACCTCCATCAGGTCCTGCGCCCGCTTGAACGGACCGTGCTGCTCCCGATGGGCGACGATCTTCCCGGCCAGCGACGGGCCGACGCGCGGAAGCCGCGCGAGCTCGTCGGCGGAAGCCTGGTTCACGTTGACGACGCTCTTCTTCGCGGCGGCGGCCGGCTCCTCCGCCGCGGGGGCGGAGACGGCGCTGGCGAGGAGGGCGACGAGGCCGAGGGCGAGGGCGAACGTGCGGGCAGCGTTGCGAGCGAACATGGTGTTCTCCTTCCCTTCTCTTTCGGGGGATCTGCCCCGGTTCGGGGCGTTTCGATCGGGGCTTCGTTCGTTTCGTCTCTTCTTCGTGTGGGCGACCGCGGCTGGTCAGGCTTCCTTCGTCATCCTTCTCCTCCTTTCGCGCTGGGGCTTCGGGATCTGCCTCGACCCTCGCAACCCGGTTGCCGAGCGGCCTTCTGCTCGCTCAAGTCATTTCTTGGTAGTGACTTGTCTCGGCGGGCCGCGATCGATCGCGAGGGGGATCGACAGAAGACCCTGTCGATCGCCTGCGACCGGCGGGACCTCGGGCGCGACACGATGCGACCTCGCCGCTCCCGACGATCCGGTGCGGTGATGACAGAAAAAGTTGTCAGCAGCCGGGACGTTCTGGCTGCGACCTCGGTAAGCGGGCGCCGTTCGCGAGCATCGATCGAGGCACGTCGAAAGCGCTAGACTGCGACGGTCTTCTGGGTGCGGAGGAAACGAGTGCCGAAAATGCCCCGAGGGGCGGGTATCACGCTGTCGTCACGCCCCGCGGGCGCGCGGAGGGAGCCGTGATCCGTCGCGGTCGGCCCGTCCTCCTCCTCCTGGAGAGCGACCCCTGGCGGCGCGAGAGCCTCGTCGCGTTCCTCGCGGCGGAGGGGTACGACGTCTCCACGGAGGACGCGGAGGGACGCCCCGAGCCGGATCTCATCCTCTTCGGCCTCGGCGACGAGCCCGGCTCTCCCACCCCGCGAATCGAACGGGTCCGCCTTCGTCACCCGGAGGCGAAGGTCCTCGTCGTCGTTCGCGAGGTGAACGCGCGAACGACCTTCCCCTGCCTGATGGCGGGGGTCAAGGGCGTCCTGCCGCACACGGCAGGCCCCGCGGAGCTGCGCCAGGCCCTTCGCTGCGTTCGAGAGGGGACGCTCTGGACGCCGCGCGCCGTCCTCTCGGAGTGGGTCGAGCGCGTCTCGCGGCTCGGCCTCGGACACACGTCCGCCTTCACGCGGTCGGAGCAGCGGGTCCTCGAGGCGGTCCGGGACGAGCTCCCGAACAAGGAGATCGCGCGACGCCTCGGCGTGACCGAAGCGACGGTGAAGTTCCATGTCGGAAAGCTCCTGAAGAAGACGGGCTCCGCCGACCGCCGCGAGCTCGCCCGTTTCGCGAGCGAGACGCTCCCCGCCCTGACGGCCGAGCCCCGGGACTAGGCCAAGGGCGAGCATCCACTCGACCCCGGGCGAGATCGCGACTCGACTCTTTCTTCGGGCGTCCTAGACCGCAAGATCGTGGCCAGCCGGCCGGCGCGGGAGCATCTTTCTCTTGGTCCCCGAGGCCGGGAGCCTCGCACTCCTCCAACGGGACTCTCACTCCTCCGCACGGGGCGGTTGCGCGGGCCGGTGCAACCGCCCCCCTCTTTTTTTCCGAGCCGAGTTCCGCCTCCGAGTGCCACGGAAACGGGAGGCGACCGAGGTCGGCGCCTCCGGAATCGGTGCCAGGCGTGAAATCGTGTATTGTTTTGAAAAAAAAAAACATATGAACCCCCGAACCAACCCCCCGCCCCCCGCCCGGGGTGGGATGCCCCGCCCGAGCACCCCCCCCCCGCACGCGAGCCCTGTGTCCCCCTTCCGGGGGGGCCCCGGGTGGGGGGCGCCCCTGTCTGGGGGCCTTCTGTTTCACCTTTTTTTTAATAAAAAAAACCCTGGTATCCACGCCTGGCACCATCCCGGGGCACCGTCCGGGGTTTAGACTCGCGCGCCGATGCCGACCCCGCGGGACTTCCTCTCCCTCGTCGTCTTCGCCCACACGGTCTTCGCGCTCCCGTTCGCGCTCCTCTCGGCGATCCTCGCGGCGAACGGCGTCCCCGACGGGCGGACGCTCCTCTGGATCCTCGTCGCGATGGTCGGGGCGCGCTCGGCGGCGATGTCGTTCAACCGGATCGTCGACCGGCACGTCGACGCGAAGAACCCCCGGACCGCGCGCCGCGAGATCCCGGCGGGCGTCGTCTCGCCGGCGGCCGCCGCCCTCTTCTGCGCCGTCTCGGCCGCTCTCTTCGTCGTCGCCGCCGCTCAGCTCAACCGCCTCTGCCTCTACCTTTCGCCCGTCGCCCTCGCGGTCGTCCTCGGCTACTCGTATGCGAAGCGCTTCACCGCCGCGGCGCATCTCGTCCTCGGCCTCTCGCTCGCGATCGCCCCTGTGGGGTCGTGGGTCGCCGTGACCGGGGCCTTCGCCCTGCCGCCGGTCCTCCTCGGCCTCGGGGTCGTCTTCTGGGTGGCGGGCTTCGACGTGATCTACAGCCTCCAGGACGAGGAGTTCGACCGGAGGGAGGGGCTCCGCTCCATCCCGGCCCGATTCGGCGCGCCGCGAGCCCTCCAGGTCGCGCGGCTCTTCCACGGGGCCACGCTCGTCCTCTTCTACGCCGTCTTCCTCGCCGTCGACGGCGGCTGGCTCTTCGGCGCGGCGGTCGTCGTGGCGGGAGGCTTCCTCGTGAGGCAGCACCGGCTCGTCTCGCCGACCGACCTGACGCGCGTCGACGCCGCCTTCTTCACCGCGAACGGCTGGCTCTCGGTCGCGTTCCTTCTTCTCGGCGCGGCCGACGTCCTCCTGCGGTAACCTCTCGGCTCCGTGGGCGCCCCGAACGCCGAAAAGTTCCCGCTGAGGCACATCGCGATCGAGGGACCGATCGGCGTCGGGAAGACCTCGCTCGCCGGGCTCCTCGCGAAGCGTTTCTCCGGGACGCAGTTCCTGGAGGACGTCAAGAACCCCTTCCTCCCCGACTTCTACGAGGGGAAGAAGGGGGCCGCGTTCCAGGCGCAGATCTACTTCCTGCTCTCGCGTTACGGCCAGCAGCAGGAGATCGCGCAGATGGACCTCTTCAAGGAGCTCGTCGTCGCGGACTACACGTTCGCGAAGGACAAGATCTTCGCGAACCTGACGCTCTCCGACGAGGAGATGCGCCTCTACGAGAAGGTCTGGCAGCCGCTCTCCGAGTCCCTCCCGAAGCCCGACCTCGTCATCCACCTGACCGCGACGGTGGAGACCTGCCTCTCGCGGATCAAGCTCCGGGGGCGCTCCTTCGAGAAGTCGATCACGGCCGACTACCTGAAGCAGCTCACCGAGGCCTACAACTACTTCTTCCATCACTACCGGGAGACGCCGCTTCTCGTCGTCGACACGAACCAGATAGACTTCGTGAAGCGGAAGGACGACCTGGAGGACCTGATCCGCCAGATCACCCGTCCGTTCCGCGGGACCCAGTTCTACGTGCCGCGCGGATCCCGGTAGGGACCGCGACGGCGGACACGGAAGGCGCGAGAAGGGCCGGACCCGGCGAAGCGGACGATCCCGAGAGGGACGGCCGACCCCCGCCGAGAGAAAGGCTCTCCCCGACGGCCGCACGCGCGGGCTCCGGCCCCGCTCGTCGCCTCCCGTGCGGGAGGTTGCCATGACCGAAAGAGCCGCCGGACCGGCGACGGGAGCCCCGAGCCCCGGAACGCCCGTTCCCCCCCGCCTCACCGCGCCGGCGATCCGCGCCCTCAAGGGACGCCGGAAGATCGCGGCCCTCACCGCCTACGACGCGCCGACGGCCGCCCTCCTCGACGCCGCCGGCGTCGACCTCCTCCTCGTCGGCGACTCGATCGAGATGGTCGTCTACGGCGCGGCCGACACGCTCGGCGCCTCGCTCGAGCGGATGGTCGCCCACGCGAAGGCCGTCTCGGGATCGGCGAAGCGCGCCCTCGTCGTCGGCGACCTCCCGTACCTCACGTACCACACGACCCCCGAGGAGGCCGTCCGGAACGCCGCCCGCTTCGTCGTCGAGGGGGGCTGCCGCGCCGTGAAGCTGGAAGGGGGCTCGCAGCGCCTCCCGATGATCAAGGCGATCCTCGCGGCCGAGATCCCGGTCATGGGGCACCTCGGCCTGACGCCGCAGTCGGTGAACGCGCTCGGCGGATTCAAGGTCCAGGGGCGCCGCGCCACGGAGGCCCGTCGCCTCCTCGACGAGGCGAAGAAGCTCGCCGACGCCGGCGTCTTCGCCCTCGTCCTCGAGTGCGTCCCCGCCGAGCTCGCCGCGCGGATCACCGAGGCGATTCCCGTCCCGACGATCGGCATCGGCGCGGGGGCCGGATGCGACGGCCAGGTCCTCGTCCTCCACGACCTCGTCGGCCTCTCCGCGCCGGGCGCGCGCGTCCCGCGCTTCGTACGCCGCTACGCCGACGTCGGCGCCGTCATCCACGAGGCCGCCGCCGCGTACGTCGCCGACGTGAGGAGCGGCGCCTTCCCCTCCGAGGCCGAGTCGTTCGCGGCCGAGCCGGGCGAGGCTCCGCCCGTCGCGCTCTACGCCGCGGGGGAGGGGAGGCGATGAAGAGGATCGAAACCGCCCCCGACCTCCGCTCCGCCGTCGCCTCGTACCGCGAGAAGGGGCAGCGCGTCGCCTTCGTCCCGACGATGGGCGCCCTCCACGCGGGGCACCTCGCGCTCGTCGAGCAGGCGCGCCGCGCCGCCGGGAAGGTCGTCGTCTCGATCTTCGTCAACCCGAAGCAGTTCGGCCCGGGGGAAGACTTCGAGCGCTACCCGCGCGACCTCGAGGCCGACGCCGAGAAGCTCCGCGAGGCCGGCGCCGACCTCCTCTTCGCCCCGACCGTCGACGTGATGTACCCGCCCGGCTTCTCGACGACGGTCCACGTCGCGGGCGTCTCCGAAGGGATGGAGGGGGCGCGCCGCCCCGGGCACTTCGACGGCGTCGCCACAGTCGTCGCCCGCCTCCTCGGCCTCGTCCTCCCCGACGTGGCCGTCTTCGGCCAGAAGGACGCGCAGCAGTGCGCCGTCGTGATGCGGCTCGTCGCCGACCTCGGCCTCCCGGTGGAGGTCCTCGTCGCCCCGACGGTGCGCGAGAGCGACGGCCTCGCGATGTCCTCCCGCAACTCCTACCTCTCCCCCGAGGAGCGGAAGGCCGCGCCCGCTCTCTTCCGCGCCCTCCTCGCCACGCAGCTCGTCCACGAGCTCGGCGAGCGGAAGGCGGAGAAGCTCCTCGCCGCCTTCCGGATGGCGATCGGCGCCGAGCCGCGCCTCGACCTCGACTCCGTCGACCTCGTCGACGCCGCCACGATGCGGCCCGTCGAGAAGGTCGACCGCCCCGTCCTCCTCGCCGCGGCCGTCCGCGCCGGCCGGACGCGACTCATCGACAACGTCGTCTTCGGAGGGTGACCGTGAAGCTCACGATGCTCAAGGCCAAGATCCACCGGGCCACCGTCACCCGGGCCCACCTCGACTACGAGGGCTCCGTCACGATCGACCGCACCCTCCTCGAGGCGGCCGGGATCCTCCCGTACGAGCGGGTGGAGATCTACAACGTCACCCGCGGCTCCCGCCTCGCCACGTACGCCATCGAAGGGGAGGCCGGCTCCGGGGCGATCGAGATCAACGGAGCGGCGGCCCACCTCGCCGGCCCGGGAGACCTCGTCATCCTCGCCGCCTACTGCGAGATGAGCCCCGAGGAAGCCCCCGCCCACCGGCCGAAGCTCGTCTTCGTCGACGAACGCAACAGGATCTCAGAAACGAAGTCCGCCGAGACCCCGCACACCCTTCCGGCCACCCTCCGGTGAGGCGGGATGTCACTTTCCGCTTGAATTCCCTTGCGGCACCCGTCTAAAGTCCGCGAAAGCCCGTGGTCTTCCTTGGTCCCACCCCAGGAATCCTCGATCGGCTCCAGGACTTATCGCGTTTGAGGAGGATTCAGTCCATTCCGAGCCACAGGGGTCCCGCAGGGGACACGACCCCGCCGAAGCCTCCCGAAGTCCCGGAGCCGGTAAACAGTTCCCCTCGTTCCTCGAGTACGGGCTCTGTTGGTGTACGCCACGGAGTCTCGTCCCACGTTCGCTCGATCTCCTGAGACCAGGAGACCACGGAGTTAGAAAAGGTATGTACACCGACAAGTCCATCGCCTGCATCGATTGCGGCGCCCCCTTCACCTTCACGGCCAACGAGCAGGAGTTCTACGCGCAGAAGGGCTTCTCGAACGAGCCCAAGCGCTGCAAGATCTGCCGCGACAAGCGGAAGAACTCCGGCATGGGCGACGGCGGCTCCCGCCAGCTGTACAGCGTCACCTGCGACGCGTGCGGCAAGCCGACCCAGGTTCCGTTCAACCCGACGAACGGCAAGCCGGTCTACTGCCGCGATTGCTACCGCGATCGCCGCACCGGCATGGGTCGCTGATCGCCGGGCGATAGACGAGATCCACGGGCTTACGCAGGGGCGGGCTTCGGCCCGCCCCTGTCGTTCGTGGCGGGCCCGGCCGCGTCGCTCGCGGCTCGCCGGTCGCGTCGCGACGTCCGCATGGTCGCGGCGTCGTCCGCCTCCCCTCGACGCGGGCCGCCCCCCGGGCGGACACTCGCTGCGGGAGGCGCCCCGATGAGCGAGACGACGACGGCCGGCCTCGGCACCCTCTGCGTCCACGCGGGGCAGGAGCCGGACCCGCGCACCGGCGCGGTGACCGTCCCCATCTACCCCACCTCCACCTACGCGCAGGAAGCGCTCGGCTCCCCCCGCGCCGGCTTCGAGTACGCGCGCTCGAAGAACCCGACCCGCGCCGCGCTCGAGACGCTCCTCGCCGCGCTCGAGGGGGGCGCCGCGGCCCACGCCTTCGCCTCCGGGCAGGCCGCGCTCGCCAGCTTCGCAGCGGCGCACCTCGTCGCCGGCGACCACGTCGTCGTCAGCCGCGGCAGCTACGGAGGGACGTTCCGCTACTTCACGAAGGTCCTCTCGAACTTCGGCGTCGCCTTCTCGTGGGTCGACACGACCGACCTCGACGCCACCCGCGCCGCGGTCACCCCGGCCACGCGCCTCCTCTTCGCCGAGACCCCCGCGAACCCGACGATGGAGGTCTCCGACCTCGCCGCCCTCGCGGCGATCGCGCGCGAGGCCTCCGCGCGGAACGGCGCGAAGGTCCGCCTCGCCGTCGACAACACCTTCGCCACCCCCTTCTTCCAGCGCCCGCTCGCCCTCGGCGCCGACGCCGTCCTCCACTCCACGACGAAGTACCTGAACGGCCACTCCGACTCCCTCGGCGGCGCCGTCGTCTCCGCCAGCGCCGAGGACGGCGCCCGCGTCGCCTTCGTCCAGAACGCGGCCGGCGCGATCCTCTCCCCCTTCGACGCCTTCCTCGTCACCCGCGGCGTCAAGACCCTCGCCGTACGGATGCGCGCCCACGACGCGAACGGCCGCGCCGTCGCGGCGTTCCTCGCCGCGCACCCGAAGGTCGTCCGCGTCCTCTACCCGGGCCTCCCGTCGCACCCGCAGCACGCCCTCGCGTCGCGGCAAATGAGCGGCTTCGGCGGCATGCTCGCCCTCGACCTCGGCTCCTACGACGCCGCGAAACGATTCCTCGACGCCCTCCGCCTCTTCACCCTCGCCGAGTCGCTCGGCGGCGTCGAGTCCCTCGCCGGCCACCCGGCCACGATGTCCCACGGCAGCCTCGCCCCCGTCGAGCGCGCCGCGCGCGGCATCACCGACGGGCTCGTGCGCCTCTCCTGTGGGATCGAGGAGACGAGGGACCTGATTGCGGACTTGGAGCGGGGGCTGGGGAAGGTATAGGAGATCTACCGCCGATTGGCCGCGAGGAGCTCTTCGAGCTCTTCGGCGAGACGCCTACCCCGCGAATAGCCGCGTTCCTCGATCCACCGGACGGCACCGCGCGCGTCCTCGACGTCGACTCGGCTTGCCCCGCGCAGGAGCGCGCGGATGTCGTCGAGGTCCTGAGGACGGTCCCGGTCGTTCCGGGCGAGCGCCTTCAGGGCGACGAGGTGCCCGGTCCGGGCGATCGGGATCGTCAAACCCGGGAGAACCTCGATCTCGTCGGCCGAGGCGACGATCTCCGCCTCGATCCCGGACGACGCGAAGAGGAGGTCGAGAAGGAGCCCGTGGGGCGCTTCCCCGGCCGGCCGGAGGCGCGCCGTCGCGAGCCGTTTCCGGGCCGTCTGCTCGACCACCGAAACGACCACCAGGCCGTGCCCCTGGAGCCGGAAGAGAATCCGCTCCGCCTCGGCGTCGTCGACGACTCCGACCGCCACGTCGACGTCCCGCGTCGTCCGGGGCTCGGCACGGGCACTCACAGCGAGACCGCCGACGACGGCCCAACGGACTCCCTCCTTCCGAAGGGCCTCCACGGCGAGCCGGAGCGCCGCCTCGAGCGGGGTCATCGTTCGCGCGGCCAAGGGACGGGGCGGCCCTCGGCGTCGCCGTGCTCGGCGCCGGGGCGACGGCTGTGCCAGGCGACGACCGCGGCTTCCACCGCGGCTTCTCCAGCCCCCGGGTGCTCCCTCCGGTACCTCTGCTTCAGCATCTCCACCGCGAGGTCGTGAAGCTCGAACGCGGTACGGAGTCGATCCGCGGGCGATTCGGGCGGCTGCCGGTTCACGGGGCGATTCTAGGTCGCGGAGGCCGCGGGCCTCCCGCTCCCTTCCGCCACCCACCGGGCGTACGCCTCGTCCGCGAAGCTCGCGGGGAAGGCCATGAGCTCGGGCACCTCGTAGGGGTGGACGGCGCGGAGGAGGTCGCGCAGCTCGGCGGCCGCCCGCGCCGTCTTGATCAGGAGCAGCCACTCGGCCTCGTCGTGCAGCTCGCCCTTCCACGAGTAGACCGAGCGAACCGGGGCGACGATCGAGACGCAGGCCGCGGCCCGCGTCTCGACGAGGTGGCGTGCGATGCGGGCGGCGTCCTCCTCGGAGCCCACGGTCGTCAGGCAGAGCGTCACGGCGTTGCTCATGCGCGGAACGCTACCAGCCGCGGCGCCGGGCGGGAAGCCGGCGGCGCGCGCGACTCCGCGCCGAAGCCCTGCGGAGGCGCGCACGGCAGTTGGACCGCCGCGGGACGGAGCCGGCAGAATGCGCGCGAGCCGGAAGGCAGCGGGGAGGGCCGACGTGCAGCGCGCCTGGAAGCGGGTCAAGAAGTACACGTACCTCATCGTCTTCGTCGTGCCGGCGCTCGTCGCCCTCGGCGTGCGGTTCGGCGGGGCGGCGGCGTACCTGACGCCGTTCGTCGCGTTCGTCCTCATCCCGCTCCTCGACCTCCTCGTCGGGGAGGACCGGGTCAACTACACGCCGGAGGAGGAAAAGACACTCGACGGCGAGAGGTACTACCGCCTCGTGACGTACGCCTTCGTCCCCGTCTACTGGGCCGTCCTCGCGTACGTCGTCCGCGGCGCGATCGTCGGCGGCTGGAGCCTCGCCGAGTACGCCGGCAACACCTGGTCGATGGGGATCCTCTCCGGCATCGGCATCGTCGTCGCGCACGAGCTGGGGCACAAGGCGAACCGGCTCGAGAAGCGCCTCGCGAAGGCGCTCCTCCACCCGACCTTCTACGGGCACTTCACCCAGGAGCACAACCTCGGCCACCACCTCATGGTCGCAACGCCGGAGGACCCGGCCTCCTCGCGCTTCGGGGAATCGTTCTGGCGCTTCTACCCGCGGACGGTCTTCGGCACGTTTCGCAAGAACCTCGCGCTCGAGAGGCAGCGCCTCGCGCGGGCGGGCAAGGGCGCCAGGAGCCTCGCGAACGAGACCTGGCGAAACGTCCTCTTCCCTCTCGGGCTCACCGCGGCCGCGTACGCCGCGGGCGCGCTCCTCGCGCGGGATGCGCCCGGCCTCCCCGGCCTCGGCGCGGGGGCCACGGCGGCCCTGGTCGTCGTCGTCCAGGCCGTCGTCGGCTTCTCGCTCCTCGAGATCGTCAACTACCTCGAGCACTACGGCCTCGAGCGGCGCCGCCTCCCGAACGGCAAGTACGAGCGGGTCACGCCGCTCCACTCCTGGAACAGCAACCACCTCGTGACGAACGGATTCCTCTACCACCTGCAGCGCCACTCCGACCACCACGCCTGGCCGGCGCGCCGCTACCAGACGCTCCGCAACTTCCCCGAGGCGCCGCAGCTCCCGACGGGCTACGCCGGGATGATCTGGCTCGCGGCGATCCCGCCCCTCTGGTTCCGCGTCATGGATCGCCGCGTCCTCGGCTTCCGCGAGCGGCAGGCCCGCTCGGAGGCGGTGGAGGGGCAGGGGATCGTCGGGTAGGGGGCAGAAGGAGTGCGGTGATTTTCGACCACGGTCGAAAATCACCGCGGGTTTCTCTGACCCTTGGAGAGAATCGCCGTAGCCTTCGAGCATGGGCGGAGCGCCCCGCTACCTCGCACCTCAGGTCCTCCGCGACCTGAAGGAGAAGATGGCTTTCGTCGCCGGCCCGCGCCAGGTCGGGAAGACGACCCTGGCGAAGAGCCTCCCCGGGGCGAAGGCGGGCTACCTGAGCTGGGACGTTGCGGCCGACCGCGAGAGGATCCTCCGCTGCGGAGCTGAAGCTGAAGAGCTCCTCCTCTCTCCGCGACCTCCTCGTCCTCGGCGGATTCCCGGAGCCGTTCTTCTCCGGCTCGGAGGTCGCCGCGAGGCGCTGGTCGCGCGGGTACCGGAACCGGCTCGTCCGCGAGGAGGTCGCCGGCCTCGAGCGCGTCGCCGACCTCGGCAGCCTCGAGCTCCTGGCCCTGCGCCTCCCGGAGCTCGTCGGCGCGCCGCTCTCCCTCAACGCGCTCCGCGAGGACGTCCGGGTCGCGCACAAGACGGTCGCCGGCTGGGTGAGCGTCCTCGAGAGGCTCTACGCCGTCTTCCGCCTTCCCCCGTTCGGCGCGCCGCGCCTCCGGGCCGTCAAGAAGGAGCAGAAGCACTACCACTTCGACTGGTCCCTCGTCCCGGACGAGGCGGCCCGCTTCGAGAACCTCGTCGGCTCCCACCTCCTGAAGTGGGTCCACCTCGAGCAGGACGCGAAGGGGCGCGACCTCGAGCTGCGCTACTTCCGCGACACGGACGGGCGCGAGGTCGACTTCGTCGTCGTCGAGAGACGGGAGCCGATCCTCCTCGTCGAGGTGAAGAGGGGAGACCAGGAGGTCGACCGGGGGCTCCGCTACCTGAAGGCGCGCTTCCCGAAAGCCGAAGCCTGGCAGCTCTCGGCCACGGGATCGAAGGACTACGTGACGCCGGACGGAATTCGCGTCGCGCTGGCCCTGGCCCTCCTTCGAGACCTCGCCTGAAGAGCCCCCGATCGGGAGGCTCGGTTGACCCGGGCGGTACAATGCAGGCTGATCACGGGGGCGACCCGGTTTCGACGGGGCATCTCGCGATCGAGGAGCACGCCGGGCATGCCGTTTGTCCCGTAAAAACGACGGTAAATAAAAGCTGCCAACGACAGCGAACTCGCTCTCGCGGCTTAATTAACCGCGGGCGGGGCACGGGGAGCCAGCCTGGAGCGCTCCGCCGCCCTGTTGAGAGAACCAGGCTGGGACCGAAGCCCGCCACCTGAAGGCGAGGTCCGAGACGTTCCAGGTTGGTCGAAGCGCCTGGTGGTCCCGACCCGGAAGCGCGGCGACGAGAAAAGAAGTCGGGACTGAGCGTGGAGAACCTCGACGTACGGTCGCTTCGGACGGGGGTTCGACTCCCCCCGCCTCCACCATTTCGGGAGTCGCGGCCCGCCGCCGGGAAGCCGGCGGCGGGTCGAGTTCTTCGCGAAACGCCTCTTCGTCCCGTCTCCCCCGGAGGTCCTCAGCCCGCCGGCCGCCTCGCCGGCGCCGGAGCGCCCCCGGGCTTCGCCCCGCCGGGAGGCGGAGCGCCACCCGGCTTCGCCCCGACGGGAGCGGGCGCCGCGGCCGGCGCCGCGGCGGGCGCCGCTTCCGCCGCAGACTCCGTCGGGAGCGGGATGTTGTGGGTGCGGAAGGCGCCGAGGAGCGCGCTCTTGTCGATCGACTTCAGGTAGGCCTCGCGCGGCTCGACGAGACCCTGCTTGACGAGGTCGAGGAGGGACTCGTTCAGGAGGCGCATTCCCTGGGCCTTCGAGGTCTGGAGGACGGACGGGAGCTGGAACGTCTTGCCGTCGCGGATGAGGTTCGCGACGGCGTTGTTCGTCAGGAGGATCTCGAGGGCGGCGATGCGGCCGCCGCCGATCTTCCGGCAGAGCGTCTGCGCGACGACCCCCTTGAGCGAATCGGCGAGCATGACGCGCACCTGCTGCTGCCGGTCGGCGGGGAACTGGTCGACGATCCGGTCGACGGTCGACATCGCGGTCGTGGTGTGGAGCGTGCCGAAGACGAGGTGGCCCGTCTCGGCCGTCTCGATCGCGATGGCGATCGTCTCCAGGTCGCGCATCTCTCCGACGAGGACGATGTCGGGGTCCTCGCGGAGCGCGGCGCGGAGCGCGTCCTTGAACGAGCGGGTGTGGCTCCCGATCTCGCGCTGGTTGACGAGGCATTTCTTGTTCCGGTGGACGAACTCGACCGGGTCCTCGATCGTGATGATGTGGTCGGTGCGCGTCTCGTTGACGTAGTCGACGAGCGCGGCGAGCGTCGTCGACTTGCCCGAGCCGGTCGGCCCGGTGACGAGGACGAGCCCCTTCGAGAGGTCGCCGAGCCTCACGACCGCCTCCGGCAGGTTCAGCTGCTTCGCCGTGAGGATCTCGATCGGGATCTGGCGGAAGACGGCTCCGACGCCGTGCCGGTCGCGGAAGACGTTGACGCGGAAGCGCGCGGCCCCCGGGATCTCGTACGCGAAGTCGGTGTCGTGCCGCTCCATGAACTCGGTCCGGTTCTTCTCGGGGAAGATCGGCGCGAGGAGCTTCTCGACCGCATCGGAGGAGAGGGAGTCGAAATCGGCCTGCGCGGCCATCTCGCCGTGGACGCGGAAGACGGGTCGCGTCCCGGAGGAGAGGTGAACGTCGGAGGCTTTCAGGTCGAGCATCTGCAGGAGGATGCCGTCCAGCGGGCGCGCGGTGGGGGCGACCGGGCGAAGCGAAGGCGCCTCGATCGCCCCGCCGCCCGGGTAGGGGATCTCCTCCGGAGCCGCGCGCCGCGGCGCGGGGGCCGGGGCGGGCGAAGGCGCGCCGGGGAACGCGGCCGAGGGGGCGGCGAGCTCCGGCGGGACGGGGATCGCCTCGGGGGCGGGAGGCTCCGACTCGAGCATCCCGATGGAAGGAGGGGCCTCCGGGACGTTCACCGAGGAAGCGGGCGGCGTGCCGTGCCGCGGACGCCGGACGGCCGAGGCGGACATCCGGTCGGGGCGGCAGAGCATCACGGCCGGCATGGGGCCCACCTGGCCGAAGCGGATCTCGACCGGGTCCTTCCCGGGGCCGGTCGGCCAGGGCATCCGGTGGCGGCTCGCGGCGAGCTCCTCCGGGGTCGATCCCGGCACGAGCTCGGCGACGACGGCGCGGAACGACTCGACGCCGACCGGCTCGCGCCCCACGACGGCCCGCACGTCGCCGCGCGTCATGAACAGCTTCTCGCCCGGGACGATGTAGAGGGCGTCGCCGGTGGTCTGGAGGAGGTTCGCGACGAGGAGGTCGACTCGGGAAGCCATCCGTCGCTGCTCCGTCAGAAGGAGACCCGCGCGATCCGCGAGGTGGCGACGAAGACGAGCTTCGAGCCGACCCCCACGGGAACGAAGCGTCCGGCGAGGTTGAAGACGTCCGACATCCGGCCGTGTCCCTCGAGCGCGGTGGTGGTGAGGACTCCGGAGACCTCCGCGCCCGAGACGAGATGGAGCGTCACGAGGTCGAGCGCCGCCCCCTCCGCCGCGGCGGGCTCGGCGCCCGGGCCGTCGGCCTCGATCGAGACGGTGACGAGCGCGTCGCGCGAGAGGAGGCAGCTTCCCCCGCCGGCCAGGCCGATCGGCAGGAAGCGGCGGTCCTCTTCGAGCAGGACCCGCATCGGCGTCACGCCCCGTTCGCGGTGCGGGTCCGGGAGGAGCCAGAACGTCACGTCGAGCTCGCTGCCGTGGTCGAGCTGGACGGTGGCGGCGCACGGGGTCGTCGTCCTGCGGGGAATGGTGTCGTTCATGCGAACCTCCGGGGACGCGCCCCGATCTTAGGCGAATCGGCCGGAGGGCCGGCCCGTTTCCGGGCCGTTCCGAGGCGGGAACGCGCGCGCGTAGATAATCGCGGGGCGTGACCCGGCCCGCACTCCTCCCGTGCCTCGCCCTCGCGGCGCTCCTGGCGCTCGTGCCCGCCCGCGCCGCGGACCCGACCGCCACGTTCGTCGCGCCCGGGGGCTCCTCGCTCCTCGTGGCGGCGGCCGACGCCGAGGGAAAGACGTGGCTCTCCGTCCGCGACGTGGCGACCGCCCTCGGCGGGACCCTCGCCCACGAGGCGGCGACCGGCTCGTTCGAGCTGAAGATCGGCGCGCACACGGCCGTCTTCGGCACCGGGACGCCGATCGCCGTCGTCGACACGCGCCTCGTGCCGCTCGCCGCGGCGGTGCGGGCCGAGGGGGGGACCGCCTACGCGGAGCCGGACTTCTTCTCGCGGGTCCTCTCTCCTCTCTTCGGCGTCGCCTTCACGTGGGACCGCGCCTCGCGGACGCTCGCCGCGAGGCCGGTGGAGACGCCCGAGATCGGCGTCGAGGCGACCGTCTCCGCGTTCGAGGGGACGACGAAGGTCGTCTTCCGCTTCTCGCAGGCGCCCGCCTACCGGACGGAGAAGGGGGACGGCCAGGTCGTCCTCCGGTTCCCGGGCGCGAAGCTCGTCCCCGCCTCGCCCGAGGTCGTCCCCGACGACGAGCGCGTCGCCCGGATCCTCCTCCGGCCGGCCGAGCTCGCCGTCGTGCTGAAGGGGAAGGACCTCTCCACGAACGTCTACCCGCTCGCGGCGCCGCCCCGGATCGTCGTCGACGTCACGCGCGGCGCCCCGCAGGCCCCCGCCGCCTCCCCGGCGGCGACGCGCGTTCCCGGCGCCCTCGTCCTCCCCACGCCGACGCCCTCGCCCCGGCCCGAGCCGCGCGTCGTCGTGATCGACCCGGGGCACGGCGGGACGGAGGAGGGGGCGAAGGGCCCGGGCGGCCTCCTCGAGAAGGACGTCGTCCTCGCCCTCTCGCGCACCGTCCGCGAGGTGCTGACCGCGCGCGGCTACCGCGTCGTCACGACGCGCGACAGCGACGCGTCGGTGGGGTTCCAGGACCGGACGGCGACCGCGAACACGGCGAAGGCCGACGTCTTCCTCTCGCTCCACATGAACGCCTCGCGGTCGCCGTCGGCCCACGGCACCGAGGTCTACTACCTCTCCCTCGACGCGTCCGACCGCGCCGCCGCCGCGCTCGCCGACGCGGAGAACGAGGACGAGCCGAAGCCGACGCCGTCGGCCGAGACGAACGCGGCGCTGCGCGACCTCGACCTGATCCTCTGGGACCTCGCCCAGAACCAGCACCTCACCGCCTCGAGCCGCCTCGCCGAGATCATCCAGGCCGATTTCAACCGCCTCCTCGGCATCACGACGCGCGGCGTCAAGCAGGCCCCGTTCCGCGTCCTGATCGGCGTCAACGCGCCGGCCGTCCTCGTCGAGGTCGCCTTCATCTCGAACCCGGAGGAGGAGAAGAAGATCGCCTCCGAGGCGTTCCGCCGGGCCGTGGCCGAGACGCTCGCGGGTTCGCTCGACAGCTTCTTCCGCGTCGGCTCCGACGCCGTCGTCCCCGTTCCGTTCGCGCCGCCCGCAGCCGAGCGGCGCTGACGCCGGTCCCATGCCGCGCCGCTTCGCCCTCGCGCTCCTCGCGCTCCTTTTCCTCCTCCTCCTCGGCCTCCTCGCCGGGCGGAAGGTCCACGACTCGCGGCAGAAGCGGCGCGTCGCGAACCAGCCCGTCCCGACCCGCCCGATCCCACCGCCGCCCACTCCGATCCCCGCGCGCCTCGCGGCGATCTGGTTCGAGTCGGCCGCCGACGGGATCTTCCGCGGCGAGGTGCGCGAGGTGCCGGCGGCCGTCGACGACGTCGCGCTCCTCCGCCGCCTCGGCGCCGAGGTCCTCGCCGGGCCGCGGCACCCCGACCTCCTCCGCCCGTTCCCGGAAGGGTGGACGCTCCGCGCCGCCTACCGCCTCGCGGACGGCCTCGCCGTCCTCGACCTCGCCCCTCCCGCGTCGCCCGCGCCGCCGGCCGAGGAGGGGAAGGACGCGAAGGAGGCCGTCGTGGGTGGCAAGAAGGCCCCGACGCCCACACCCTCCCCCGTCGCCATAGAGCCGCCGAAGCGCTGGGAGACCGGCTCCTCCGAGGAACTCGCCGCGGTCCAGTCGCTCGTCCTCACCGTCACGAAGAACCTCCCCGCCGTCACCCGCGTCATCCTCCTCGTCGGCGGCGAGCCGGTGGAGACGCTCGCCGGACACGTCGACCTGACGCACCCGATCCCGCCCGACCTCTCCCGCGCGGCCGACGAGGCGCCTCTCGTCGCCCCGATGCCGACATCGCCTCCCGATCCGGCCGCACCGGCCGAGCCGGCCGCCTCTCCCTCTCCCGTCCCCGACGCCGCCGCGCCGTCGGCCCAGCCGCCGCCCGCGGCCTCGCCCGTCCCGCCGCGCCCTGCTGCGCGCCCCTCACCGCCCCCGCGAAAGAGCTTCGACCGCACATGACCGACCCGCGCCCCATCGGCCTCTTCGACTCCGGCGTCGGAGGGCTCACCGTCCTCGACGCCGTCGCCCGCCGCCTCCCCGGCGAGGACCTCCTCTACCTCGGCGACACCGCGCGCCTCCCGTACGGCACGAAGTCGCCCGAGACCGTCCGCCGCTACGCGCGCCGCGCCGTTTCGCTCCTCCTCTCGCGCGGGGTCAAGGCGCTCGTCGTCGCGTGCAACACCGCCTCGGCCCTCGCGCTCGACGCGATCGTCGACGAGGCGCGCGGCGTCCCGGTCCTCGGCGTCGTCGAGCCGGGCGCGCGGGCCGCGCTCCGCACCGCCCGCGGCGTGACGGGCCCGGCCGCCGGGGCGCCGATCGCCGTCCTCGCCACCGAGGCGACCGTCGCCTCCGACGCCTACGGTCGCGCGATCCGCTCGCTCGACCCGTCCCGCGCGGTGATGAACGTGGCCTGCCCGCTCTTCGTCCCGCTCGCCGAGGAAGGGTGGACCGAGAACGAGGTCGCCCGCGAGGCGGCGAAGCTCTACCTCGCCCCCGTCGTCGCGGCGGGGGCGCGCGTCGTCGTCCTCGGTTGCACGCACTACCCGCTCCTCGCGCGGACGATCGCCGCCGCGCTCCCCGAGGGGACGCTCCTCGTCGACTCCGCCGCCTCCACCGCGGTCGAGGTCGAGGCGCTCCTCGGCGCGGAGGGGCGGCGCGCGGGCGAGGCCGGAGAGACGCACCTCCTCGTGACCGACTCCTCCGAGCGCCTCCGGCGCGTCGCGGGGCGGTTCCTCGGCCGCGAGGCGGCGGCGCTCGAGCTCGTCGACCTGCCGTAAGCTCCGGGCGATGTCTCGCCCCGACGGCCGCACCCCCCTCCAGCTCCGCCCCGTCTCCCTCGAGGTCGGCGTCGTGCCGCACGCCGAGGGCTCGTGCCTCATCACCCAGGGCCGGACGAAGGTCCTGATCGCCGCGACGCTCGAGCAGAAGATCCCGCCGTTCCTGCGCGACTCGGGCGAGGGGTGGATCACCGCCGAGTACGGGATGCTCCCGCGCGCCACGCTCGAGAGGACGCCGCGCGAGGCGGCGAAGGGGAAGCAGGCGGGGCGGACGCTCGAGATCCAGCGCCTGATCGGGCGAGCCCTCCGCGGCGTCGCCGACCGGACGACGTTCCCCGAGCACACCGTCACGCTCGACTGCGACGTCCTCGTCGCCGACGCCGGCACCCGCTGCGCGTCGGTGACGGGCGCCTGGGTCGCGCTCGCCCTCGCGCTCGAGAGCCTCCGGAAGAAGAGCGCGCTCAAGCGGCCGCGCCCCTTCCGCGAGGCGGTCGCCGCGATCTCCGTCGGTGTTCTCCCCGACCCCGAGCGCCCCGAGGGGGTCGTCGCCCTCGACCTCGACTACTCCGAGGACTCGACGGCCTGGGTCGACCTGAACGTCGTCGGCACCTCCACCGGCCGCTACGTCGAGGTGCAGGGGACGGCCGAGCGCGAGCCGTTCGACGACCGGCGCCTCCGCGAGATGCTCGTCGTCGGGAAGAAGGGGCTCCGCCGCCTCTTCCGCGCCCAGCGCAAGGCGCTCCTCGGCCGCGTCCCGGAGGACTGGCTCCCTCCGGCGTGATGCGTCGCGCCCTCGCCGCCCTCGTCCTTCTCGCCGCAGCCGGGGGGCGGGCGGCGGCGGAGGCCCCGGCGGCGCTCGCCGCTCCGGTCCCGTTCCTTGCGGAGGCGCCGCGCATCGACGGCCTCCTCGACGAGAGCCTCGCCGCGCTCCCGGCGCGCCCCCTCCCGCCGCCCGAGCGGAGCGCCGCGGAGAACCCGGCGACCGAGGCCACCTTCCGCCTCGCGTACGGCGCCGGCTTCCTCTGGCTCCACGTCGAATCGCCCGGAGAGGCGCTCTCCTTCCGCGACCGGGCCTTCCAGAACGGCGACGGCTTCCACCTCGTCCTCGCGCTCCCGCGCCCCGACGGCGCGCCGAGCACCGAGTTCACGGTCGTCGCGGTCTCGGCCGTCGACCGCCCCGCGATGGAGTGGACGCGTCGCGTCGCGTGGTACCGGGGCCCCGACCGCGTCTTCGTCCCGCTCTCTCCCGCGGCGCAGGCGGCCACGGCGGCGAAGAACGGGCGACTCGGCTTCGAGCTCCTCCTCCCGTGGTCCGACGTCGCCCCGCTCCACCCGTGGCTCTCGCCCGCGATCGGCTTCAACCTCGCCGTCGTCCGCGCGGTCGGCGCGCGGGAGAAGAACGTCCACCTCCTCGTCCCCGACCGCTTCGTCGACAGCGAGGGGCAGCCGCGCCTCTCGGCGCCGCTCACGTTCGAGGCTCCGCGCTCCGCGCCCCGAGGCGCGACGTTCGTGGCTCTCCCGGTCGGCCACCTCCGCGCCGGCGAGCCGCTCCGGGCGACCGTCGTCGCCGGACCCGGCGCCGACGACGCCGCGACTCTCCGGGTGAGGACGGCCGAAGGGACGCTCGTGGCCCTGGCCCGCGCCGCGATCCGATGCACCGCCGAGCCGTGCCGCGAGGAGGTGGAGGTCGACGCGGGAGACCTCCTCCCGGGCGGCTACCGCGTCGAGTGGACGACGCGGGAGGCGGGCCATTCGGGAGAGTCGTCTCTCACGGTCCTCCCGCGCCTCGAGCGGGAGGAGACCGCCGCGCGGCTCGCCCGCCTCGCGCCGGCGATCTCGCCCGGGGCGAAGGCGACGATCGAGCTCCTCGTCACCGAAGCGGAGGCGGCGCTCCGCGCCCTCCCGCGCTACGAGGCGGCGGGGCGCGAGCGCCTCGCCCTCGAGGAGGCCGCCGCGCTCCTCCGCCGCGCCGAGTCGGGAGAGGACCCGCTCGCCGGCCGGACGGGCGCCTTCCGCCGCGCCTTCCGCTCGCGCCGCGACGGGACGCTCCAGCCCTACGCCCTCCGCGTCCCGAAGGGCGGCCCGGCAGGGGCGAAGCGCCCGCTCCTTCTCTGGCTCCACGGCAGCGGCTCCGACGAGCGTGCGCTCTTCTCCGCGCCCGACTACTCCGGCGGCGCGACGGTCGACGTGGCGCCTCGCGGCCGCGGCGCCTCCCACGCCTGGGCGAGGGCGGAGGCCCTCGCCGACGTCGACGAGGCGCTCGACGACGCCCTTTCGGCGACGGGGGCGGACCCCGCGCGCGTCGTCCTCGCCGGCTTCTCGATGGGCGGCTACGGCGTCTACCGGAAGTTCCTCGACGCGCCGGAGCGCTTCCGCGCTCTCGCCGTCTTCTCCGGCCACCCCGACCTCGCGAACCGCTGGACCGGGACGCGAGACCACCCGAACCTCCTCGACCCGGCCGTCGCCGCGCGCTTCCGGGGCGTCCGCCTCTTCGTCTTCCACGGCGCGAAGGACCGCAACACCCCCTTCGAGCTGACGGAGCAGGCCGTCGCGGCGCTCCGCGCGGCGGGGGCGGAGGTGGAGCTCGCCGTGGAGGACGAGGCCGGCCACGAGGCCCCGTCGCCCGCCACCCTCGCGCGCTTCCGCGCCTGGCTCGCGCGCGTTCTCGCCTCGCCCTGAGGGACGCGGCCTTCAGCCCTTCTTCGCGAGCTCCGCGAGGAGCTTCGCCACCGCCTTCGGCGCCTCGAGCGGCGCGTAGTGGCCGACGCCGGGAAGCTCCGCGTACCGCGCGTCGGAGCGCGCCTCGAGGATCGCCTTCACGTCGCGCGGTGGCGCCAGCGGGTCCTCCGCGCCGGTCGCCACGAGGAGCGGGACCGTCGTCCCGGCGAGACGTTTGCCGAGCGGAGGGGACGAGAGGAGCCCGTCGACCGAGCGCTCGAGCGCCCGGAGCGCCGCCGCGGCGCTCGCCCCGGTCCGCGCCTTCATCCCGCGCGTCACGAACCCCTTCTTCCCGGCGCCGTCCACCGCGAACCCGTAGCCGAGCGCGTTTCGAAGCGACGCCTCCGGGGCCGCCGCGACGAGCGCCGCGCGCGACATCGCCTTCCACTTCAGCGTGTCGGTGAAGCCGTAGGAGACGGCCCCGAGCGGCGAGACGAGCGCGAGCGCCGCGACCCGCTTCGGCGCGAGAAGCGCGAGCTCGGCCGCGACCCGTCCCCCGATCGAGTGCCCCGCGACGACGGCCGTCTCCACGTCGCGGTCGTCCATCTCCCCGACGACCCACCGCGCGAGCGCGACAGGGTCGTAGCTGTCGTGCGGCCGCGTCGCCTTTCCGAATCCGGGGAAGTCGAGCGCGAGCGCCTGGAGCCCCTTCGGCAGCGACGCGACGACTTCCTTCCAGTCCTCCGCCGAGCCGCCGAGGCCGTGCAGCAGCAGGATCGTCCGGTTCACGCGCCCTCTCCCGCAGGTGGACATCCCCCCGCCGCGGCCCGAGAATCCGGCCGGCCGGGGCGTAGCGCAGTGGCAGCGCAGTTGCTTTGGGAGCAACAGGTCGGCGGTTCAAATCCGCCCGCCCCGACCACTCCTTCCCTTCCGAACGCGCGATCGCTCACGCGCCCCTCCCGGGCGCCCGCGGCGCCCTGCCCGTCGCTTCACCTTCGGCGGCTCTCACGGTTGCGGGATCGTCTCAGATCCGAAGGCCGGTGCGCCAGGTTCGTCCGGCGAGCCCGCATCCGGGCGGCGACCGCGGCGGGCTCCGGCCAGATCCCGGTCGGCGATCTCCCTTCGAGAGACGAGGGCGTCGCCGGTACCGTCCGCGACCGACGGGCCGAGAATGGGCGGCATGTCGCGTCACGTCGGGACCCCGACCCTCTTCGCACCGATCCTCGTCATCCTCCCCTCACGGGAGGAAGGCGAGCCCGAGCAGGCCGCCCGATGAGCGTGTCGCGCTTCACCGCCGCCGCCGCGGTCGCATTCCTCACCCTTCGAGCGCCGGCCGTCGACGCGGCGAGCCCCGCCCGTGGCCGCGTCCTCGCCACGCTCGCGAGCGACCAGGTGAAGGAGAGCAGCGGCCTCGCCCGAGGCCTCGCGAACCCCGGCGTCTTCTGGACCCACAACGACTCGGGCGACGGGCCGCGGCTCTACGCCTTCGGCGCGGACGGCGGCGCGCGCGGCGTCGCAGACCTCGAGGGACCCGGCGTCCGGAACGTCGACTGGGAAGACCTCTCCTCGTTCAGCGAAGACGGGCGGCCTTTCCTCCTCGTCGCCGATACCGGCGACAACCGCCTCGAGCGCGACGTCTACACCCTCTACGTCGTCCCCGAGCCCCACCTGTCGGCCGCGGGTGGGCACGCGACCGTGATGCCGAGCCGGACGATCCGCTTCCGGTACGAGGATGGCTCGCACGACTGCGAGGCCGCGGCCGTCGACCCCGCGTCGGGCACCGTCTCCCTCGTCACGAAGGTCTGGTCTGGGAAGGCCGGCATCTACGCCGTCGCCTGCCGCGAGTCGACCGACGACGAGCCGTGCCGGGCCGTGGCGATCGGGACGGCGAGCCTCCCGCGCGCCACCGGGATGGACTTCTCCGCCGACGGCCTCCGCGCGATCGTCGTCACGCGCGGCGACGCCTTCGAGTTCGCTCGGAGCCCGGAGGAGACCTGGGCCGACGCCTTCGCGCGCAAGCCCCGCCGCGTCCCGCTCCCCCACCGGAAGCAGGGCGAGTCGATCTGCTACGGCCCGGACGGCGCCACCCTCTACCTCACGAGCGAGTGCGGGAAGCGGGAGTCGGGACCGTGCGTCCCGCTCGTCGAGGTCGCGCGGGAGAGGGAGGAGGTGCTGGAGAAGCGGTAGCGCTCGTCGCCGCAGGCCGGTGGACACCATCTGTCCCTCCCTGCGCCGCACCCTCTCCTTCGGCCGCGCCCGCCCGGCCGCGGGACGCAGGAGGAGGAGCCGATGAGATCCGCATCCAAGCCCCAGCTCGCCTCGGTCGAGCAGCCGTTCGGCGGCGCTCCCCCGAGGCCCCACTGCCCGATCTGCGGCCACGCGGTCCTGCGCGTCGACGACGACGGCCTTACCCACGCCGACCCGTGCCGCCACCTCGCCTTCGTCTTCGTCGGCGAGGTCGGCGACTTCGAGTACCGCTCGCCGGACTTCACCCGAAGGACCGCCCACCGGCGCATCCACGACCTCGATCTCGCCCGCCTCCGCACCCTCCTCGTGAACGCCGGCTACGGCAACGGCCTCCTCGCCCTCGAGATCACCTACGGCGGCATGGCCTGCGGCCCCGTCTGGTACACCGACGTCTACGGCTTCAACTTCGGGGTGCTGGAGGAGGGAGGAGAGGAGGGCGGAGCGGCGAGCGGGAGCGGGGCATGACCACGCCCGGCGCCGCTTCAACCACGTATCGGCGTCGGTTGTCATCCCCCGAACGGGTGAGACGTCACGCCACGCGGAGGCGCGTCCCACTGATCTCCCCACATCATTCCCAATCGCGACCCCGCACCGCAAAATCCGTCCGGCGGCGGATTCGTCCCGGCGCCCCGTGCCTTCGACCGGCTCGAGTCGAGCGGCCCCTCGGCGGACGCCTCCTCTCGCGCTACGACGGTTCCCGGGCTTCGGCCCCCTGCGGGAGGAGCGAGTGAGGGTCTTCGATTTTCGGGATCAGCTCATCGCCGACTACGCGGCCTATGTCCGGAGCTTCATCGAGATACGCGACGCCCGAATCCGCGCGTATGTCGACCGGCTCCTGGAGGAGGGCCTCCTCTGGCCCCAGCCGCTCATCCAGCTGAACCCCTCCTTCGAGCCAGGTCGGTGGGTGGACGACCTCGTCGCCGACGGCGTCCTTCATCCCCTTTGCGCGAAGGTCTTCCGGCGCGACAAGGACCGCGACGAGGTCAAGGGCGAAGGGCGCGGACTGCGGCTCCACCTTCACCAGGAAGAAGCCATCCTCACCGCCCGAAAGGGCGAGAGCTACGTCCTGACGACCGGCACCGGCTCTGGCAAGAGCCTCGCCTACATCGTCCCCATCGTCGACCACGTCCTCCGGCGCGGGAGCGGCAAGGGCGTCCAGGCCATCGTCGTTTACCCGATGAATGCCCTGGCGAACAGTCAGGCGGGCGAGCTCCGCAAGTTCGTCTCCGAGGGCTTCCCGAACGGCGTCGGCCCGGTGACCTTCGCGCGATACACGGGGCAGGAGTCGGACGAGGAGCGACAGAAGGTCCTCGAGAACCCGCCCGACATTCTCCTCACGAACTTCGTCATGCTCGAGCTCCTCCTCACGCGGCCGTTCGAGCAGAAGCTCATCGACGCGGCGCAGGGGCTCCGGTTCCTCGTCCTCGATGAGCTGCACACTTACCGCGGGCGCCAGGGGGCGGACGTCGCCCTCCTCGTCCGCCGTGTCCGCGACCGGATGTCGGCCAGAGAGCTCCAGTGCGTCGGCACGTCTGCGACGCTCGCAGCCGGCGGCACCTGGGAGGACCAGAGCGCCGAGGTGGCCCGCGTCGCCTCCCTTCTCTTCGGGACGACCGTGCGCGCCGAATCCGTCATCGGGGAGACGTTAAGGCGAGCCACGAAGCCGCGCCCGGCCGACGACCCGGCCTGGCTCGCTGAGCTTCGCGCGACGGTCGAGACGCCGGGCCACGGCCTTCCGACCGACTACGACACGTTCCTTGCGCATCCCCTCGCGACCTGGCTCGAGACGACCTTCGGCACGACGGAAGAAGAGGGCTCCGGCCGCCTCGTGCGGATCCGCACGCCCCGGAGCGTCCTCGGCGACGAGGGCGCCGCGCGCGACCTCGCGGCCCTGACCGGGCTCGACGAGGACCTCTGCGCCGACGCGGCCCGCACGGGGCTCCTCTCCGGCTACCTCGCCCGCCACCCCGAGACGGGCGACCCGGCCTTCGCCTTCCGCATCCACCAGTTCATCAGCCGGGGCGACACCGTCTACGCCACCGTCGAGCCGGAAGACGAGAGGCACATCACCGTCCACGGTCAGCGGTTCGTGCCGGGAGACCGGAGTCGCGTCCTCCTGCCCCTCGTCTTCTGCCGCGAGTGCGGGCAGGAGTACTACTGCGTCCGCCGCCGCGACGAGGCGTCGACGAGCGCCTACGAGCCGCGCGAGCCGTCGGATCGCGCGAAGGACGGGCACTCCGAGGCCGGCTTCCTCTTCTTCAGCGCCGACAACCCGTGGCCTTCGGACGACGGCGCCGTCCTCGACCGCCTCCCGGAAGACTGGGTCGAGGAGAGGCCGAGCGGCTGGCGCGTCAAGCCCCACAAGCGGAAGTCCCTTCCGCGGCCCGTCTTCGTCCACCCCGACGGAACGGAAGGCTCCGAGGGGCAGGCCTGCCACTTCGTGACCGCGCCATTCCGCTTCTGCCTCCAGTGCGGCGTGGCCTACGGGGCGCGCCAGGTGTCCGACTTCGGAAAGGTCGGGGCGCTCGGCTCCGAAGGGCGCAGCACGGCCACGACCATCCTCAGCCTCTCGGCCATCCGGCAGATCCGCGCGCAGAAGACCCTCCCCGAGAAGGCGCAGAAGCTCCTCAGCTTCACCGACAACCGGCAGGACGCGTCCCTCCAGGCGGGCCACTTCAACGACTTCATCGAGATCGGTGTCCTCCGCGCCGGCCTCTACCGGGCCGTCGTCGACGCCGGCCCCTCGGGCATCGAGCACCACGAGCTGACGCAGAGGGTCTTCCAGGCGCTCGGCCTGCCGTTCGGGGCCTACGCCCGCGACCCGGACGTGAAGTTCCTCGCGAAGACCGACACCGAGCGCGCCTTCCGCGACGTCCTCGGCTACCGCATCTACCGCGACCTGAAGCGCGGCTGGCGCATCACCCTCCCGAACCTCGAGCAGTGCGGGCTCCTCCACATCGGCTACAAGTCCCTCTCCGACCTCGTCGCCGACGAGCCCACCTGGAAGGGTGCCGGCCCCGCGCTCGCGGCCCTCGCCCCCGAACAGCGGGAGCAGATCCTCAAAACCCTCCTCGACTTCATGCGCCGCGAGCTGGCCGTGAAGGTCGACTTCCTCGAGCCCCACAAGCAGGACTCCCTTCGCCAGCTCAGCAACCAGCGGCTCGTCGAGCCCTGGGCCTTCGACGAGAACGACGTCCTCGAGCAGGCGCGTGTCCTCTACCCGCGCTCGGTGCAGGAAGACGAGCGCCGCGACTCCGTCTTCCTCTCGGCCCGCGGCGGCTTCGGCCAGTACCTCGGGAGGCCCTCCGTCCTCGGAGACCGCTGGAAGGCCCTCGATCAGGCCGGCCGTGAGGCCCTGATCCTCGCGCTCCTCGAGACCCTCCGCATCGCCGGGATCGTCGAGCGCGTCGTCGACGCGAAGGGCCCGGACGACGTCCCCGGCTTCCAGCTCAACGCGGGGGCCCTCGTCTGGTCTGCGGGAGAGGGCGGCGTCGCGGCCCACGACGCGATCCGCGTCCCGCACCCGCCGAAGGACGGCGGGCGGACGAACCGCTTTTTCATCGGGTTCTACAAGTCGATCGCCCTCGACGTCCACGACCTCCGCGCCCGCGAGCACACGGCCCAGGTGCCGCCGGACGAGCGCGAGAAGCGCGAGAAGGAGTTCCGCGAAGGGCGGCTCCCCGTCCTCTACTGCTCGCCGACGATGGAGCTCGGGGTCGACATCTCCGAGCTGAACGTCGTCAACATGCGGAACGTCCCGCCCACCCCGGCCAACTACGCCCAGCGCAGCGGCCGCGCCGGCCGCAGCGGCCAACCGGCCCTCGTCTTCAGCTACTGCGCGGCCGGGAGCCCGCACGACCAGTACTTCTTCCGCAGGCCCTCGCAGATGGTCGCGGGCGCCGTCGCCCCGCCCCGGCTCGACCTCGCCAACGAGGACCTCGTCCGGGCGCACGTCCACGCCATCTGGCTCGCCGAAACGCACGTCTCCCTCGGCAAGTCGCTGAAGGACGTCCTCGACCTCGCCGGCGACGAGCCCTCGCTCGTCCTCCAGTCGGGAGTCCGCAACGACGTCGAGAACCCCGGCGCCCTCGACCGGACCCGCAACCGGGCGCGCGCCGTCCTCCAGAACCTCCGCCCCGAGCTGGAAGACGCCGGCTGGTACACCGACGGCTGGCTCGACCGCGAGCTGGACCAGGTCGTCGGCCGGTTCGACGCGGCCTGCGCCCGCTGGCGCGGCCTCTACCGGGCCGCCCTCGGCCAGGCGAAGAGCCAGAACCGCATCGTCCACGACGCCGCCGCGTCCCCCGAGGCCCGCCGCCTCGCGGAGCGCCTCCGGGCCGAGGCCGAGTCCCAGCTCAAGCTCCTCATCGACGTCGACAAGATCGTCCAGTCCGACTTCTACAGCTACCGCTACTTCGCGAGCGAGGGCTTCCTCCCCGGCTACAACTTCCCGCGGCTGCCGCTCTCGGCCTACATCCCGGGGCGCCGCACGCGCGATGCCGACGAGTTCCTCTCTCGCCCGCGCTTCCTCGCCATCTCCGAGTTCGGGCCGCGGGCCGTCGTCTACCACGAGGGCTCGCGGTACGTGATCAACAAGGTCATCCTCCCCGTTCGGGAAGAGGCCGGCCTCACGCGCGAGGCGAAGATCTGCCGCACCTGCGGCTACCTCCACCCCCTCTCGGGCGAGGGCGGAGCCGACCTCTGCGAGCGGTGCGGCGCGGAGCTGCCGGGCGGCATGCGGGGTCTCCTCCGGCTCCAGAACGTCTCGACCCGAAGGAAAGACCGGATCAACTCCGACGAGGAAGAGCGCCTCCGGCTCGGCTACGAGCTGAAGACGGCCGTCCGCTTCTCCGACCACGGCGAGCACGTCACCCGCTTCGCCTCGGTCCGCGTCGACGGCGACGAGGTGGTAAGGCTCGACTACGGCCCGGCCGCGACCCTCTGGCGCCTGAACCTCGGCTGGATGCGCAGGTCCGACCCGAACCAGCTCGGCTTCGTCCTCGACGTCGAGCGCGGCTACTGGGCGAAGAACGACGACATCGACCCGACCGACACCGACGACCCGATGTCGGCCCGCCGCGAGCGCGTCGTCCCCTACGTGGAAGACCGCCGGAACTGCCTCCTCGTCACCTTCGCGCACGAGCAGCCGGTAAACGTCATGGCCTCCTTCCAGGCCGCGCTCAAGAACGCCCTCCAGCTCCACTATCAGCTCGAGGAGAGCGAGCTGGCCGCCGAGCCGCTCCCGTCCCGCAAGGAGCGGCGCCACCTCCTCCTCTACGAGGCGGCCGAAGGGGGAGCCGGCGTCCTCCGCCGGCTGGTGGACGAGGCCGGCTCCTTCACGGCGGTCGTCCGCCGCGCCCTCGAGCTCTGCCACTTCGACGCGGCGTCCGGAGACGACCTGCGGCGCGCCCCCACCTCTCGCGAAGACTGCGAGGCGGCCTGCTACGACTGCCTCCTCAGCTACTCGAACCAGCCCGACCACCGCGTCCTCGACCGCCAGGCGATCCGCGAGCTGCTCTTCGGCCTCGCCCACGCCACCGTCGAGCTGTCAGCAGCCGGCGTCCCCGCGACGGTCCACCTGGAGGCTCTCTCGCGCGCGGCCGGCTCCGAGCTGGAGCGGCGCTGGCTCGAGTGGATGCACGCCCGTCAGCTCCGGCTCCCGTCGCGAGGGCAGGTCCTCATCGCCGAGGCGGGAACGCGCCCCGACTTTCTCTACGACGACCACGCCCTCGCGGTCTACGTCGACGGCCCGCCGCACGACTTCCCGGAGCGGCAGCAGCGCGACCGGAACCAGGAGACGGCGCTCGAAGACGCCGGCTGGTCCGTCGTCCGCTTCCACCACCGGGACGACTGGTCCGCCGTCGTCGCGAAGTACCCCGACATCTTCGGGACGGCTGTGGAATCGCCAGCCGCTCCGGCGGCGACAGCGAGCGAAGGCCTCGACCTCGACCTGTTCCCGCAGGCGTGGCGAAAGGTCGTATCCCTCCTCGCGAAAGAGGAGGGCGTGACGGTTCTCCCGGGAGGGGACGTCGAGGCCGGAGGCCAGGTCGTCGGACGGACCGTCGCCGAGCTTCGCTGTGAAGGCCGGTCCCTCTTCATCGTCGAGCAGGGAGCCGACGGATCCGACGCGACGATGGAGGCCCTCCGAGGCGCCGGGCGGCCGGCCGTGTCGCTGCCGGCAACCCCCGAAACTTGCGCGGCCGTACTCGCCGCACTGAGGACGCCGGAATGCCCGTAGTCCAGGTCGAGAAGTCGTTCCACCGCGCGCTCGGGGCCCTCGATCTCGAGGCTCGGGGGCACGTTGCCGACTTTCTCCTGAAGTTCATGACCGATCCGAAGCACCCGAGCCTCAGCGTCGAGCGGGTCGACCGGGGGAAGAACAAGACGCTGTGGGGCGCCCGGGTCACGCAGGATTTCCGGGCCATCTACCACCAGGAGGGCGATCTCTACGTCCTCCTCTGGGTAGACAAGCACGACGCCGCCTGGGCCTGGGGCGAGAAGAAACGGGTTCTGAAGAACGATCGAACCGGCGAGCTTCAGATCGTCTCGATCCCCGAGGTCGTCGAAGTTCCCCCGATCTCCACCGCCGCGAAGGCGCCGACGAAGGCGAAGGGCCTCTTCGACGACGCCGAGGACGACTACCTCCTCAGTCTCGGCCTCCCGGCCGACTGGCTTCCCACCATTCGCAGGCTGAAGGACTCGAAGCAGCTCGAATCGATCTCGAAAGACCTCCCCGAGGAGCTGGCCGAGCGGCTCGAGCGCGTCGCCTGCGGCGAGCTCGTCACCCCGCCCCCTCCGGCCCCCGCAGGCTCCGCCGCTTTCGAGACCCCCGAGGCCCGGCGCCGCTACTTCGTCATCCACGACGCCTCCGAGATCGACGAGCTGCGCGACAAGCCGATCGAGGCCTGGATGCGCTACCTCCACCCGAGCCAGCGCAGCCTCGTGGAGGCGACCTTCTCGGGCCCGGCGAAGGTCACGGGTGCGGCGGGCACCGGAAAAACGGTCGTCGCCATGCACCGCGCGCGGGCCCTCGCGAGCCAGGGCAAGCGCGTCCTCCTCACGAGCTTCGTCGGCACCCTCTGCAAGAACCTGGAACGGAGCATGGGCGTCCTCTGCAAGGGGGACGAGAAGTCGCGCATCGAGGTGATGACCGTCGACGCGGCCGCGGCGGCCATCCACAAGCTCGCCGGCACGAAGAGCGGCTTCGCCACGGACGATGACGTCCAGAAGGGGATCGAGCGGTACGCCTTCTACGGGGAGAGCGTGGGGGACGCCGAGTTCCTCTGGAACGAGTGGCAGCAGGTGATCGACGCGCAGGCCCTCGTCACCTGGGACGAGTACCGCGACGCGGACCGGCGCGGCCGGGGCCGGGCTCTCGGCGCCGCGGACCGCAAGAAGGCGTGGGACTGCTTCCAGCGCGTCCTCTCGCAGCTCGAGGCCGCCCGGCAGCTCCCGCACTCCGTCTGGCTCCGGAAGGCCGAGGAGCTGATCCGCGCGGGCAAGGTCCCGAACCGCTGGGACGCGGTCATCGTGGACGAAGTCCAGGACCTCGCCCCGGCCGCCCTCCGCTTTCTCTCAGCCCTCGCCGCGAAGGAGCCCGGCAACTTCCTCCTCGTGGGCGACGGCGGACAGCGCATCTACCGCAACGGGGCGAGCCTCCGGAGTGCCGGCATCGAGGTGAGGGGCCGGTCGCGCGTCCTCAAGCTCAACTACCGCAACACCCGCCAGATCCAGGCGGCCTCCGAGCTCCTCCTCCGTGACGGCGCGGACGACCTCGACGAGGGAAGGGACGATCGCAAGGGGACCCTCAGCCCGCTCGGCGGGCCGGAGCCCGTCTTCCGCGGCTTCCCGAGCCGGCCGGCCATGTACGAGCACTTCGCCTCCGAAGTGCAGAAGCTCCTGAAGCAGGGCCTCGCTCCGAAGGAGATCGCCGTTTTCGCCCACTCGAAGTCCCTCGTCTCGGCCGCGGCCGACGCGCTCGCCGCCGCGAAGATCGAAGCCTCGCCCCTCGAGAAGGACACCGACCTCTCGTCGGTGAAGGGCGTCAACGTCGGCACGATGCACCGGGCCAAGGGGCTCGAGTTCAAGGCGGTCTTCGTCCTCGGCGTCGAGGACTCCGTCGTTCCCCCGGCCTCCCTCGTCGCGAAGACGAAGGAGCCGGCCGACCTCGAGGCCCTTCTCGTCCGCGAGAGGAACCTCCTCTACGTCGCCCTCACCCGCGCCCGCGACGAAGCCTGGGTCCTCTGGTCGGGAACGCCGAGCCGCTTCCTCGCCCCGGTCCTCGAGGCCGGAAAGGGGAGCCAGGCATGACCTTCGCCGTCGGCTCCCTCGTCGCCGCCCGTGGCCGCGAATGGGTCGTCCTTCCCGAATCGGAAGACGACTTCCTCGTCCTCCGCCCTCTCGGCGGCACGGAGGAAGAGGTCGCGGGGGTCTTCCCGTCGCTCGAGAACGTCAAGCCCGCCCAGTTCGCGCCGCCCGACCCCTCGAGCCTCGGTGACTTCCGCTCCTGCCGCCTCCTGCGCGACGCCGTCCGGCTCGGCTTCCGCTCCAGCGCCGGGCCGTTCCGGTGCTTCGGCTCCATCGCCGTCGAGCCGCGCCCCTACCAGCTCGTCCCGCTCCTCATGGCGCTCAAGCTCGACCCGGTGCGCCTCCTCATCGCCGACGACGTCGGCATCGGCAAGACGATCGAGGCCGGCCTCGTCGCCTCCGAGCTGATCGCCCGGGGCGAGGCGGACAGGCTCGCCGTCCTCTGCCCGCCCGCCCTCGCCGAGCAGTGGCAACGCGAGCTGCGCGAGAAGTTCCACATCGAGGCCGAGCTCGTCCTCCCGAGCACCGTCTCGCGCCTCGAGCGGGGTTGCGGCCCCGGCGTGTCGCTCTTCGAGCGGCACCCCTACGTCATCGTCTCCATGGACTTCATCAAGTCCGAGTCGCGCCGGCTCGACTTCCTGCGCGCCTGCCCCGACCTCGTCATCGTCGACGAGGCGCACACCTGCGCCGCTCCGGCCGACGGGCGCGGCGGAAGCCACCAGCGCCACGCCCTCGTCCGCGGCCTCGCCGAGAAGCCGGGCCGCCACATCGTCCTCGTTACGGCCACCCCGCACAGCGGCAAGGAAGAGGCGTTCCGTTCGATCCTCGGCCTCCTCGACCGCGACTTCCTCGCGCTCCCGCGGGACCTCACGCTCGACCAGGTGCGCCCGCTCCGCACACGCCTCGCGGCCCACCTCGTCCAGCGCCGCCGGGGAGACATCCGCCACTACCTCAACGCCGAGACCGACTTCCCCGACCGGAAGGACCGCGAGCTCTCCTACGACCTCTCGCCCGACTACCGCTCGCTCTTCGAGCGCGTCCTCGCCTACGCCCGCGAGACCGTCCAGGGCGAAGAGAAGGGGACCCGCCGCGAGCGCATTCGCTGGTGGTCGGCCATCGCCCTCCTCCGGTCCCTCGCCTCCAGCCCCGCCGCGGCGGCCGCGACCCTCCGCAAGCGCGCCGAGACGGCCGACGCCGAGCGAGATGCAGACGTTGCCCAGCTCGACGAGCTGGGAGCCCGCGCGGCCCTCGACCTCACCGAGGACGAAGGGGTCGAGGGGCTCGACGTTGCCCCCGGCGCCGATACGGGCGAGGAGGGGAGCGCGGGAGACGCCGGTCGCCGCCGCCTCCTCGAGTTCGCGCGCCTCGCCGACGGCCTCAAGGGCGAGAAGGACGCCAAGCTCCACGCTGCCGCGAAGGTCCTCAAGCAGCTCCTCGCCGACGGCTACAACCCCATCGTCTTCTGCCGCTTCATCCCCACGGCCGGCTACGTCGCCGAGGAGCTGCGTGCCCTCCTCCCCCGGGGCGTCGAGATCGCCGCCGTCACGGGCGAGCTCCCGCCCGAGGAACGCGAGCTGCGTATCGACGCCCTCGCCGTGAAGGCCGCCGAGGGGAAGAAGGTCCTCCTCGTCGCCACCGACTGCCTCTCGGAAGGCGTCAACCTCCAGCACTCCTTCAATGCCGTCTTCCACTACGACCTCTCCTGGAACCCCACGCGGCACGAGCAGCGCGAAGGGCGCGTCGACCGCTACCTCCAGAAGAGCCCCGAGGTCCGGGTCGTCACCTTCTTCGGGCGCGACAACCGGATCGACGGCATCGTCCTCGACGTTCTCCTGCGCAAGCACAAGAAGATCCGCAGCGACCTCGGCATCTCCGTCTCCGTCCCCGGCGAGGCGGAAGACGTAATGAAGGCCGTCTTCGAGGGGCTCTTCCTCCGCGGCCGCGCCGATGCCGGTGTCCAGGGCGTCTTCGAAGAGTTCGAGGAGTTCTTCAAGCCCACGCAGCAGAAGCTCCACGGCGAGTGGCAGGCCGCGGCCGACCGCGAGAAGCGTTCGCGCACCCTCTTCGCCCAGGAGACGATCAAGACCGCCGAGGTCGAAGCCGAGATGAAGGCGGCCCAGGCCGCCGTCGGCTCCGGGGCCGACGCCGCCCGCTTCGTCCGCGAGGCGCTCGCGGCACACAAGGCCGTCATTCGACAGGACGCCGACCCCCTCGTTGCCGAGTTCTCCGAGTCGCCGCTCGCGCTCCGCGAGAGCCTGAACGAGGCCCTCCGCGCGAAGGGCCCCGCGGAGAACCTCCTCCGCGCCCGCTTCGACGGCCGCTCGGCGAAGGATGTCGTCCTCCTCACGCGCACCCACCCCGTCGTCCAGGCGCTCGGCTCCTGGGTCCTCGACACCTCCCTCGACCCGAAGGCTGGCGGAGTCGCCCGCCGCTGCGGAGCCCTCCGGACGAACGCCGTCGCGCGCCGCACCACCCTCCTTCTCGTCCGTTTCCGCTTCCACGTCGTCACCGAGAAGGGCCGCGACGAGCGCCGCGAGCTCCTCGCCGAGGAGGCCGCCCTCCTCGCCTTCGCGGGAGCCCCCGCCTCCGCCGACTGGCTCGACCCGGCCGCCGCCGAGGCGCTCCTCGACGCCGTCCCCTCCGGAAACCTCGACGCCGGCCTCGCCCGCGACGCGATCACGAAGATCGTCGACGACCTCCCGGCCCTCGCGTCGCAACTGACCGCGGCCGCCCGCGATCGCGCCGCCGTCCTCCACGCAGCGCACGAACGGGTTCGCGAAGCGGCTCGGTCCCGGGTGAAGACCCGCGAGGTCGCCCCCCAGCCGCCCGTCGACATCCTCGGCGTCTACGTCTTCCTGCCGGAGGCGAGGGCATGAGGCCCTCTCGTTTCTCTGGCCTTGTGTGTGGCAAAATGTTGACAGATGTGAATATATGACAACATTTCGCCACGTCGCGCCCCGCCCTCCACGCAACGCCATCCTCGAAGTGGCGACAAAGAAGGGTGTGGTCCTGGCTCGGGACGTCCTCCGCAGGGGTCTTCATACCCAGACCCTCACCCGCCTCGTCGCCGAGGGGATGCTCGAACGCGTGGGACGAGGCGTCTACCGTCGCCCCGACGCCGACATCACCGAGCACCACAGCCTCGTCCTCGCGGCCGCGGCGGTTCCGCACGGCGTGGTCTGCCTTACCTCCGCGCTGGTCTTCCACGGAATCGGCACCCAGCTCCCCCACGAGGTGTGGCTGGCGCTCGACCGGCGAGCCCGCAAGCCGGGCACAACCGCTGTTCCCGTCAACGTCGTCCGCTTCTCCGGAGCGGCCCTGACGTTCGGCGTCGAAACGCACCGGCTCGAAGGGCAGCCCGTTCGTGTCTACAGCCTGGCGAAGACCCTTGCCGACTGCTTCAAGTATCGAAACAAGATCGGAATCGACGTCGCCGTCGAAGCTCTCCGCGAGTCGATCGCCGAGGGCCGCCTCACTCCTGCCGAGCTAGGGCCTGCTGCGCGCGTCTGCCGCGTGGAGCGGGTCCTTCGTCCCTACCTCGAGGCGCTGACGCCATGAGAGTCGACGAGTCGGGCCTCGTCCAGTCCGTCCGGGCGCGCCTCCTCGCGACGGCGACAGCGGCCGCGTCCGATCCGAACACCGTTCTCGCTCGGTACGGCATCGAGCGCTTCCTCTATCGCCTCTCCATCTCCCCGTACGCGGACCGTTTCGTCCTGAAAGGCGCGATGCTTCTGTCCGCCTGGCTCGGGCAGGGCGCGCGACCCACCCGAGACATCGACCTCCTGGGCCTCGGCCCATTTACCCTCGATGCGATCGCCGACATGGCCCGCGAGGTGTGCGGCCTTTCGTGCGAGCCCGACGGGATGACCTTCCTGCCCGAGACCGTGAAGGTCGCCGAGATCCGCACGTCCGGGCAATACCGGGGCGCCCGGCTCTCCCTCTCCGGCGTACTCGGACGGGCGCGCGTGAGGGTCCAGGTCGACGTCGGCATCGGAGACGCGACGATCCCCGGTCCTGCCTTCCTCGACTACCCGTCGCTCCTCGGCTTCCCGAATCCCCGCCTCCGCGCCTACCAACCGGAGACAGTCGTCGCGGAGAAGGTCCATGCGATGACCGTCCTCGCCTCGGCGAACACCCGGCTGAAGGATGTCCACGACGTTGCCGCCCTATGCCATCAGGTCGACTTCGATGGCGCCACGCTCGTTTCGGCCATCGAGGCCACCTTCGCGAGAAGGAATACGGAGATACCCGGGACTCTCCCTGCGGCGCTCACGACCGAGTTCACCGCGAACCCAGCCCGGGAGACGCAGTGGAAAGCGTTCCTGAAGCGGTCCCGTCTCGACTCGGGTGGCCTGACGCTGACGGCTGCGGCCGAGGAGGCCGCTCGCTTCCTCGAGCCCGTCCTGGCGGCGGCTGCTGCGGGCGAGCCCTTCACCCTTCGCTGGAAGGCCCCCGGGCCGTGGCGACGGGGCGGAGGGAGCCGCACCCCAGCCGGCCGTACCCGAGGGAGGACCTGACGATGGCGCGCCGCACCACCAACCCCTTCCCCTCCGTCCGCACCGAAGGCGGCCTCCTCCCCGCCGAGACCCTCCAGCGCATCGCCGCGGGCGAAGCCGCCTCGGGCAACCGGAACGCCCTCTCCGCCCTCACCCCCGCCAGCTACCACCTCGCCCCCGGCGAACGCCTCAACGAGGCGATCAGCCGGAGCTGGAGCCGCCTCGTCGCCGCGTGGGCCTCCTTCCGCGCCGCGCGCGAGAAGCTCCCCGAGAGCGACGCCGGCACCACCCTCACCCGCGAGCGGTGGCTCCTCCCGCTCTTCGCCGAGCTCGGCTACGGCCGCCTCCCCACCACGAAGCCGATCCCCGCCGGCGGCCGCGACTACGCCGTCTCCCACCTCTGGCAGAAGACCCCCGCCCACCTCGCCTCCTTCCGCGTCGACCTCGACCGGAAGACCCCCGGCGCCGTCGGCGCCTCGCGCAGCAGCCCGCACAGCCTCGTCCAGGAGCTCCTCAACCGCTCCGACGACCTCCTCTGGGGCATGGCGTCGAACGGCCTCGTCCTCCGCCTCCTCCGCGACAACGCCAGCCTCTCGCGCCAGGCCTACGTCGAGTTCGACCTCGCCGCGATGATGGACGGCGAGCTCTACTCCGACTTCACCCTCCTCTGGCTCCTCCTCCACGTCTCGCGCGTCGAGGCCGAGAAGCCCGAGGCCTCCGTCCTCGAGGCCTGGACGAAGGCCGCCCGCGAGGAGGGCCTCCGCGCCCTCGACACCCTCCGCGACGGCGTCGAGAAGGCGCTCGAGGTCCTCGGCCGCGGCTTCCTCGAGGAGCCCGCCAACAGGGCCCTCCGCGAGCGCCTCGCCGCGGGCACCCTCTCCGCGCAGGACTACTACCGCCAGCTCCTCCGCCTCGTCTACCGCCTCCTCTTCCTCCTCGTCGCCGAAGACCGCGACCTCCTCTTCGCCCCCGGCGCCCCGCCCCTCGCCCGCGAGAGGTACCTCCGCTACTACGGCCTCTCGCGCCTCCGCTCCCTAGCGGCCAGCCGGCGCGGCTCGCGCCACGGCGACCTCTGGGCGGGCCTCTCCCTCGTCATGAAGAAGCTCGGGAGCGACGCGGGGTGCCCCGACCTCGCCCTCCCCGCCCTCGGCGGCTTCCTCTTCTCCGACGAGGCGATGCCCGACCTCGCCTCCGCCTCCCTCTCCAACTCCGCCCTCCTCGAGGCCGTCCGCAAGGTCGCCCTCACCCTGCGCGACGGCTGGCTCCGTCCGGTGGACTTCCGCAACCTCGGCGCCGAGGAGCTGGGGAGCGTCTACGAGTCGCTCCTCGAGCTGCACCCCGCCATCCACGAGGAGGGGCGGGGGAGCTTCGAGCTCCGCTCGGCCGCCGGCAGCGAGCGGAAGACGACGGGCAGCTACTACACCCCCACGAGCCTCATCGAGTGCCTCCTCGACAGCGCCCTCGACCCCGTCCTCGACGAGGCCGCCAAGGCAGCCGACCCCGAGAAGGCCCTCCTCGCCCTCAAGGTCTGCGACCCGGCCTGCGGCAGCGGCCACTTCCTCATCGCCGCCGCCCACCGCCTGGCCCGCCGCCTCGCCTCCGTCCGCACCGGCGAGGACGAGCCCGACCCCTCCGCCACCCGCACCGCCCTGCGCGACGTCATCGGCCGCTGCCTCTACGGCGTCGACCTCAACCCCATGGCCGCCGAGCTCTGCCGCGTCGCCCTCTGGATCGAGTCGCTCGAGCCCGGCAAGCCCCTCTCCTTCCTCGACCACCACGTCCATGTGGGCAACAGCCTCCTCGGCACCACCCCGGCCCTCCTCGCGGGCGGCATCCCCGACGAGGCCTTCACCCCCATCGAGGGGGACGAGAAGCCCGCCTGCTCCGCCTGGAAGAAGCGCAACAAGGCCGAGCGCCAGCAGATGGGACTCGCCGAGGCCGCCCCCGAGCCGTGGGAAGCCGTCCGCCACCTCGCCGCCGAGCGCGCCGGCCTCGACGCCACGCCCGACGCGAGCCCCGACGGCGTCCGCGCCAAGGAAGAGCGCTGGAATCGCCTCCTTGCCTCCGACGACTACACCCGCTCCCGCCTCCTCGCCGACGCCTGGTGCGCCGCCTTCGTCTGGAGGAAAACCTCCGACCCGAACGCGCCCCCGCCCGTCACCGAGGAGACCTTCCGCCGCCTCGCCGCCAGCCCGGCCAACGTCCCCGAGGCGGTGCGCCACGAGATCGTCCGCCTTCGCGAGCAGTACCAGTTCTTCCACTGGCACCTCGCGTTCCCCGAGGTGTTCCGGGTGTCGGGGAAGGGGGAGAAGCCGGAGAGCGAGGCGCTCGGGTGGTCGGGCGGGTTCGACGTGGTGCTGGGGAACCCGCCGTGGGAGAGGGTGAAACTCCAGGAGCAGGAGTTCTTCGCGGCGCGGTCGCCGGAGATTGCCGGGGCGCCGAACGCGGCGGCCCGGACGCGGGCCATCCAGGCGCTGGGAAAGACGAACCCGACGCTCCTCGCGGCCTTCCGGGAGGCACGGCGGGAGGCCGAGGGCGCGAGTCAGCTTCTCCGGGAATCGGGAAGGTTCCCGCTCTGCGGGCGCGGTGACGTAAACACCTACACGGTGTTCGCGGAGCAGAACCGCGCACTGATCTCTCCTCGAGGCCGCGTCGGTTGCATCGTTCCCTCCGGCATCGCAACGGACGACACGACGAAGCACTTCTTCCAGGACCTCGTCGGGACCCGGGCCCTGGTGAGCCTCTACGACTTCCAGGCTAGCCCCGGTCTGTTCGGGGAGATTGGACACGCGCGCTTCAAGTTCTGCCTCCTCACCGTCGCGGGCGCGTCGAATCCCGAAGTCGCCGACCCCAAATTCGCCTTCTTCCTCCGGTCCACAGAGGAGCTCTCGGACTCCGAGCGCCGCTTCCGCCTATCACCCGAGGACGTGCGGCTCCTGAACCCGAACACTGGCACGTGCCCGATCTTCCGTACCCGCCGTGACGCCGAGATCACCAAAAAGATCTACCGGCGCATCCCGGTGCTCATCGACGAGGCCAAGGGCGAGGAGGGGAACCCCTGGAGAGTCTCGTTCCAGGCGATGTTTCACATGTCGAACGACTCGTGCCTCTTCCGCACGCGCCCGCAGCTCGAAGCGGACGGTTGGAAGCTCGAAGGCAACGCGTTCGTGCGCGGCGCCGACCGCTACCTCCCGCTCTACGAAGCGAAGATGGTCCACCACTTCAACCACCGCTTCGGCGACTACGCGATGAAGGAGGAGGACTCCGAGAGCACGGCACTACCGGAAGTCCCCGTCGAACGCCTCCAAGATCCGGCCCACGAGCCGCTCGCACGCTACTGGGTTCCGGTCGCGGAAGTCGAGGCGAGGCTGGCAGGCAGATGGGATCGCGGGTGGCTCCTCGGCTGGCGAGACATCTGCCGAAGCACGGATGAGCGGACGGTCATCGCCGGGACGATCCCGAGAGTGGGCGTCGGAAACCAGTTCCCGCTCATGCTCCCGTCCGCGACCGAGTTCCTGCCGCTTCTCCCGGCGAATCTCTCCGCTCTCGTCCTCGACTTTGCCGCCCGGCAGAAGGCCGGCGGAACGCACCTCAACTTTTTCATCTACAACCAGCTGCCCGTCCTCGCTCCGACGTCCTACCGTAGACCGGCCCCTTGGGCACCGGGCGCAGTGCTGTCCGACTGGATCAGCGAGCGAACTCTGGAACTCACCTACACGACCCACGACCTCAGGGGCTTCGCCGAAGACCTCGGCTACACCGGCCCGCCCTTCCGCTGGGACGAAGCCCGCCGCCTCCGTCTCCGCTGCGAGCTCGACGCCGCCTTCTTCCACCTCTACGGCATCCCCCGCGCCGACGTCGACTACATCATGGACACCTTCCCGATCGTCCGCCGGAACGACGAGCAGAAGTACGGCGACTACCGGACGAAGAACCTGATTCTCGAAATCTACGACGAACTCCAGCACGCCATCGACACCGGCCATCCCTTCGTCTCCCGCCTCGACCCGCCGCCGGGTGACCCCGGGGCGACCCACGGTGAAGCATGAAAGCGGTGCCGCTCACGGCGAAGGCTCAACGCAGAGCCATCCTGCTCGTTCACACCGTCTTATGAAGAGAAACGCTGAATCGCGCTGCGATGACTTGGGCGGGAACGAGAGTGCGGCATCAGTCCGGCGCACGATCCCTGCATAGAACCATTGCCGCTGATTGGAGAAACAACAAATGCCTGACCCTGCAGACCTGAAGGAGCTTCTCGAGGCCGCTGGCTGGACCATCGTGCATCGGCAGGTGCTGCCCGCTCGGCAGGAAACGACGTTTCCTGTCGAGAACCTCCCACTGGGCCCCGGCTTCCAGCGCTATGCGAGTGAGAAGTTCGGCGGGAGGCTCTACGGGCACCAAGTCGAGGCCTTACGGAGGTTCGCGGAGGGAAGGAACGTCTGTCTGACAACGGGAACCGCGTCCGGGAAGAGCGCGGTCTTCTACGGCGCGGCGATGAAGATCCTGACCGACGATCCGGGAGCTCGGATATTCGCTCTCTATCCGCTGAAGGCGCTCGGTGCTGAGCAGGAGGAGCGTTGGCGAGAGGCAATCAGCTCTGCCGGTCTGACGGCCCGTGTCGGGCGGGTAGACGGAAGCGTAGGCATGGACGAGGGCTGGCGGGTCCTCCGCGACTGTCGCGTGATCATCATGACGCCGGACATCCTTCACGCCAGGATCCTCTTCAACGTTGGTCGGCGAGAAGTGCGCGATGCGCTGCAGCATCTGCGCCTCACGATCTTGGACGAGGTCCACACGTACACGGGAGTCTTCGGGTCGAACGCCGCCTATCTGTTCAGACGCCTGCGACACGCAACGAACCTTCTCGGGGGATGCGTTGGCTTTCTCGGTGCGTCGGCCACGATCCGGAATCCTCTCGCGCACCTCTCCCAGCTCGTTGGCCTGGAATTTGAAGAGGTCGGACCGGAACTCGACACTTCCAGGCGCTTCGAGACCTACGTCACGCTCGCCCGCAGGCCCGGGCTGCGCGACCTCCTCGTCGAAACAGCCGAGCTCAGTCGAGCTCTCTTGACGGACAGCGCCCGCAGGTTCATCACGTTCGTAGAGAGCCGAAAACTAGCCGAGATGCTTGCGGGTGTCGTGGCGCGGACGGGCGAGGAGGAAGACTCGGCCCAGGGGCAGTCGTTCGTATCTGTATTCGAGCGAGACGTACTACCCTACCGAGCGGGATTCGAGGAAAGCGACCGGCGCGAGATCCAGACTCGCCTTACGAACGGAGACCTCCGCGGAGTCATCGCGACAAGCGCCCTCGAACTCGGCCTCGACATCGGTGGGCTGGACACGGCACTTCTCATCGGTGTCCCGGCCTCCTCCACGAGCCTCAGACAGCGGATCGGCCGCGTCGGCCGGGCCGGACCCGGAGAGGTGATCGTAATTAGCACTGGCTCGGTCGGCGACGAGGCAGTGTTCGCGAATCCCATGTCCCTCCTGGAGAGGCCACCCGCTGAAGGAGCCCTTTACCTTCGCAACCGCCGAATCCAGTACATCCATGCCCTCTGCCTGGCCCGGACCGGGGGGGAGCACGATCAGCTTGCCGGCTCAGCCGCCGCCCCGGGAGAAGAAGGGATCGCCAGTGCGGTCGAATGGACGGAGGGCTTCCGAGATCTCTGTCGCCGAGAGCGGGTGGGCGAGATTCCGATCGAGCTTCAAGCGATGAAGCTCGAAGCTGGGGAGGAGCCGAACTACACCTTTCCGCTCCGAGACGTCGAGAGCCAGTTCAAGGTGGAACTGACATCCGGGTCTGAGCGTCAATCGTTGGGTAGCCTCTCGTTCAGCCAGCTGCTCCGGGAAGCCTACCCAGGGGCCGTTTATCGCTACGTGACGATGCCGTTTCGTGTGTTTCAGGTTTACACAAACAAGAAACTCGTCCGCGTCAGGAAGGAAAGGAGCTATTTCACGAAGCCCGTGTTCCTGCCCACCCAAGTCTATCCGAATCTGTCTGAAGGCAACGTATCGCAGGCACGGCTTCTCGGTGACGGTCGACTCATCGAGTGCGCGCTGCAGGTGCGTCAAGCCGTGGCCGGATTCACGGAACAGAGGGGCCAGACGCGAACGCAGTACCCGTATCCGACCGACTCTGCGGCAACCGGCATCCACTTTCCCCTCGCACGCTTCCAGCGAAACTTTTTCACGACAGGGGTGGTCGTCACACATCCAATCTTTAACACAATGGGAGCGGAGCTTCAGGATCTCGCGGAGGCGCTGTTCGAAGCATTCCTCAGTGTCGTTCCTTTTGAACGAAGGGAACTGGATGTAGCGGCCGAGAAGCTACGCGTTGCACGGGGTCCGCTACTCGAGGGTGCCCGGTTCATAGCGTTCTACGACCAGACCTACGGAAGTCTTCACCTTACGGACCGCCTCCTCGAGAAGGACGTGTGGAGCGCGACCGTGCGGGCCTTGCACCTGGCAGCCGTAGGCGGGGTCACGACAGTGACGAGTGCCTGCGGGGCTGCAATTGATGCACTGCTTTCAGATCTTGAGTCAACCTGGAAAGCCGATCCGGACTTCTCCGCGGACGGTCCGGCGTCGCCTCTCGGCGTGAAGTACCGCGTCATCCTTCCCGGAAGCACCGGTCTGAACCTAAGAAGGGCAAACGAGGAGTTTGCAGTCGCAGGGATCTTCTTCAGTCCTCAGTTGAACGGACTGGCCTACAGGGGGCGCACGGCTAACGCAGGAGACGCAACAAGTGGAACGGAAGTATGGCCTCACGAGGCAATCGCGTGTGTGGAAGGTGAGAGCCGAATGGGAGAGTACGACATGGAAACAGGTGTCATCACGGCGGAGTAGTTTCCCGGAACGGCCCCACGGAGGCCCGTGATGGCTCTGACGGACCAGTCCGGCGGACTGCCTTCAGCAGCTCCAGTGAATCGGAGTGGATCAACGATGCCAAGGTGTAGCCACGATGACGACGTTCAGCAGCATTGACGAAGATCTCAGCCGGCGCCAGTGGAGACTAGTTGATCGCCGTCTGCTTCCTGGGCGAGAGGAAAGAGCCACCGAGGTCGATATCTCACCGCCGATTCCCCCGCTGGAACGCTATCTCCGGTCGGCCTTTGGCGGGCGCCTGTGGGAGCACCAGATCGAGGCCCTCGGCAAGGTCTTCAGCGGCGAGAACGTCTGCATGGCGACGAGTACGGCTTCCGGTAAGAGCGCGGTCTTCTATGCGGCGGCGATTCGAGAAATGGCACATCATCCGGCCGCGCGGGTATTTGCCCTCTATCCCTCTCGGGCCCTGACGGCGGAGCAGGAAATCCGGTGGTGCGAGGCACTCGCCCTTGCGGGTCTAAACCAGAGCGTGGGGCGTCTAGACGGGAGCGTCTCAAAGGAAGATGGCTGGCGGATCCTGGAGAAGTGTCGGGTCGTGGTAATGACGCCCGACATCCTCCACGCCCGGGTGCTATACAACGTCGGCTTGGCAGAAGTAAAGAGAGCGCTTCGGCACCTGCGTCTCGTGGTCATTGACGAGGTGCATGGGTACGACGGCGTGTTCGGCTCGAACGCCGCCTTCCTCTTTCGCCGGCTGCGTCATGCGGTCGGGTTGCTTGGGCAGGCACCGAGTTTCATCGCGGCATCCGCCACGATCCACGACCCGGTCGGCCGACTCCGGGCGCTGGTCGGGACGGACTTCTCCGAAGTCGGGCAGGAATCGGACTCCTCACCCAGGCATGACACAGCTGTTACGCTGCTGGAGCCGCCGAAGGGGAACGACTTCCTGGCGGAGGTCGCGTGGCTCTGCCGAAAACTCCTCGAGGACGAGCGGCGACGCTTCGTCGTCTTCGTCGAGAGCAGGAAGCTCGTGGAGACACTTGCGTCCGTCCTGCACCGGTCGATTGCCGATGCCTGCGGTTCGACCTGGGACGGAGCGCGGTCGGTTCTCGAGGCGTCGGTACTTCCCTATCGGGCGGGCTACGAAAGCGATGATCGACGAGCGATCCAGTCGCGACTCTCCTCGGGCCAACTCCGGGGAGTAGTGGCGACGAGTGCGCTTGAGCTGGGTCTCGACATAAAGGGCCTCACCACCGCCGTCCTCATTGGCGTTCCCCGGTCGGCGACGGCGGCGGTTCAGCGCGTTGGGCGCGTTGGCCGAGGGGACTCAGGAGAGGTGTTCGTCGTAAGCACCGGCTCGGTTCTCGACGAGTCGGTTTTCGCGGATCCGACAGCCCTACTGCGGCAACCGCCAGCAGGGAATCCCCTCTACCTCAGTAATGAGCGCATCCAGTACATCCATGCGCTTTGCCTGGCAAGGCAAGGAGGGGAACACGACCAGATTGTCGGTACGAGCGAGGGCGGAGTGTCCGGTCCATTCTTCTCCCGGGTCTCCTGGCCCAGCGGCTTCCTCGAACTCTGCCGCAAGGAGAGGCTCGGGGACATTCCGCCTGAACACCGCGCAATGAAGGCCGACGCCAATGGTCGCCCCAATCACTGCTTCCCTTTGAGAGACGTTGAAAGTCAGTTCGACGTGGAGACTGGAGGAGAAGGTTGGAGAGGTCCGGAGCGACTAGGGTCCCTCTCCTTCTCGCAGGTCCTCCGCGAGGCGTACCCCGGAGCGATCTACCGCTACATGACGACGCCGTACCGTGTAACCGCCGTCAAGCTGAACACTAGAAAGGTCTCTGTAGTCCGGGGCGCGGACGTTCATACGCAACCGCTGGCGCTGCCCGCGCAGGTTTTCCCCAGCCTCGAAGCCGACGACCTCTTGGGAGCAAAAGTTGCGGGGAACTCCACACTCGTCCTCGGCCGTTTCAAAGTGAGACAAGTTGTGACAGGGTTCCGGCAGATTCGAGGAAGCCACTCATTCGAGAGGAAGTACCCAGTGTACTGGCCCGAAGCGGGCGTCGCCTTCTCCCAGCCGAGTCTCGGCAGAGTCTTCGAGACGACGGGCGTCCTAGTCTTCCATCCCGCCGTGACTGCGCTGTCGAGTGGGATTCGTACTCTCGCCTCGGGACTACTGGAAGCGTTTCTAAGCGTGTCCCGAATGGAACGGCGCGAGTTCGACTGTGGATCAGGGCGGCTTCGATCGCGCGGGTTGGGCCTCTCGGTAGGAGATCGTTTCATCGCGCTCTTCGATCAGACCTACGGCAGTCTTCAACTGACAGCGCCGCTCTTTGATGAAGACATATGGGCAGACACGCTCGACACACTGGCGCGTGCGGCGCGGGCCATTACACCCCTGGAGCAGGAATCCTGGGGCGAGGCGCTTGGTTCGCTCAGGAGCGACGCGGCGCTCCGGTGGACTGAAATTGCGGCGGGGTCAGATGGTCGTCTTCCTTCCCGTCGCGACAACCGGATCCCCGTCATTGCACCAGGTAGTTCTGGAGTGAGCCGCAGACGGAACGGCGAGCCATTCTTCGTCGACGACGTCTTCTTCAGCAAGGAGCTGAATGCGCCCGCCTATAGGGGGCGGCACTCTACCGTACGCACCGGTCGTGGTTTTGAGGTGTGGCGGGTGGAGGACATCGAAGCGCTACCTGGTGAGAGCCGGATGGGTGAGTACGACATCGCAACTGGCGAGTTGGTTCTCCTTGATGATTATGTAGACGAGGCGAGTGTTGAGGAGGATCCGGGAATCTGGTCGGGGTGTCTCGGACTGTCTGAGGAGCGCGTCAGTGAAGAAGCGCGAGCGGGAGGGCCGTCTCATGCGGAAGCCGCGCCCGGGGAGGGCAGTTCATCGAGCGGCATTCAGGTGGATAGCGGCGCGTGCGACACGAGCACGATTGTCTCATTTGTCCCTGCCGGCCAGGAAGACCCTGCAGGTGCGGCCTTCGACGGCGCAGTCGCACGCGATGGTGAGAACGCGGCTTTGAGGCCCAGCCCGACCCCTGATCGAAGAGTGACGTCGAGCCGTGACGCCGGGGCATCGCCTGGGCACTTGCCGGGCTGTCAATCCGTTCCGGCGCACGGGACATCAACGGATCTGGCGATCAGCGGCCCTGGAGAGGGCTTTGAAAGCGGAGGCGACACATCGGAGACAGAGGCTGCGACCAAACACCCTGACTTCGAACGCCAGGACGAGCCCGAGCGTCTCCGGCAGACGGCAGAGGACTTCCAGCGTACCGCGGAGGATCATCTGAGCCGAGGAAGAGGGCAGCGCGCGTTGAAGGACTACCTGGCAGCCATCTATTTTCAGATGGCCGCAGATACGCATAGCAGGGGCGATGGCGATTCGCGGATTCGCTTTGAGGAGGGCGGCGTGACGCCAATAGGCAAGATTGTCGGCAGAACCCGCGCCCTCGCCGCGGAACTTGGGGTTGACGACGTCAAGGCCTGGGAGATGTTCTTGTCGGGAATCCTCGATCTGTATCCGGGCGCTCAATACCCGTTGAGCTTCGTCGACGCAAGCGAGGAGTTCCGCAAGCGGTACTGCCGGCCGTGACGGTGGCTTCGCCCAGCTGAGAATCCATGAATCCATCGTGGCACCGCGAATCGACCTTGCCTCGCATCCTGCCATCCAGCCCTCCAGTGCCCAGTTCAGTGCAGAGCCGATCTGGGCGCTGCTCGGTCGACAGGTCGTGGGCGAGCTGACGGTGGACTCGACATCCGTCCGGGACGTCGTCGTCCTGCGTCTCGGGCAGTCGTTCGTGGAGAAGCGGGACGAGGCGGGGACGCGGGAGGAGGCTCGGCCGGTCCTCATCCGGCGGGAGCTATTGGCGACGTACCTGCGGCAGCAGGTGGGCGGCACGAACCGTCGCGGGACGATGAAGACGAGGGGGTGCCTCTCGGAAGCGGAAAGAATGGGGAGGGTTGCGCGGCAGGGCGGTGGGTCGCCGAGTGCCCGATTCATGACCAGCGCGTCCCGAGTCGTCCCTCCATCTCTTGAATCCTGCGGGGCAGAGCAGGCTCTGCCTCGCCCGAGGCGCACTCGAGGAGGGAACGTCTTGGTGCGGCTCAGGGCGGTCTGGGGCTTTGCGCGCAGGGGAACGCTTACGAGCGGGGCGCCCGAATATGGATAGGGCCGTCAACGAAGAAGACCAGTTGGTCGACGCTTTGAATGCCGAGTGGAGAGGGACTTACAGGTGCCCTGCTTGCGACTCTCGCGTCTTCCTAAGAGTGCCAGTAGATCGTGCCGCGCACTTTGCTCATGAGAAGGATGAGGAGCCAGGCTGCCCTCTGCGTGTTGCGGGCGGGGACAGCGTGTCATCGAGTGCTTACGGTACGAGAACGGGCAGCGCAACTCCCTCACGCGCAACCACGACATCGCCGGGCCGGGAAACAGGGCCCGCGGTCAAGGCCTGCTTTGCCGAGAGAGGCACCTCTCCGGGGGCACTGGCAGAGGGACGAAAGCAAAGCACTTCGATTGGGCCGGACGGGAAGCGCAGCCATCTCTCCTCCGAGAATGGGGGTTCGATGTACTGGACAAGGGACGGCTGGAAGATGGCCGAGCCCCCTCCAGTGCAGGTCGGTCACGCTCGCGGTGGGAACCGACTTCGTACGGCTCTGCTCATCGTTGCGGCTTTCTCCGCGGCCCTGATCGGCTGGTACCGGTGGGAAGACATGGTCGCGGACCGCGAGGCGCTACAGGGGCCGCGAGGCAGACCGAGCGCCGGCGACCAAAGCACAACGGCAGATTCGAAGCGAACAGTGGGCATCGCCGATGTCGTGCCATCGCCCTCCGCAAGCCGGCTGTCGATCGGTTCCGCGAGGGCGCCGGTAGATGACGACAACGGAAGCGAGCGGCCGACTGCGGGCAGCTCTGGCTTGATCGACGCGAGAGCCGCGGCGGGGGCGGTAGCGACGGAAGCGCAGGGCCGGGAACTCACAACGCCGGATGGCACCGCGACGACGCAGTCGGCGCCCGCGTTCGTGCGCGTGTACTTTCGAGCCAGAGAGTTCGCGACGTACGCCATGGTTCGGATAGATGACAAAGTCGTGCCCGGTATGAAGACGACGACGTTGAGAGAGAACTGGGTGCTGATCTCCGGGCCACTAGCGCCAGGTGAACACGAACTGAAGGTCTGGATGAATCCCACCAAGCCAGGAAGAGGTTCGTCCGAAGTCGCGTCACTACGCGTTGAGCTGAAGCCGGGCACGACGACGACGTTCCAAGCAACGTACTCGCCGGTGGAACGACGACTCCTCCTTTACGTCTCGCCATGACTGTCTGAAGGTGGGTGGAGCGAAGATGCCCTTCCTGACCGACATCGACTCCCGGGCCGCCATCAAGGGCTCCCGTGACCCCCTCGGTGCGCAGGCGATCTGGACACTGCTCGGCCGGCACGTCGTCGGCGGACTGACGACAAACACCACTTCCGTCCGGGACTTCGTCGTCCTGCTTCTCGGGCACTGGTTCCTCGAGAAGCTCGACGAGGCGGGGTCGCGGGAGGAGGCGCTGCCGGTCTTCATCCGGTGGGAGCAGCTGGCGTCGTACGCGCGGTTCCTCGCGGGCGACACGGGCTTCCGCGGGACGACGCGGACGCGCCGGTTCGTCGAGGACGGGCCGAAGGTCACGATCGCGGCACAGCCGGCGTACCAGACCCTCGCGAACCAGAAGATCTACGGCCTCTGGGGCCTCTACACGCAGTCGGCGCGGGCGTCGGGCCTCCTGGAGGAGAAGGACGTCCGCCTCACGCCGGCGGCGCGCGACCTGGCCGAGAAGGTCTACCGGGACCTGCTGGGCCGGGAGACGGTGGGGCAGATCGTCGAGCTGCTCGGGAAACGGTCGGCGACGATCAGGCCCTCGAGTGGGGACGAGAAGCTCCTCGGGGCGGTCGCGAAGGCGCTCGGCATCAGGAGGAAGCGGGCGCAGCTGGAGACGACGACCTTCCGGGAGACGCTCGCCTGGGGTGGCCCCGGGGACACGAAGCGGACGAACGGCCTCCAGAAGAAGCTGGCGCACCTCCTCGTGGCGAAGGGCGGGGACCCGAGGGTCGGCCTCGACGCCACGGACGTCCAGGCCCTCGCGAAGGAGGCCGGCCGGAAGGGTGAGGAGGCGCTGGAGGCCCGGTTGGGGCAGATCCTCTCGGCCGAGAGCGTCATCGCCCCGGCGACGGCGGCGTACCAGTACGTCCTCTCGCGCGACGGGGCCGACCTCGCGACGGTCGTGGGCGAGATCCGCGAGCAGTGGGGGGCGGCGATGAAGAAGCGCGCCGACGCGGCCGGCTTCGAGGCGCTGAAGGACGACGTGCTCCGGGCCGTCCGGGACCCGAAGACGGCCGACCTCTGGCTGGAGGCGGGCCGGCGGATGGGCGCCGGGGACTTCGGGGGCCTCGTGGAGACGCTCGTCGAGCTGAACCGCGACGTGATGTGGAAGCGGGACAAGGCGTCCCCCTGGGTGCAGGTGACGAACGGGAAGCTCGACGTCCACTTCGCCGACGAGCGCGCGAAGCTGCCGACGGCGGAGCAGCTTGCCTCGTACTGGGTGTCGCCCTACTTCCTCGGCGCGCTCCGGGCGATCGCGCTCGAGCTGGGGGAGGAATAGCCGTGGTGGCTCGTCCTCGCCGAGTCGATGCGCGGTGGGGCTACCTGAGACCGGGGTGGAAGCCGCAGGCGACGAGCAGAGCTTCCGCGACCTCCGCCCAGCGGGCTTCCGGGAGCGAGCAGATCGAGGGCCCGAGGCGCCCCTTCTGGGCAAGGGACACGTGGTCGAAGTTGAGCGCGCAGGTCACGGACATTCCGTCGGCGGAGGTGAGGACGACCTCCGTCGGAATCCCGCGAATGGTCCGGGTGATCGGGACGACGATCACTTCACCGAGGACGTCGATGACCTCGGGTCGACCGAGGAGCAGGACCGGCCGTCTCTTGTCCGGAGGGCGAAACGTGTACCAGCGGATCTCCCCGCGAATCACGCGACGTCTTCCCAGCCTTCGGCGTCCCAGGCCAGGGGATCCTCGGAGTCCGCGAACTCGTGGTCCAGCACCGGGGAGCTGCGGTAGCCCGCGGCCGCCGCATCCATCTCCTCCGATCCGCCGACCTCGAGGGCGAGGCGCGAAAGACGGACCCTCTCCGCCCGCGTCATCTTCGCTACGAGGGGAAGCAGATCTTCCACGGTGAGGTGCATGACGAAGTCGAGTCTAACAAAGCCACGACGCTGCGTTGTTTCGTTCGCGCGGGCGCTCCGCGCGATCGCGCTCGAGCTGGGGGAGGAATAGCCGTGGCCGGGAATGCGAAGAGAGTCGCGCTGACCGAGGCGTTCCACGGGGCGATGTCGCGGCAGCGGCTCGTGGCGGCGGTGTTCCTCACCTACAGGTTCGACCCGGGGTTCTTCGAGCAGGAGGTACTGCCCGCGTTCTTCGACCGGCCGTTCAGCGCCGACCCGAAGGTGAAGCTCGCGCAGCTCGAGGCGGTGCTGCAGGGCCGGCCCGGGTCGGTGGCGGTCTACTACGACGCGAACGGCCTGAAGGGGGGCGAGGAGCCGGCGCGCCTCGACGTGGGGCGCTTCCCGGTGCGGCTCGAGCGGGGGATCTTCCACCCGAAGAACGTCTTCGCCCTGGTGGAGGCCGAAGAGCTGGACGAGGAGGGGAGGCGCCCCCGGAAGCTCCTCGCGGCCTGCCTCTCCGCGAACCTCACCCAGGCCGGCTGGTGGAGGAACCTCGAAGCGGCGCACATCGAGGAGATCCAGGAGGGGGACCAGACGTTCCTGGCGGACGACCTGCGCCCCTTCCTGAAGTGGCTCCGGGAGCAGCCGGCCACCCAGGCGCCGCAGAAGGCGCTGGACGAGATCCGGGCGTTCCTCGACAAGCGTGCCAACCGGTTCGAGACGGCCACGCGCCGGAGCCGCGACGGGATGCTCCAGCCGCGGTTCTACTGGGGGCGGTCGGACGACGGGACGCCGGAGTCGGTCGTCCAGTTCCTGAAACGGACGACGAAGCGCGAGCTCCAGGGATGGCGCATGGAGGTCGTCTCGCCCTACTTCGACGAGGCCGAGAAGTGCGAGCCGCTGACGGAGCTGATGGCGGCGTTCAGCCCGAGCGAGATGAGCGTCTTCCTGCCCCGGGACGGCGACGGGAAGGGGGGCGTCGACCCGCGCATCTGGGACGCCGTCGACGAGGTGGCGTCGTGGGGCCGCTTCCCGAAGGACGTCCTGAAGATGGGGAAGGCGGAGGACGTTGCCCTCCGGACGGTCCACGCGAAGGTCGTGCGGTTCTTCTCGCTCCGGCCGAAACGCGAGGTCTGGTTCGTCGGTTCGGCGAACCTGACCCGGGCCGCGTTCAGCGGAAAGGCGAACCGGGAAACGGGGTTCCTGGTGGAGCTCGACGTCCTCCCGCCCGGGCCCCTCGACTTCTGGCTCGAGACCGACAAGAAGAAGCCGAAGGAGTTCGGGGCCGCGACGGACCCCGACGAGCCGGCCGCCTCGGGCGGGTCGCGCCTGCAGGTGCAGCACGACTGGTCGGCCGGGGAGACGAAGGCCTACTGGGACGGCCCCAGGCCCTCGCCTCCGCTCGTCGTCTCTTCGAACGGCGTCGAGGTCTTCCCGGTGAAGGAGCTCCCGAGCCGCACCTGGCAGGCCCTCCCGTTGGATGACTCGAGAGCGCTCGCCGAGCGGCTGAAGTCGACGTCGATCTTCGAGGTGACGGGGGAGGACGGGGACGGCAAGCCCGGGCTCCTCCTCGTCCAGGAGGTTGGGATGTTCCGCAAGCCGTCGCTCGCCCCCGAGCGGACGGCGGCCGATATCCTGAAGGACTGGGCGGCGCCGTCGGACGACCGCCGGGTCGAGATGTTCGAGGGCGTGGAAGGAACGCCGATGGTCCCGGCCGAGCCGGACGAGCGGCGACCGGAAGAGGAGCTGGCCCCGGTCGCAAGCCTCTTCGACCGCTTCGCGGGGATCTTCCACGGCTTCACCTCGCTCGAGAAACGCCTCGTCGAACAGCTGAACGGGAAGAACGACGACGGGGCGGCCTATCTCCTCTTCGGGACGACGTTCAACTCGCTGGCCTCGTTCCTGAAGAAGGAGAAGGAAGAGGAGATCGAGGTCGACCCCGTGAACGTCTACGTGGCGTACCTCTGCGCCAAGCAGCTCGTCGCGACGGTGAGGAGGGAGGCCGGGGCGGTGCTCGGCGGGACGTTCCTCGACCGGCACGGGCCGGCGCTGAAGGAGCTGGAGGCCCAGATCGAGGAGCCGCTTGGAGGCCTGCGGCAGCTCATCGCCGGCGAGATCGGGAGCGACGGGGCAAAGTTCCTCGACTGGTTCGACAGGTGGTTCCTGCGCCGGGCGACGCCCGCCGGGGAGGCGGCATGATCGACGTCGAAACCGCCCGCCAGCTCCTCGACTTCTCGGCCCGCCTCCCGAACGACAACAGCGGGCGGGGGGAGCAGCAGCTCGTGGGGGCCGTCGCCCTCCACAACATCCTGAAGACGCACGGCGTCGCCTACCTGGCCGACGAGGTGGGACTCGGGAAGACCTACGTCGCCCTCGGCGTCGTCGCGCTGCTCCGGCACTTCGACCCGAAGCTGCGCGTCCTCGTCATCGCCCCGCGGGAGAACATCCAGCGGAAGTGGATGAAGGAGACCCGGAACTTCATCCGGCACAACGTGCGGCACGCCGACCTGCGCGTGCGCGAGCTGGACGGGAGCCCGTCGCGCCCGCTCGTGATGTGCGGGAACCTGGCCGAGCTGGTGCGGGAGGCGAGCCTCGACCCGCGGCGCGACTTCTTCGCCCGGATGACGAGCTTCTCGATCGGCCTGACGGGAGACGCGAGGGAAGCCTCCCGGGAGGCGAAGGAGGCGCTGCGGGGGCAGGTGCAGGAGGCGATCCCCTGGATCTCCGACTCGGCCCTCGACCTTCGCCTCGGAAAGGCGGGCTTCAAGGACGCCGTGGCCCAGGCGATCTGCTGCGCGTTGCCCGAGTTCGACCTCGTCATCGTGGACGAGGGGCACAACCTCAAGCACGGCTTCAGCGAGAAGGGGGCCGCCCGGAACCGCGTGATGGGGCTCGTCTTCGGGCACCCGTCCGTCCAGCCCGACAAGGCGCTCTTCCGGGGCTACGGCCCGAAAGCGAGACAGGTGCTCTTCCTCTCGGCGACGCCGGTCGAGGAGAGCTACCGGCACCTCTGGAACCAGCTGAACGTCTTCGGCAAGGGCGACGCCTTCCCCCTCCTGAACGACCCGGAGGCCGGCGAGGGGAAGAAGCGCGAGGAGGCCCGGAAGTTCCTGATCCGGCGGGTCACGGAGATCAAGGTCGGCGGCAAACGGCACACCAAGAACCTCTACCGGCGCGAGTGGCGGTTCGGCGGGGTCGACCGGCACGACGTTCCCATCGAGGTGAGCGACCTGAAGGGCCGGCTCGTCGTCGCCCTCGTCCAGAAGAAAGTCATGGAGCTTCTCGGGAGCGAGAAGTTCAACTCGAGCTTCCAGATCGGGATGCTCGCCTCGTTCGAGAGCTTCCTCGAGACCTCGAAGCTGAAGGAGGCCGCGCCGACGGAGGGCGAGGAAGACCAGGCGCAGGTCGTGGTCTTCGACGACGCCGGCCAGACCGACGACCCGCTCGAGAAGGAAGGCCTCGACGTCCACGCCCTGAACCGCCTCGCGAAGGACTACCGCAAGCAGTTCGACGCCGAGCTTCCGCACCCGAAGATGGACGCCCTCGTGAAGACGCTCGCCGAGCGGTGGACCTCGGGCCGGAAGGCGCTCGTCTTCGTGCGGCGCATCGGGTCGGTGAAGGAGCTGAAGGCGAAGCTGGAGGCGGAGTACGACGCCTGGCTGATGGGGCGGCTTCGCAGGCGCCTCTCCGGCGACGCCCTCGCCACGCTGGAGCGGTGGTGGGAGGCCTACCGGGAGGAGCGGACGCGCAGCCGCAGGCTGGATACGAGCGGAGGAAAGGCCCCGGCTCCGGGAGAGGGCCGCGAGACCACGGAGCGAGCCAGCCCCGACACGTTCTTCTCCTGGTTCTTCCGGGGCGACCCGAAGAAGGGAGTCTTCAGCGGGGCGCTCCTCCAGCGGAGCTTCACGCGGCCGGGCAACGTGAACGCGACGTTCTTCGAGGTGAACGACGTCGGCCGGATGCTCGGCGCGCCGGCGGGAAAGGTCCTCGAGGCGCTCGCCGGGGCCGTAGGCCTCGGCGTGGAGGAGGCCCGCGCGGAGGTGAACGAGCGCGGGAAGGACCGGATCCGGGGAAAGGCCCAGCGGCTGTACCAGTTCGAGGCGGCTCAGGTGGGCGGGCTGAGCCTGCTGGCTGAGAGGGCCGAGAGGCCCGAGAAGGCCGGAAAGGAGCTGGCCGACGAGGCCCGGCTCCTTCTCGCCGAGAAGTACCCGGCGCCACGCTCGTCCGGGCGGGTGCGGGAGGGGGCCGACTTCGCGCACCGGCTCGAGGAGAAGACCTTCTTCACCGAGCTGCTCCGGTGGCCGGCGCTTCGGGACGACCTCTGGCCCGAGCCGGACGGGAAGATCGAGTCGCCTCGCGATCGTGTGCGGGAGCGGGAGCAGCGGGCGCAGCTCCTCGCAACGGCCGCCCGGCTCGGCCACTCGCTCATCGACCTCTTCATCCTCGCCGTGAACCGCCGCGGAAACCTGAACCCGGGCCGCGCCGAGGAGGAGACCGACGAGCCGGAGGAGGGGTCGGTGCTCGAGGCCGGGGCGGAGGGCGCCCCGGAGGCGGCCGGGATCGCGCCCGGAACCGGCGAGGAGTCGCTCGTCGACGACTTCCTGCGCCTCCTCGACGGGCAGAGGACGCTGCCGCCGGGCTTCGGCTGGTTCGGGGCTTACGACGAGCTTTCGGCCATCGGCCGGAACTTCCCGCTCATCGTCGACGTGAACCTCCCGAACGTCGCCGAGCTGCCGCTCGCGGCGACGGCGACCCGCTTCGGGACGCTCCTCGGCGAGCAGCAGCCGGTGGCCGGGATGTCGGGCCAGGTGAACATGACGCTCGTCCAACAGTTCCGGATGCCGGGCTACCCGTTCGTTCTCGTGAGCACGGACCTCCTCCAGGAGGGCGAAGATCTCCACACGTTCTGCTCCGACGTCTTCCACTACGGAATCTCCTGGACTCCCTCGGCGATGGAGCAGCGGATCGGCCGGGTGGACCGCGTTCGCTCGCTGACCGAACGGCGGCTCCGCGCGGCCGACCGGAAACCCGAGGGCCTCGAGAAGTTGCAGGTCTACTACCCGTACCTTTCCGACACGGTGGAGGTGCTGCAGGTCGTACGTGTCCTGAAGCGGATGGACACCTTCCTCCGCCTGATGCACGAGGACCTGGCTCTTCCAGAGTTCGACCAGAAGAGGCTCTCCGTCTCGCACGAGATCATGGGTCTCCCGATTCCGCCGGTCCCGATCTCGACGCCGCTCGAGAGCGCGTTCCCGGTGAAGAAGGAGATCCACCTCAACGGGAAGGGGAAAAAGCTCGTCGTGGACGCCGACACCGAGAAGAAGGTCCTGAAGCGGCTGGAGGGGATGTGCGCCGGGCCGCTCGATGGTCTCCCGGTGGAGTGGCAGGTGAACGCGCCGCGGGGCCAGCGGATCGGGGTGGCCCGGCTCGACGGGCGGCGGACGCAGCCGTTCGTCCTCGAGATCCAGGGACGCGATGACGGGTTCCTCCTGCGATGCTCGAGCCACGTGGGCCAGCTACCCTACAAGGCCGACCAGAAGCGCCTGCTGGGCGCCGTTGCCGAAGGGGGCGGCCGGGTCCACGTCCTGCCCGTCGGGAAGCGCGCCGAATGGCTCGTGAGCGTGGCGGAGGACGTCCTCCTCGCCGGCCCCGAGCACGACGAAGCTCGGGCGGCCTGGCTCGTGAAGCGTGTCGTGAATCGCGCGGACGAACTCGAGCAACAGCTGTTCTCTCCCGACGTCGATGCCGGAGTGGAAAAGCTCCTCGACGCGAGGCGCGACCTCGATAGAGCGCGCCACGAGGGAGACGCCCGTGGCTGACCTGAAAGACCTCCTGACGGCCGCCGATTTCAGGGTCAAGGGAAGCACCGTGACGGTGTCCTTCCCAACCGACCGCAAGCACAAGGTCTCGCTGGCCGAGGCCCCGGATTCCTGGGAACTCACGGGGCTCGTCCTTGCGCCGAACTTCGTGACCAGGCCAGACGGCGGCGACGACTCCGTACGTCTCGACCTCGCCCTCCGCGCCTGGCGCCGAAACCAGACTGCCCGGCTCTGCGGCTTCCGACTAAACGTCGACGGAGCCCTCGTCGGCGAGGCCACGGTTCCGAAGATCGGGCTGACGCCGGAGGAACTGAGGGAGCGAGTGCGCGCGCTGGCGCGGGCGTGCGACCTGCTGGAAGCTCACCTGACGGGAGGCGACAGCGAATGACACTTCAACTGACCGGGAGGAAATGACATGGGGGAGACCTCACGCCGACGCACGGGCGAGTTCGTGCGCGCCCTGACGGGCCTCCTGATGAAGAACCCGGATGGTCTTCCCGCGCGCGATGCCATCCGTGCGCTCGAGGAACTCGTGCCCCCGACGGACTGGGAGAGAGAGACCTTCCCGAGCGGAGGGGTGCGGTTCGAGAAGATCGTCCGGTTCGCCACGGTGGACCTCGTGAAGGCGAACTGGCTCCTGAAGCACAAGGGAGTCTGGACGGTGACGGAGGTCGGCCGGAAGGCATATGAGGACTTCAAGGACCCCGAGGCCTTCTACAAGGAAGCCTGCCGCCTCTACCACGTGTGGAGGAACAAGCGCGATGCAGCCGAGGGCGCCGAGGACGACGGCGCCTCCCCGGAGGGCGGCAAGAGGAACGACGCGAACATCACCTTCGAACAGGCCGAGGAGCAGGCCTGGGCTGCCATCGCCGCGCACCTCAAGGCGATGCACCCCTACGAGTTCCAGGAGCTCGTCGCGTCTCTCCTTCGCGCCATGGGCTACCACGTCGCCTGGGTCGCGCCGCCGGGGAAGGACCGGGGAATCGACATACTGGCATGGAGCGATCCGCTCGGAACGAGGCCGCCCCGGATCAAGATCCAGGTCAAGCGGCACGAGGAGAACATCCGGGTTCAGGATCTCCGATCGTTCCTCGCGGTCCTCGGAGAGGACGACGTCGGCATCTTCGTGACGACGGGAGGCTTCACGAAGGACGCCGAAGAGGAAGCCCGAACCCAGGAGCGGCGCAAGGTGACGCTCATCGATCTCGAACGCCTCTTCGATCTCTGGGTCGAGTACTACCCGAAACTCGAAGAGCCGGCCAGGCGGCGCTTCCCCATACAGCCGATCTACTTTCTCGCGCCCGAGGACTAATGGCGCGATGCCGGGGGGCCGTTCGACGTTGCGTGCCGAGGCGGTACCGTGATGAACCGTTGGTACGGCCCCCAGATTCCCAACCTGGTGGGCCGATTTCGTGCGGCAAGGTCAGGGGCAGCTCCTCGAGAACCTCGTCCTGGTGGCGCTCCGGCGGAACCATTCCGAGCTCTACTACTTCAAGGAACGGGGGGCCGGGAGGTCGATCTCGTCGTCCCGGCCTGGATGTTTCTCCTCGACCAGCCCGGATAGACCGGGCTCAGAGCCCAGGGAGGCTCCGAGGCCGAGCACCGTGCAGAAGCAGGACGCCCCCCGTCCGCGACAACCGCACGCTCGGGAGAGGAAGGGCGAGGGCCCGGGCGATGCGACGGGCGAGGACGACGAACGTCCGGTGAATGCGGCGCTCGAAGGCTCCGATGCGGATCCGCCACAGGTCGTTCTTCGGCAGCCTCACGAGGCGGTAGTTGCGGACGCCGGGACGGACCTCGAAGTCCACGAGGACGAAGTCGTTCGGAACGAGCTCGGGCTGGAGGACGGAAGGCTCGAGGGTCCCGTGCCCGCCCGTGGCCGCGTGGGCGGGCACTCCGGCGATCCGGCGCAGGAGCGCGGGCGTCTCCAGGTCGTGGAGGGAACCGGCCTCGACGTGGGGCGGGGCCTCTCTCTGGGTGTCGGTCATCGCGTCCTCCTCGTGACAAGATCGCATCGAGGGTCAGACGTACCGTGTCCGAGTATGTGGACACGTTGAAGGATTGGGTGCTCTCGAAGCTCCGGACGTACCGCTCTCAACGAACCGGCACCACGACGCCCCCGACCGGAAGGTGGATGAACGTCCCGAGCACCGGTTTGCTCCACGCCTCGGCGACCGTCTCCCTGTAGGCCGCGAGCTGGCCCGCGTGGGTCGTGGCGCGGCCGAGGGCCTGGGCAGTGGAGCCCGGGTAGCTCTTGTGGTCGACGACGACGAGCCCTTCGGGCGTCTCGAGGACGAGGTCGGCGGTTCCCGAGAGGACGGAGCCATCCGGGAGCCGGCGGCGGACGGGAAGCTCGCGATGCCAGGTGGCCGTCGGCCAGCGCGACGCGACGAACCTCGCGAGGGCGTCGGAGGCGTCGAGGAACGACTCCGGAGGAAGCGCGCCGGAGACGCCCCAGCGGGCGACGAGGCCCTCGGCGAGAGCGAGGCGGTCGGGGCGTGCGAGCGACGGGCGGTCCGCGGCGAGGAAGCCGTGGAGGGCGTCTCCGAGGAGCTGCATGTCGGTGCCGGAGCGGAGGGGAAGGCGCGGGCCGATGGAGATCGGCTCGCCCGCGGTGCCCGGCTCCTCGACCTTCGAAGCCGGGAGGAACGCGGGCGGGTGCTCTCGTGGGCCGGCGGGAACCGGGGCCGCGCCGGGCGCACGGGGCGGGCGCGCCGCGAGCGGCGGCGGGGCGGGACGGCGGAAGGTCTCGACGCGCTTCCCGCCGATTGCGACGTTCGGCCCGTCGTCGTCGACGGCGGCGCCGAAGTGACGGCAGAGGGACTCGGTCAGCTTTCCGGCGCGCGCCGAGAGGACGACCCGGTCGCGGGCGCGCGTGAAGCCGACGTAGAGAAGCCGCAGGCTCTCGCGGTCGGCCCGCTCGGCGAGGAGCCGCTTGCGCTCGCTCGAGTCGAGGAGGCCGTGGATGCGGGTGCGCGACGTCCGGCCCGAGTAGGGCCCGGGCCAGAAGGCGATTCGGCGGCCGGCAAGCGGACGGTCGAGGTCGATGGGCGCCTCGGGGAGGACGTTGACGCCGAAGACCGAGGGCTCGCGTGTGTCGGGGTGGAGGTCGAGGACGACGATGGGCCACTCGAGGCCCTTGGCGCCGTGGAGCGTTGAGACGACGACGGCGTTGGGCGACTCGGGGCGCTGCTCGGGCTTCACGGCCTCTTCGAGGCTGTCGAGGAAGCCGAGGACCGTGGCGGGCCGGCCTTCCGCGCGGGCCCGGCCGGTGAACGCGACCGCGGCGGCCCGAAGCTCTTCGAGGGAGGCGAGGCGCGAGGCGGACGCACCCCACGAGAGGCAGAGCTCGCGCAGGTCGAGCGCGTCGAGGACGGCGTCGAAGGCGGCCTCGGCGCCGAGGAGGGGCGAGGCCTCGCGGGCCACCCGAACGCGCGCGACGGAAGGAAGCTCGCCGAAGGCCTCGGCGCCGGGAGCGCCGAGCGTCTCCGCGAGCCAGCGGTCCGGGTCGCCCGAGCGCTCGACGAGACGGGCGAGGGTCGCGGCGGCGAGGGAGTCCTGGGGGTCGGCCCAGAGGCGGAGTCCCGCGACGATGAGGAGGCCTTCGAGAGAGCGGGCGGCCTCGGCGCGGGGAAGGGTCGATTCGAAGCCTTCGGCGGCGAGGGCCCCGGCCATCGCGGTGCACTCGTCGTTCGTCCGGCAGAGGACGGCGACGTCGCCCGGGCGGGGACGACGGACCTCTCCCGTGGCGCGGTCGCGGATCCGCGTTTCGGGATCCCCGAGGAGCGCGCGAACTCGCGCGGCCGTCTCGGCTGCGTCGCCGGGCTTGTTCTTAGAGCCGAGCGCCCAGCGCTCGACGACCGGGCCGAGACCGGGCGGTTCGTCGGGCTCTCCGGGGACGAGGCGGACGCGGGCCTCGGGGAGACCCTGCCGGCCGAAGGCGCCGACGAAGAGCTCGGAGGTGACGTGGACGAGCGCGGGCCGGCTGCGCCACGACTTCGGGAGCGTCTCCGGCTCTTCGCCCCCGAGGAGGGATTCGATGGCCGCGTCCATGAGCGCCGGATCGGCGCCGCGGAAACCGTAGATGGCCTGCTTCTGGTCGCCCACCCAGGCGCTCCTCGCGAGGCGGGCGAGGGAGAGGAAGAGCGCGAGCTGCTGGGGGCTCGTGTCCTGGAACTCGTCCACAAGGACGAGCTCGACCTCGGCCGCGAGCTGGTCGCGCACGGCGGGCCGCTCGAGGAGCCGCAGGGCGAGGGCTTCCTGGTCGGCGAAGTCGACGACACCGCGCTCGCGCTTGTAGTCGGCGTAGGCCGAGAGCGAGCGGGCGGCGAGGGAGAAGGCGAGGCGGGTGGCGCGAGCGAGGCCGGCCCGGAACAGCGGGTGCCGGTCGTGGTCCGCGGCCAGGGCCTGGACGGGGGCCGCGAGGTCGCGGGACTTCTTGCCGGTTTCGAGGTTGGCGAGGCCGGTGAAGACCTGCCACGCGGGGCGGCGCGTTCCGCGGAGCGCGGCGAGGGCACTTCGCACCCTGTAGCAGGCGTCCTTCGTCGCCTTCGTCGTGTCGAGGTCGAGGTCGACGCTCGCGAGGAACGCGTCGAGCGCGGCGACGAGGTCGGCGTCCCACCGTACGCCGTCGATCTCGCGCTCGCAGCCGGCGAGGAGGTCCGCCAGCTCCGCGACGCTCGCTTCTCCGAACGCGTGGAGCGTCGCCGCGTCGATTCCGTTAGAGCGTGCGGCGTCCTGGATCTTCCGGGCCGCCTCCTCGAGGTCGAGGTCCGCAAAGAGCGACTGCAGCTCGGAAAGGCTCTCCTCGTCCTCCCTCGTGACGACGGACGAGAGGCTCCGCTTCAGGGCGGCGGCGGCGCTCTCCTGATCGAGGACCGTCAGGTCGGGTGAGAGACCGAGGTCGAAGGCGAATTCCGACAGGAGCCGGCCGCAGACGGAATGGACGGTGCCGATCCGGGCCGCGCCGAGGCGCCGCGCCTCGTCGACCTTCCCGTGGCGGAGGAGCTCTTCCCGCACCCGACGGGCCAGCTCGGCCGCGGCCTTGACGGTGAAGGTGACGGCGACCACGCCCTCGGGGCGGACGCGTCCCTCGCGGATCTCCGCGGCGAGGTGCCTCGCGAGGCGCGACGTCTTGCCGCTGCCGGCGCTCGCGGAGATGACCTGGACGGGCTTCATGCTCCCTCCGCCGGGAAGTCCCGGCCGCAGAGGGCCCCGCAGTCGCAGTACCTGCACGGCGCGGGGACGAAGAGGCCCTCGTCCGTCAGGGCGGCCGCGGCCTCCGTGTTCTGCTCGATTCCGGGCGAGCCGAGCTCCCCGCGGGCGAGGCGCTCTCGCGCGGCGAGGGCGGCCGGCTCGACGGCGGCCCACACGTCGCGAGGCGGCGGGCCCCCCACGGCCTCGGCGCCCGGGAAGTCGCTGCCGGATTGCGCGAGGAGAACGGCGTCGCGGAGGATGTAGTAGGCGACGGGAGGGAGGTCGCGAAGCCCGTCCTCGTGCGCGAGGAGCCGGGCGTAGGCCGCGAGCTGGAGAGCGCCTCCGTTTCGCAGGAGATCCCGGCGGATTCCCTTGCTCCACTTGAGGTCGACGACCCCGGACGGCGAGGTCAGGACGAGGTCGGCCCGGCCGCGCACGGTGCCGCCCGGCCAGGGGGCCTCGAGCGCGCGTTCCACCTCGACCTTCGAAACCCCGAGCCGGGCCGCGAGGCCGACGAGGTGGCGGGCGGCGTCGCGCACGGCGCGGCGCGCCACGGCGCGGTCGCGCTCGGCGCCCGGAAGGAAGAGAGAAGCGCCGAGGAAGGGCCCGGTCGTGTCGAAGAGGCGCTCGGCCTCCTCGGCGGCCTCGTCGGGCGTGAAGCCCGCACGAGCGAGGACGCGCTCGAGGATGGAGTGACAGACGCTTCCGAGGAGGAGCGCGCCGTCCGGGAGGGTTCCCGAGCGGCCCGGCCAGAGCCCGCCGGCGTACGTGAGCGCGTGGAGGAGAGAGCAGCCGATGAGCTTCTCGAGCGAGGACGGGGACTCGACCTCGCGCAGGGGGACGGCGGGCCCGTTCCAGTCGACGCGGGGCTCGGGGATAGGCCGAAGCGCGCGGACGGAGCTCACGGGTGTGCGCGGGCCGAACGGCGCCGGGCGCTCGAGAAGGCCCGGTCGCGCCCCGGGTGCGAGGGAGGCGGTGATCTCGTCCCAGAGGGAGTGCGGGTGCAGCTCGTCGCCGGCGGCGTCGCGGTGGGGCGCGACGAGGAGGAGGGATTCGCCGGCGTAGAGGAGCGGTCGTCGCCAGCGAAGCGCGCGGCGGACGGACTCGACGCCGGAGGCCTCGATCTCGATGCCGACAGCCGCAAGCGCCGCTCTCTCGGCCGGCGTGGCGGGAAAGCTCCCCGAGCCCGAGGTATCTGCCCGCTGGAAGTTCCACCAGACGATCCGTCGCGCGGGACCGCCGATGCCGCCGGGCAGGCCGACGACGCCGAGACCCGCCTCGCGGGGGAAGGGCGCCGAGGCCGGGAGCGCGGCGGAGGCCTCGGCGACCACGCGCTCGAGCTGGCTTTTGGTCAGCTCGGTGAGGCCGCTCCGGTCGAGGATGTCGGCGGTGTCAAGGCAGAAGGAGAGCGCACGCTCGAAGGGCGCAGGGTCGTCGTCCCGTTCGATGCGGCCGCGAAGCCAGCGCTCGAGGACGGCGAGGCGCCGCCGCGCCTCCTCCGCCGGGTACGAATCAGGGTCGCGGAACGCCCCGGGACGGAAGAGCTGCTCGAGGCGGTCGGAGAGGGCCTTCCGTCGGCTTTCGTCCTCGATGTGATCGAGGGCGCGTTCGAGGGCGGCCGTCCACTTCGGGCTGCCGACGGCGGGTTGGTCGTGAAGCGCGTCCGCGAGGGCGCCGGCGACGCTCTTCGGCACGGGGCCAATGGGGAGAAGGAGGAGGTCGAGCGCCTGCTGCGGGTCCGCCGGGTCGAGGCCGAGGGCCAGGGTGAGCGGCACGACGGGGAGAAGGGCGTCGTCGGCGACGGTCGCGGCAGCCCCGGTCGTTGGAAGACCGTGGCGCCGAAGAGCCGCGTCGAGGACGGGCTCGGGGGAGATGACGACGGTGCCGTCGAGCGAGTCCTGCGCCGCGAGCCAGGCCGCGACGGACTCCGCGGCCTCGAGAGGGCCGGCGGGACGGACGAGCTGGAGCGAGGCGTCGCCCGCGGGGACGAAGCCGGGCCCTCGCGCTGCCGAGAGGTCGCCCGAGGCAGGCACGGGAACGAGAGGCGTCGCCGTGATTCGCGCGCCCTGGCGTGCGAGCGCGCCGAAGAGGTACCGCCAGGCTGGCGGGAAGGAGGCCGCCTCCGCGAGGAGCCGCAGCTCGGCGACGTCGGCGGAGCGTACCGCGAGGTCCGATGCGACGGCGAGCAGCCGGTCCACCGACCCGGGGAGGGCGTCGCGGGTCACGGCGGCGAGGGCCTCGAGGCGCGGAGCGCCGGGGACCTCTTCTCCGCGCCAGCCCTGGACGAAGAGGAAGTCCCGCCAGGCAAGGAGACGGCGGGAGACGCTGAGGGGGTCGATCGAGGCGGAGGCGCTCCAGAAGCCCTCGGTGCCGCGGACGGCGGGCACGAGGGCCGCGACCCGCCGCGAGGAAGGGATGGGCGGACCCGCGAGGCCGAGGGACGTCTCGAGGAGGCCGAGGAACCCGGCCTCCCCGACCCACGCCTCACCAGCCGAAGCCGTGCGCCCCTCGAGCGGCCCCGGCCAGGCGCCGCCGTCGAAGTCCGGGTCGAAGACGATCTTCATCCAGTCGTTCCGTTCCGGGCGGGCCGCCCTTCGGGGAATGTTGCCAGACGAGCCCGGGCCTCGCCTCTGACTCGAGCCGGCCCTTGAGCTCGCCGGCGGCACCCCGAAGGAAGCCGCCGACGAGGAGGGCGAGGAGGCCGAGGAGGATCAGGGTCTCCATGTCGATCTCCCTTCGACGGTCAATGTCGCACCCGGGGTCGGGCGAACGGTGTCCGAGGGTGGGACGTCGTCCGTCCGATCCCCGACGGTATCCTCAACGAAGACCACCACGGTGGCGCAGAGAGGTACCCGATGAGGCTCCTCCACACGTCGGACTGGCACCTGGGACACACGCTTCACGACGCGAGCCGCGAGGAGGAGCACGGGGCGTTCCTCGCGTGGCTGCTGGACCGGATCGCCGAGCGCGACGTGGACGCCCTCCTCGTGACGGGCGACGTCTTCGACGGAGCGAACCCGCCCGCGTCGGCGCAGCGGCGGTGGTATCGGTTCCTCGTCGAGGCGGGGCGGCGGCGGAGGGGGCTGCAGGTCGTCGCGATCGCGGGGAACCACGACTCGGCGGCGCGGCTGGAGGCGCCGCGGGAGGTTCTCGCCGCGCTCGACGTGACGGTGGTGGGTGAGCTGCCGCGCCGCGACGGGAAGCTGGACGCCGGGCGGCTCCTCGTCCCGCTCGTCGACCGCGAAGGCGTGAGACGGGCGTGGGTGGCGGCGGTGCCGTACCTGCGGCCGGCGGACCTGTCGGGCTTCGACGGCGAGGCGGCCGAGGAAGAAGGGGCGCTCGTCGACCCGCGGGCGAGGCGGCTCGCCGCGGTCTACGCCGCGGCCATGGAAGCCGCGAAGGAGAAGAGGCGCGACGGCGAGGCGGTGATCCTGACGGGGCATCTCTACGCGGCGGGGACGCGGCTGAGCGAGCTGAGCGAGCGGAAGATCCAGAAGGGGAACCTCGAGGCGGTGCCGCACGACGCCTTCGACGCGGAGGCCGCCTACGTCGCGCTCGGGCACCTCCACCTCGCGCAGACCGTGGGCGGGCGCGAGAACGTTCGATACGCCGGTTCGCCGATCCCGCTCGCGCTGAGCGAGGCGGACTACCGGCACCAGGTCGTTCTCGTCGAGATCGGGGAGACGGGGGATGCGCGGATCGAGGAGATCCACGTGCCGCGGAACGTGCCGATCCTGCGGATTCCCACCGAGGGGCCGGCGCGACTCGCCGATCTGCTGCCCCTTCTCGCGGCGCTGCCGGCCGACGCCGACCCCGGGCGCACCGGCCCCGACCGGCGGGCGTTCCTCGAGGTGCGGCTCCTGCGCGAGCCGGACGAGCCGCTCTGGAAGAGCGCGATCGAGGCGGCGGTCGAGGGGAAGGCCGTGCGCCTCCTCCGGATCGACCCGCACTTCGCCGGCGACGGAGAGGCCTCGGCGGAAGAGGCCGGCCGGACGCTCGAAGAGGTGTCGCCGACGGAGGTCTTCCGGATGAAGCACGCGCGGGAGCACGGGGGCGAGCCGTCGGAGGAGCTCCTCGCGGCCTTCGGCGTCCTCCTGGCCGAGGTGGAGGAGGAGCGATGAAGGTCCTCGCGATCCGGGGGGAGAACATCGCCAGCCTCGCGGGTTTCTTCGAGGTCGACTTCGAGAGGCCGCCGCTCGCGGGCGCCGGGCTCTTCGCGATCACGGGGCCAACCGGCTCGGGGAAGAGCACGCTCCTCGACGTCCTCTGCCTCGCCCTCTTCGGCCAGACGCCGCGGGGCGCGCTGGCCGGGACCCTCGACGTGCCGGTGGGCGGGACGGCGAAAGAGACCCTCACGGCCCAGGACCCCCGGAACCTCCTCCGCCGCGGGGCGGGCGACGGCTTCGCCGAGGCGGACTTCGTCGGCGCGGACGGACGGCGCTACCGTGCGCGCTGGGAGGTCCGCCGCGCGCGGCGCCTCCCCGGAGGGAAGTTCCAGAACGCCTCGCGGGTGCTCTCGCGCCTCGACGCGGGGCGCGAGGAGCGGGTCGCCGAAGGCGTTCAGGAGACCGAGGCGCATGTGGCCGAGGTCCTCGGGCTTACGTTCGAGCAGTTCCGCAAGGCGGTGCTCCTCGCGCAGGGAGACTTCGCGGCCTTCCTCCGGGCGAAGGAGAAGGAGCGCTCGGAGCTCCTCGAGAAGATCACCGGGGCGGAGATCTATTCGAAGCTCTCGAGGCGGGCGTTCGAGCGGGCGCGGGACGTGCGCGCGCGCCTCGACGCGATGCAGGCGGCGCTCGACCGTCTTGCCCCGCTCGACGCGGTGGCCCGGAAGGAGCGCGAGGTGGAGGTGGCGCGCCTTCGGGAGGAGACGGCCGCCCTCGACGCCCGGCGGCGCCGGCTCGAGGAGGCGGTCCGCCTCGCGACGGATGCGGAGGAGCGCGAGCGGGAGGCGGCGGACGCGTCGAAGGCGAAGGACGCAGCGCGGCAGGCGGCGGACGAGAAGGCCCGCACAGAAGAAGGGGCGGTCGAGGCGAAGCGACGGGCCGAGGACGCGCTCGCCGCGGCCCGCACCCGGCGGGAGGAACGGGCCCCGGAGGTCGACGCGGCGCGCGTCCTCGACACGCGGCTCTCGGAGAAGGAGAACGAGCGGTCGCGCCTCGCTGCGGAGGTCCGGAAAGCGCGGGAGGAGCTCGAGGCGGCGAGAGTTCGGGCGGCGCGCCTCGACGACGAGCTCCGCGCGGCCCGGGGCGCGAGGGCGGGCGCCGAGACCTGGCTCGCGGAACGAGCCGCCGACGAGCCGCTCGTCCGCGGCTGGGACGCGACGCAGCGGAGCCTCGGTGCCCTCGCGCGCGGTCGGGAGGAGCTCGAGCGCGCGCGGCGGGACGCCGATGCCGCGGCGGCGCGCGAGGAGGAGCTCAAGTCCTCCGCGGCGCGGTTCGCCGGGGAGGAGGCGAAGGCCGGCGGCGCGCTGACGGACGCCGAGACGGCGGCCCGGGCGGCCGAGGAGGCGTCGGCCGGAATCGAGAGGGGCCGCATTTCGGCCGCTCTCGCGGAAGTCGGCCGGGAAGTTGCGGCGCTCGCCGCGCTCGAACCGCTCGCCGCGGCGACGGCGGACGAGCTCGCGCGCCTCGCGAAGGCGGAGAAGAGCGTCCTCGCGGAAACGGAGCGGGCGGCGCAGGAGAGCACGGCGGCGGCCGAGGCCGAGCGAGAGGCGCACGAGCTCGAGACGCGGGCGGCGGAGGTCGCCGCGGCGCGTGAGAGGGCGCTCGCCGAAAGAGGTCTCGCCGCGCAGCGCGCAACGCTCGTGCCGGGAGAGCCCTGTCCGCTCTGCGGCTCGCCGGAGCACCCGTGGGGTGCCGGCGGGGCGGCCCCGGCAGATCGGGCCGACGCGCTCGACGCGGAGCGAAAGGCGCTCCTCGGGGAGGGCCGGGAGCGTGCGAAGGCCGGGGCCGCGCACGGCGAGGCGGCGAAGGCCGCGGAGAGAAAGGCGAAGGAGGCGGCGAAGGCGGGCGACGAGGCCCGCCGGTCCCTCGCGAGGCTGCGGACGGAATGGGAAGCGAAGGGTCGGGAGCTTCCGGCCGGGACGCCGCTTCGCGAAGCTCCGGCGACCGCCGAGGAGACGGTCGCGGCGCTCGATCGCATCGGGGAGGCGCTCGCCGGTGCCCGCGAACGGCAGGGGGCGCTCCACCGCGAGGAGGAGCGGGCGACCGCCCTCGAGCGGGAGGCGCAGGAGGCGCGGGGCCGGCGCGACGCAGCGGCGCGCGCGGCGGAGGCCGCCGCGAAAGCGGTGCGGGAGGCCGAGAGGGAGCTGGAGCAGATCCGCGCGCGGAGGGCCGTCCTCGCGACGCGGATCGACGGTCAGGAGGAAAAGGAACGGCTCCTCCGGGAGGAGCTGGACCGTCTGGTCGCGGACGACGCCGAGGCGGCGCGCCTCCTGGCGAGCGACCCGGCGGGCCTGGCGGCGCTCTGGGAGCTGCGGGTCGCGGAGTGGCGCGCGCGGGACGGGGAGCGCGAGCGCGCGACGGCCGAGGCCGGTCGGCTCGCGCCGCTTCTCTCGGCGGAAGAATCGACGCGGAGCGCGGCGGAGGCGACGCGGACGGAACAGGAGCGGCGGGCGGCCGCCGTGGAGGAGGCGTACACCGCCCTGGCCGCGGAGCGGGCGGCGCTCCTCGGCGGGCGGGCGGTGGCCGAGGTCGTCGAGGAGCTCGAGGGCGCGGCCCGGGCGGCCGAGGCGGCGCAGCGGCGCTCCGTCGAGGCGGCGTCTGCGGCCGGCGCGGAAAGGGCGAGGGCGCTCGCGGCGTTCGAGGCGGCGGAGAAGGCGGCGGTGGAGGCGGCGCGGCGGGTGCAGGCGGCACTCGCGGCGCGGGAGGCCGCGCGGACCGCGGCGGGCCTCGAGGCCGCGCCGGACGGGACCCGGACGCCCGTCGCCGACGCGGCGTCGGCCGCCGCGCGCGACCGCGCGCGCACCGAGGAGGCGCTCGGCCGGGCGCAGGCGGAGCTGATCGCGGACGACAGGACGCGAGAGGAGCGAAAGGCTGCCCTCGAGGAGAAGGAGAAGGCCGAGCGGGAGGGCCGGGTCTGGCTCAGCCTCGGCGACTTGATCGGCGAGGCGAGCGGCGGGAAGCTCCGCCGCTTCGCCCAGGAGATGACGCTGCAGGCGCTCGTGGCGAACGCGAACCACCACCTCCGCGACTTCGCCCGCCGCTACCAGCTCCGGAAGGCGCCGCGAACGGAGGTGGGCCTCCTCGTCGTCGACCGCGACATGGGCGACGAGCTGCGGAGCGTCGAGAGCCTCTCGGGCGGCGAGACGTTCCTCGTCTCCCTCGCGCTCGCCCTCGGCCTCGCCTCCCTCGCAACGAAGCGGGCGGCGATCGGCTCGCTCTTCGTCGACGAAGGCTTCGGCTCGCTCGACGCGGACACGCTCGACAAGGCCGTCGCGGCCCTCGACGCCGTCCGGGAAGGCGGCCGCCGGATCGGCCTGATCTCGCACGTCGAAGGCCTCGCCGAGAAGATCGGGGTAGAGGTGCGGATCGTCGCCCACGGCGGCGGCCGGAGCGAGGTGCGGGTGATCGGCGCGTAGCGAGGCTACGGCACGTCCGGACCTTTCGGGTCGTCCTCGACCTGCTCCCGCATCGCGGCGTCCTCGGCGGAGGCGTTCCTCATCGCCTCCTTTATCCCCTCGCGGAACTCCCAGGTGGCCGCTCCGATCAGGTCGAGGCAGCGGGGGAGGACGGCGCGGAGGGCCTCGAGGCCGTCCACGAACAGCTCGACGGCGACGCAGGCCGCGCCGTCGGTGCGGAGCGAGATCTTCGCGACCTTGAGCGCGGCGTTGAGCCGGTTGGCGACGGCGAGGGCCAGGAAGCGCTGCTCGGCGTCGTCGCACTTCCAGAACGCGGGGGCGAGGACGCGGACATAGGCGGGATCGTCGACGTCGAAGACGACGAAGACGTCGCGCCCCTCGTGACGGAGGTGGAGGTCGCCCTCCTCGTCGATGCGGGCGCGGAAGCCCTCGCTCTCGAGCCATTCGAGGAGCGGTCGGGCCGGAGAAGCGGCCGGCGTGGGCGGAGCCGGCGCCGGGGCGGAGTCCGTCGGCCCCGGGGCCGGCTCGAGGTCGTCGAGGGTGGGGTACTCGGGCATGGCGGCTCCTTACGCGTCTTCGTGCGTGGCGACGAGGGCGAGGCGGGGGGCGACCGCGCGGGCCGGGGAGAAGCCGACGACGGCCTTCCCCTCGCGGGCGCGGGCGAGCTGGGCCGCGGCCGCCTCGTGGAGGTCGGCGCGGGTCAGGAGGCGTTTCGCGTCGGGGCGCGCGGCGGCCTTCGCGACGGCGAAGAGCGCCGCCGTGCGAATGAGCGAGCCGCTGAGCGCGTAGGCCCGGGCCAGGGCGGGCAGGTCGACGTCCGCGGCACGCGGCGCGCGCGGCGGGAGGTGCCTGGCCCAGAGCTGCTCGCGCTCCTCGGGGCCGGGCATTCCGATCTCGAGGCGGGCGAGGAGGCGCCGCTCGAGCGCGGGGTCGAGGGCCTCGTCGCGGTTCGTGGTGAGGACGACGACGCCCGTGAAGCTCTCGATCTCCTGGAGGAGGAGGTTCGTCAGGGAGATCTCCCAGCGCTGGCGGTCGCCGGCGCGCGACGAGAGGAGGGAGTCGGCCTCGTCGAGGAGGACGACGTCTCCGGAGGCGCGGGCAGCTCGGAAGATGGCCGCGAGCGTCTTCTCGGACTCGCCGACGTACTTGGAGAGGAGCTGGTCGGTGCGGAGGCGCCAGAGTGTGCGCCCCAGCTCGCCGGCAATCGCCTCGGCCGCCAGCGTCTTGCCGGTGCCGGGTGGGCCGTAGAGGAGCAGCGCGACGCCGGGTGAGCCGAGGAGGCTCTCGGAGGCGCCCCAGTCGGCGGCGGCCGCGAGGGCGTGCGGGACGGAGAGCGCCTCGGCGAGCCGGAGGCGGACGTCGGGTGCGAGGACGAGGCCGGAGAGCGTGAGGCGCGGCCGGACCTTCTCCGGACCGTTGCTCCCCTCGGCCTTCGGGGCGGTCTCCTCTTCGCGTCTGCGGACGAGCGCGAGGCCCGAGGGGACGACGCGCGCCCGCGCGGCGCTGGAGGCGCGGAGCGTGACGTCGCCGTCGCTGCCCGTTCCGGCCTCCTCGACGAGGCCGGCTCTCCCGAGCGGCGACACGGACCCCACGAGGGCGGCGCGATCGGTGCCGAAGCCGGGGAGGCCCTCGAGCGCCTCGGAGAGGAGCGCCCAGGCGACGGGTTCGTCGTCGGCGCTCCGCGAGAGGAGGGCGGCGAGAAGGGCGGCCTCGGCAGGCGTGTGGGCTCCGGCCTCGCGGAGGGCCACGGCGAAGGGATCGGACGTGCCCGCGCTCCCCGGGGAGAGGTACCAGGAGAGGGTCCTCGAGAGGTTGCGGCGCACCGGGGAGAGGGAGTCCCAGCCGGGCGCGTCGGGCCGGGCGTCGGACCACGCCTGGACCCGGTCGGTATGCAGCGGCCCGACCAGGAAGAGGATGCGCCCGGCCCGGAAGAGCGTGGCCTGCAGCCGCGCCGCAGCGGTGGCCGGCGCGGGGAAATCCTCGTCGCCGGGCGCGGTGCGGCCGGCGAGAAGGGCGCTCTTCCAGCGCGGGTCGAGGCGGTAGCAGCGCTCCGAGACGAGGGTGTCGGCGTCGGACTGGAGGATGCGGAGGCGGCGGAGGGTGCCCGCCGCCTCGGCGCGCGTGCGGACGGCGTCCTGGTAGCTCCAGTCGGCGGCGCCGGCGGCGTCGCAGAGCTGGCCGAGCGTCAGGCCACGCTCGGTGCGGACGTCGACGGCCTCGCGCAGGAGCGCGAGGAGGAGGAGCCGGTCGAGGAGGTCGAGGCCGAGGGCGTCGAAGGCGTCGAAGGGCGGCACGGGGACGCCGGCCTCGCGGGTGGCACGGGTCCGCGCCGCGAGGAGTCGGAGACCGGGGAGCCGCTCGGCGATGGGCTGGAAGAGGGCGGCGTGGGTCGTCGACGGGTTGCCGCTCATCGGCCCGAGCGCCCCGAACCACGCGTCGAGACACTCCGCTCCGTCGCGGAAGAGGGGGGCGCCCGATCGGGCGGGCGCGGGCGCCGGCGGGGTCGGGGTCCTGGCCTTCCGGGTCGCTGCGGTCATCGCGTCCTCCTCTCCCCACGAAGATACGCACAGGGTCGGACGGACGGTGTCCAAGCCTCCGGAGAGCGCGCATACTGGAGGCGGGAGGAGCCCATGTCCTTCAAGGACCGCCCGTACTTCCGCCGAATCCTCGAGCTGGACGACGTCCTCAGGCAGGGGAAGAAGGTGACGGCGACGACCCTCGCAGAGCGGTGGGAGACGTCGACGAAGACCGTCCAGCGGCTCATCGAGAACCTCCGGAACGAGTTCCGGGCGCCGCTCGAGTGGGACGCCCGCAAAGGGACGTACGTCTACACCGATCCGGGCTGGCACCTGCCCTGGCTCGCGATGGAGGGGGCCGACCTCTTTGCCGTCGGCGTGGCGATGAAGGTGCTCCAGCTCTACGAGGGGACGCCGGCCGCGAAGGACCTGAAGGCGATCTACGAGAAGCTCTCGAAGCTGATGCCCCCGGAGGTCCGCGTCTCGCCCTCGTCCTTCGTCGAGAAGCTCTACATCCGCCCGCAGGCGCAACGTCCCGTCGACCCGAAGGTCTGGGACGCGGTCGCGACGTCGCTCCGCGAGAAGGTCGCGCTGACGGTCGACTACCGGAAGCCGACGGGCGAGTTCCGGAAGCGGGAGATCGAGCCGCTCCACCTCGTCCTGGCCGGGATGGACTGGTTCCTCCTCGCGAAGGACCCGGGCGACGACGTCGTGAAGACGTTCTACCTCTCGCGGATGAAGTCGGCCCGCGTCGGATCCCGCCGCTTCACGCCTCCGAAGGGCTTCCGTCCCGAGGAGCACTTCGGCGAGACGATCGGGCTCTACGTCGGCCGGCCGCGCTTCCGGTTCCGGGTCCGCTTCGGTAGGGAGATCGCCGAGTGGATCACGGAGGTCCGCTGGCACGACAAGCAGAAGCTGGTGCGCCTTTCGGACGGGGCGATCGAGCTGGAGTTGCCGGCCGGGTCTCTCCTCGAGGCGCGGCGGTTCGTCCTCTCGTTCGGCAAGCACGCCGAGGTCCTCGGGCCGGAGGAGCTCCTCGCCGACGTGAAGGAGCACGTGCGCGCCCTGGCCGCGGTCTACGGGAGCGCGGGGGGCTGACGCCCGGGCGCGGGGAATCCGGCTCGTTCCGACCCCCTCGGACTCCATCCGTCCGAGAGTCGAGGCGAGTCTGCCTCTCGTGACGCGACCCGAGAGCGAGCGGGGCGACGACCCGGGACGGCCGGAGCCGCTGGAACGACTCGTCCGGCAGGTCGGAGGGACCGAACCCCGATCCAGGGATGTCGTCCACCTCTATCTCGACGTCTCCGGGAGCGTGGAGTCGATTCTCGAGCCGCTCCACGCGGCGATTCGCGGCGTGGAGCGGCTCGTCTGGCGACAGGTCCACCTCTTCTCGACCGACGTCGTGGACGTCCACGTCCGTGACCTGGAGAGGGGCGTCTGCCAGACGACCGGGGGAACGAGCATCGCCCCCGTAGCGCGGCACATTCGCCGGCACGGGGTGCGCCGCGCGGTCGTCGTGACGGACGGGGAGGTGGGGTTCCTCGGCTCGAAGGACGAGGAGACCCTGCGGGGGACGATCCTCGGCGTCGCGCTGACGGACGGGCGACAGGCAGACGGAGACCTCGCCCGCCTCGCGCGACACGTCGTGGTCCTCGCTCGAATGGAGCGCGGGCGCAGGGAGCGGGCCACGGAAACGGACGAAGCGGCCCGGCGCGTCGTCGCGCGCCGGGCCGTCGTCCGGGGCTCGAGGTGAGGTGAGGGAGGAGGAGGCTTCTACTTCCGCGCCATCGCGGGGGGCTCGTACTCGGGGGCCTGGTTCTTCACGGGCGGGATCGTCTTCAGGTAGGCGTAGACGGCCTTCAGGTCGTCCTCGGTCGCGTGTCGGTAGGCGGGCCAGGGCATCGGCGGGGCGATCGGGCGGCCGACGCCGAGGTGCTTCCCTTCCTTGATGGCCTTGACGAAGTTCGCCTCGGTCCAGGCGCCGATCCCGGTGGCGTCGGAGGTGAGGTTCGGGGCGTAGCTGATCCCCCACGGCCCGGCGAAGGCGGTGTTCGTGGCGTTGCCGGCCCAGATCCACGCCTTCGCGTCGATCGGCGCCGGCTTCGTCACTTTCACCGCCTGCGGGTGGCCGGAGAGCCGGCGTGCGAAGTCGGGCTCGGGCCCCTTCGCGCCCATCTTCATCGGCGTGTGACAGTCGTCACACCCCATGATGCCGACGAGGTACTGCCCGCGCGCGACCTGGGGCGAGGCGCCGAACGTGAGGGGCTTCTTCGGCGCCTCGCCCGCGTGGAGAGTCGTCGCGGCGAGGAGCGCCGCCGCGGCGCCTGCGAAGGCGGCTCGGCGGACGGTCCCCGGGACCGGTCGGGCGGACGAAGGGCGGACGGAGAGCGTGGAGGAGGTCATCGGAGTCTCCCTTTCGGTCGGTTGCGGCGAACCGGGCGTAGTACGACGGAAGCGGGTGGAGGTTTCGCTCGCGCCGTTCCGTCGGAAGGAAGGTGCGGCGCCGATCGGCGCGCGGCCACCTAAGAACTGACTAACGCTCCCTAAGAATTCACTAATCGCCCGGCCGTGCGGTACCCTCCGCCCGCCGTGGCCGTTCCGGGAAAGCTCGCGCCCCTCCTCGAGGGGCTGGTCGCCGTTCACGTCGCGACGCGCGACGCCGCGCTCGTCCCCGACGAGGTGATGGCCGCCGCCGCCCTCCTCGAGCCGGACGGCCGGAGCCTGACCGTCTACCTGCCCGACGCGACGTCCGCGACGGCCCTCGCGAACCTCCGCGAGAACGGCCAGATCGCGGTCGTCCTCTCGCAGCCGCTCACGCACCGGACGGTGCAGCTGAAGGGGCGCGTGGAGACGATCCGTCCGGCCGGCGAGGACGAGCGGGAGGCGGTGGAGCGCTTCGCCGCGGCGTTCGACGCGGAGGTGGCGGCGATCGGGCTCCCCCCCGCGGCGCTCCGCCGGCGGAACCGCTGGCCGTGCACGGCGGCGACGTTCGCGGTGCGCGAGGGCTTCGAGCAGACTCCGGGCCCGCGCGCCGGCGAGCCGCTCGTCGCGGAGGGGGCGCCGTGATCGCGAAGCTCCCCGCGCTCGCCCGGTCGTTCCAGGGAATCCTCCCGGGCGCGCTCGCGACGTGCGCGCCCGACGGGACGCCGAACGTGACCTACCTGAGCCAGATCCGGCAGGTGGACGAGCGGCACGTCGCGATCTCGCGGCAGTTCTTCAACAAGACGAGCCGGAACCTCGAGGCGAACCCGCGCGCGACCGCGACGGTCTTCGACCCGGTGACGTTCGAGCAGTGGAAGCTCGGCCTCCGCTACGTCCGCTCCGAGACCGACACGCCGCTCTTCGTGGAGATGGCGCTCCGGGTCGAGGCGATCGCCTCGCACACGGGGATGAAGGGGATCTTCCGGCTCCTCTCCGCAGACGTCTGCGAGGTGGAGTGGGTCCGCCCGGTGACGGGATTCCTCGCGCCGCTTCCCGAAGGGGCTCGCGAGGAAGGGCCGACGACGGGGCCGATGACGGAGATCCGGGCGCTCTCGCTCGTCTCGTGCCGGATCAACCGGGCGGCCGACCTCGAGTCGCTCCTCGAGGACGTCCTCGCCGCGCTCGACGAGGTCTTCGGGTTCCGCCACTCGATGCTCCTGCTCCTCGACGAGACGGGCCGGAGCCTGACGACGATCGCGAGCCGCGGCTACGGAGAGAGCGGCGTCGGCGCGGAGGTCGCGGTGACGCAGGGGCTGATCGGGACGGTCGCGGCGACCGGAGCGCCGATGCGCGTCTCGGGGATGGAGGCGCTCCTGCGCTACTCGCGCGCGGTCCGCGGCACGGTCGAGGCGGCGGGCGGCGGCGCGGAGCTCCGGCGCGAGATCCCGCTTCCGGGGCTCCCCCACGCCGAGAGCCAGCTGGCGCTGCCGCTCCTCGTGGAGGAGCGGCTCCTCGGCGTCCTCGCGCTCGAGAGCCGCGACCCCCTCGCGTTCGAGGAGTGGCACGAGTCGTTCCTCCTCGTCCTCGCGAACCAGATCGCGATCGGGATCGACCGGCTCTCGGAAGAGGCCGAGGAGGAGCCGGCGCCGCCGGCGCGCGACGGGACGGCAGCCCCCGCGGCCGCGCACGCCTTTCTCTACTACGAGGCCGACGACTGCATCTTCGTCGACGGGGAGTACCTGATCCGGAACGTGCCGGGGAGGATCCTCCGGAAGCTCCTCCGCGCCGCGCGCGACGAGGGGCGGCGCGAGTTCACGAACCGCGAGCTGCGGCTCGACGCCGCGCTCGGCCTGCCGACGGTGAAGGACAACCTCGAGACGCGGCTGATCCTCCTGCGCCGGCGGCTCGAGGAGAAGTGCCCCGGGGTGCGGCTCGTGCCGGTGGCGCGCGGCCGCTTCGCGCTGCAGATGGACGGGACGTTCACCCTCGAGGAGCGCCGCGGAGGCTGACGGCGCCGCGGTCTTCCCCGCGGCCGGTCAGGGGGCGATCGCGTTCGGCCGGGCGAGGCCGGCTTCGCGCAGGGCGCCGAGGACGGCGGGGACGTCGTCGGTGACGAGCGAGGCGGCTCCGAGCCGGGCGAGGCGCAGCGCCTCGGCGGGGTCGTTCACCGGGGAGACGTGGACGGCGATCCCCTCCGCCTTCGCTTCCGCGAGGAGGCGCTCGGAGGCGAGAGGGAGCGCCGGGGCGATCCCGCGGCAGCCGGCCGGGAGGTTCGGCCAGAGACGCCCCTCGGGACGGTAGACGGTGGCGTCGTAGCAGAACGCGGTCTCGAGCGCGGGCTGCGCCTCGAGGCTCCGGCGGAGCGGCTCGGGGGCGGGGCTGGCGACGACGCTCCGCTCGAGGGCGCCGAGCTGGGTCAGGAGCGCGGCGACGCGGAACTCGAGGAGGCCGGGGCGCGGCGAGGGGCCGGGCTTGAGCTCGACGAGGTAGCGCCCGTCGGAGCCGAAGCGCATCAGGACGTCGCGCAGGAGCGGCAGCGTGTAGCGCCGCTCCCCCTTCACGAGCTCGGCGCGAAGGAGGTCGGGGACGCAGAGCGAGGCGACCGCGACCCGCTGGTTGCCGACGACGACCTCCGGGTCGGCCGCGACGACGACCTCCCCGTCGGCCGTGAGGCGGACGTCGAGGTGGAGCGCGTCGGCCCCCTCGGCCTCGGCGAGGTCGAAGGCCTCGACGGTGTTCTCGATCGCCTCGCGGGCCGAGCCGCGGCGGGCGACGACGAGGGACGGGCCGGATCGGAAGACGTTCATGCCGCGAGGGATTATCCTCGCGCCCGATGAAACCGCGAGGGGGCTCACGCTCCGGGCCGCCGCGACGGCCCACAGGACGCCCGCCGGCCCGGCCCGGCGCGCGTCCTCCGTTCCGGACCGGCGACCGTCCTTCCTGGCACGCCGGAGAGGGCGCGCCGGGCCGTTTCGTGCCGAGGCCGCCCGGCGACAGGCCGCAGGCGCCCCGCCCGGACGGCCCGCCGTCCCCGCGCCCGGACCGTCCCCCCTTCCGGGGGCGCGACGACCGTCCGCCGTTCCGCGGCCGGGACGATCGCCCGCCGTTCCGCCGCGAGGAGCGTCCGCCGTTCCGGCGGGACGACCGGCCCGCCGGCGGGCGCGAGGACCGCCCGGCCTTTCGGGGGAGAGGCGACCGGCCGCCGTTCCCGCGGCCCGACCGTCCGCCGTTCCGGGGACGGGACGATCGGCCGGCGCCTCCACGCGACGACCGTCCGCCGTTCCGCGGCCGCGACGATCGACCGCCGTTCCGGCGCGAGGATCGTCCGTCCTTCCCGCGCGACGACCGTCCGCCGTTCCGGGGACGGGACGACCGTCCGCCGTCTTCGCGCGACGACCGTCCGGCGTTCCCGCGGCCCGACCGTCCGCCCTTCCGGGGTCGCGACGACCGGCCCGCGGCTCCCCGCGGCGATCGCCCGCCGTTCCGGCGCGACGATCGTTCGCCGCGCCCCGACCGACCCCCGTTCCGCGGGCGCGAGGACCGCCCGTCCTTCCCGCGCGGCGAGCGCCCTCCGCGCCGTTTCGACGACGGGCCGTCCAGGCCGCGCCCGGATCGTCCTCCGTTTCGTCGCGAGGACGGGCCCGGAAGCGCCCGCCCCGACCGTCCGCCGTTCCGCGGCGGAGATCGCCCGACGCGGCCCGAGCGGCCGCGGCGGGAGGCGGGACCGGGCGAGCGGACGGCCGCCCCGCGGCCGCGTCCGGACCGGCGCCCCGCGACGCGCCCCGCGCCGCGCGCGGAGGTCGTCGCCGACGCGATGCCCGCGGAGGTGCGCCGCGAGATGAAGCCGCGGCCGCCGCGCGAGCTCCCCGCGGGGGCCTACCCGCTCCCGCTCTCCACGCTCGACTGGCTCCTCTCCCGCGAGAACCCGGCCGCCCGCTACGTCGCGTTCCGCGACCTCCTGCACCGCCCGCCGAAGGACATCGAGCGGCGGAAGGCGCGCCAGAGCCTCCTGCGCGACCCGTTCCTGCGCGACGCGCTTCCGCACCTGCGCGGGATGCTCCCCGTCGGCGCCCCGGCCGACTTCGCCGCCCCTCTCGACGCCGGGACCTCGTTCGTCCTCCTCCTCCTCGAGGTGGGGTGCGACGCGGACCTGCCGGAGCTGCAGCACGCGGCCGACCTTCTCCTCGCCCGCTGGGAGCGGGTCTTCGTGGAGATCGAGAGGGGCGAGTCGCCGACGGTAGGCAGCGGCTTCGTCGCCGCCTGCCGCGCTCTCCTCCGCCTCGGCTACGCGGAGGACGACCGGCTCCACTCGGCGGCCGAGCACCTCGCGCGGCGCCGGGTCGGCTCCGACAGCGCCTCCGAGGGTGTGGCGGGGGACCTCCTCGTCCTCGCCGGGGTCCCGGAGGCGAAGCGGTCGGCGCTCCTCCAGAACGCGATCGCGTTCTGCGTCGAGCGGGCCACGGCGGTGGAGCTCCCCGCGCTTTCCGTGGAAGCCCAGAAGACCGGGATCGGCGTCGGAGACGCGTCCGACCTGCTGGAGATCCTCGGGGCCCTCGTCGCGGCCGGCGCGCCGCGCACGCCGGGCCTCGACGAGGCGCTGGGCCGGCTCGCCGCGCGCGCGGACCATCGCGGACGCTTCAAGCTGGAGCGCCCCGTCAACGTGCCCCTCCCGGTTCCCCTCGAGCGCGAGGGGGAGCTCTCCCGGTGGGTGACGCTCCGCGCGCTCGT